>Ga0210378_10000266_pt1 | contig 25858 bp, 23 predicted proteins | sample PLM1_60_b1redo_FD_155465 | JGI IMG/M metagenome (GOLD analysis project Ga0210378, IMG submission 155465) | Groundwater sediment microbial communities from an aquifer in East River, Colorado, USA - PLM1_60_b1 redo | ecosystem: Environmental > Terrestrial > Soil > Riparian zone | place: USA: East...
CGTCGCTCCCGCCGCTGCGAGCCCTCGCGCTCACTCGCGGGCGGCCTCGCGACGTGCGGACCCGTCCCGACCCGGCAGCCCGTCACGCCCGAGGACGTACGACATCGCCAGATGATTCCACCCGCAGGATCGGCACACCTCGACGACGTACACCCGGAACTCGCGGTGGTCCATGCCCATCCGGTGCAGCTCGGCGACCGACTTCGCCTGCCCGCTGATCGCCTTCAGCTCGTCGCCGTAGACGTAGTGCACGTGCGTGAGCCGCTCCTTGCGGCACACCGGGCAGGTCGTCTCGGACGGCTCGCCGTGGTAACGGGCGGCACGCTGGAGGTACGGATGGGCGTCGCAGACGTCCAGCATGGTGGCGCGCCCGGCGTACAGATCGGCGAGGACGGCGCGCCGCTGCAGCGCGTAGTCCACCACCTGCCGCCGGGTCCTCACCCGGCCAAGCCTACGCGGTGGCCCTCGTCGCGCAGCCGCCGCGAGGGTGAAGAGGCGGTGCCCGGCAGGCCCCCTCTTTGCGGTTCACGTCCCCGCCGCCTATCGTCCTGATGTATCGGCGCGATACATCGCGGCGAGAGGACAGCCGAGCAGCGGGGGAGGCCGGGAGGTGCTGGAGTTCGCCGTGCTGGGACTGCTGAGCGAGGCCCCGATGCACGGCTACGAGCTGCGCACGCGGCTGAAGGCGGTGCTCGGCGAATTCCGCGCGTTCTCGTACGGCTCGCTCTACCCGACCCTCCGCCGGATGCGCGAGCGCGGCTGGATCACCGAGGAGGCGCCGGAGCCCGGCGCCACCGCCCCCGCGCTCACCGGCCGCCGCGGCAAGGTCGTCTACCGGCTGACCGCGGACGGCAAGGAGCGGCTGGCCGGGTTGCTCGCCGAGGCCGGCCCGACCGCGTACGACGACGAGAGCTTCGGCGTCCACTTCGCCTTCTTCGCGCTGACCGACGCCGAGGTGCGGCTGCGGATCCTGGAGGGCCGCCGCCGCCGGGTGGAGGAGCGCCGGGAAGGGCTGCGCGCCGGGCTCGCCCGCACCCGGGCGAAGCTCGACCGCTACACCCTGCAGCTGCAGGAGCACGGGCTCGACGCGGTGGAGCGCGAGGTCCGCTGGCTCAACGAACTCATCGACACCGAGCGGCGCGAGCAGGCCGCGGAGGATCCCGCAGACATGAAGGAGAACCGATGACCTCGGTCAGAGTAGCCATCGTCGGGGTGGGCAACTGTGCCGCGTCGCTCGTCCAGGGCGTGCACTACTACCGGGACGCCGACCCGGCCGGGCAGGTGCCCGGGCTGATGCACGTCGAGTTCGGCGACTACCACGTGCGCGACGTAGAGTTCGTCGCCGCGTTCGACGTGGACGCCAAGAAGGTCGGCCGCGACCTGTCCGAGGCGATCGTGGCGAGCGAGAACAACACCATCAAGATCGCCGAGGTGCCTCCGCTGGGCGTGACCGTCCAGCGTGGACACACCCTGGACGGCCTCGGCAAGTACTACCGGCAGATGGTCGAGGAGTCCGACGAGGAGCCGGTGGACGTCGTCGCGGCGCTGCGCGAGTCGGGTGCGGACGTGCTGGTCTGCTACCTGCCGGTCGGCTCGGAGGCCGCGGCCCGCTTCTACGCGCAGGCCGCCATCGACGCGAAGGTCGCATTCGTCAACGCGCTGCCGGTCTTCATCGCCGGCACCCCGGAGTGGGCGGCGAAGTTCACCGAGGCCGGCGTGCCGATCGTCGGCGACGACATCAAGTCGCAGGTCGGTGCGACCATCACCCACCGGGTGCTGGCCAAGCTCTTCTCCGACCGCGGCGTAATGCTGGACCGCACGATGCAGCTCAACGTCGGCGGCAACATGGACTTCATGAACATGCTGGAGCGCGAGCGGCTGGAGTCGAAGAAGATCTCCAAGACCCAGGCGGTCACCTCCAACGTCGACCACGACCTCGGCAGGAACAACGTCCACATCGGACCGTCCGACTACGTGGCCTGGCTGGACGACCGCAAGTGGGCGTACGTCCGGCTGGAGGGACGCGCGTTCGGCGACGTCCCGCTCAACCTGGAGTACAAGCTCGAGGTGTGGGACTCCCCCAACTCGGCCGGCGTGATCATCGACGCGGTCCGGGCCGCGAAGATCGCCCTGGACCGGGGCGTCGGCGGGCCGATCCTGTCCGCCTCGTCGTACTTCATGAAGTCCCCGCCGGAGCAGCGCCCGGACGACGTGGCGCGCGCCTCGGTCGAGGCGTTCATCCGCGGCGAGGTCGAGCGGTAGTCCGGGGAGTGGAGCCGACCGCACCATCCGGACCGTCCGGGCGCCGGTGACGGGCGGCGGACGGACGGACGCCCGGGCCCGGGCGCTGGCGGGCCTGCTCGCCCGGTCCCGGGCGATGGTGGACGACGACGGACCGGGCTTCCCGGCCTGGAGCGAGGCCGACGGCAGTTGGCGGCGCCGGGTGGCGGGCGAGTGGTCGAGCGGATACCCGGTCGGCATGCTCTGGCTCGCCGCCGGCGCCGCGGCCCTCGACCCCGCGGTTGCCCGGCGGTGGATGCTGCGGCTCGGCGTGCCCACCGGGTCGCGCAGCGCCTTCCGCGGTTTCGTCTCCTACTACGGCGCCGTCCTGGGCGACGTGCTCCTCGCCGACTGTGCCGCGCGCGACCTGACCGTCGCCGGTGCCAGGGCGCTCGCCGAAGACCGGCACCCCGGCGCCGGTATCGTGCCACTCGACGAGCGCGGCGCACGGTTGCGGCCCGGCCTGGTCGAGACGAGCATCGACGCGGTCGGGCCCACGACCGGCCTGCTCGCCCGCGCCGCGGCGCTGACCGGTGACGGGGAGCTGGCCGCGCTCGCCGAGCACCAGGTTCGGTGGCACCTGCGGACCCTGCTCCGGGACGACGGGTCGATGGCGCAGTACGCGCTGCTCGCACCGGAGGACGGCCGGGTGGTCGACGTGCTGACCGGACCGCAGGGCGCGGGCCGCGACTCCACCTGGGCCCGGTCGCAGGGCTGGGGCCCTGCTCGCCGCCGCGCTCGCCGGGCACTGGCTGCTGCTCGACGGCTGCCACCACCGGCGCGCCGGCCTGGCACCGGCGAACGAGCTGGTCTGGGGCGACTACTACCTGCTCCAGGCGCTGCTCGTGCTCGCCGGCGAGCTCGACCCGCTGGCCGTCTGACCCTCACCCGCCGGCGGGTGTCACCGCCGGCCCCGCCGCGTACGGCCGGCGGACCAGGTCCAGGGTGACCACCGTGTCGTCGGACAGCCGGCTGGTCCGCTCGGCGTCGACGACGGTCCGGCCCCCGGGGGCGCCCCGGGTCACCGCCTGCGCGACCACCCGGCCGATGTCCTGCCAGTCGACGTCGACCCACCGCTCGTCGCCGCGGTGGTGGTGCGGCAGCCGCAGCAGCAGCCGCCCGGACAGCGCCTGCCCGTCGACCACCGGGGTGAGCGCGTAGAGGACGTCCACCTTCGGCTCGGCCCCGTCGCCCACCACCGGCAGCTCCCGGGCCCGCCCGCCGGCCGGCGGGCCGCCGGCGGTGTCCGGGCGAGCGGGATCCCGGCCGCCGGGCTCGACGGCCGGCCGGTCGGAACCGGCCTGCTCGGGCGGCCTGCGCCCAGCCAGGACCCGGTCGGCGGGCCCGCCCGACGGCGCCGGCCCGAGGCCTGCCGGCAGGCCGGCCGACCCCGCGTGCGCCTCCCGGTGCACCTGCCGGGCCAGCTCCCGCAACAGGTCCTGCATCACGCCCGGGCGGTCCGGGGTCCGGATCTGCACCCGCAGCAGCGGCCGGGGCCGGCCGCGGGTCGCGGTCGCCCGGACGCCCTCCAGGACCTGGACCACCGTCCGATGCGGCCGCAGCGCCCGCTCGACCCGTCGGGTCAGCGCCGCCTGGTCGACGATTTCGGACCGGTGCGGGCGGCAGAGCAGGAAGACCACCGTCGTGCCGTTGAAGACGCCGGAGATCGCGGCCGCCAGGGACCGGACGCCGGCGTGCTCGTGCAGCGCGGTCAGCACCTCCGCCAGCAGCCCGGACCGCGGCTGCGCGCAGACGGCCACGAGCCGCCACGGGTCCGCGGGCCCGCCCGGCACCCGGACGTCGGCGTCGGTCACCAGCCGGCCGGTCGTGGTCTTGTCGACCGAGGCGACCCGCGCCCCGGGCAGCTCGTCGAAGGAGTCCTCCGGCGCCGTCTGGGTGGCGTCCAGGGTCTCCATCTGCGGCACCTCGCGCAGGTGCACCAGCACGCCGTCGTCGCCGAACGAGTCGAGCGTGGCCAGGAAGCGGACCAGCTTGCGCAGCGAGTCGCCCCGCCGGTACGGCACGCCGACGCGCAGCCGCAGCCACTGCCGCTCCTCCACCTCCTGCAGCGGCGGTGGCGCCGGCAGTTGCACGTTGAGGAGGGTGAAGTTGGCCTTCTTGGCCGCGTGCGCGACCCGGACCAGCGGGTGCCCGTCGAACGGGAGCTCGGCCACGTCCCCGCCGATGCCGATCATCACGTCGAGCACCCAGTCCGGCGGCTCCACCGGCGCCAAACGGCCGCGGTCGAGCGCCACCGGCCGGATCTCCCGCACCGCGTGCCCGGCGGCGTCGCGCGCCCGCCCCGCCCCGGCCAGCCAGTCCGGCTTCGGCGGGTCCCGGAAGACCAGGAAGGTGACCGACCGCCCGGTCGCGGTCCCGCGCAACATGCCGAGCAGGTTCACCGGCTCCGGCTGCGCCGGCTCCGGCGGGGGCGGCGCGGTCCGCGTCGAGCCGCGCGGGTCGCCGATGCGCAGCGCCCGCCACCGCGGCGAGCGCTGCGCCGGCACCAGGTCGGTCAGCTCGCCCTGGGCACCGGTGAGCAGGTCCGTCAGCGAGCCGGGCTCGTCACGGTCCACGACGACGTACGGGTGGGCGGTGCGGCCGAGCAGCAGCACGTCGCCGGTCAGCGAGCGGCACCAGGCGGCCTGCAGCACGTCGAAGGCCCGGTGGTCGGCTTCGCGGACGGTCCGCAGGGTGACCCTGGGCCGCGGACGCCACCGCCGCGGGGACGGCCGGCCGGCCGCCGCCACGTCGGCGAGCCAGCGGATCCACAGGTGGCAGCCGACCTGCAGCGCGACCGCGACCAGCGCCGCGGCGAGCAGCCACCAGCCGGCCGGGGCGAACGCCAGCACGCCGGCGAGGAGCAGGCCGGGCACGGCGGTGAGCAGGCCGACCCTGAAGTGCCGCATGGTCAGCAGGCCGGCCAGCCGGGTCGAGTCCGGCTGCCGCAGCCTGCTCGCCTGGATGGTTGGGAAGATCGTCAGCAGGGTGGCGAGGATCTCGGCACGGGAGGAGTTCGTCGCGCCGAGCGGGACCAGCGCGAGCAGCCCGGCGACGCCGGCCAGCACGGCGATGTTGATCCCGTTCACCGCCCGGGCGGTGCCCAGCGTCGGGGAGTCGCCCGGGACGACGACCAGCTCGACGTACGCCTCGGTCGGCTCCGAGCGGAGGGTGAACTCCTCGATCGCCGTCGCCCGAAAGCGGACCGAGCCGGGACTGGTGGTGCTGCGGTCCAGCCGCCGGCGCAGCCGCTCCGGGAGCAGCGCGCGGGCCCTCGCCCACGGGGTGGCCAGGTCGACGACGTGGCCGTGCGCCTCCGCGTCGAGAGGCTCGCGGAGGTCGCGCAGCGCCCGCATGAGCTGCTCGGTCCGCGCCCGGTCGCCGTCCTCGGTGACGTAGTGCTGCCGCAGGCACTGGATCGCCGCGTGCAGCTTCACCACGGCCAACTCCGCGAGCTGCTTGCGCACCCAGCCGTGCGGCGGCCGGTCCCGGCGCAGCATCCGGTCCAGCAGCAACCGGAGCTGCTCGAACTGCTGCGGCGCCACCACCTCGATCCGCGCCTCCGCCGCCTCCTGCGGGCCCCCGCCGTCCAGGCACCGCACCCCTTCCGGGATCACCACCTCGATGACGCGGTCGGCGTGCGTCGTCGGCACCAGCAGCGCGATCCGGATCCGGGCCACGGACGCGTACCGGCCCGGTGGCGTGCGGACCAGCTCCCGCGCCGGCATCCCGACGCTGAAGGAGGTCGGCGGCCCGGCCGGATCGACCGGGACGACGACCAGCGTGCTGCCGCGCACCGCCTGCACGATCTCGGCCTCGCGCGACGTCAGCGTGGAGCGGGCGTCGTCGTCGACGCCGGCGAGGTCCGCGTCCGGCTGCCGGCGCCGCGCCTCCTCCTGGACCGCCGCCTCCACTTCCGCCGCCAGCCGCTCCCGCAGCCGCGTCTGGGCCAGCTTCAGCCGGTTGCCGCGGGGGGTGGCGCCGGTGGCGGCAGCGGTGCCTGCGACCCCGGCGGGGCCAGCCGACGCGGGCGGGCGGGTCAGCAGCCGGGCGAGGACGGCGGCGAGCAGCACCTGGTGGTCGCGGGTGGTCGGCCGCGGGTCGGACTCGCCCGGCAGCAGGCCCACGCCGGTGCGCCGGTTGAGCCGGGTCACCAGGGTCTCGGCGAGCGCGGCGGCGAGCTGCCGGCGCACCTCGGCCTGTGGCACCTCGGCGACCCGGGAGCCACCGTTGTCGGTGACGTCGACGCTGACCGGCGTGTCCGCCCGGTCCCCGCCGGCGCCGGCCTCCCGGGGCAGCGCGATCAGCGGCAGCCAGATCGGACCGTCGACCGTGCGCAGCGCCTCGTGCGCGATGTAGCTGACGTCCACGTCCACCACCACGCGGGTCTCCACCGCGGACACCCGGGAGATGTCCAGGATCTCGGTGGTCCGGCGCACCCACTCGGTGTTGGACAGCAGGAAGAGCAGCTCCCGGCCGAGCCGGCAGTCGCTCTCGAACCGGGACTCCGTCAGCCGGAACTCCTCCAGGGTGACGTCGAGCAACTCCCTGGCGAGCTCCCCGCCCAACCCGCCCGGCTCGTCCGCGCGCTCGTCGCCCACGTCGGCGATTCTGATCGACTTTCCGTGACGGTGGGGAAGGAACCGTCGGGAACGGTACGAGGCCGGGGCGGCGGGGCTCAGTAGCGGGCGCCGACCACCAGCTCGCCGAGCGGCTCCAGCCGCTCGAGGTCCTCGTCGGTCAGGGTGACGTGGAGGGCGCCCACGTTCTCCTCCAGCCGGTCCGGCCGGCGGGTGCCCGGGATGGAGATGATGTGGTCGCCGCGGCTGGCCTCCTCCAGCCGGCACCAGGCCACGGTAGGAGTTGGAGTGCACTCGAACGCAACCCCGCGCCGCTACCGCTCTCTAGCGCCGTCTCGCCTCGCCGCTAGACACGGCTAGATCACGCGATCGACGCGCGCCTCGCCATCTCAACGGCCGACCGGCCACTCTTCGACGAGGAGCTCGGCCATCGGGAAGTCCTCGACGTTCGCGGTCGCCAGTCGTGCGGACACGCCGACCGCGCGGCGGCGGCGATCACGGGCGACACGCCGATGGGGGTTTCTACGGCGTTCTACGGTCGGGGCTAGACGGAGCCATAGAGTCCGATCGTGGACCCCGTACGCAACCCGTACGCGCCGGGCGCCGGCCAGCGGCCGCCCGAGCTGGCCGGCCGGGACAGGGAGCTGGGTCGCTTCGACGTGGTGCTGGAACGGGTGGCCCGGGGCCGGCCGGAGCGGTCCCTGGTGCTGACCGGGTTGCGCGGAGTCGGCAAGACGGTCCTGCTCAACGCGCTGCGCTCGCAGGCGATCGGCCGGCTGTGGGGCACCGGCAAGATCGAGGCCCGCCCGGACCAGTCGATCCGCCGCCCGGTCGCGGCCGCCCTGCACATGGCCTTGCGGGAGATCGCCGGGCGACACCGCGACCCCGAGCGGGTCGACGCGGTCCTCGGCGTGCTCAAGGCCTTCGCCCTGCGGGAGCCGGAGGACCCGGGCCGGACGCGCCGGCCGGCGGGCAGGGCCGGCCCGCGCTGGCAGCCCGGCATCGACGTCCCCGCCGCGACGGGTCGCGCCGACACCGGCGACCTGGAGATCGACCTGGTCGAGCTGTTCGTCGACGCCGCCTCGGTCGCCACCGACCTGTCGGTCGGCATCGCCCTGTTCGTCGACGAGATGCAGGACGTGCCGCCGGCCGACGTGTCCGCGCTGTGCGCCGCCTGCCACGAGCTGTCCCAGACCGGGGCGCCGCTGATCGTGGTCGGCGCCGGCCTGCCGCACCTGCCGAGCGTGCTGTCGGCCTCCAAGTCCTACTCCGAGCGGCTGTTCCACTACCTGCGGATCGACCGGCTGGACCGGGACGCGGCCGACCGCGCGCTGATCGCCCCGGCCGCCCGGGAGGAGGTCGACTTCACCGGCGAGGCGCTGGACGCGCTCTACGCGGTGTCCGGCGGCTACCCGTACTTCGTCCAGGCGTACGGGAAGGTCACCTGGGACGCGGCCCCGGCCAGCCCGATCAGCAAGCAGGACGTGCTGGTCGCCGCGCCGAACGCGGACGCCGAGCTGGCCGTCGGCTTCTTCGGCAGCCGGTACGAGCGGGCCACCCCGGCCGAGCGCGACTACATGCGGGCGATGGCCGCACTCGGCGACGGGCCGGTCGGCACCGCGGAGGTGGCCGAGTCGCTCGGCCGCAAGCCGTCCAGCCTGAGCCCGGCCCGGGACAGCCTGCTGAAGAAGGGCCTGGTCTACTCCGCCGAGCGCGGCCTGGTCGCCTTCACCGTGCCGCACTTCGGCCAGTTCCTGCGCGGCCAGCACGTCTGAGGTAGAATTCACCGCGTGGTGAGTACCGAGGTTCGCAAGACGGGCCGGCGCCCAGGCGACGCCCGCACCCGGGAGCAGATCCTCGCGGCCGCGATCGCCTCCTTCTCGGCGAGCGGCTACGAGAGCACGACCATCCGGGGGGTCGCCACCGCGGCCGGCGTCGACCCCGCGCTCGTGCACTACTTCTTCGGCTCCAAGGACCGCCTGTTCGCGGCGGCGATGGAGATGCCGTTCAGCCCGGCGGACCTGGTCGAGCGGGTGCTCGTCGGCGGGGTGGACGGCCTCGGCGAGCGGATGGCCCGCGGCTTCCTCGAGGTGTGGGGCTCGCCGGACAGCGGGCCTCCGCTGGTCGCGCTCATCCGGGGGGCCGCCTCGCACGAGGAGTCCGCCCGGCTGCTGCGTGAGTTCATCGGCCGCGAGGTGCTCGACAAGATCGCCCGGGCGCTCGGGGCGCCGGACGCGGAGGTGCGGGCGACCCTCTGCGGCAGCCAGTTGGTCGGGCTCGGCATGCTCCGCTACGTGCTGAAGGTCGAGCCGATCGCCTCGGCCGACCCGGAGGAGATCGTGGGCTGGCTGGGCCCGACCCTGCAGCGCTACCTCACCGGAGATTCGCCCGACCGTACGGTCGGTTAACCGTCCGAGCAGGGCATACTGACCTCACCGACTACGAGGGTGAGGCCAATGACGTCCTCCATCGAGAGTCTCGTCGCCGACTGGGACGGCGAGGCGCTGGTGTCGCACCACGACGGCGAGACCGGCAGCTGGATGTTCATCGGAGTCCACAGCACGCGGCTGGGTCCCGCGGCCGGCGGGACGCGGATGCGGGTCTACCCGACCCCCGCCGACGCCGTGCTCGACGTGCTCCGGCTGGCCGAGGGCATGACGCTGAAGTGCGCGGTGGCCGGCTTGCCGGCCGGCGGCGGCAAGGCAGTGCTGGCGGTGCCCGAGCTGCCCACCGGCGCTGTCCGGCGCGAGCTGCTGCTCCGCTACGGGCGGCTGATCGAGACCCTGCACGGGTCGTACCGGACGGGGCCGGACATGAACACCGGGCCCGCGGACATGGACGTGATCGGCGAGGCGACGCCGTACGCGTTCGGCCGCAGCCCGGGCAACGGCGGCTCCGGCAGCAGCGCCCCGGACACCGCGGTCGGCGTCTGGCACGGCATCCGGGCCTCCTGCGCCTACGCCTTCGGCACCCCCGACCTGGCCGGTCGCACCGTCCTGGTGCAGGGCGCGGGCGGGGTGGGCACGGTGCTGGTCGACCTGCTCGCCCGGGACGGGGCGAAGGTGCTGGTGGCCGACCTGGCGGCGGACCGGGTGGCGGAGCTGGAGCGCCGGCACGGCGCGCTGGCGGTCGACCCGGCGGAGGTGGTCGGCACCGAGTGCGACGTGTACGCGCCGTGCGCGACCGGCGCGGTGCTGTCCGCCGCAACGATCCCGGCGCTGCGCTGCCGGGTGGTCGCCGGCGCCGCCAACAACCAGCTCGCCGAGCCGGCGGACGCGGAGCGGCTGCGGGCCGCCGGCCTGCTCTACGCCCCGGACTTCGTGATCAACTCGGGCGGCGCGCTGCACCTGATCGGCACCGAGATGCTCGGCTGGGACGCGGCCACGCTGGCCGGCCGGGTCGCCGGGATCGGCGACACGCTGACCGAGGTCTACCGGCACGCGGACGAGCAGGGCACCACGACCGAGGTGGCCGCCGAGGCCATCGCCCGAGCCCGGCTCGGGCTGGCACCCTGAGTGTTGTAATCACCACGGTCCGTGGGTAACACCTGTGCCATGGTCGACACAGGCTGGGCGATCGGGCTGGTTCGGACAGGGCGGGCGTGGGAGCAGAAGCACGCGCTCGGCGAGCAGAAGCTCGTCGGCGAGCACATGGCGTACCTCGGGCGGCTGATCGAGGCCGGGGAGGTGACCCAGGCCGGACCGGTCATCGGGCTGGACGACGGGCCGGGCGCGGACGGGCTGATCGCGGTCATCGTCTACGCCGTCGACGCGGACCGGGCGCGCAAGCTCGCCGCAGACGACCCGGCGGTGCGTGCTGGGCTGATCACGCTCGACATCCGGCCCTGGTACACGGCTGCCTAACCCGACCGGCCCTACGGTTGGGCCGGCGAACCTGATAGTACGGGACCGTGCACGTGGAGTTGCGGCACCTCCGGGCGCTGGCGGTGCTGGCGGAGGAGCTGAGCTTCACCCGCGCCGCCCGCCGGCTGGGCATCGCGCAGCCGGCGCTGTCGGCGCAGATCAGCCGGCTGGAGCGGCGGCTCGGCTCGAAGCTGGTGGACCGCAGCACCCGCTCGGTGAAGCTGACCCCGGCCGGCCACGAGTTGCTGGTGCGGGCCCGGCGGGCGCTCGCCGAGGCCGACGCGGATTAGGGCGTGTCCGGTGGATCTTGGTGGATGCGGACGGCGTCCAGACGTCGATCCGGCCAGGCCGAGGAGCCGGCCGATATCGGGAACATCGGCGACGACGAACAATGCCCATGCTCGTCTCCGACGAGGCACGCCGGTCGGCGTCTGGGCGTCGGCCCGCGCCGCCGAAGATCCACCGGATATGCCCTAGACCGCCTGCTCAGTTGAGCCGCGGGTCCTCCGGGTAGGTCGCCAGCAGCGCCACCTTGCCGCCCTGCCTGCGCAGCACGTCCCGCCACAGGTCGCCGCCCGGGTCGGCGAAGACGTCCGCCGCGTGCCCGGCCACCACCAGCCACGCGCCCTCCGCGATCTCGTCGGCCAGCTGCCCGGTGCCCCAGCCGGCGTAGCCGGCGAAGACCCGCACCTGGTGCAGGTCCCGCTCCACCGCGCCCGGGTCGGTGTCCAGGTCGGTCAGCCCGACCGGGCCGGACACCTCGGTCCACCCGGACGGGGTGGCGCCGGCCCGCGCCTCGGCCAGGCAGAGCGCGGCGTTGGACTCCACCGGGCCGCCGACGAACAGCGTCCGCGGCGCGGACGCCAGGTCGAACCACTGCGGCAGTACGTCCAGCAGCGTGACGTCGCTGGGCCGGTTGAGCACGACGCCGACGCTGCCGTCGGTGCGGTGATCGAGGACGTACACGACCGTTCGGCGGAAGTTGGGGTCGCCAAGCATGGGCGACGCCACGAGCAGGACGCCGGGTTCCACGCCGGCATCGGGTCGCAGCGCGCACATCGCGTCCGATCCTGCCGTACGACCGGTCCCCGCGTCGCGCCGGGACGACTCGATGGTCGTAGCGTGGTGGCCGTGAGCGCGACGGTGCCGACGGCGACGTCCCGGGCACCGTCCGCCGGCTCCCGCGGGCACCCGCTGCGGGCGGTGCTGCGCCGGCCGGACTTCCGCCGGCTCTACGCCAGCCGGCTGGCCAGCCAGTGCGCCGACGGGGTCTTCCAGGCGTCGCTGGCCGGCGCAGTCCTCTTCAACCCGGAGCGGGCCGCGGACCCGAAGGCGATCGCGGCCGCCTTCGCCACCCTGCTCCTGCCGTACTCGCTGGTCGGCCCGTTCGCCGGCGTCCTGCTCGACCGGTGGCGCCGGCAGCGGGTGCTGGTCCACGCCAACCTCTTCCGCTGCCTGGCCGTGGCGCTGCTCGCGATCGAGATCGCCGTCGGTACCTCCGGCCCGCTCTTCTACGCCACCGCGCTCATCGTGACCTCGGTCAACCGCTTCTTCCTGGCCGCGCAGTCGGCGGCGCTGCCGCATGTGGTCAGCCCGGACACGCTGGTTACCGCGAACGCGCTGGCCACCACCAGCGGCACCGTCGTGGCGATCCTCGGCGGCGGCATCGCGCTCGTGCTGCGCGAGCTGATCGGCTCCGGCAACGGCGGCTACGCGCTGATCGCGCTCGGCTCCGCCGCGGGCTACGCGCTGTCGGCGTTCGCGGCCCGCGGCTTCGACAAGGACCTACTGGGGCCGGACGACGTGGAACGCGGCCACCGGGAGACGGTCGGCGACGTGGCCCGTGGGCTGGTGGACGGCGCCCGGCACGTGCTGGAGCTGCGCCGGGTGGCTTACGCGCTGGCCGCGATCAGCGCGCACCGCTTCTTCTACGGGCTGTCCACGATCTCGGTGCTGCTGCTCTACCGGAACTACTTCACCGACGAGGGCGTCTTCCGGGCCGGGCTGAGCGGGTTGGGCCAGGTCTTCGCCGCCAGCGGGATCGGGGTGCTGCTCGCCGCCGCGATCACTCCGTCCGTCGTGCGCCGGATCGGCAAGCAGACCTGGATCGCGGTGGTCTTCGCGGTGGCGGCGGTGACCGAGGTGGCGCTCGGGCTGCCGTTCACGATGCAGACGCTGCTTCCGGCCGCGCTGGTCCTCGCGATCGTCGCGCAGGGCTCGAAGATCACCGTGGACACGATCGTGCAGGAGACGGTCGAGGACGAGTTCCGCGGCCGGGTCTTCTCCTTCTATGACACGCTCTTCAACGTCACGTTCGTGGCCGCCGCGGTCGTCGGCGCCTTCGTGCTGCCGGTCTCCGGGAAGTCGTACGCGGTGCTCGTCCTGATCGCGGCCGGCTACGCGCTCACCGCGATGGCGTACCGCCTCGTCGCCGCCCGTCCCGCTTAGGGTCTGGGTATGCCCTCCGCGCCGCCGCCGTATGGTCCGTACGACCCGCTCGCCCGGGTCGCGCAGCTGGACCACTTCTTCGTCCAGCAGAAGTTCGCCCCGATCGCCAACGTCTACCGGATCTCCACCGTGGGCCCGGACGGTCGCAGCCCGGGCCAGCTGCTGGCGTTCGTCCGGCAGAAGCGGCTGAAGATCCGCGAGCAGATCGACTTCTTCGCCGACGAGGCGCAGACGGTGCCGCTGATGCGGCTGCGGGCGCGGAGGGTCTTCGAGTTCCGCGGGGTCACCGACGTCGTCCTGCCGAACGGCCAGGTCATCGGCACGCTGAGGAAGAACTTCGGCAGGTCGCTGCTCCGGTCGTCCTGGTCGGTGCTCGACCCGGCCGGCACCGAGGTCGCCACGGCGCGGGAGTCGAGCATGTTCATCGCCGTGCTGCGACGGGTCTGGGACGCGATCCCGTTCGTCGGCGACGTGCCGTTCTTCCTGCCGTTCCACTTCGACATCCACGCGCCGGACGGGCGGCAGATCGGGAAGTACACCCGGATCGCCGCGATCCGCGACCGCTACGTCCTCGACCTGTCCGGCGACCCGCAGCGGTGGCTGGACCGCCGGGTCGCGATGGCGTTCACCGTCGCCCTGGACGCGTTGCAGGACCGCTGAGTCACCCGGGGGCGGCCCCCGGACCCCCAGGCGACCGGTCTCACCGGCTGGTCCGGTCGGTTGCCGGGCTCACCCACGGCGATGCCGGGTTCACCCGGGCAAGCCCGGGTGTCCCCGCCCGGCCGAGCAATCACAGTGACGGGGTCTCCAGCCCTCGCTCGCGGGCCCACCGGAGGAGCTCGGCGACCGCCTCGTCGTACGAGAGCGGGCCCCGGTCGAGGCGCAGCTCCTTCAGGTGCCGCCAGGCGGCGCCGACCAGCGGGCCGGGCGGCAGCCCGAGCAGCCGCATGATCTCGTTCCCGTCCAGGTCGGGGCGGACCGCACGCAGGTCCTCCTCGGCCTGGATGCGGGCGATCCTTTCCTCCAGCGCGTCGTACGAGCGGGCCAGCATCGCCGCCCGCCGCTTGTTGCGGGTGGTGCTGTCCGAGCGCACCAGCTTGTGCAGCCGGTCGAGCAGGGGACCGGCGCCGGTGACGTACCGGCGGACCGCCGAGTCGGTCCACTGGCCGCCGCCGTAGCCGTGGAAGCGAAGGTGCAGCAGGGTCAGCCGGGCGACGTCCTCGACCACGTCCTTCGGGTACTTCAGCGCCCGCAGCCGGGCCCGCACCAGCTTCGCCCCGACCACCTCGTGGTGGTGGAACGAGACCCCGCCGCCCGGCTCGTGCCGCCGGGTGGCCGGCTTGCCGATGTCGTGCAGCAGCGCTGCCAGCCGCAGCACCAGGTCCGGACCGTCCGACCCCTCCAGCGTGATCGCCTGCTCCAGGACGGTCAGCGAGTGCGCGTACACGTCCTTGTGCTGGTGGTGCTCGTCGATCTCCATCCGCAGCGCCGGCAGCTCCGGCAGCACGACGTCGGCCAGGCCCGAGTCGACCATCAGCTCCAGGCCACGCCGCGGGTGCACGCCCAGGATCAGCTTGGACAGCTCGGCCTGCACCCGCTCGGGGGTGATCCGGCCGATCTGCTCCGCCATGGCCGTCACCGCGTCGACCACCTCCGGCGCCGGGGTCACGCCGAGCTGGGAGACGAAGCGGGCGGCGCGGAGCATCCGCAGCGGGTCGTCGGCGAACGACTCGCCGGGGTCGGCCGGGGTGCGCAGCGCGCCGGTGGCGAGGTCGCGGAGCCCGCCGTACGGGTCGGTGAAGACGTGCCCGGGGACGGAGAGGGCCATCGCGTTCATGGTGAAGTCACGCCGGCGGAGGTCGTCGGCGAGCGAGTCGCCGTACCGGACCAGCGGGTTGCGGCTGACCCGGTCGTAGCGGTCGGCCCGGTACGTGGTGATCTCCACGTGGGTGCCGCGCACCCGGGCGCCGATCGTGCCGAACTCGATGCCGGTGGTCCAGGTCGCCTCGGCGACCGGCCCGACCAGCTCGAGCACCCGCTCGGGCCGCGCGTCGGTGGCGAAGTCGAGGTCCTCGGACGGCCGGCCGAGCAGCGCGTCGCGGACGCTGCCCCCGACGAGGTGCAGCTCGTGGCCGGCGCGCTCGAACAGCCGGCCGAGCTCGTCGGCGACGGGCGGCACCGGCACGAGTTCCGCGGGGGAGGTCACGGCGGCCCCTTGCGCGGCTGGGCTCTGGAGGATCGGGGACACGACCGCCGAGGGTACCGAGCCCGGGCGCTCCGATGCGGGACGCTTACGATCAGCTCATGCCTCGCGCCCGCCGGTCCCGCGCGCGCCGGGTGGACGAGACCTCGGCCGGGGGGCTGGTCGTGGACGCATCCTCCGGTATGCCGGTGGGCGCGCTGATCGGGCGGCGGGACCGGCGTGGCCGGCTGCTCTGGTCGCTGCCGAAGGGCCACATCGAGGCCGGCGAGAGCGCCGAGCAGGCGGCGGTCCGCGAGGTCGCGGAGGAGACCGGGATCGTCGGGCGGATCATCGGCCGGCTGGGCACCATCGACTTCTGGTTCATGGCGGACGGGCGGCGGGTGCACAAGACCGTGCACCACTTCCTCATGCGGGCCGAGGGCGGCGAGCTGTCCGACGAGGACGTCGAGGTCGCCGCTGTCGCCTGGGTGCCGCTGGACGAGATCGCCGAGCGGCTGGCGTACGAGGACGAGCGCGCGCTGGTCGCCCGGGCGCCGGAGCTGTTGGACCGTGTCTGACGAAGACCGCGTGGGGCGATCCAGGGCGGGTCCGGTCGCCGCCGCGGCCGCGGCGGTGCTGGCGCTCGGCGCGCTGCCGCTGACCGTGCCCCCGGCGTCCGCGGCCCCGCTCCGGACCGCCGCCGCACCCGGCGACCCGCTCCCGGTGACGGTCACGCTGGAGGCGCTCGACCCCCGCGACGTCCGGCCCGACTCGGCGCTGCGGGTGACCGCGCTGCTGCGGAACACCGGCCCCGACGCGACCGGCCCGGTCACCCTCCGGCTGCGCCGCGGCGCGGTCCTGGACACCCGCGGCGAGCTGCAGGCCGCCGACGCCACTCCGCCACCCACCGGCTCCGCCTCCGGCTCGCCGGCCCTGGTCGAGGCCGGCCTCACCCCCGGACAGGCGCGCCGGGTGACGTACCAGACCACCGTCGCCGAGCTCGGCCTGAGCAGCCTGGGCGTGTACCCGGTCGCATTCACGGTCCAGTCCGCGCAGGACGGCGAGGAGCTCGGCCGGGTGCAGACCCAGCTGCCGTACTTCCCGCCCGGGATCGACACGACGGGCACCCGGGTGGCGCTGCTGTGGCCGCTGCTGGACCGGCCGCACCGGCTGACCGGCGGCGGCGAGGACCGGACCACGGCCGGCGGCGAGCGGGAGCCCGCCGTCTTCCTCGACGACAAGCTGGCCGACGCGGTCGGCGACGGCGGCCGGCTGGACCGGTTGCTCGACGTCGCCGAGCGGGTCGCGGGATCCGTCCGGCTCACCCTGCTGGTCGACCCGGAGACGATCGAGGAGCTGGGCCGGATGACGACCGGCTACCGGGTCGGGGTGTCGGCCGGCCGGACGGTGCCCGGCCGCGGCGCCCAGGCCGCGACCGCCTGGCTCGCCCGGCTCCGGCAGATCGCGCCGAAGCACCTGCTGGTGGCCGTGCCGTACGCGGACCCGGACGTGGTGGCGCTGGCCCGCGGCGGCAACTCGGAGCTGGCCCGGATCACCCAGCCGGACATCGACGCCACCGCACGGGCGCTCGGCGTGGTCCCGACCATCAGGGTGGCGTGGCCGCCGGACGGGCTGCTGACCAACGAGGCCCTGGACGAGGTGGTCGCCCAGGGCGCCGGCGCGGTGGTGCTCGACCCGGCCGCGCTGCCCGGCGGTCCGTCGCCGGACGCCGGCCGGACCCGGAGCGGGGCCTCCCCGCTGCCGGCGCTCGGCGGGCAGGCGGTCGCGCTGGTGCCGGACCCCGTCCTGCAGCGGCTGCTCGCCAGCGGCGGCCAGCACCGCAACGGCTTCCCCGGCGGGTCCCGGGCCGCCGAGCAGCGGCTGCTCGCCGAGCTGGCGATGATCACGGCAGAGGGACCGAGCGACAGCCGGATGCTGGTGCTGGCGCCGCCGCGCCGGTGGGACCCGCCGGCCGGGTACGCCCGCGAGCTGGTCACCGACCTGGGCCGCCTGCCGTGGCTGACCTCCGTGGACGCCGTGCAGGCGGCCGCCGGCACGGTGCCGGTGGACCGCGGGTCGCTGGTCTACCCGAGCGGCGCGCAGCGGCTGGAGATCCCGGCCACACAGGTCCGGCAGCTCGGCCAGGTGCAGGGCCTGGTGGCGGACTTCCGCAGCGCGCTGGACAACGCGGACGCGAACGAGGAGCTCTCCCCGTACGGGGACGCGCTGCGGCGGGCCGGCTCGTCCGCCTGGCGCGCCAACCCCAAGGCCGGATCGGCGTACGTGGGCCGGCTGCGCCGGCAGATCTCGACGATCCGCGGCCTGGTGACGGTCGTGTCGCCGGCCACCGGCGACTACACGCTCGCGTCCGCGGACAGCCGGCTGCCGCTGACCCTGCAGAACGGACTGGACGTGCCGGTGAAGGTCCGGCTCCGGCTCGGCGGCCCTGCCGGCTTCGCCACCGGGGACACCGGCGTGATCGAGATCCCGGCCGGGGACCGGCGGACGGTGCGGGTGCCCGCGTCGGTGCAGCGCACCGGCGCCTTCGCGGTCCGCGCCCGGCTGACGACGCCGGGCGGCGGCGACCTCGGCCAGGAGACCACCCTGCGGGTGCGCAGCACCGCGTACGGCGGGCTGGCGCTCGGCATCACCGGGCTCGCCTTCGCCGTGCTGGTCGGCGCGGTGCTGGTGCGGCTGGTCCGGCGGCTGCGCGGCCGGCCGCCGGCCGCGCCGATCGCCGCCGGCAGCCCCGGGGACCGGAGCCGCTCGTGACGGATCCAGCCGCGACCCGGTGGGACGAGCCGACCGGCCGGCACCGGGCCGCGGCCGCCCTTCCCTCCGGCCCGCACCGGGACGGACCGGGCGATCCGCACGGCGCCGGCCGGTTCGGTGCACGGCCGGGCGGTCTCGGGCCGCCGCCCGCCGATGCGCCGGCGCCGCCGCAGGAGGAGCCGGTGGGCACGGCCGACCTCGGCGGTCCGGCCGAGCCGAGCCTGGGACGGGCCGGCCGCACCATGGCGATAGCGTCCGCCGCCAGCCGGCTCACCGGCTTCCTGCGCAGCCTCGCCGTCGCCGCGGCCATCGGCGTGCTGCTCGTCGGCAACGCCTACAACACCGCGAACACGCTGCCCAACATCGTCTACGAGCTGCTGCTCGGCGGCGTGCTCACCTCGGTCGTCGTACCGCTGCTCGTGCACGCCCAGGAGCGCGACCCGGACCGCGGGATCGCGTACACCCAGCGCCTGCTCACGCTGGCCGTCGTGGCCCTGGCCGCCGCCACCCTGCTCGCCACCCTGGCCGCGCCGGTACTGACCGCCGTCTACGTCCCGGACGGCGGCGAGAAGGCCGAGCTGACCACCTTCTTCGCGTACCTGCTGCTGCCGGAGATCTTCTTCTACGGCCTCGGCGCGATGGTGGCCGCGGTCCTGAACACCCGCGGCGTCTTCGGTCCGCCGGCCTGGGCGCCGGTGCTGAACAACGTCGTCGTCATCGCCGTCGCCGGGATTCTCCTCGTGGTCACCCGCGGCGACGGCCGGGCGGCGGCGGAGACCCTCGGCACCGGCGAGGTGCTGCTGCTCGGCATCGGCACCACCCTCGGCATCGTCGTGCAGGCCGTGGTGCTGCTGCCGGTGCTGCGCCGCACCGGCTTCCGCTGGCGGTGGCGGCTGGACGTGCGGGGCTCCCGGCTCGGCGAGGCCGGCACCCTCGCGCTGTGGGTCGTCGGCTACGTCGCGGTCAGCCAACTCGGCTATCTCGTCCAGGTCCGGCTCGCGAACGGGGTCCCCGAGCCGCAGCCCGGCTACTCCACCTTCACCTTCGCCAGCCTGCTCTTCCAGATGCCGTACGGGATCCTCGGCGTCTCGCTGCTCACCGCGCTGATGCCGCGGATGAGCCGGGCGGCGGCGCGCGGCGACCGGGACAGCGTCGTCGCCGACCTGTCGCTGGGCAGCCGGCTGTCCGCGCTGGCGCTGCTGCCGGTGACCGCGCTGTTCGTGGTGCTCGGGCCGGCCATCGGCACGGTCGTCTTCGGGCACGGCCGGACCACCGTGCCGGAGGCCCGGCAGATCGGGGTGGTGCTGGCACTGTCCGCCTTCGGGCTGGTCCCGTTCGCGGTCACCATGCTGCAGCTGCGGGTCTTCTACGCGGTCAAGGACGCCCGCACGCCGACGCTGGTCAACGTCGGCATGGTCGCGGCCAAGGTGCTGCTCTGCCTCGGCGCCGCCGCGGTGCTGCCGAACCGGCATCTGGTCGCCGGGCTCGCGGTGGCGACCAGCCTGTCGTACGTGGTCGGCACGGTCGCGGGCGAGGTGCTGCTGCGCCGCCGCTTCGGCACGCTCGGCACCGGCCGGGTGGTCCGGGCCGCCGCCGGCTTCCTGCTGCTGTCGGTGCTCGCGGCGCTGGCCGCGTGGGGCGCGCTCGCCCTGGTGACCGGATGGCTCGGCACCGGCCCGGTCGGGTCGGGGGTCGCGATCGTGCTCGGCTCGCTGGTCGCGCTCGGGGTGCTGGTCGCCTCGACGCTGGTTTGGCGCTCGACCGAGCTGGACGACGTGCTGCGCGGGCTGCGCGGTCGGGCGGCCGCTGCCGGCGGCGGCCCGGTCGCCGGCCGGCACCGCGCGTCGGGACGGACGGACGACCAGCCGGACGGACAGATGTGACCGGTACGCTGCCCCCGACCACCCCGAGGTGAACGCGCGACGTGGACCGTTCGTCATACCCTGGGAGCCGACGGGTCCCCTCTCCGGGGGCCTCGTCCCACCTTGGGGCCGCCCGGCCCCGCGACCACGGTGAGCGGAGAGGGCCAGTGAGCGTCGACACCACCCCGGCCGGGTCCGCGGGGTCCGTCGGCGACCGATACCGGTTGCTCGAGTGCGTGGCCGGCGACCCGAACGGGCCGGCCGTCGCCTGGCGCGCCTGGGACAACCTGCTCAACCGGCCGGTCACGCTCACGGTGGTCCGGCCGGGCGGACCCGCCGCCGGCGGCTTCCTCGCCCACGCGCACGCCGTCAGCACCATCGTCCACCCCGCGCTGGCCCGGGTGTTCGACGCCGTCGACGAGGGCGACCGGGCGTACGTGGTGAGCGAGTGGGTGGCCGGCACGCCGTTCACCGCCCTGCTCCGGGACGGCGCGCTGGACGCGGACTCCGCCGCCGGCACGGTCGCCCGCGTCGCCGACGGCATCGCCGCGGCGCACGCCACCGGCGTCGCCTTCGGCGGCGTCCACCCCGACCACGTCGTCGTCACCGGCGAGGGCGGGGTCAAGCTCGCCCAGGTGGTCGGCGACGGCCGGGCCGCCCCCGCCGACGACATCCGCGGGCTGGGCGCGCTGCTCTACGGCGCGCTCACCGCGCACTGGCCGCTCGCCCCGACCGGAGGCGCCGCGGCGCTCCGCCCCGCCACCACCAGCAGCGGCCACCTGCTCAGCCCACGCCAGGTGCGCGCCGGCCTGCCGGAGGACCTGTCCACGCTGGCCGTCCGGGCGCTCGACCCGAGCGACCCGCATGGCGTCCACAGCGCGGCCGCGATGTCGGCGGTGCTGTCCGAGCGGGCCGGACCGGCCGACGACGTCTTCGCGTTCACCGACGAGCGGCGGGCGCGCCGGGAGCGGCCCCGGTGGCTGGTGCTGGCGATCCCGGTCGCGGCCGGCCTGTCCGTGCTCGCGCTGCTCGGCTGGCTGATCGGCTCCGCGCTCGGCGGGCTGCCCGGCCAGGGCGGCGGCGGCCCGACCGCGGAGGCCGCCGGCCCGACCGGGTCCAGCTCGGCGGCCCCGCCGGCCGCGCTGCAGGTCGTCAAGCCGCAGGGCGCCGAGCTCTACGACCCGAAGGGTGACGGCGCCGAGCGGGCGAGGATCGAGCTGTCGTACGACGGGAACGACGCCACCTCCTGGCCGACCGACCGCTACAACCGGACGAACGCCTTCGGCGGGCTCAAGGACGGCATGGGCATCGCGTACGACTTCGGCCAGTCGACCGGGATGCGCGAGGTCACCATCGCCACCGACCGGCCCGGCACGTCCATCCAGGTGCTGACCGGCGACACCCCGGACGCCAGCGACGCCTCGTCTTACGTGGTGGTCGGCGAGAGCGCCGACGTGCAGCGGACGACGACGATCAAGATCAAGCCGGGCACGGCCGGCCGCTACTTCATCGTCTGGATCACCCGGCTCACCTCCGACGGCGAGGGGAAGTACTACGGGTCGCTGTCCGAGGTCACCTTCCGGCGCTGACCCGGGTCGAACCGTCGAAGGGTCGGTCGGTCCGACCGACTGAGCCTGCCCGTTACTCTCGGCCGCGTGACGGCCGCCGAGCGCCCCGACGCCGAGCTGCTGCGGGCGCACGTCGAGGGCAACCCCCGCGCGTTCGAGGAGCTGGTCCGCCGGCACCGGGATCGGATGTGGGCGGTCGCGCTGCGCACCCTGCGGGACCCGGAGGAGGCCGCCGACGCGGTGCAGGAGGCGCTGATCTCGGCGTACCGGGCGGCGGGGTCGTTCCGCGCGGAGTCCGCGGTGACGACGTGGCTGCACCGGATCGTGGTGAACGCCTGCCTGGACCGGATCCGCCGCCGGCAGTCGCGGCCGACCGTGTCGCTGCCGGACGAGGGCCCGGGAGAGCCGGCGGACGCGCGGGACCGGATGGCCGAACGGGAGACCGCGATGGCGGTGGAGGAGGCGCTCGGCATGCTCGCGGTCGAGCAGCGGACGGCGATCATGCTGGTCGACATCGAGGGCTACTCGGTGGCCGACTCCGCGCTGATGCTGGGGGTGGCGGAGGGGACGATCAAGTCGCGGTGCGCGCGGGGCCGGGCAAAGCTCGCGGTGCTGCTCGGCCACCTGCGGAACCTCGACGCGCCGGCCGCCGTCGCACCGGGGTCCGGCGGTACGGAGGAGGTGCGATGACGGCTGCTGATCGGCCGACCGCGCCGCATCCCGACCTCGACACCCTCGCCGATCTCGACGCCGGCCTGCTGGACGCGCCCACCACCGGGCGGCTGACCGCGCACGTGGCCGGTTGCGCCCGCTGCACCGGGGCGACAGCCGCGCTGGGGGCCGTGCGCGCCGACCTCGCGGCGCTGCCGACCCCGCGGCTGCCGGGCCCGGTCGCCGCCCGCCTCGACGCGACCCTCGCCGGCCTCCGCCACAACGACGCCCACCGGTCACCGGACGGAGCAGCCGCCGGCGGGGGCCCGTTCGCCGCCGGTCTCGAACACGCCTCCGGCACGTTCCACCCGCAGTCCGCACCCACCGCACCCACCGCACCCACCGCACCCACCGCACCCGCCGTACGCGGCGGACCCGGCATTCCGCGCGAACCCGGCGGACCCACGGCACGCGGCGCCCCCGTCGCACCCGTCGCACCGCGCGTACCCGGCGTACCCGGCGACGCGAGCGGCTCGGCGGCGGGCCCGGGCGCGGACGACGAGAGCGGCCCGCCGGGCGACGCGAGCCGGCCGGCCGCAGACCTGGACGCGGCCCGGAGGCGCCGCAGGCGGCGCTCGCTCCGGATCACCGGCGGCGCCGTTGCCGCCGCGCTGGCGCTGATCGCCGGCGGCGCCTCCGTCACCGCGGTGGTACGTAACGCCGGCGGCTACAGCACGAGCGGGGGCAGCGCCGGCAGCGCCGCCAGCCTCGAGTCCGAGTCGACCGTGGCGGCGCCGAACGGCCGGGCCTCGACCGGAGCCTCGGCGGCCGACGCCGCCGGCGGCCTCCCGTCGTACTCCCGCGACACCCTCCGCAGCTCGCTGTCCACCATCGAGCGGGAGTCGGCGGTCGTCCTCGTCAGCCGCCTGGGCGAGGCCGGACCGGCCGGTGTGATGGCCGACGCCGCCCGCCGGCAGGCGTGCGAGCAGAGCATCATCGGCCGCGAGGGCGTGCTGCGCGCCGTCCGCCGGATCAGCTACGACGGCCAGCCGGCGTACGTCTTCGTCTTCGTCTTCGACGACCGCGGCACCCGAAGCGCCTACGTCGTCGGCGACCAGTGCGGCACCGGCGCCCTGTCCCCGGTCATCGACCACGTGTCCTAGCGGCCCGGCACGCCGGTTGCGGGCCGCCCGGCCCGGGAACAAGCTGCCCGTAGGATCCGTTGCAGCGCTGGCGGCGAGCCGGCCGCCATCCTCCCGTCTGCGAAGGGCGTGTTCACCTGTGACCGACGCGACCGAGGTGCGCGACGTCATCGTCGTCGGGTCCGGTCCCGCGGGCTACACCGCGGCTCTCTACGCGGCGCGGGCCGAGCTGAAGCCCCTCGTCTTCGAGGGCAGCCAGTACGGCGGGGCGCTGATGACCACCACCGAGGTGGAGAACTACCCCGGTTTCCCGGACGGCGTGCTGGGACCGGAGCTGATGGACAACATCCGCACCCAGGCCGAGCGCTTCGGCGCCGAGCTGGTCACCGACGACGTTGTCGCGGTCGACCTCACCGGCGAGACCAAGATCGTCCGTACCCACGACGGGGAGTACGCGGCCCGCTCGGTCATCATCGCGACCGGCTCCCACTACCGGAAGCTCGGCATCCCGGGCGAGGACCGGCTGGCCGGGCACGGGGTGTCCTGGTGTGCGACCTGTGACGGCTTCTTCTTCCGCAAGCAGGACATCGTCGTGGTCGGCGGCGGCGACACCGCGATGGAGGAGGCCACCTTCCTCACCCGGTTCGCCCGGTCCGTGACGGTCGTGCACCGCCGTGACTCGCTGCGGGCCAGCCGGATCATGCAGGAGCGGGCGTTCGCGAACGAGAAGATCCGGTTCGTCTGGGACACCGAGGTGCTCGAGGTGCTCGGCGACCAGTCGGCGACCGGCGTGCGGGTGCGCAACGTGCACACCGGCGAGGAGACCGTCCTGCCGGCGACCGGCGTGTTCATCGCGATCGGGCATGACCCGCGATCCGACCTCTTCCGCGGCCAGGTCCGCCTGGACGAGGAGGGGTACGTCCTGGTGGACACACCCTCGACGCACACGAACGTGCCGGGCGTCTTCGCCGCTGGTGACGTGGTCGACCACATCTACCGGCAGGCGGTCACGGCTGCCGGGACCGGCTGCGCGGCGGCGCTGGACGCCGAGCGGTTCCTGGCGGCGCTGGACCAGTCCACGGAGGCCGTCATCGCGGAGGCCGTCCGGGTCTGACCAGGGAATCCGGCACGACCGGGACACGTTGAAGCGACGCCGGAGAAAGCCACCGAGGAGGCATCGTGGGGAGCACCAAGAAGGTCACCGACCAGACGTTCGGCGAGGACGTGCTGGCTAGCGACAAGCCCGTGCTGGTCGACTTCTGGGCGGAGTGGTGCGGCCCCTGCAAGATGGTCGCCCCCGTCCTGGAGGAGATCGCCGAGCAGCACGCGGACAAGATCGTCGTCGCGAAGCTGAACATCGACGAGAACCCGCAGATCGCGCAGAAGTTCCAGATCATGTCGATCCCGACCATGTCGGTCTTCTCCGGCGGCGAGATCGTGAAGACGATCGTCGGCGCGAAGCCGAAGTCGGCCCTGCTCAGGGACCTGTCCGACTATCTCGCATAGGACGCTGCAGCCGGGACCCCCGCCAGGACGGCGGGGGTCTCGCCGTGTCAGGCCCGCGCCGTCGTTCGCCTGGACGCAGGAGGAGGCCTGGCTATGGCGCCGGCCCCGAGGGGGTAGAAAGCGCGGGGTGACCTCTCTAGTCCTGGGGCCGATCCTCCGGCACGTCGACCAGACCTCGGCGACGGTCTGGGTGGAGACCGATGCGCCCTGCACGGTGTCGGTGCTCGACTCCGAGCAGCGCACGTTCCAGGTCGGGGAGCGGCACTACGCCCTGGTCTGCGTCGAGGGCCTGAGGCGCGGCAGCGCGACGCCGTACGAGGTGCGCGTGGACGGGAAGCTGGAGTGGCCGCCGGCCGACACCGAGTTCCCGCCGCCACGGATCCGCACGCTGCTGCCGGGCCGGCCGGTCCGCCTCGCCTTCGGTTCCTGCCGGTACGCCTCGCCGCTGTCGGTCACCAGCGAGGGCCGCTACGGCACCGACGCGCTGGACTCGTACGCGCGGTTCCTCGCCGCCACGCCTGACGAGGACTGGCCGGACGGGCTGCTGCTGCTCGGTGACCAGGTGTACGCCGACGAGACCTCCCCGCTGACCCAGGACGTGATCCGGCGCCGGCGCGACGTGAGCAAGCCGCCGGGGCTGCAGGTGGCGAACTTCGCCGAGTACGCCGAGCTGTACAACGAGTCGTGGGGCGACCCGCTGGTGCGCTGGCTCTACGCCACCGTGCCCACTGCGATGATCTTCGACGACCACGACATCCACGACGACTGGAACACCTCGCGGGTCTGGCGCGAGCGGATGAAGAAGACGAGCTGGTGGCCGGAGCGAATCGCGGGCGGGCTCGCCGCGTACTGGGTCTACCAGCACCTCGGCAACATGTCCCCCGCCGCGCTCGCCGAGGACGACCTCTACCGCAAGGTGTGCGAGGCGGACGGGGACGTGGGCCCGCTGCTGCACGACTTCGCGACCGCGGCCGACCGGGAGGCGGACGGCGAGAAGGGCTACC
>Ga0210378_10000267_pt1 | contig 25804 bp, 27 predicted proteins | sample PLM1_60_b1redo_FD_155465 | JGI IMG/M metagenome (GOLD analysis project Ga0210378, IMG submission 155465) | Groundwater sediment microbial communities from an aquifer in East River, Colorado, USA - PLM1_60_b1 redo | ecosystem: Environmental > Terrestrial > Soil > Riparian zone | place: USA: East...
GCCGGTGCGCCCGCCACCCCCCAAGGGTAGCACCGGCCTCTGCAACCAGCCTTGACAACAAACGAACGATCGTGCTATTTTTACCCTGCCCATGACCACTGCTCCCGTCCGGAAAGGCGAGCTGACGCGCCAGGCGATCCTGGAGCACGCCGCGAAAATGGCGAGCAGGATCGGGCTCGAAGGCCTGACCATCGGCGCCCTGGCCGACGAGCTCGAGCTTTCGAAGAGCGGCCTCTTCGCCCACTTCAAGTCGAAGGAAGCGCTCCAGCTCCAGGTCCTCGAGTTCGGCATCGGACGCTTCGTCGACACCGTCATCAAGCCGGCCCTGGCGGCTCCCCGCGGCGAGAGACGCGTGCGGGCGCTCTTCGAGAGCTGGATGGACTGGCCGAAGTCCAGCGGCCTCGCGGGGTGCATGTTCGTCGCGCTCGCGACGGAGCTGGACGACCAGCCGGGGCCGGTCCGGGAGCGCCTGGTGCAGTCGCAGAAGGACTGGCTGGACGTGATCGCGAACTGCGTCCGCACCGGAGTCGCGGAAGGGGACTTCCAGCGAGACCTCGACGCCGAGCAGTTCGCGCACGAGCTCTACGGCATCATGCTCGCCAACCACCATGCGGTCCGGCTGCTTCGGGACCGGGGCGCGGGCGAGCGCACGCGGCGCGCCTTCGAGCGGCTGCTCCACGGGGCGCGCGCGAAGGCGAAATCCAGGGCGTAGTCACGGAATCATGGCGGCGGCGACGGCCAAAGCGGTGGGCGGCCATAAAAGCACGATCGTTCGTATCGTCGAGGAGGTGCGCGCGATGACGACCCTGTCACCGGTCCGGGCGGCGTTCGCGATCCTGGGGCGGGTGGCCCCGGGCGTTGCGGCCGCGTGGGCCCTGAACCTGTTCTTCACGCCCCGCGGGCGGCGCCGATCGCGACGCATCGGCGCGATCCTGTCTGCCGCCCGCCGCTTTGACGTCATCGTCGGCGGGCAGCGCGTGGCCGGCTGGTCGTGGGGTGAGGGGCCCGGCGTGTACCTCGTCCACGGCTGGGCGGGCCTCGGCGGCCAGCTCGCCGCCTTCGCGCCTCCGCTGGTGGCCAGCGGCTTCCGCGTGGTGACCTTCGACGCCCCGGGCCACGGCGCCTCCGCCGGCCGGCGAAGCTCGATCGTGCACTTCGCAAACGCCCTCCATGAGGTCGTGGCGAAGGAGGGCAGGGCCCACGCCGTCATCGCGCACTCGCTGGGCGCGGCGGCGGCGGTCCGCGCCCTCACCCAGGGCCTCGAGGTGGAGCGCGCGGTGTTCGTGGGCCCGACCGGCGGCCCCCGCGACTGGTCCGAGCGGTTTCGCCGGCACCTCCGCGTCCCGCCGCACGTGATGGCATCGATGCGCGAGCGGTCGGAGCGTTGGCTGGGCGCGAGCTGGGCGGACTTCGACGTCCCCGTGCTCGCCCGGAGCCAGGCCGCGCCGCTGCTCGTCTTCCACGACCGCGACGACGGCGAGGTGCCGTGGCGCGACGGCGCGGCGATCGCGAGGGCGTGGCCGGGAGCGCGGCTCGTGACGACGACCGGCCTCGGTCACCGCCGCATTTTGCGCGACGAGCGCGTCGTCAGCCAGGCGGTGGCGTTCGTCAAAGGCGAGGAGCCCGAGGCGCGGGGCTGGGCGCCCCTGTGCTCGCATCCGGACTGCGATAAGCCGGCCCGGGAAGGCGGCCTTTGCGACAGTTGCGGCCTGGAGGCATCGCTGTACCAGCGGGACGAGCGCCGCGGGGCATGGGCGACGGCGTCATAGCGTCGCTACTCGGCGTCGTGGAAGATGACGCCCAGCGTGTAGCGCGTCCCCGACCGGACGCGGCTCGCGCCGTGCCGCACGTTCGCGCGGTAGAACCCGCGGGCGCCGCGCACGGGCCGAAAGCGGTTGGTGAAGACGAGCAGGTCGCCCTGCTCCCCCACGATCGCCTCCCCCACCGATTGGGCGCGCGGTCGCCTCGTAATGGAGCAGCAGCGGCGTGGGCTTGTCTTGCCCCGCCTTCGCGCAGCGGGCAAGAAACGCCGCCAGGGTCGGCGGGAAGCGCTCGCTCGTGCCGAGCGCCTCCATCCAGGAGCTGGCAATTCCGGCCAGGCGCGGGTAGGCGTGGACGCGAAGCTGCTCGACGATCGCCGGCAGCGGCCGGCGAAGTACTTGTAATCCCCCACCCCGAAGCGGTGGCGCTCCATGTCCACCCGACTCCGGAAGAGCGTGTCGTCGGCATACAACCGGACGAGGCCGTCGCACTCCTCACGCGTGAGCACGGCCGGTGTGCGCGCCCAGCCCCGCTCCCAGAGCCCCGCCTCGAGGGCCGGCCAGTCCACCCTCGCCAGGCGCTCGGTAATGGTCATTGCGCGGGGATCGTCACCGACGCGACGGACCCGCAGGCTATCGCTCTACCTCAGCGTTCGGCGCGCGAAGCGGAGTGCACTCTCGATCCACCCCAGCGTTCGGCGCGCGAAGCGGAGCGTTTCCTCTGCCGTCTCGCGGTGGATTCATTCCACCGCGAGACGCTTGACGACGACGAACGCGGAGCGGAGCGCGCCGCATTCTGGTTTAAAGATCGCGCAGAGCGGCGGCCACCGGGAGGCGGGCGGCGCGGATCGCGGGTGGCACGCCCCCCACGATTCCCATCACGAGCGCGAAGAGAATCCCCAAGCCGAGAAGCGCGGGCGTGATCTGGAAGGCGAACGACATGTGGGAGAAGGTCTGCCAGTTCATGGTGCCCGTCGTGAGGCCGTTGATCGGCAGCACCAACAGGCACCCCAGCGCTCCGCCCAGGACCGCGATGAACAGCGCCTCGAAGACGAAGGAGACGATCACGCTCCGCGCGGGGAAGCCCACCGCGCGCAGCGTGGCGATCTCTCGCGCGCGCTCGGCGACGGCGGCATACATCGTGTTGAGCGCGCCGAAGACGGCCCCCACCCCCATCACGATCGCCACCAGCGAGCCCAGTCCGGTGATGAGCGCGGTCAGCATCTGCGACTCTTTCTGGTAGTACTCGGTCTCCCGGTCCACCTGGACCTGCAGGCGCGGGTCGCTGGTGAGCGTCTTCTTCACGCCCTCCAGCGCGTCGGCCGAGATCAGGCGCGCGGTGGCGGACTGGAAGGAGCCGACCGGGCGCATGTAGGCCTGGTTCAGGACGTCGGCGTCGGCCCACACCTCGGAGTCGAAGGCGCTGCGGTTGGCGTCGAAGATGCCCACCACCTTCCACTCCACGCCGCCGAACCGCATGGTCTCGCCCAGGCCCACCCCCGAATAGCTGTTGACCGCGTTGCGTCCGACCACCAGCTCCGGCAGGGACGGCTGGATGAATCGTCCCTCCGTGACGCGCACACCGGTGTGGACCTGGAGCGCTTTCGCGGTGACGCCCCGGATCTGGACATTGGCGTCCGTGCCGGTCGCCTTGAGGGGCATGGCGGCCACCACCACCACCTCGGGGCTCACGAGCGCCTTCGGGCCGTCCCTGAACACGCCGGGCGCATCCTCGATGACGCGCACGTCGGCGATCGACACCGAGCTGTCCATCTCGGAGGTGGCGCCTGCCCGGCGGATCATCGCGTTGTCGGGCGAGCCCGATCGGACCATCGTCGCCTGGAACCCGCGGGACATGGCCAGCATCGCCACGAACACCGAGACGGTGCCGGCAATGCCCAGGATGGCCACGATGGCCGACGCCCAGCGCTCGCGCACGCTCTCGACGTTGTAGACGAGGGGGATCGCGCTCATGTCCGGTCCCTCACACGCGCCGCAGCGCGTCGATCACGCGGAGCCGCATCGCGAGCACGGCCGGGATGATCCCCGCGGCCAGCCCCACCGTCACCGCCAGGGCCAGGCCGGCGCCGATCGCGCCCCACGAGATGTAGAAGAAGGGCAGCATGCCCCCCGTGGGATCGCCCTTCAGCGTGAACAGCTTCACGCCGGCGAGGCCTAGGATGCCGCCCCCGGCCGCCACCGCCGCCGACTCGGCGAGCACGATCGCGAGCACGAACCTGTCGGTATAGCCGACCGCCTTCAGCACCGCCAGCTCGGAGGTGCGCTCGCGCACCGCCCCGGCCATCGTGTTGCCACTGACGAGCAGGAGGGTGAAGAACACCACTCCGCCGATGGCCATGATCAGGAACTCGATGTTGCCCATCTGCTTCGCGAACGACGTGGCCATGGCCTTCTCCGTCTGGGTGCGCGTCTCGTAGGCGGAATTGGCGAAGGTCTCGTCGATGACCTTCACGAGGCGCGGCGCGGCGGCGGGGTTGGCGATCTTGACGAAGTACCAGCCGACGATGCCCTTGAACCACGGCGGAGCCTTCTCCTCCATGAATTTGTAGTGGAACCAGAACTGGGTGAGGTCGTCCTGGGGGCGGCTCCCGCGGTAGATCCCGTGGAGGTTGAACTCCCAGATGCCGGGAAGGAACGTCCCCCGGATGGGGATGCGGTCGCCGACCTTCCATCCGTACTTCTTCGCGGTCGCCTCCCCAGCGACGGCGCCGGCCCTGTCGGCCACGAAGGCCTGCCACTGGTCGGGGGGAACGATGAACTCGGGAAAGACCTCGCGGTAGCTCTCCGGGTCGATGGCAAATTGCGCGAAGAACTGCTTCTCGTCCTGATAGACGCCGCCGAACCAGTTGAAGTGGGTGGCCCGAACAACGCCCGGGATCCGCTCGATGCGGTCCCGGTAGGCGATGGGCAGCGGCTGGATGATCGAGGCCCGGTTCGTGACCGCGAGGCGGTCGGCGCCCGCGACATCAGCCCCCATGGTGAAAGCGCCCCGGATGGCGGCGAGAAGGCCGAACAGGAACAGGGCCACGGCGAAGGACAGCACCGTGAGGATGGTGCGGATCTTCTTCCGGCCGAGGTTGGCGATGATCAGCGGAAGGTACTTCATGCCGGCTGCGCCACTCCCTCCGCGAGCACGCCCTTGTCGAGGTGGAGCGTCACCTGGGCGCGCTCCGCCGCGCGGGGGTCGTGCGTCACCATGAGCACCGTCTTCCCGTGGTCGCGGACGAGCAGGTCCACGAGGTTCAGGATCTCGTCGGCGCTCTTGCGGTCGAGGTCGCCGGTCGGCTCGTCGCACAGGAGGAAGGTCGGGTCGGCCACGATCGCGCGGGCGATGGCCACGCGCTGGAGCTGCCCGCCCGAGAGCTGGCGCGGGTTGTGTCCCATCCGGTCGCGGAGGCCCACGATCGACAGCGCCGTCTCGACGTGCCGGCGCCGCTCGGCCTTGGAGAGGCCGGTGAGCAGCAGCGGCAGCTCCACGTTGCGGAACGCGCTCAGCACCGGGATGAGGTTGTACATCTGGAAGACGAAGCCCACGTGCCGCGCCCGCCACGTCGTGAGCTTGTTGCCCGACAGGCGCGTGATCTCGTCCCCGGCCACGGTGATGCTCCCCGCGCTGGGGACGTCGAGGCCGCCGAGCAGGTTCAGGAGCGTCGTCTTGCCGGAGCCGCTCGGGCCCATGAAGGCCACGAAGTCGCCCTTGTCCACGTCGAGGTTCAGGCCCTGCAGAACGTGGATTTCCTCGCTCCCCCGGACGTACTTCTTGTCGAGGTTGCGCACCTGGATGAGGCTGTTCCCGTTGCCACCGCCGAGCTTCATTCTCTCCTCTCTACGCTCTACTCTCTGCGTTGTTCCAAACCGTTTTCGGGAGCGCGAAGGCGGCAGTCTACCACCGCACTTGTCGCCCCGGGTCCGACTCGCCTAGAGTGGGAGGATGTCGGGGCGGGTCGAGGTGCAGGCAAGCGACGCCCTCATCGGCATCGACGTCCAGAACGATTTCTGCCCGGGCGGCGCGCTGGCCGTCCCGCGCGGCGACGAGGTCGTCCCCGTCATCAACCGGCTGGCCGGCCGCTTCCGACACGTCGTCCTGACCCAGGACTGGCACCCGAAGGGCCACGTCTCCTTCGCCTCGTCGCACCCGGGCCGCCGGCCGTTCGAGACCATCCGGGTCGCTTACGGGGATCAGGTGCTCTGGCCCGATCATTGCGTCCCCGGCACGAGGGGGGCCGACTTCCATCCCGGGCTGGACACGCTGCCGGCCGACCTCGTCGTGAGGAAGGGCAACGATCCCGCGATCGACTCGTATTCGGCGCTGTACGAGAACGACCACCGGACGAGCACCGGCCTCGCCGGCTACCTCCGCGAGCGGGGCTGCCGGAGGCTGTTCCTGACCGGCCTCGCCACCGACTTCTGCGTACAATACTCGGCTCTCGACGCGCGGCGGGAGGGCTTCGAGGTCTTCGTGGTGGAAGACGGTGTCAGGGGCATCGATCTCGACGGCTCGCTCGCGGATGCGTGGACGCGCATGGCGGAAGAGGGTGTCCGCCGCGTGCGCGAGGCGGACCTGCAACCCGAGGCACGATGATGAATGACAAGCCCGAAGCCTGGCTGCGTGGCCCCGTCGAGGGCATCGATCCGTACGTCGCGCCCGCCGCCCACGGTCTGATCCAGGTCCGAGAGGACCTCGCGCGGGTGGCCGCCGGCCTCACGCCGGAGCAGCTCTGGGCCCGGCCCGGAGGCGCGGCCTCCGTCGGCTTCCATCTCCGCCACGTGGCGGGGAGCATCGACCGCATGCTCGCGTACGCGCGCGGCGAGGCGCTTACGCCGGCTCAGCGAGAAGCCGCGGCCGCGGAGAAGAACCCAGACCCTGACCTCGGCGTCGACCGCCTGGTGGCCGGCGCCGCGGAGGCCGTCGAGCGTGCGCTCGCGCAAATGAGAGCCACGCCGCGGGAGGCGCTTCTGGAGCCGCGCGGCGTCGGCCGGGCCGCGCTGCCCAGCACCGTCCTCGGGCTGCTCTTCCACGTCGCGGAGCATGCGCAGCGGCACACCGGCCAGGTCATCGCCACCGCCAAGGCCGTGCGCGGCGCCGGCCTCAACGAGGCAGCGCCTCCAGCATCCCGCGGCTGATCTCGCGGGCGTGAATGCCGTCCGGCCCCTGGCCGCGCGGCAAGCCGCGGTCCGGGCCGACGATGCGGGTGGCGAAGATGTAATCCGCCGTCGGCGAGGCCTGCCGGCCCACGAACCACCCGACGCGCTTCTCCCCTCCCGCGTCGCAGCTGCCGGTCTTGCCGCTGAAGACGACGCCGCGCTGCTCGTCCTGGACCAGGATCTTCTTGACGATGTCGACGCTCCTGCAATCGAACGGCAGCTCCCCGCCGTACAGCCTCCGGAGGAACGCCACCTGCTCGTCGGGTGAGATCTTCAGGGAGCTGCCGAGCCAGAACCGGGTCAGGCCGCCGGACATGTCGCGGTTGCCGTAGCCCACCGCATCGAGGTAGCCCTGCATGGCCTTCTCCCCCACGCCGGCCGCCACGCGCTGGAAGTACCAGACTACCGAGTCCCGCACCGCGGTGGCGAGCGTGTGGTCCCGCTCCCAGGCCGGGAGCGGCTGCGTCGTGTGGTCCCACTCGAAGAGCGTCGTCTCGTCCTGCAAGACCCCCGCCTGCAGGCCGGCCAGCGAGTTGAAGACCTTGAACGTCGAGCACGGAGGCAGACGCCGCCCGCATTCGGCGTCGTTCACCCGCAGGGTGCGGTCCTGGCGAACGTCGTAGAGGACGAAGCAGGCGTCATAGTCCTTCGCGAGCTCGCCGAGACGCCGCTCGAGCAGCCGCTCTCGCGGATCGGCCGTTGCCGCCAGGACGATCAGCCACGCAGCGATCATCCGGACGCGCGACCCGGCAGCCTCATGCCTGTCTCTTTCGGGCCGCGAATTCGCGGCCCGTCGCTTGGGCCCCCGCGATCACCGCCGCCAGCGCCGCGGCCTTTCCCGCCGTCTTCAGCACCGCTCCGGCCTTGGCCAGCGTCTTCCTCATCTTGCGCCTCGCGACGGCGCGCCTGACCTTCTTGCGCACGCCGGTGGCGGCCATCCCCGCCGCCCCCACGACCGTGGCCGCCGCCCGTCCGGTGGTCTTCGCCACCTGCTTGCCGACCTTCTTCATCTTCTGCATCTTGGTGGCCATGTGATCTCCTTACAGTCGATTATGATCAAACCGCCACTCGAACGCTGGCCTCCAGAATGAAACCACGCCCGGTCGGCCCCGTCTCCCTGCTGGCCCTCGGAGTCAACGGAATCGTGGGGGTGGGCATCTTCTTCGTGCCCGCCGACCTCGCCCGTCGCGCTCCCGGAATGGGGAGCGTCCTCGTCTTCGCGGCCACCGCGGCCGCCCTTCTGCCGGTCGCGCTCTGCTATTCGGTACTCGGTCGTCGTTACCACACGGACGGAGGGCCGGTTCTCTATGCGCGGGCCGCCTTCGGCGAGCTGCCTTCCTTCCTCGTCGGCTGGGTGGCCTACGTCAGCGCCATCTCCAGCGCGGCGGCGGTGACGGCGGGCCTGACCGGAGCGATCCTCCCGGAGGCCAGGCCGTCGACCCACGGTCTCGCTGCGGCGGGGCTGGTCAGCGTCCTCGCCGCCGTGGCCGCCACGGGCATCGTGGTGTCCGCCCGGGCCTGGACGACGCTGACCGCCTTGAAGCTAGTGCCCGTGGTCGCGCTCGCCGTCCTCGCGATCGGCCTCGCCTTGGCGTCCGGGCCCCCCGCCGCCCCCGGGCCCGTGGCCGCGTCGCCTTCATGGCTCGCCGCGGGGCTGTTGGCGATGTTCGCTCTCCAGGGCTTCGAGATCGTCCCCGTGATCGCGGGGCACGTGCGCTCGCCGGAGCGGGCCATACCGCTGGCCACCGTCGGCTCGCTGGCGCTGGCCGCCGTCCTCTACGTCGTCCTGCAAGCCGCCTGCGTGCGCGCACTTCCCGGGTTGCCGACGTCCGTTGCCCCGCTCGTCGACCTCGGCGGCGTCCTGGGCGGCCCGATCTTCTCCCGGGTGGTCGCCGCGGGCACGACCCTGTCCGCGCTCGGCATCGCCTTCGCGATGATGGTCACCACGCCGCGCTATCTCTCCGCGCTGGCCGAGGGGGGCCAGCTGCGCCTCGGCCTCGATGAGATGAACGCTCGGGGCGTGCCCGCGCGGGCGCTCCTCGTGACGTGGGCGCTCGTGTCGCTGCTGCTCCAGACGGGGGATCGCGCGCAGCTGTTCGCACTCTCCAGCGTGGCCGTCCTCACTCAATACGGGGTGACGGCGGCGTCGCTGGCGGTGCTGGCGCGGCGAGGCGAGCGAGGGCTCTCGACACGTCACGCGATGCTCGCGGCGCCCGCCCTCGCCGTCGCGCTGGCCCTCGGAGCGGGAGCGACCCGCCGCGAGGCCATCGTCGCGGCGGGCGCCCTGCTTCTGGGCCTGGTGCTTCGGCCTATCGCTTCACGCGGTCGAAGAACTCCTTCTGCAGCGCCGGGGACGACTGGTCGGCCTTGACCGCCTTCAGGGCGCGCGCGAGGGCGTCGATCCTGGCCTCGGTGAGCACGCGCCCCAGCTCGGCGGTAGCCTTGGCTCCTTCGCCCGCGTAGTGGTTGGGGAACCCGGCATACCACCAGATGGCCGTGTAGAGGTCGGGCAGCATGAGGCGCTTCTGGTTCGCCCCCGATTCCGCGGTGGCGCGGTCCATGTGCACCAGGTCGGGCCGGAGGTAGAGGAGCGTCGAGGTCTCCCGCTCCCCCGCATGCATGTCTCCGGCGGGGTCGGACTTGCGCAGCTTCTTCACTTCCTCGTCCAGGGCGGGATTCGGCGCGGGATCGAAGAAGTACACGACGTAGTCCCGCGGCTGGCTGAGCCTCGTCTGGATGAAGTAGCGGAGCAGGTTCGGGTTTCCGCCGTGACCGTTGACGATCACGATCTTCTTGAAGCCGTTGCGGCCGATCTCATCGCAGGTCGCCTCGAGCATGTCCCACACGACCCGAGGCGGAAGGGCGAAGGTGCCCGGCTGGTGGAGCGCCTCGTAGATCTGGCCGTAGAGGATCCCGATCGGCAGGATGCACGTGGCGGCTGATCTCTCCAGGGCTGTCGGCCAGTCGCTGGCCGTCAGCTCGTCCCAACGAGCGGGCAGCTCCTGGGCGGCGACGGCGGTCGCCAGCGCGGCGACGGCCAGACCGAAGCAAGTCCCTTTCATGAGCAGGCTCCTTGATCAGTTCGGAGCGTCACTATAGTTCACCTGGCCACCCGTCTCCCCGTTGGGGGAGAGGGTAGGGTGAGGGGGAACGCGCATAAGCAGGGCATACCGGTATCCGCGCCGGATGAGAACGTCGAGGTCGCCCGCGCTCGTCTCCGGGCCGACCTCGACGAGCGCACGCGCTTCACCGGGGTGCTTGCGCGTGAAGACGAGCGCTTCCAGCCGGTACCCCGCGCGCTCGTATTTCTCGCGCGTCAGGCCGAACCGCAGATCGAGGCGGGGATCGATCCAGTCGGCGATGAGGTCCGGCCTCCGGGACAACACGTAGTCGGCATCGTGCTTGTTGTGTCCGGCTTCGAAGTATTGCGCGGGGAGATGCGCAATATGCTCGTCGTTCAGCCCCAGCATGTCCACGGTGCGCAGTCCGGAGTAGAAGGGCACCTTGCCCGCGGCGTCCACGGCCAGCAGCCGGCCGGAGTAACGCTGCTGGGCCAGATGCTTGCCGACGAGAACCCAGCGGTCGTAGCGGTCGACGCTGTAGCCGAAACGCGTGTCGACGAGAAGTGGGATCAGCTGAAAGAGCGCGGTCCCCGCCACGACCGCCATCGCGGCGCGTCCCGGCAACGGAAACAGGGTCGGATCTAACAGCAGGCGCACGCCGATCGGGAACAGAATGAGGAGCATCCTCTCGGCGAAGACGTCGCCGCCCACGTAGATCCAGTACGCCAGCCAAGCCAGCCCGAGGACAACCTCGAACCGATTGATACGCTCTCTTTCCTTCTTCCCCTCTCCCTCTGGGAGAGGGGAAGGTGAGGGCGTACGCTCTTTTTCCTTCTTCCCCTCTCCCTCTGGGAGAGGGTAGGGTGAGGGCGGTCGCTTCACGCCTGCCACCGCGGCCAGCAGCAGCGCGCCGAGGTGCGGCAGCAGCCCGGCGTTGAGCGCGATCGAGAGCAACTGCAGCGTGCCCTGGAGCAGCCGCTCGCCCACCGGGCCGGAAACCTTGGCGTAGTACGTGTTCGGCAGCGGATAGCCGTAATAGGAGAGGCGCCAGCCGACGAGAGCGGCCAGCGTGGCGCCGAGCGCCGCCCCCGCCGCGAAGGCCTCCCGCCGCCGGCCCACGACGAGGAGGTAGCAAACCGCGATGGCGGGAACGATGAACCCGTCGGCGCGGGCCAGGACGGAGAGGACCACGAGGGCGGCGAGCCCCCCCGGCCTCACGGCCTCGCCTTGCGCCGCCCGGTCGACGAGCAGCCAGATGGCGATCTGCAGCAGGAGAAAGAGGGGCGTCTCCATCCCCGAGGCCGTCCAAAGCCAGAGCACCGGGCACAGGCCGAAGAGCAGGCTCGCGAGTGCCGCCCGTGGCGAGTCCAGCCGGCGGGCGGCCATTCGGGAGAACAGTGCCCACGCTCCCGCGGCGAAAAGCAGATTCAGCCCGACGGAGATGGGGTAGATCGCGTCGGGGCCGGCCACCCGGGTCACGGGCGCGAGCAGGAGCACGTAGAGCAGGTTCGAGTAACCCTCGACCCGCTCGCCGGGGTTGAAGACGAGACCCTCGCCCCGGGCGAGGTTCTGCGCGTAGCGGTACGAGATGTACGCGTCGTCGCTGCCCCGGGCGTGGCCGGAGAGATCGTCCTGGAAGTAGCCGGCGCGGGCGTGGAGCAGGGCGCCGGCGAGGAGCAGCGCCAGGCCCAGGGGCCCGCCGAGCGACGCGAGCCGGGAGGCTATCGCTTCTCCCCCTCCCTCACTCGGCGCGCGATCCAGGCCGTGCGGTAGGCCGCGGTGGCCAGGCTCCCCGCCGCGATCAGGCCCAGGACCCACAGGGAGACGAACCCCACTGGCCGGCCCAGGCGCGCCGAGATCGGGCGGTCCAGGAAGCAGGCGAGGCAGATGAGGACCAACCGCTCGCCCCGCTGCATCAGGCCCTCCTTGCAGAGCACGCCCACCGTCTCCCCCCTCGCTCGCGCGTAGCTCACGAGGAGCGAGCCGGACACCGCGGCCGCCGCGAGGAGCGGTCCGTAGACGAAGCCGCGCAACGCGAAGACGAAGCCGAGGAGGACGAACACCTCCACGAAGCGGTCGAGAGTGGCGTCGATGAACTTCCCGTAGGGAGAGTCCAGCCTCAGGGCCCGAGCCAGCCGGCCGTCGAGGATGTCGCACACGCCGCCCAGCAGGATGGCGACACCGCCGAGCTCGAGCCGCCCCCCGGCGATCAGCACGCCGCTCAGGAGGCCGAAGGCGAGGCCGGCGAAGTTGAAGAAGTCGGGGCCGAGGCCGAGCGCTAGGGCGAGGCGCTCCAGCGGGGAGATGACCCACATGAACCAGTGAAGCAGGAAGTCGCCCGCCCCGAGGAGGAACGTGGAACCCTTGCGGCTTGCGTCCGCGTCGGGTCCCCCGCCCCGCCACGCGTAGATGGGCATGGAGAGCAGCGCCAGCCCGAAGACCACGAGGAACGCCGTGAGGGCGGTGCTCACAGGGCGCTCACCGGTCCTTGTGACGGAGGTAGCGGAAGACGCGTGGCCAGAGGAACACGAGCGGCAGCCGCCGCTCCCGCGGGGTGAGGACGATCTCCTGGCCCGTGTGACGCTCGGCCTTGCGCAGCAGGTAGTCGAGCCAGCCCTCAAAGGTCACGACGTGCTTTGCCCAGCGCGTCGTGGCTCGCACGCGCGACCAGGCGAAGTAGGCGGCCAGCCGCCGGCGCTCGGCCGCGGGCACGGGGCGTTCGAGGGCGTAGACCCCCGGCGCCGCCTCCACCAGCTCACCCTCTCGCGCGAGGTACCGCAGGAGCACGGAGTACACGGGCAGCATCTGCTCCCGCTGCGCCGTCCACAGCGTCTCGATGCGGCGTGCCACCGGCTCCGGGCGGATCTCGGCGCTGTACGACACGCGCAGCAGGGTACGGCAGTACTCCTCCGGCGTGAAGCGCTCCGGCAGCCACGGGCGTACCCACACCGCCGTGAGCCGGCACGCGTCCACGAGCGCGTCGAGCACGGTCTCCCGCTCGGCCTCGTCGGCGTGCAGGATGGCCACCGGCTGGAACAGGCGGCCGAGGATGAAGTGATCGCGCCGCCGCGCGGACGTCTCGCGGCGCAGGTCGGCGAGCGAGACCACCGCGCACTTGGCCCGGAGCGTGGCCCCCTCGGGTCCGGCGACGGACAACGAGGTCTGGCTCGGCGTCAGCCAGGTGTTGAGCCCGGCCAGCAGTCTCGCCGGCCGGTGCGAGGCGCCCACGCGCCTGAGCGCCCGGTAGAACGACGCGTATCCTCGGGTAACGACGAAGAAGTCCCAGGCACTGTGCGGGTCGGGCCGGGCCCGCGTCTGGCGGGACCCGAAGAAGAGCACCGCGGCCACCGCGTCGCCCCCGAGAGACTTCACGGCCCGGGCGGCGGCGAGCGCTTCCGGGGCCGCGCCCGTGGAGAGCGACCGGGCGGCCACCGCCGCCCGCAGGTCTTCAGCTTCGGCCATCCCTGGCTCGCATCGCGTGCAGTTGCGCCACCATCTTCTCCCGCATCTCCTCGACGAACGGGGCCACGCGGTCGGCCTCCGGCGGCGGGAACGGCCCCAGGACCTCAGTGCGACCGTTGATCCTGTTGATATTGAACATGAAATCGACGAGCCGGCGGCAGGTCCAGAAGCCGTCCGACACGACCAGGTAGACCGGTACCGACCGCTCGCGGAGGATGATCTGCACCCCCGCCGAATGGAAAGGACCGATCTCCCCATCCCGGGCCCGGTGCCCTTCGGGAAAGATCGCGATACCGTGATCCTGGCGCCGGCCCGCGTCCGCCAGGATGGCGAGAGCGGCGCGCCGCTCCGAGGGCTCGATGATCGGGCAGCCGAGCAGCCGCTGGCAGAACGCGATGGTCGGGACGAAGCGTCCGTAGCGGCGGCGCGAGACGAACCAGGGGACGTACGGGCGGCCGAGAAGGCTCAGGGTCAGGATGTCCACCAGGCTCTGGTGGTTCATCAGCACGAGGACCGGCCCGTCGGTCGGCAGGCTGCCGGTCCGGACCGCCCGCGCTCCCCCGGCTCGCAGCAGGGCGAGGATCCCGCGCGACATGACCCGCATGTGGGCCGACACGAAGGCCCGCCGCCGGCGCGGGAAGATCGTCACCGCCGGCCACAGGATCAGGCGCTGGTAGACGCCCCCGAGCCAGATCCAGACGATGACGGTGGTGACGGCCAGGGCGCTACGGACCATGGCCATCGCGCGAGAAATCATTGCGGCGGGGCCAGGACCTCGAGGGCCCGCGGGACGCACTCGATTCGCAGCTCGGAGGAAACGGCCTGGTTCCACTCGCCGTCGGTCTCGTACGCGGGTGGCCGCTCGAAGCGCAGGCGGAAGGCGCGTGCCCGGCTCGCCGTCACCACGGGCGGCACGACGTGGGTGCCGCGGAGGAGCCGGACGAGCGTCTGCAGCCGGCTGAACGCGCCCATGTTGGCGAACATGGTGGCATCGAGGAGCCCGTCGGAGAGGTCCGCTTCGGGAGCGATGCGGAAGCCGCCTCCAAAGACGCGCGCGTTGGCGACCGTCAGCATCAACAGCTCCCGGCGCACCGGTGCCCCGCCGTCGGCGGCCATCTCCACCGGGAAGCCCGGGAAGCGGTGGATCTGCCGCAGCGCGCAGTAGACGTAGAGGGCGCCGCCCCCGAGCCACCGCACGTTCCAGGAATCCTCGATCACCGCGATGTCGTAGCCGAAGCCGCTCACGTTGAGGAAGTAGCGGTCGTCGGGCAGCACGCGGCCGACGTCGATGGCGCGGGCGTGGCCGGCGAGGATGATGCGCGCGCAGGCCGCCACGTCGTCACCGGGGATCCCCAGGGACTTGGCGAGGTCGCAGCCGGTCCCCGCGGGAACGAGGCCGAGGCGCACCGGCCGGCCGGAGCGGATGAGGGCGCTGCCCACGTTGCTCCAGGTGCCGTCGCCGCCGACCGCGACCACGGTGCGGAACCCGCGCGCGACCGCCGCCCGTGCCAGCTCCGTCTCCTCGCCCGCGCGGGTGCTCTGGCCGTGCTCCACCACCGCGCCGCCCGCGGAGAGCGCCGCCAGCACCGGCGGCACGAGCCGGGCGCCCCGGCCCTTGCCGGAATGCGGATTGAAGACGACGTAGACGGGCTCAGCCAAGGCGACGGCGGAGCGGCGTCAGGCCGTCTCGAGCTGGACCAAGGGCTGGAAGGTCTGGGCGCCGCTGCGCATCCAGATCTCGCGGAAGGGGACGTCGTAGACCTCGGAGATGGCGAGGTCCTTGTTGAACGCGTGGTCGTGGAGGCGCACGCGGCCGGTCTCCTCCTCGTGTTCGCTCTGCTCTCCCTCCATGGTGATGTTGGCGAGGTAGCTCCGGTCGCCGTCCCGCATGAACGACTGGTATAGGTGCGACACCGGGTTCCACGAGTAGTCCCCGATCGTCATCTCCGCCACCGGGGCCCCGTCGGCGGTCACCTTGGCCGTCAGACGGTTGCCCTCCGGCGCGAAGCGGATCTCCACGTCCTCCATCCAGTGCGGCAGGTGCCAGCGCTCGATGGCGTGGTCGCGGGCGGCCGTGGTGGTGGTGGCCACGAGGTATGGATAGAAGGCCGACTTGGGCAGGCGCTCTCCCGGCTTGACGAGCGGGGCCACGATCACCGACATGACGACCTCGCCGTAGGCGCCGACCTCGCTCTCCGTGAAATCGAAGGCGGTCATCGAGAAGATGCTGGTGCCGTGGTGCAGCTCCACCGGCTCCAGGTTGGAGGGAAGGATGTGCCGGGCGTTCTCGGTCGGAAACTCGAAGAATCCGCTGATCGCGTTGCGGTAGCCGTATCGCGTCAGCGACATATCCCTTCTTCCCGCAGCACGCCCGCGATCACCTGCACCGCCTGCTCCAGATCCTCCTCGGAGTGCGCGGCCGAGACGGAGATGCGGAGGCGCGACTTGTGCTTGGGCACCGCGGGATAGGTAACCGGCTGCAGGAAGAGGCCGCGGTCCTGGATCTTCTCGGCCACCGCGAACACCTTGGCGTCGTTGTTGACGAGCACGGGCATGACCTGGGAGGTGGACTTGCCGATGTCGATGCCCTCCTCGGCGAACCGGCGCCGCAGGTAGGCCACGTTGCTCCACAGCTTCGCGCGCAGCCCCGGTTCCTGCTCGACGATGCGCAGCCCCGCCCGCAGCCCGGCCACCAGCGGCGGCGCGAGGTTGCACGAGAAGAAGCGCGAGCGCCCGAAGGCGTTGACGTAGTCGATGAGGTCGCGCGAACCACAGACGAAGCCGCCCTGGCCGCCGAGGCTCTTCGAGAAGGTCCCGAGGTGGAAGTCCACCTCGTTGTCGAGGCCGAAGTGCTCGGCGACGCCGCGGCCGTTGGGACCGAAGAGGAACGTGGAATGCGCCTCGTCGATCAGGATCCGGGCCCCGTGCCGCTTGGCCACGTCCACGATGTCGGGCAGCACGCACACGTCGCCGTCCATGGAGTAGACGCCCTCCACCACGACCAGCTTCTTGCCGCGCACCCCGCCCAGCTTCCGCTCCAGGTCCATCGGGTTGTTGTGCCGGAAGAAGACCGTCTTGGACTTCGCGAGGATCGCCCCGTCGACGATGGAGGCGTGGGAGTACTGGTCGCAGAAGATCGTGTCCCCCGAGCGCATGATGCTCGAGATGAACCCGACATTCGCGCTGTAGCCAGTGGGAAACAGGATGGCCGCGTCCTTGGCCTTGAAGGACGCCACCTCGCGGGCGAGGTCCTCGTGGACGTCGAAGGTGCCGGAGAGGATGGGTGAGCCGGACGCGCCCAGGCCGTACTTCTGGACCCCCTCGATGGCGGCCTGCTTGACCTCGTCGCGGTAGGAGATCCCGAGATAGTTGTACGAGGCGAAGTTCAGCAGCTCCCGGACCTGCTTCGTCTTGCCGTTGCGGACCCGCACCCGCGTGCACGGGGCGGAAGACAGCGGCTCGCAGTACAGGTAGTAGCCGTTGGGTCGGGCCTCGTCGTACCACTCCTTGAAGGGCCCGAGCAGGTTCAGCGGGTCGTCGCCAGCCCCATAGTAGAAGTTGCTGTAGTCGTAGTCGCTAAAGACCGATTTGGTCTCTTCCTTCTTCTTGTGGAGGGCCTCCATGATTTGTTTCTCCGTTCGCCCGTGACGAGCAGCGAGCCACGTGTCCGATGAACCCTTTGGACGTTAAGCAGGCATCATAGCAAATTCGGGGGGGGTACGAGCCAACGAAAGCACCCCCCCGCGGACATTCGTCCTCCCCCCCCAAGTCGCTACGGGCTCGCTACATCGGGCCTATTTGCCGGTTTCTTCGCGGGGGCGGAACAGCTCCCCGGCCACGCGCCGCACGACCGCGCGGGGAACCACGGACTGCACCGCGAGCACGAACCGGTCGCGCCAACCCGGGATCACGCGCAGCCGGCCCTTGTCGAGCGCGTGGAGCGAGCGCTCGGCGACCTCCTCGGGACGCATCGCGGGGGTGCGCGTGAACAGCACGCGGTCGGTGCCGGCCACCTGGTAGAACTCGCTCTGCGTGAGACCGGGGCAGAGCGCCTGCACGACGACGCCGGTGCCCTGGAGCTCTGTCGCGAGCGCCTCCGTGAACGACAGCACGAAGGCCTTGCTCGCCGCGTAGACCGCCAGGAAAGGCACGGGCTGGAAGGCCGAGGTCGACACGACGTTCACCACGGCGCCACGCTTTCTCTCGATCATCCCCGGCAGAAAGCGGCGGGTCAGCTCCACCACCGCGCGCGTGTTGAGGTCCACCATTGCGAGCAGCCGGTCGAGGGGCTGATTGTGGAAGACACCGGTGAGGCCGACGCCGGCGTTGTTGACCAGCAGGTCCACCGCGTGCCCGCGCCGGGCCAGCTCCGCCTCCAGCGCCGCGGGAGCTTCGTGGCGGGCGAGATCGAGGGGAATGACGTCGGCCTTCTCCGGCCCGCCCAGCTCCTGGGCGAGAGCCAGCAGCCGGTCCGCCCGCCGGGCCACGAGAACGACCCGGAAGCCCCGGCGGGCCAGGGCCCGCGCGTAGGCGTGACCGATCCCGCTGGAGGCTCCCGTGACGACGGCCCGCCGCTCGGCCAAGCTCAGTTGGCCAGGGCGCGGTCGCTGGCGGGGGCGGGACTCGACTGGGCGGCGGGGCTGGCCAGCGGCGTCTTCTGCGGCGAGCGCCAGTTGTCGAAGAGCGCCACCCGCTGCACGCAATTCACCGTGCAGTAGGGGGCGCACGCCTTGGGCGTGTCGTACTCGCGCCGCAGGTGCTCCCGGGAGTACTGGGCCAGGGGAACTCCCGGCGCGCCCCGTTGCTGCGAGCAGTAGTGGACGAGTCCGCCCTCGTCCACGTAGAGGTAGCGCGCGCCGGCCCGGCAGCGCCAACGATTGGGGAGGCCGCGGGCCAGGTTGTCCTGGAACACGCGGTTCACGCGGGTGTCGCCCCGGCTGCCCATCTGCTGGAGCTCGCGGTACACCCGCATCTGGCGCTCGTCGAAGGGACGGAGCTGCCCCTGGCCGTCGTGGAGGATCCCGATGGAGCTGGTGAAGCCCAGCTCGCGCGCCCGGCGGGCCACCGTCAGCGCGTCCTCGGGGTTCTTGATGCCCCCCCCCACCACCGAGTTGATGTTCACGCTGAACTCGGCCAGCTCGGCAAGCCACTTGAGCTTGGGCTCGAGCAGCCGCAGGCTCTTCATCGACGTGTCATCGGGCTCCACGTTGTCGATGCTGATCTGCAGATAGTCCAGCCGGGCGGCGTTGAGACGGCGGATGCGCTCGGGCGAGAGGTAATAGCCGTTGGTGATGATCGAAGAGACCATCCCCCGCCGGCGCGCGTGGAGGGCCATGGCGTCGAGCTCGGGGTGCATGAGGGGCTCGCCCCCGCTCACGGTGATCATCGACGTGCCCAGCTCGGCGAGCTTGTCGAGCCGGGCGAGCATCACCTCGAGCGGGACGGGCTTCGAGGTGCTGTCGTACTCGTTGCAATAGGCGCACGCCAGGTTGCACCGGCGCATCGGCACCACGTGGGCGAGGATGGGATGGCGCCGATCGAGGACGGCCCAGATTCCCTTCGCCACCACCCTGGCCAGCCGATGCGCCCGCGTGATGTGCCTGTTCATGCTGCGAATGACCTCCGGGACCCGATGCCGTGGAACGGCTGATGATATATCATCGGTCGTTTCGATTCCGGCGTCTGACGTCTCCGGAGAATCATGGCCCACCTCGCCGCCGCGAACGTGATGCACCGCAAGACGCGCACCGCCGTCTCGGTCCTCGCGGTCGCGGTCGAAGTGGCGATGGTGATGCTCCTGGTGGGGATGGCCAACGGGACGCTGGGCGACATCGCCGAGCGGCTCCAGAACGTCGGGGCCGATGTGCTCTTCCAGCCCCCCGACGCCTCCCTGATCCTGGGCGCGACGAGCGCCGTCATGCCCGTCAGGTACATCGATCTCATGAAGGAAGTCGACGGCGTCCGCGAGGTGACTCCGGTCCTCAACTGGCTGGTGTCGAAGATCAAGGGGGAGTCGCGGGCGGTGAACCTGTGGGCGATCGACTACCCGACCTACTCCCGCATCTCGGGCGGGTTCGACCTCGTCGAGGGTCGTCCGCTGTCGCAGCCCTACGACCTCGTGATGGACACCGTCCTCGCGGGAGCGACCGGCATGCGCGTGGGCGACGTGCTCCCGATGCTGAACCACGAGTTCCGGGTGGCCGGCATCACCCACGCGGGAGCCGGCGGACGGCTCTACGCGCGGATCGAGGACGTCCAGGAGGCGATCGGCTCGCCCGGCATGGCCTCGTTCTTCCTCATCAAGGGCCGCTCCGCCACGGAGGCCGAGAGCCTGGCCAAGGCGCTGCAGGAGAAGTTCAAGGGGCACAAGATCACGCCGATCGCGCAGGTGTCGAAGGTCATGCAGGAGAACGCGGTCGGACTGCGGCAGTTCAAGGAGGCGCTGACCGGCATGGCGGTGGTGATCTCCTTCCTGGTGGTCCTGCTCGCGATGTACACGACGATCATCGAGCGCACGCGCGAGATCGGCATCCTGCGCGCCATCGGGGCCAGCCAGGGCAAGGTGGTGCAGCTCGTCATCGGCGAGAGCTTCCTCATCTGCCTGGCCGGAGTGGTGGTCGGCATCATGCTCGCCGTCGCCGGCCGCTGGGGCCTGCCCCGCGCCTTCCCCACCCTCTCGATCGAGCTGAGCCGGGAGTGGGCGCTCATCGCCTCCGCCCTCGGCCTCGCCGGCGGCCTCCTCGGCTCGCTGTACCCCGCCCTCAAAGCCGCCCGCATGGACCCGGTGCAAGCTCTGAATTTCGAATAGCCGCGTTGCCTCTCAACGCAGAGGGCGCAGAGGGAACGGAGAGGACGCGGAGAACGGACAACAAGGAAGCACGGAGCAACAGCTGCGAGCGGAGCGGGATTCACTCCCGCGGAGCGAGCGGGGGTTCAAGGGGGCGCGCCGCAGCGCCCCCTTGCTCGATGATATAGACTGGCCCTCTTTTTTTGGGGCTGATCAGGACACCATGGGATTGCTGGCGAAGATCGTCGAGCGGGTGTCCGACCACCCGGTGCTGTTCATCTTTTTCCGGAGCCTGCTCGAGAACGATTTCAAGGCGATCCGCGCGGTGATCCGCCGGCACCTGCGAGCGGGCCAGGGGCTACGCACGCTCGACCTCGGCTGCGGGCCCGGCGCCTTTGCCGACGTGTTCGACGGCGACGACTACGTGGGCGCCGACCTCAACGCTCGCTACATCGACCACGCGCGCCACCACCGCAAGGGAACGTTCCTCGTGAGCGACGCCCGCAAGGTGGATCTGCCCGACGGCCGCTTCGACCAGGTCCTGATCTTCGGTCTGCTCCACCATCTCTCGGACACCGACGTGCGCGCCGTCCTCGCCGAGGCTCGCCGCCTCCTCGTCCCCGGCGGCCGGATCCTGGCGGTGGAAGACATCCCCGCGATCTCGAAGCTCAACCTGGTCGGCCACCTCATCCACAACATCGAGAACGGCGAGTTCATCCGGCCGCCCGAGGAATACCGCAAGCTTTACGCAGAGAAGGCCTCGATAGAACGCGAGGAGGTCCTGCAGAGCGGGATCTGCGACTACTACGCCGCGGTCCTGGTGAAGTAGGCGCGGTGGACGGGAGGGCGCGCGCCGCGGCGAGCCTTCTCCTCGCCCTCGCGGCGTGGTGGGCGCCGGCGCTGGCCGCCCGTCACGCCCGTCCCGTCCTCCTCGACCTCGGCCCGAACGACGCCGCTTACGTCCGCGGCTTCCGCGAAGACTGGGAGCGCGACGGACGTACCCGCTTCCATTGGGCCGGCTCTGCCGCCGAGATCCGACTGCCTCTGCGCGTCGTCGGCGACGGCCATTTCCTGAGAATGCGCGTGCGCCGCCATTTCCTTGAGCCATCTCAAGTTAGACTGACAATCGAAGGGCGCACCGCGGCTCTCTTCGACATCCAGGCCGACTCGAAGGTGCCCTACCGCATCCTGGAGTTTCCACTGCCTCCCCTGGAAGGCCGCGGGCCGTTCGTCCTGGGCCTGCACGCCGCTTCGGAGCGCGCGGGACCGTGGTCGCTGGCCTTCGACTGGATCGAGATCGAGCGGCGAGCCCCGGGAGCGCGCTTCGCACTGCTCTTCTCCACTCGTGCCCTGGTCGTGCTCGCCGTCCTCGTCGCCTTGCTGGCCCCATGGCTCGGCGGCCTGGATCCGAGATGGGCGCTGGCCCACGGCGTGACCGTGCTCGCCGCCGCCGCCTGGGGAGCCCATCACGACATCCTCGCGGCCGAGCGGACCCTCCGTGAGGGCGTGGCCGTGTACGCCGTCGTGGCCGCGCTGGCCGTGGCCTTCGTCCGCTGGCCTCGCGCGCGCCGGTCGCTCGGGATCGCCGCACCCTGGGTGGCCGGCGGGCTCGTGCTCCTGGTTCTCGTGGGCCTCGGCCTGCGGCTGGTGATCCTGCTCCACCCGCGCTTCTACTACCCCGACGTGCGGGTGCACGCGCAGTTCGCGTGGGAGCTGGGCCGGCGCGGCCTCATCACATTCCTGAGCCGCTTCACCGAAAACCAGTACCGGTACAGCCTAGGCCTGCAGCTCGAGAACGGGCACTGGTACGCGTTCCCCTACCCGCCGGCCTTCTACATCTTCTGCTGGCCCCTCCTGCGGCTGGGCTTCCGGCCCGAAGTTGCCGTTTCCGTCCTCGCCGCCGCGGTCAACAGCCTCGAGGCACTGCTCGTCTTCGGCATCGTACGGCGCCTGGAGCGGGCCGAGGGTCTGGCGCTGGCCGCCGCGGCCGCGGTGCCGGTCCTGCCCCTTTTCCTCGCGCGGCTCAGCCTCGCCTATTTCCCGGCCCTCGTGGGGCATGCCGTCGACGCGCTCGTCATCCTCTACCTCGTCGGGCACCTGGAGCAGCTCCACCGACGGCGCGTGGTCGTGACGCTGGGCGCGTTGCTGGCGGGGGCCTTGCTGACCTACACCCAGTCGCTGCTCAACTTCGCGGTGCTGCTGCCTTCCTTCCTCATCTTCCAGATCGCCTTCGACCGCACGCCCGAGGGCCGACGCCGCCAGCTCGGGCTGATCGCAGGGGGCCTCCTGGGCGCGACACTGTCCCTGGCGGTCTTCTACGGCCGCTACGCGCCGATCCTCCTCGACATGCGCCGCGGGATCCCGATGGCGGAGGAACGCGTGCTGCTCGAGAAGCAGGAGCAGCAGGCGCGTCAGGCCGCCCTCGCCGGCGAGCCGCTCGCTGCGCCCGAGGCCCAGGACGACCCGTACACGGGACCGCAGGTGGACGTGCTGCGCGGCGTGCGCAAGGCGGCCTGGCGCCTCTACGTCTTCTACGGGCTGTTCGCTCCGGTGGTTGTGGCGGGAGTGCTCCTGGCGTGGCGGCGCACGTCGAGTGCCGATGCCACGCGCTTCGTCGCCTCCTGGGCGCTCACCTACGTGGTATTGAACCTCGCCTCGGGCGGGCTGCCGGGACCGAACCTCGTCCGCTACAACAAGGACCTCGAGATCGTCGCGCCGCTGTGCTGCCTGGGGCTCGCGTCGGTCGGTGCGTGGCTGTGGACGCTCACGCGCGCGGCCGCCCTGGCCTACGGCGCCGCCTTCTGGATGTTCGGCCTTCTCCGCGCCCGCGGGTACTTCCTAGAAAAGCTCTTCCTCGAACGGTGATTGCTTCTTAACGCAGAGGCCGCGCTCCGGCCTTACCAAGTCGGGCGCTCTGGGTACGCCCTCGCCGCGGGGACGCTCAGCGCGCGGCGTTCAGATGGAATGCGTGTCTTCCGCGCGCTTCGTCGTTGAGCACGGGGGTGCTAGCGGTGCACCCTCGTGAACCCCCGCTCGCTACGCGCGAATGAATCGCGCTCCGCTCGCAGCTTTGGTTCGTCGCTTCCTTGTTGTCCGTTCTCTGCGGGCCTCTGCGGCCTCTGCGTTAAAAAGGCGGTTCGGCGCTAACCCTTGGCGCGGAGGTCGTCGAGCGTTTGCAGCAGCGCGTTGACGAGATCGTCGCGCTCCACGACGCTTCTCTTGAAATGCAGCGTGAGCGTGAAGCTCTTGTCCCGAGGCGTGTGGTGGAAAACGTAGCTGCGCTGACGGCCGCGCGTCTTCTTCGACTCCTTCGCGATGCGGCGCGCATCGTGGCGCGTCGGCGTGCCTTCGCGCTCCATGCGATCGAGCATCGCGATCATCTTTTCCGTCTCCGACTGACGGACGATCTGAAGCAGCAACGACTTCGCGTGAATGTCGGCGCGCCGACATCTCTCGCGGACCTCGTCCGGCATCGAGGCGAGCGAGAGCGTCTCCGTGATCGACGTGCGGCTCTTGCCGAGGCGCTCGGCCATCTTCTCGTGCGTGTAGCCGTAGGCTTCGGCGAGCGTCTTCAGCCCGTCCGCCTCTTCGAACGCGCTCAGGTCCTTGCGCTGCAGGTTCTCGATGAGCGCGATCTCCATCGTCTCCGCGTCGGAGGTTTCGCGGACGATGCACGGGATCTCGGCCAGACCCGCCTCGACGGCGGCGCGGTAGCGGCGCTCTCCGGCGATGATCTGGAAGCGGCTGCCCACGGGACGCACGAGGATCGGCTCGAGGATTCCCTTCTCGCGCACCGACGCCACCAGCTCGGTGAGGTCGCCCATCACGTGCCGGGGCTGTTGCGGGTTGGGTGTGATGTCTTCGATGGGGACGAGCTGTCCGACGGGGAGCCCGCTCGGCCGGCCGAGCTGGTCGACGAAGTGCGGGTCGTGCCGCATGCGTACGGTCTCGGGCAGGCCGAAGCGTCGGGGTCGGGGGCTAGACACGTTCGATGACCTCCTCGCAGAGGCGGTAGTACTCGTAGGCGCCACTCGACTGGGGAGCGAACTCGAAGATGCTTTCCTTGTGGGCCGGGCTCTCCTCGAGGCGGATGCTCTTCGTGATGGTGGTGCGGAAGACGCGGTTGCCGAAGACGTCCGCGATCGCCTTGCGCACGTCCTTCGAGAGGGTCGTGCGCTTGTCGTGGAGCGTGATCACCGCCCCCAGCAGCTTCAGGCTGGGATTGGGACGCGAGCGGATCTTCTCCACGGTCTCCAGCAGGTCGTCGGTTCCTTCCAGCGCGAAGTAGCTCGACTGCACCGGGATCAGCAGGTGCGTCGCGGCGACGAGCGCGTTGACGGTGATGAGCCCGAGCGCGGGCGGCGTGTCGACGACGACGAACTGGTACTTGTCCTTTACCACGTCGAGGCGGTCCTTCAACCGGAAGTGCGCGTCGATCTCCCCCACCATCTGCGACTCGAGCTTGGCGAGCGCGATCCGCGCAGGCGCGACGTCGAGGTTGGGGACCTTCGACGGCATGATGACGTCGGGCAGCGTGGCCGCGCCGTTCGCCATCACGTCGTACATCGTGCGCGGCAGGTCGCGGACGTCGAGGTAGCTCATCGACGAGTTGGCCTGCGGATCCAGGTCTATGAGCAGCGTCTTCTTCTTGCGCATCGCCAGCGCCGCCGCGAGGTTGATCGCGGTGGTGGTCTTGCCGACGCCGCCTTTCTGGTTCGCTATGGCGATGACGATCATTAGGAGCGTGCCCCGGCAAACGACGGAGGACACGCTCCTAAAATGAGAGATTGAAGCGACGTATCCACGCTTACGTCCTCCTGGGGCCCGAAGGGCCTCTTTAGGAGCCCGTCGTCGGGCGTTGGCAGGACAGGCTCCTAAACGGGGCCATCTTAGGCAAGGCCCCGGCCGGGGTCAAGCGAAATCCAAAGGGATTGGGGGTGCCCGGACCCCCGCGACTACATCTTGTACTTGCCGAGATCTTCGTCCGAGAGGCCCTCGAGCCACTTCTGCAGGCGGCCGAGGTCCATGGACTCCTTGCCGGACTCCACGCTGCGGGCGTTCTGGATGACGGTCTCCTCGACGAAGATCGGAGACTGGGTGCGCAGCGCCAGCGCGATCGCATCCGAGGGCCGTGCGTCGACGGCCAGCGCCTGGTCCCCCGCCGTGATGTGGATCGTCGCGTAGAAGGTGTTCTCCTTGAGCGCGCACACGACGACGCGCTGCACGTGGGCGTGCAGGTCGTTGATGATGTTCTTCAACAGGTCGTGCGTCATCGGACGCGGTGTCTGGACGTTCTCGATCTGCAGCGCGATGGCGTTGGCCTCGAAGACGCCGACCCAGATCGGGAGCACCCGCTGACCGTCCTGGTCGCGCAGGATGATGATGGGCATGTTGGTGATGGGGTCGATCATCAACCCCTTGATGGTCATCTCGATCTGCATGCCAGGGCGCCTCCCGCGTCTGCCTACAATATAGGAGCCGGGGAAGCCTCCGTCAATGAACTGTTTGGGAGCTTTCCCGTCAGCGAGTTGGAGCCCGCGCCCGTGATCTCCACCTCGGCCGTCCGG
>Ga0210378_10000268_pt1 | contig 25763 bp, 24 predicted proteins | sample PLM1_60_b1redo_FD_155465 | JGI IMG/M metagenome (GOLD analysis project Ga0210378, IMG submission 155465) | Groundwater sediment microbial communities from an aquifer in East River, Colorado, USA - PLM1_60_b1 redo | ecosystem: Environmental > Terrestrial > Soil > Riparian zone | place: USA: East...
CCGGCCGGGCACCGGCCCTACTTCACCGACGAGGCCCACCAGCACCACATCCACATCGGCTACCCCCACGACCCCCAACACTGAGGCGGGCTGCGCCAGGGTGCCTCGCCCGGGGTGATCAGGCCGCTCTCGTAGGCGGTCACCACGACCTGGGTGCGGTCGCGGAGGTCGAGCTTGGTGAGGATGCGGCCGACGTGGGTCTTCACGGTCTGCTCGGCCAGCACGAGCGCGTCGGCGATCTCGCTGTTGGAGAGCCCGCGGGCGATCAGCTTCATGACCTCGACCTCGCGCGCGGTGAGGCGGACGAGCTGGTCGGGACGGGGGCGGTCCCGGCGCGGCTGGCGGGCGAACTCCTCGATCAGCCGGCGGGTCACGGTCGGTGCGAGCAGTGCCTCCCCGGCGGCGATGATGCGGACGGCCACGACCAGGTCGCCTGCGGTGGCGTCCTTGAGAAGGAACCCGCTCGCGCCGGCGCGGAGCGACTCGTACACGTAGTCGTCCAGGTCGAACGTGGTCAGCATGAGCACGCGGGGCCGGTGGCCGACTCCGCCGTGCGGGTTCATGAGCTGCCGCGTGGCCTCCAGCCCGTCCATGACCGGCATGCGGACGTCCATGAGGACCACGTCCGGCCGCACCTCCCGGCAGATCCGCACCGCATCCTCGCCGTTCACGGCCTCGCCGACCACCGCCATGTCCGCCTGCGCGTCGAGGAGGGCGCCGAACCCCTGCCGCACCATGGCCTGGTCGTCGGCGAGCAGCAGGCGGATCGTCACCTCCGCCGGTCCTGCTCGCCGGGGACCTCGTCCTGGTGGTCCCGACGGGTGGCCAGCGGGAGGACGGCCTCGACCAGGTAGCCACCCTTGGGAGATCCACGACCAGGCCGGCGCCCTGCACGCCGGCCACCAGCCCGTCGAGCCTGCCCAGGCCGGGCTGGGGGGCACGCTCGGCGCCGGCGTCGGCGCCGCGGAGGACGCCGAGCAACCGTCGCATCTCGGTCAGCGCCTCGCGCGCGATCGCGCCCGTCTCCGCCATGTCGTCCTTGGCGGTCTCGGGGAGGTCGGGAATGCGGAACGGCGCGGTCTCGGCCCGCACGGCGATCACCGACATGTGGTGGGCGACGACGTCGTGCAGCTCGCGCGCGATCCGCGCGCGCTCCTCGAGCAGCGCCCGGCGGGCCTGCTCCGCCTGCTGCCGCTGCTCGCCAGCGACCAGCTCGCGCTGCAGCCGGCGCCGCGTCCCGACGAGGTAGGCGAGGGCGAGCAGGGTGGTGAGCAGGACCATCGCCATGTTGGCCTCGCCGAGCGCGTCCCCCCGGTACCCGGCGACCAGGTAGCTCCACAGGATCGTGGCGTTGGTGACCAGCCAGACACCGACCAGCATGGGCAGGTCCAGCCGTACCGCAACGGCGTAGACCACGTACAGGGCGACCAGGATCAGCGTCGGTGGCCACGGCAGGTGCTCGAGTGGCGGCGACACGACCAGCGGCGCCGCCGCGGCAACGGCGATCTGCAGCCGCCAGGCGCGCAGCGGGGTGTCGGCCGCCAGGCCGAGCGGCAGCACCACCAGCGCGGCCACGACCGGGATCAGGGCGTCGCCCAGGGAGCTGTTGTCGAGCAGGTACTGGACGCCCAGGCCGAACGTGCCGATCGCGGCCAGCCAGAGGATGACCGCCTGGTACCGGCGCAGCCAGCCCACCCACCCCCCGCTGGACGGGAGGGGACCGGGCTCGGGGCCGAGAAGCAGGTCGGGGGCGACTCCAGCCAGGCGGGTGACCGCGTTGCCCAGCAAGCGCACGTCGCTCGCCTCGCGCGCGGCGCGCCGGAGCGGCCAGCGCTGCTCCCCAAAGGGCCATCCGGGCTCGGCCCGCTACCTGAGCGGTACCGCCGAGACCACTCCGGAGCGTGACGATCGGTCCCCTGCCGTGCTGGGACCTTTCCGGCCGACGGCCAGACCGGCTGGCCGACGGGAACGGAAGGCGTCCGCGACATGTCCGCCAGCTCCACCACCGGCGTCCCCGAGGTCCTCGGGCCCCTGCCTCGGGCAACCGGCAGGCCGGCCATCCGGCCCGTGTCCGCCGCGCCGCGCTTGTCCTTGGGTCTGGTCGCGGCGGCCGTGGCCGCGGTCCTCGGGCTCGGGACGGAGCCTGCTCGGCGCCTGGCGGCGGGACGCGGTTCGGGTTCGACCAGGCCTGCAAGGCCCACGACTACGGCTACGACCTGCTCCGCTACGCCAACGCCACCGGGCAGCACCTGACCGGCGAGGCGCGCCGCCAGCTCGACGCCATGTTCGGCCGCGACCTCCACGCCCGGTGCCAGACGGCCGGCGGCAGCCTCGGTTGCCACCTCGTCGCCGAGGTGTTCGCCTCGGGCGTCTCGCTCAACTCGTGGCGCCAGCGGTACGGCAACGCCGGCAAGGAGTCGCCGGCCCTGTGGGCACGCGGGTTCGTGGTCTCGGCGCTGGGCGGCCGGGAGCCTACGCCCGTCCTACCTTCCACCGCATCCCGAACGCCACCTTGGCCGCTGGCCGAACCGCCGCTTCCGCCCGGGCGGACGGTCAGGGTGTCCAGGACGTGGTCGAGGTAGGCGCGTTGTGCCGCACGACCGCTCGGCAGCAGCTCCGGGGTGGCGTGGGCCAGCTGGGCCTGGCCCGGGTAGGCACGGAGGTGGAGGATGACGAGTGTGGCCGGCGCCGCGCTCGGCGGGCTGGCCGCTACGACCGTCTTCATGGCGCTGCGCTGACGAGTCCGGCGAGGAGGTTGGCAGCATGCGCAAACCGATGGCCGCAGCCGGCAGCGTAGCGTTCTTCGTGCTGGCCCCAGGGGTCGTCGCGGGCCTTGTCCCCTGGTGGCTGACCGGCTGGCGCGTGCAACAGCCCCTGCCGTTCTGGGCGCCGCTGCGGGCGGCGGGTGTGGCCCTGCTCGCCGCGGGCGCCGTGGTGCTGGTGCAAGCGTTCGTGCGCTTCGTCGTAGAGGGCGCCGGCACCCCAGCGCCGGTCGCCCCGACCCAGCGGCTGGTCCTCGGCGGGCTCTACCGCTACGTCCGCAACCCCATGTACCTGGCGGTCGTGGCGACCATCGTGGGCCAGGCACTGGTGCTGGGCCAGCCGGTGCTGCTGCTGTACGCCGCGGCCGGGTGGGCCGTCATGGGTGCGTTCGTGCGCTGGTACGAGGAGCCGGTCTTGGCCCGCCGGTTCGGCGCGCGCTACGAGGCCTACCTGCGGGCCGTGCCGGCCTGGTGGCCGCGCCGGCGCCCGTGGCAACCACCCGGCGAGGCCGACCAGCCCTGACACGCGACCACGCCAGTCCAGAACCCACCCACGCCAGTCCACAACCCACCTCGGAGAAGTTGCGACGACCGACACGATCGTGCTTCAGCCCGGCGGTGAACGAGTGTAGGTCCGGGAGGTCGTCTGTGGGTCCAAGTCGTCTGTGGGTCCGGGAGGTCGTCGGCCTCGACGTGAGCGATCCAGTCGTTGAGAACGGTCGCCGCCGGGCGGGCCGACCCTGCCGCGGCGCTCCTGGACCGTCACGGCCCCGCCTCGTCGTACACCTCGGGGTTGACGCAGTGCGGCAGGCGGTCGCCGCGGAGGGCGGCGAGGGCGTTGTCAGCGGCCAGCCCGGCCATCTTGGCCCGGGTGGCCACGGTCGCGGAGCCGATGTGGGGCAGGACGATGCAGTTGTCGAGCGACAGCAGGGGGTCGTCCAGCGGGATCGGCTCCTCCTCGGTGACGTCGAGACCGGCGGCGAAGATGCGGTTGCGGCGCAGGGCGCCGGCCAGCGCGGCCTGGTCCACGATGGGCCCGCGGGCCGTGTTGACCAGCACCGCGGTGGGCTTCATCAGCTCAAGCGCCCGCTCGTCGATGAGCGCGCGGGTCTCCGGGGTGAGCGCGCAGTGCACGCTCACCACGTCCGAGCGGCGGAGCAGGTCCTCCAACGCGACCCACTCGACCCCGGCGGCGTCCTTGGGGTGGCGCGTCCAGGCGAGGACCCGCATGTCGAACCCGTGCGCCCGCCGGGCGACGGCCGCGCCGATCTTGCCGAAGCCGACGATGCCCAGGGTCGCGCCGGCCAGGTCGTGGCCGAGCAGGAACTCCGGGTCCCAGGTGACCCACTCGCCCTTGCGGATGGCCCGCTCGGCCTCGACCAGGCGCCGCGTCGCGGCCAGGATGAGGGCGAAGGCCAGGTCGGCGGTGGTCTCGGTGAGCACCCCGGGGGTGTTGCCGGCCGGGATGCGGCGGCGGGTCAGCTCGTCGACGTCGAGGTTGTCGTAGCCGACGGCCACGTTGGCGACCACGCGCAGGCGGGGGCAGGCGTCCAGGAGCGCGCCGTCGACCCGCTCGGTGAGCATCGTGACCAGCGCGTCGGCCGCGGCGGCGTGCTCGGCGACCGCGTCGGGCGGCGGCGGGAGCCGCTCGGGCCAGACGCCGACGTCGGCGGCGGCGGCGAGCCGCTCGAGCGCGTCGCCGGGCAGCCGGCGGGTGACGTAGACGAAGGGGCGCTTGTCGGGCACCTGGCGGCCTTTCTGTTCGGGGGACGACCCCGCCGACGGCGACGGCTCTTGCTACCGCCGGCGACCGGCCGCGGTCAAGGACCGGGCGGCGCGCCCGCTTCCCTCGCGGCATCTGGGATACTGCCGCAGCCGCTTCCCTCGCGGCATTTGGGATACTGCCGCAGCCGCTTCCCTCGCGGCATTTGGGATACTGCGGCGGGAGCACACCAACAGCAGCCGATGACGACCAGAGGCCCACGGCAAACAGAAGCCCGCGACGACACGAGTGGTGAACAGTGCCGGTGCCAGAGAGGGTGACCAACCCGGTTCCCAGCGCCGACGGGGGCGCGGTCCGGGACGACGCGGTCCGGCCAGGGGCGGGCGAGCCCCTGCCCGGCCAGCCGGAGGAGCAGGCTCGCAGCCGGCTCCGCGGCTACCTGCTTGCCGAGGCGCTGGCCGTGGCCCTCGGCTATACCGTCACGACCCTGAAGGACGGGCCGCCGAGCAAGCCCTTGGAGTGGAGCCTGGTCGTGGCCGGCGGGGTCGCGGTCGGCATTCCCCTCTGGATCAAGTCGCGGCGGGAGATCCGCCAGGAGGCGGCCGCCAGGTCCGCCGAGGCACTGGCGATCGACACCGACGCGCGGCTGCGGCTCATCGTCGGGGACGTGACCGCGCCCATCGCCGAGGTGGTGGGCCGGGTCCACCAGGCCCGCACCGGGCCGGAGCGGAGCTCGTTGCAAGGCCAGCTCAAGCAGCTCATCGTCGAGGCCGCCGCCAACCTGTGCGACGGCGACCGGACCCGGGCGACGTTCTTCGAGCTGGACGGCGGGGTGATGCGCCCGCAGGCGTGGACCGGCCGCTCGGACCGGCCGAGCCGGGTGTTCACCGACCGTCCCGACGACCGGTCGGGCCAGGAGGCCCTCCTGCTCGTCCGCTTCCACGACTTCCTGTTCGTCGAGGACGTCCACGCCGAGGCGCTCCCGCCCGGGGTGCAGCCCAAGCCGACCAGCAGGTACCGGTCGTTCATCAGCGCCGCGGTCTTCTGCGGCGAGCAGAACTTCGGCATGCTCTCGGTCGACGCGCCGGTGGCGCACGCGTTCGACGAGACCGACCTGAACGTGGTCCGGGCCATGGCCCAGCTCCTCGGCGCCGGGCTTGTCGAGGGGCCGGTGGAGCTGGCAAGGTGAGGGCGACGTCCGACCGGAGGGAGGCAGGATGGTTCGGGGCCGCGTGATGCCTGAGGAGGCGCGGGCGTGGAGCACAGGCCGGCTGCGTTCCAGCGAGTACTTCGCATGGGCCCGGCGGCGCGCCTTCACCCGGGCCGGGAACACGATCCGCACCCGCCTGCGTGAGCTCGACGAGATGGCCGGCCACGGCGGGGCGCTCCCGGAGCCCCCGCGGTACCGCTGACGCCGACCGGAGGACGCCCCGACCAGGGCGCTGCCCGGCCCGCCGGTCATAGGTGTCCGGGCCCGGGTCGTAGGTGTCCGGGCCGACGGCGACCCGGAGCCCTCGGCGCCGCCGGACGCGCCCCACTCGCGCCCGACCGGCCCCACAGCGCGGCGAAGGCCTTGTCGGGAAGGGTCTCGGCCGCCTCCTGCCGGTCGGCTCGGCCCGTCGTGCCAGGGCATACTGGCGGCATGCGTGCGTGGGTGTCGAGATCCGAGGTCCGTCGGCCGTGCCGGCGGGCTGGGCGCATGGTGCGGTCGCTGGAACGGGCCGTGCGCGAAGCCGGCGTCGGTGGGCGCGAAGCCGGCGTCGGTGGACGACCTCGGGCCGATCGGGCCGGGATGCCCGGAGCGGTTGCACTCCTGCTGCGCGAGTCGGATCGTTTTGTGGCATCTATACGTCCAGCCGCGGGCGCGGCCGGGTAGCTGACCGGGAGGTGATGGCGGCAGTAGGGTTCGGCAGGTGTCAGCAGGCCCACGCCGGGCGCGACAGCCGCGGCGGGCCAAACGAGGAAGAAGGTGGGAAGGTTGCTGGACAAGCGGATCGGCCGGACCGTGCGGGTCGTCGCCCTCAGCGCGTTCATCGCGCTGGTGGCGGCCGCCTGCGCGACCACGGACTCGTCGGGTGGGGGCGGGGGCACGCCCTCGGGCGGCGGGGACAAGAAGATCGCCCTGCTGCTGCCCGAGACCAAGACGACCCGGTACGAGGCGCAGGACCGGCCGCTGTTCGAGGCCAAGGTCAAGGCCCTGTGCAGCGACTGCCAGATCATCTACTCCAACGCCGACCAGGACGCGTCCAAGCAGCAGAACCAGGCCGACGCCGCCCTCACCAACGGCGCCAAGGTGATGGTCCTGGACCCGGTCGACTCGGCCTCGGCCGGCTCGATCGTGAGCAAGGCCAAGGCCAAGGGCGTCCCGGTGATCAGCTACGACCGCCTGATCACCGGCGCCGACGTCGACTACTACATCTCGTTCGACAACGAGAAGGTCGGCAAGCTGCAAGGGCAGGCGTTGGTCGACAAGCTCAAGCAGGACGGCAAGTCCGGCCAGATCGTGATGATCAACGGCGCGCCCACCGACAACAACGCCAAGCTGTTCAAGGCGGGCGCCCACAGCGTGATCGACGCGAGCGGGTTCAAGGTCGCCAAGGAGTACGACACCCCGGACTGGAGCCCGAACAAGGCGCAGGACGAGATGGAGCAGGCGATCACCGCGGTCGGCAAGGGCAAGTTCGTGGGCGTCTACGCGGCCAACGACGGCACCGCCGGCGGGGCCATCGCGGCCATGAAGGGCCAGGGCATCAGCCCGCTGCCGCCGGTCACCGGCCAGGACGCCGAGCTCGCCGCCATCCAGCGGATCCTCACCGGCGAGCAGTACATGACCGTCTACAAGGCGATCAAGCCGGAGGCCGAGAAGGCCGCCGAGCTGGCGGTCAACCTGGTCAACGGCAAGACCACCGAGGCGAGCGCGCTGGCCACCGCCAAGGTCGACAACGGCCAGAAGCAGGTGCCTTCGATCCTGCTCGACCCGATCCCGGTGACCAAGGAGAACGTCAAGGACACCATCATCAAGGACAACTTCCTGAAGGCGTCCGACATCTGCGCCGGCCCGGCCGCCTCGGCCTGCCAGACCGCAGGGATCAGCTCCTGACCACCCCGGTGGGCGGTGGGCCCAGCCGGCCCGCCGCCCACCGGGCCCCTGTCCACCCTTTCCCCGAAGGAGGCGCGGGTGGCCGCGAACACGCCACTTCTCGAGCTGCGCGGTGTGAGCAAGCGCTTCGGCGCGGTGCAGGCGCTCAGCGCCGTCGACTTCGCAGCGCACGCCGGCCAGGTCACCGCGCTCGTCGGTGACAACGGGGCCGGCAAGTCGACGCTCATCAAGACCATCTCGGGCATCAACACCTACGACGAGGGCGAGTACCTGTTCGACGGCAAGCCGGTCCATGTCACCGGGCCCCAGTCGGCCACCGCCCTGGGGATCGCCACCGTCTACCAGGACCTCGCGCTCTGCGACAACCTCGACGTGGTCGCCAACCTCTACCTCGGCCGGGAGGAGGTGGGCGGGCCCCGGCTGCTGAACGAGACCGCGATGGAGCGCGAGACCTCGTCGGTGCTCAAGCGCCTGGCGGTGCGGATCCCGAGCGTGCGCACCCAGGTCGCCTCGCTGTCGGGCGGCCAGCGCCAGTCGGTGGCGATCGCCCGGTCGATGCTCGGCGAGCCGAGGATGGTCGTGCTCGACGAGCCGACCGCCGCGCTGGGGGTCGCCCAGACCGCCCAGGTCCTCAACCTCATCGGGCGCCTGCGCGACCAGGGTCTGGCGGTGGTGGTGATCAGCCACAACCTCGCCGACGTGTTCCAGGTCGCCGACCGCATCGAGGTGCTGCGCCTGGGCAAGCACGTGGCCGCCTTCGACGCCAAGCAGGCCAGCTCCGACGAGGTCGTCTCGGCCATCACCGGGGCCAAGGCCGGCGACGAGCGGGCGCCCGCGGAGGTGAGCGAGGAATGACCGTCAGCGACCTCGACCCGAGGCTCATCTCCGACCAGCCCGGCCTGGCCGGGGCCTGGGCGGGGCTCCGCCGCCGGGTGGCCCAGGGGGAGCTCGGCACCCTCCCGGTCATCGTCGGCATCGCGCTCATCTGGGCGGTCTTCCAGATCGCCAACCCCAACTTCCTCACCCCAGGCAACCTCACCAACCTGGTGCTGCAGATCACCGCGCTGGGCACCATCGCGGTCGGCATGGTGCTGGTGCTGCTGCTCGGCGAGATCGACCTGTCGGTCGGGGCGGTCAGCGGCCTGGCCGCCGCGGTCATGGCCGTCCTCAACGTCAAGCAGGGCGTGTCCGGGCCGCTGGCCATCCTCGCCGGGCTGGCCACGGGCGCCGCCATCGGCCTGCTGCAGGGGTTCTGGGTGACGCGCTTTCGCATCCCGGCGTTCGTGGTCACCCTGGCCGGGCTGCTCGCCTGGCAGGGGGCGCTGCTGTTCGTGCTCGGCGACACCGGCACCGTGAACCTCACCGACAAGGCGATCACCGGGCTGACCACCACGTTCTTCGTCCCGCTGGACGCCTGGCTGCTGGCCGTGGTCGTGATCGCCGCCTACGCCGGGGCCAAGCTGTGGGAGCGGCGCACCCGCGCGGCGGCCGGGCTGCCGACGCCGCCGATGCGCGCGATCGTGACCCGGATCGTCGTCATCGGGGTGGTCCTGCTCGCCGCCGCGGCGGTGCTGGCCGCCGACCGCGGCCTGCCGCTGGCCGCCATGATCTTCATCGGCGTGGTGGTGCTGTTCGACCAGCTCATCAAGCGGACCCGCTTGGGCCGCCACATCCTGGCGGTGGGCGGCAGCGCCGAGGCCGCCCACCGGGCCGGCATCAGGGTCAACAACGTCCGCCTGGTGGTGTTCGTGCTGGCCTCCACGCTGGCCGCGGCCGGCGGCATCCTGGGCGCCTCCCGGCTGTTCGCGGTCAACCAGTCGTCGGGCGGGAGCGACCTGCTGCTCAACGTCGTCGCCGCGGCCGTGATCGGCGGCACCAGCCTGTTCGGGGGCCGCGGGTCGGCCTACTCGGCGCTGCTGGGGGCGCTGGTGATCGGGTCGATCTCCAACGGCATGGACCTGCTCGGGGTCACCTCCGACAAGAAGTTCATGGTCACCGGGGCGGTGCTGCTGCTGGCCGCCACCGTCGACGCGCTGTCGCGGCGCGGCCGCCAGGCCCACGGCCGCGCCTGACCCACCGCGTGGGGGCGCCGGTGCCCGGCCGGCGCCCCCACGCCTGGCCCGCTGCGGCCTGCTCATCGCCCGAGCCGGTCAGGGTTCCGCGCCCCTGAGCCGTCAGGGTGCGGGTGCCGGACCCGCGCCGGGCCGCAGCGCGGCCACGAACCGGGCGGTGATGTGCTCCGGGGCGACGGGGTGTTCCCGGGCGACGGGGTGTTCCCGGGCGACGGGGTGTTCCCGGACGACCGGGTGTACCCGGACAGGGTGGTCGCGACCAGGTGGGCGCCTGCCTCGGCGACCGCGACGCCCTCGTCGAGGGTTGCCACGTCGGCCATGACCAGGCAGCGGCCGTCGCGCCGGAGCGCCTGGACCACCTCGGGCGCGGTGGACCCGGCGGATCCTCGTCGACCAGCAGCTCATGACCGTCTACCAGCCGATCAAGAAGATCGCGGAGACCTCCGCGGAGCTGGCGGTCGCGCTCGCCACGGGCAAGACGCCCCCGGACATCGCCAAGAGCAAGGTCGACAACGGCAGCGAGGAGGTCCCTCGGTGCTGTTGGACACTGTCGTGGTGACCAAGGACAACATCAAGGACACGGTCGTCGCCGACGGCTTCCTCACCGCCGAGCAGATCTGCACCGGCCCGTACGCGCAGGCCTGCCAGAGTGCCAAGATCGCCGGCTGATCCCGGCGATCTCCGTCAGAGGAAGCCAAGGGATCTCCGTCAGAGGAAGCCAAAGGGGCGCGGCCAGGCAGACGCCCGCCCGCGCCCGCGCCGCGGGCTAGCCCGCGGGGCGCTGCGCCTGGGCCGCGGAGGTGGTGCGCTGGATCGGGGTGGTGAGACCCGGGTGGGGCTTGCGGGGGAACGCCACCCGCGAGGCGAGCGGCGGCGCCGCCTTCTCGGCCCATGGCACGGCGTTGGGCAGCAGCACGTGGAACGCGGCCCCGCCGCCGTACCGCTCGCCGACCCAGGCCCGGCCGCCGTGGAGCTGGGCGAAGCGGGCGACGAGCGACAGCCCGATGCCGACCCCGGGGGCGACCCCGGGGGTGCCCCGCCGGAAGGGCTCGAAGATGGTGCCGGCCAGCTCGGGCGGCACGCCCGGGCCGGAGTCCTCGACGACCAGCTCGAGGTCGGGACCGACGGCGGCGGCCCGGATCCACACCGGCGTGCCCGGCGGGGTGTGCCGCGTGGTGTTGACGAGCAGGTTCTCGATGATGCGCTCGACCTTGGGCCCGTCGACGTCGGCGGTCAGCTCGCCGATCTCCACCGACACGGGCCAGCCCTCGAGCTGGTCGACCTCCCGGACGACCCGCCGCACGAGCGCGCCGATGTCGGTTCGGGAGCGGTTGGGCTCGAGCAGGGCGTGCTCGAGCCGGTTCAGGTCGAGCAGGTCGGCCAGGAGCCGGTCGAGCTTGTGGGCCTTGTCCACCAGCATCCCGAGCAGCTCCATGCTCTTGTCGCGGGGCAGCTCCATCCTGGTCCGCTCGAGGGTGAGGGCCACCCCGAAGATCGCGGTCAGCGGGGTGCGCAGGTCGTGGGAGACCGCCCGCAGGAAGGTGTCCTTCATCTGGTCGGCGGCACGCAGGCCTTCGGCGGCCGCCTGCCCGCGGGCCAGCGCCAGCCCGAGCTCCGCCTCCCGCTCCGACAGCTCCCCCAACGTCCGCTCCATCCGCTGGTTCAGCTGGCGGTTCTCCACGAACATGGCGAGCTGGCGCACGATCACCAGGGTGACGACGACCACGGCGTCCCAGAACAGGAACGCGTCGATGGCGCCGTTGCGGGCCTGCACGGTGGAGATGGTGACGATGGCGGCGGCCAGCGCGGCATACGGCAGGCAGACGCGGGCCAGCGAGCCGCGCTCGTTGACGTCCGGGCTGATCCTGGCCTCGGCGGGCCGCAGCGCGCTCAGCATGAGCAGCAGGTAGCCGACCACCCAGCCGGTGTCGAGCACGTTGCCGTTGCCGTAGAGGTCGCGCTGGGTGAGGTACAGGAACGTCGAGTCGGCCACGGCCAGGGCGAGCACCGCCATTGCGATCAACGTCAGGGGGACCACGCCACGGCCGCGCGAGCGGGCCAGCACGGCGAGCGCGATCGTGCCGGTGACGATGTCGCCCAGGGGGTAGGCCAGGCCGACCGCGCGCTCGGTGACCGTGAAGTCGGTCGCGTGGTACACCACGTCGCCGATCGTCCCCCAGCTCACCGCCAGCAGGCAGGCGGCGATGAGCAACCCGTCGAGCAGGGTGCGCAGGCGGGCGGCGGCCAGCACGGGCGCGGTCGGGAAGGCGAGCACGCCGGCCGCGGCCAGCGGCACGGCGCTGAGGTAGGCGACGTCGGCCCAGGACGGGGACGGCACCTCGATCGCCAGGCCGAACTGGTACCAGGTCCACACCGCCCCGCCGGCGCCCCAGGCGAAGGCCGACAGCCCGAGCAGCCACCAGGCCCGGCGCATCGACATCGTCCAGGCCCGGCCGAGCCCCGACGGCCCCCGACGGGCGGCGGCGAAGCAGGCGAGCGCGGCCGCCCAGGCGGCCAGCACCGCGCCGACGTCGCCCACGAACGAGCTGACCCGGGGCCCGCCCACCTCCTGGCCGACCCAGACCGCGGCGGCGGCCGCCGCCGCGGCGGAAGCCAGCCCGGCGAGGCGGAACCGGCGCTGGTCCCTGGCCGCGTCCCGGCCGTCCACCCGGGCCGTCACCGCCCGGCTCCCAAGGGGTGCCCAGCGCCGGCCGCGCGCCAGGCTGACGCCCGGCCGGCCACCGCCGCGGTGGTACCGACCCTACCGCTGGGAACGCTCACACTGGCCTCGTCGGGATCCTCCAGGTTGGCAAGGGGCCGTGAAACGGGATCAAAAGGGCCACGAGGGTGCTCTACGATACACGAGCAGGAACGATGTTTCGCGTACCCGTGGGGGCCATGGCCCTTCCCGCGCCGGCGACGACCGACGGCACCCCGGCCGAACGGTTCGGAGCCGGTCACTCTGGGTAGGCGAGGCGGCGGTGGCCTCCACGGCCCGGCCCCCGACGGGAGGAGGAGACGTTTTGACCGCACGCCGGCAATTCACCGGGCGGCTCGACGAGATGCCCGCCGTACGGCAGTTCGTGAGCAGCGCCCTGCTGCGCGACACCGAGTCCTACGAGACGGCCCGCCTGCTCGTGGACGAGGCGATCACCAACCCCCTGCTGCACTCGGCCGCCTGCGACGCCGACCGGACGTTCCAGGTGAGCCTCGCGTTCGAGGCGAACCTGCTCCACGTCGAGGTCCGCGACGCCGGCGCGCCCTTCCCGCTCAGGCGCGACGGCCGGCGCATCGACTCGGTCGCCGGCCGCAGCCTCGAGCTGTTCGACGAGCTCGCCGCGGACTGGGAGTCCACCAGCGTCACCAGCGGCCACGTGGTCTGGTTCGAGGTCGCGGTCTGACCGGAATCAGAACCGGACCGGGAGGGTGGCCAGGCCCCGCAGGGTGACGGTGTCGCGCCAGGTCGGCTCCTCGCCGCCGCAGGCCAGGCCGGGCAGGCGGCGCAGCAGTGCGGCAAGCGCGACCTGGGCCTCCATCCGGGCCAGGGGCGCGCCCAGGCAGAAGTGGATGCCACCCCCGAAGGCGACGTGCCGGTTGGGCGAGCGGGCCAGGTGGAGCCGGTCCGGGTCGGGGAACTGGGCCGGGTCCCGGTTGGCCGCGCCGAGCGCGGCGATCACGGTCTCGCCCTCGCGCACGAGCTGGCCGCCGACCTCCAGGTCGGTGGTGGCGTGCCTGCTGGTCAGCTGCACCGGGCTGTCGTAGCGGAGCAGCTCCTCGACGGCGCTGGCGGCCAAGGCGGGGTCGGCGGCCAGCCGGGCCCGCTCGGCGGGATGGCCGAGCAGCGCGAGGGTGCCGTTGGCGATGAGGTTGACGGTCGTCTCGTGCCCGGCCACGAGCAGCAGCATGCACATGGAGATCAGCTCCTGCTCGCTGAGCCGGTGCCCCTCGTCCTCGGCGGCCACCAGCGCGGTGAGCAGGTCGCCGGCCGGGTGCGCACGCCGCTCGGCGACCAGGTCACCCAGGTAGCCGCGGAGCGCCGCGCGCGCCCGCAGCGCCCGCTCCAGCACGTCCTCGGCCACCAGCGGGTCCAGCAGGTGCACGAGCGCGCCCGACCAGTCCCGGAACCGGGTCTGGTCGGCCGGCGGGACCCCGAGCAGCTCGCAGATCACGGTCACCGGCAGGGGGTAGGCGAGGTCGTCGACCACGTCCATCTCCCCCGTCCCGGCCACCCGGTCGAGCAGCCCCTCGACCAGCTCCTCGACCCGGCTCCGGAGCCGGCCGATGGCCGCCGGGGTGAAGGCCTTGTTGACCAGCGTCCGCAGGCGGGTGTGGTCAGGCGGGTCCACGAACAGCATCGACGGGGCCCCGTCCTCCCACGGGTCCTCACCGGCGTTGCCCCGCTGGATGAGCTGGTACTGGGCCGACCGGCGGGGGTCGCGGCTCATGCGCGGGTCGCGGAGCACGGCCACCACGTCGGCGTACCGGGTGAGCACCCAGAAGCCGGGCCCGTTGCGGTGGACGGGGTCCTCGGCCCGCAGCCGGTGGTAGAGCGGGTAGGGGTCGGCATGGACCTCGGGCAGGAAGGGGTTGAACTCAAGGGCTGGGGCTGGCGTCGTCCCGGTCATGCGCGACCTCCCCTGGTGGGTGCCGTCGACAAGGATATCGGTGGCCGACCACGGTGGGTCCGGTCACCGAGGCAGGAACGGGGCTTGTCGGTCGTGCGTGCGCTGCTGCCCACCTGGCCTGCTTCTTGACTGATGAGTCAGTTAGATAGATCCTGAGGTCCCCCGGAGACCTTGGGGAGACTTGGGGACCTTGGGGGACCTTGGGGGACCTTGGGAGGCAGCATGCGGGAGTACGACGCCATCGTCGTCGGCGGCGGCCACAACGGGCTCGTCGCCGCCGCCTACCTGGCCAAGGCGGGCCTGTCGACCCTGGTGTGCGAGGCGCGCCACGTGGTCGGCGGCGCCGCCGTCACCGAGCAGCCCTTCGGGCCCGGCTACCAGGTGACGTCGCTGTCCTACGTGGTCAGCCTGCTGCCGCCCGCGCTCGTGCGCGACCTCGAGCTGGCCAGGCACGGCTACGAGGTCTACCCCCAGGGCCCCTACTTCGTGCCCTACCCGGACGGGCGCTACCTGCAGCTCCCCGACGACCCGGCCAGGCGCCGGGCCGAGATCTCGAAGTTCTCGCTGGCCGACGCCGGCGCGATGGAGCGCTGGGACGCCTGGATGGGCGGCCTGGCCGCGGTCCTCACCCCCCTGCTGTCGGAGGTCCCGCCCCGGCTCGGGTCGCGCCGGCCGGCCGACCTGGCCAGGCAGGCACGGCTGGCGTGGCGCCTGCGCGCGCTCGACGAGCGCCGGGTGGCCGACGCGACCCGGCTGTTCACCATGAGCATCGCCGACCTGCTCGACGACTTCTTCGAGTCGCCCGAGCTCCAGGGCGTGCTGAGCGTCAGCGGGGTGATCGGCACCTGGGCCGGGCCGCGCTCCCCGGGCACCGCCTACGTCATGGCCCACCACCACATCGGCGACGTGGGCGACGGGAAGCTGGGCGGCTGGGGCTTTCCCAAGGGCGGGATGGGCGGGGTCACCCAGGCGCTGGCCGGCGCCGCCCGCGCCTTCGGGGCCGAGGTGCGCACCGCCGCCCCGGTGAGCCGGATCACCACCCGGGACGGCCGGGCCACCGGCGTGGTGCTCGAGGGCGGTGAGGAGCTGCGCTCGCGGCTGGTGGTGACCACCACCCACCCGAAGATCGCGTTCCTGCGCCACCTCGACCCACGCGAGCTGCCGGCCGACTTCGTCGCCGACATCGAGCGCTGGAAGACCCGCAGCGGCACCGTCAAGGTCAACCTCGCGGTCGACCGGCTCCCCGAGTTCGCCGCCAAGCCCGGCTTCGACCCCGAGGTCCACGGCGGCACGATCGTGCTCGCCCAGTCCCTCGACGACGTCGAGGGGGCCTTCCAGGACGCGGTGGCCGGGCGGCCCTCGGCCAGGCCGTTCGCCGACATCTGCATCCCGTCGGTGTTCGACACGACCCTCTGCCCCGAGGGCCACCACGTCGTCTCGATGTTCACCCAGTGGGTGCCGCACGAGTGGGCCGGCAAGCCCATGGACTCCGAGCTGGAGCGCCACGCCGACCGGGTGGTCGCCCGCGTCGAGGAGCTCGCGCCCGGGTTCACCAGCTCGGTCCTGCACCGGCAGGTGATCGGGCCGTACCAGATGGAGCACGAGTACGGCCTGGTCGGCGGGAACATCTTCCACGGCGAGCTGTCGGCCAGCCAGCTGTTCCACACCCGCCCGGCCGCCGGGTACGCCGACTTCCGCACCCCGGTCCGCGGCCTCTACCAGGCCAGCTCGGCCACGCACGGCGGCGGCGGGGTGACCGGCATCCCGGGCCGCAACGCGGTCGCCCAGATCCGCGCCGACCTGCGCCGGGCCCGGCTGGGACGCCGCAGGGCCCGCCCGCTGACACCCGCCCGCTGACACCCGCCCGCTGACGCCCGGTTGCTGACACCCGGCCGCTGACGCCCGGTTGCTGACACCCGGTTGCTGACACCCGGTTGCTGACACCCGGTTGCTGACACCCGGTTGCTGACGCCCGGTTGCTGACACCCGGCCGCTGACGCCCGGTTGCTGACACCCGGCCGCTGACGCCCGGTTGCTGACACCCGGTTGCTGACGCCCGGTTGCTGACGCCCGGTTGCTGACACCCGGTTGCTGACACCCGGTTGCTGACACCCGCCCGCTACTCGGCCCGGGCCGGCACGGGCGCGCCCCAGGCCGCCTGGCCGGGGGGCGGCGGGGCGAGCCCCAGCTCGGCCGCCGCCGCGACCCGCACCCAGTCGAGCATCTGCTGCCTGGACAGCACGCCGGCGTGGACGGTGACCTGGACCGCGAGGCCGTCGAGGAGGGCGGCCAGCCGCCAGGCTGCCCCGCTCGGGTCGGGGCAGGCGAACTCCCCCGCCGCGACCCCGTCGGCGATCACCCCCGCGATCGTCTCCTTCCAGCGGAGGTCGAGCTCGCGCGAGACCCGCCGCAGCTCGGGGCTGCGCAGCGCCTGGCTCCAGGCGTCGATCCACATGACCCAGGCGTCGCTGCCGCCCGGCGAGTAGAGCCGGAACACCCGGTCGAGCCGGTCCAGGGCGGTGCGGTCCCCCGTGACCGCCACCGCGAGCTGGTCCAGGTCGGCCTCGGCCGCGTGGCGGAACGCCTCGCTGAGCAGGTTGTCCTTTGACGTGAAGTGGTAGAAGACCAGGCCGCTGGACACCCCGAGGGCGGCGGCCACGTCCCCCACCCTGGTGCTCGCGAAGCCGCGTGCCCGCACCTCACGGCAGGTCGCCCTGAGGATCTCCTCGCGGCGCACGTCCGCCTTGATACGAGCCACGAACCGGGATCTTATCGTGGCGTGCGGCCGGCATCCATCCGTGGCACTGCGATGATCCAACCGTGGCGGTCGACGCGGCCGTCCCCGACCCGGCCGGGAGGCGATGACGCCGGTGCGGCCGGGAGGCGATGACGCCGGTGCGGCCGGCATCTATCCGTGGCACGACCCAGCCGATAAACTGACTGATGAGTCAGTTCAAGAGCCGGAGGCCCGGATGACGCAGCGCGCAGCCGCCCCGCCCCTGACCGCGACCGACCTCCACGACAGCCTGCTGCCGTTCGGCCAGAGCCGCATGCTCCCGCAGGCCGCCTACGTCTCCGAGGCGGTCCTCGCCTGGGAGCTCGAGCACCTGTTCGCCGGGTCCTGGACGTGTGTCGGATGGGCCCGCCGGCTGGCCGGGCCGGGCAGCCTGCGCGCGGTCCAGGTGGGCCCGTCCGGGGTGCTGCTCGCCCGGGGCGACGACGGCCAGCTGCGCGCGTTCGCCAACCTCTGCCGGCACCGCGGGCACGAGCTGCTCGGCCCGGCCTCGCGCGCTTCAGGCACGCCGGACGGGCCGCGCCCGCGGCGGTCGATCGTCTGCCCCTACCACGCCTGGAGCTACACCCTGGAGGGCTCGCTCCGCGCGGCCCCCGGCTTCCGCGGCCTCCCCGGCTTCGACCCGGCCGAGTGGGGGCTGGTGCCGCTCCCCCTCCAGGTGTGGCACGGCCTGGCCTTCGTCAACGCCTCGGGCGACGCCCCGCCCCTGGCCGGGCAGACCGGCGAGCTCGACGACCTGGTCGCCCCCTACCGGCTCGTCGAGCTGGTCCCGCTCGGCCACCACACCTACCTGGTCGCGGCGAACTGGAAGGTGCTGTGCGAGAACTACCACGAGTGCTACCACTGCCCGCTCATCCACCCGGAGCTGTGCCGGGTGAGCCCTCCCGACAGCGGCCGCAACTACAGCGAGCAGGCCGGCGCCTGGGTCGGCGGGTCGATGGACCTGCGCGACCACGCCGAGACCATGTCCGCCGACGGGCGCAGCCTCGGCGTGCCGATCCCCGGGCTGGACGGCGAGCGGCTGCGCAGCGTGCTGTACCTCGGCGTGCTCCCCAACCTGCTGCTCTCCCTGCACCCCGACTACGTGATGACCCACCTGCTCGAGCCGCTCGGCCCGGCCAGCACCCGGGTCACCTGCAGCTGGTACTTCCCGCCCGAGGCGGCCGAGCGGCCCGGCTTCGACCCCTCGTACGCCACGGCCTTCTGGGACACCACCAACCGGCAGGACTGGGCGGCGTGCGAGTCGGTGCAGCGCGGCCTGGCATCCCCCCACTTCCGCCCCGGCCCGATGGCGCCCAGCGAGGACGCGGTGCACCACTTCGTCTCGATGCTGGCCCACGCCTACCTGGGCACCCGTCCGGGTGCCCGCTCGCAGCCGGTGCAGGCCGGGTAGGCGGCCCGCTACGTGGTCGCCCGGGGAGCTCGCCCGCCGGCACCACCACGTTGCCGGCGGGCGTAGGCGGCCCGCTACGTGGTCGCCCGGGCCCAGCGCGCCGCGACCTGCTGCACCTCGGCGCGGAAGCGCGCGCCGTCGATGGGCTTGCACACGTACCAGGTCGCACCCAGCCGCAGCGCCTGCTCGCGGTCCTCCTCCCGCTCCGAGGAGGTCAGCACGACCACCGGGAGCGAGCGCAAGGCGGCGTCGGCGCGGATCCGGGCCAGGACCTCGACCCCGTCGAGCCTCGGGAGCTTGAGGTCGAGCAGCACGAGCTGGGGCAGCGCCCGGCTGTCGAACCGGCCCGGCCGCAGGTGGTCCAGGGCCTGCTCGCCGGTACGGGCCACGTCGACGGTGACGGTCACGTCGGCCAGGTCCCTGAGCGAGCGCCGGATCAGGAACAGGTGGTCGTCGTCGTCCTCGACCAGCAGCACGCGCACCGCCGCCCTGGTCACACCAGCGCCCCCCGGTCGTGCAGGGCCAGGCTCCGGCCCGGCTCGGGCCAGCGGCCGAACAGGCCGCCGGGCAGCACGACCCGCACGTCGGCGCCGCCGGCGTCGGCAGCGCCGCCGCTGTGGATGGCGATGCCGCCGCTGCTGCTGTGGATGGCGACGCTGCCGGTGCTGCCGTGGATGGCGATGCTGCCGCCTAGCAGCTCGACGATCTTGCGGCAGATGGCCAGCCCCATCCCGGTCCCGGCGCTGGTGGAGGGTCCGTCCAGCCGCTCGAAGACCCCGAACACGCGCTCGCGGTGCTCGGGCGGGATGCCCTTGCCGTCGTCGCGCACCGACAGCTCGAGCGCGCCGTCGGCGCGGGCCGCGGCCTCGATGGTCACGTTGACGTCGGGCCGACCGCCGTGGCGGACGGCGTTCTCGACCAGGTTGGTGAGCAGCTGGCGGTAGCCGACCGGGTCGCCGGCAACGACCGGCAGCCGGCCCACGTGGAAGCCGGCCGCCGGGTGGGCCGCGGCCGCCTCGTCGACGATGGTCCGGACGAGCTCGCCGAGGTCGACCTCGGCGGCGTCGCCGGCGAGCCGGCCCACCCGTGACAGGTCGATCAGGTCGTGGACGAGGCGCTGCATGTACAGGGTGCAGTGGGACATGCGGTCGACGTAGTGGTTGCCCTCCTCGCCGAGCACGTCGCCGTAGTCGAGCTTCAGGTACTCGAGGTAGCCGAGCAGGGAGACCATGGGGCTCTTGAGGTCGTGCGAGGCGCTGTACATCAGGGTCTCGAGCTCGGCGTTGGTCCGCTCCAGCTCACGGCTGGCCGCGGCGAGGGTCTCCTCGGCCCGCCTGCGCTCGGTGATGTCGCGGATCACGCCCGAGAACGCCAGGCCCTCGCTGGACCGCCAGGCGCCGATCGACAGCTCGACCGGGAACTCGTGGCCGTCGCGGTGCAGCGCGACCAGCTCCACCACGCTGCCGGCCAGCTTGGAGTGGCCGCTCTGCCTGACCCGGGCCAGCCCGTCCTCGTGGAGCGCCCGCAGCCGCTCGGGGATGATCACCGTCAACGGCCGGCCCAGGACCTCGTCGGCGGCCCAGCCGAACATCCGCTCGGCGCCCTGGTTCCACGAGCGCAGCCGCCCCTCGGCGTCGGCCGACACGATCGCGTCCATCGCCGCATCGGTCACGCCCCGGAACCGCTCCTCGGACGCGCGCAGCGCCTCCTCGGCCCGCTTGCGCTCGATGATCGGGCCGAGCTCGCCGGCCGCCCTGGTGATCCGCTGCAGGCGTTCAGGCTCCCCGGCCCGCTCGTAGGCGACGAAGAACTCCAGCACCGCCATGAGTCCGGTCGGGGTCTCGATGGGGACCGCCATGGCCTCGCCGACCCCGCTCCGGCGGGCCGCGGCGGCCCGGTCGAACCGGTCCAGGTCGTCGGCGTCGCGGAGCAGGCACGGCTGGCCGGTCGTCCACGCCCGGCCCGGGAGCCCGGCGCCGTACTCGTACCGGAGCTGCTTGCTCGCCGCGCGGAGCTGGTCGAAGCCGTACCCGCTGGCGTGCCACCCGGCGCTGCACACCAGGGCGCCGTCCACCGGCACCCAGGCCTGACCCATCGCGCACCTGGTGAAGTGGCAGATGCTCTGGACCGCGGCGGTCAGCATGGCGTCGCTGTCCTGCGCCTCGCCGATGATCTTGAGCAGGAACTCGAAGAACCGGCGCTCGTGCTCGGCGCGCATGGCCTGGGTCAGGTCGCGCACCACGGCGAGGGCGAGCCGGGGCCGTCTCCGGCCGTCGTGGACCGGAGACAGGTCCCACGTGCTCCAGACGAGCTCCTGGTTGTCGAGCCGCTGGCAGCGCGCGTCGACCAGGTGGCGGTCGAGGCCCTCCCCGAACACCGCCGCCAGCGCGTTGCGGGCGACCTTGACGTCGGGCGGGTAGGCGAGCGACCCGAGCGACCGGCCACGGAGCCCGCCGCCGGCCGACCCGAGCAGCTCCTCGAGCCTGCGGTTGGCGGCCACGACGCGGCCGTTCGGGTCGAGCACGCACGCCGGCGACGGCGCCTGCTCGACGACGGCGATCGACCGGAGCTCGCTCGGCGGCACCCGCCACCTGGAGCGCCGCCCTCGTGCAACGCGCCCACCCATCCGCATCGCATCCCCCCACGCCTCCGGATCCGGCCACCCTCCGCAGGCCAGAGGTCCGGATACCGCCAATTGGGCGTCTTTATAGCATCGCACCAATCGCATGGCGAAACGGCGACGACGCCCGTCCACGCCGCTCCCGACATTCCAGTGGGTCACTGCTCAGCCGTACCGCCCGGTCATGACCGACCGGGCGAAGCGCTCAACCGAAGCCGCCCGGCCGGGCCGGCGGCCGGGTATCGTGGGGCCCGTCGCTGGCGTGGCGCCGCGGCACGGGACCAGGGGCGAGGGCGTGGAGGACAGGCCGACCGCGTGGGGCGCGCTGCGCGTGCCTGGCGACCCGCTGCTGGCCGGCGGGCGGACCGGCGCGGGACCCGACCCGGTGGTCGCGGTGCACGGCATCACCGCCCAGCACCGCGCGTTCTCCGCGGTCGCGCGCCACCTGCGCCACCCGGACGGCATGGCCGCACCGGACCTCCGCGGCCGGGGCGACTCCGGCAAGCCGCCGTCCGGCTACGGCTTCGAGACCCACGCCGGCGACGTGCTGCGCGTGCTCGACCACCTCGGGACCGAGCGGGCGGTGCTCGCCGGCCACTCGATGGGGGCGTTCGTGGTCGAGCAGGTCGCCCTCGCCGCGCCGGACCGGGTGCGGGCGCTGGTGCTCCTCGACGGGGGCTGGGCCGGCGTCGGCCCGGAAGGCGCCGGTAGCGCCCGGCGCGACCCGGACCTTGAGGCGGGCCTGGCCCGGGCGTTCCGCCGCCTCACCATGACGTTCCCGAGCCCCGACGCCTACCTGGACTACTGGTTCCCCGGGCAGGGCCTGACCCTGGACCGGCTCCCGCCCGAGCTGGCCGACTACTACCGCTACGACCTCGCCGAGGTCGAGGGCGGGTGGCGGCCGAAGGCGCTGCTGGCCGCGGTCCAGGAGGACGCCGCCTGGGGCGCTTCGCGCAGCAACACAGCCGATGCCCTCGCGTGCATCGGCTGCCCGGTCGCGCTGGTCCGGGCGGCCGAGGGCTTCTTCCCGGGGACGCCCCCGCTGGTCTCCGGCCAGGCCCGCGACGTGCTGGCCGGCGCGCTCGACCTGCGCGTGGACCTCACGCTGCCCGGCACCGACCACTACACCATGCTGCACGACCCGCACGCGGCACTGGTCGCCGAGGTGATCGACCGGATGGTCGCCGAGCCTGCCGACACGCCCGGATGAGGACACATGACGAGGGACACAATGACCCTCCGTCACCTCGACCGCGCCCTGCTGGCACGCCGGACGATGCTGGCGCGGGAAACGACGCCCACGCTCGAGGCCGGCCCGCCGCGCCCGCGTGACCCTCCGGCCCGCTCAGCGCGAGCGGCGCTCGCCGCCCTCGACGTGGTCGAGCAGCCGGGCCCGGACCTCCGCCGCCCGCTCCACGAGCGGCCCGTGGCCGCAGCCGTCGAGGAGCACCTCCTGGACCGCGCCGCCGCCGTCGCGGTAGCGGTCCAGCAGCGCCCGCATCTGGGACACGTGGGGCTGGGGCGGGAACACGTCCGGCCCGGGCCATCCGGGCACCGCGCCGAGCGACCCGAGCGTGCCGAAGTCGAACATGGACTGGTCGGAGATGACCTGGTCGGCGTCGCCGCGCAGGGGCGGACCGGTCCTGCCCGTTGTTGCGGGTTTCAGCGCGGCCAGCCGGCCGGCGCGGCGGGTCCGGCCTCGGCCTCACCCGAGCCGCGCGGTCCGGGAGGTCCCGAACCGCTTGGCGACCAGGTCCTTGAGGCCGTGGGGGAAGTCACGGCGGGCGGCGACGTGGCTGCTGACCAGCTCGAGCTGGGCGTTGGCATCCCCGGCGAACGCGGCCGCGCACAGCTCGGGCACGACGTTGGCGAGCGCCACGATGGCGCCCTGGCAGCCGAGCGGCCCGGCGTAGGCGAGCAGAGCCGACGAACCGACATAGACCCAGCCCTGGAACCCGTTCAGCTCGGCGAGCAGGCGCTCCGGGTCGCCCGAGGAGTCCTTGACGCCCTGGACGGCCAGCTCGGGCAGCAGGTCGACGGGGACGCCGGGCGACGACGCCTCGGGGAAGTGGTAGGCGAGCACCGGACGGCCGGCGGCGGCGCCCGCCACCGCCTCGTAGTAGGAGCGCGGGTCCCTGACCCGCGACGGCGACAGCGCCAGCACCGCGTCGGCGCCGTGGTCGACGGCCGCCCTGGTCAGCGCCACCGCCTGGCGGGTGGCCGGAGCGCCGGTGCCGGCGACCACCGGGATCGTGGCCGGCACGGCGCGCCGGACCTCGGTGAGCAGCCCGGTGCGCTCGTCGAAGGTGAGCGCGGCGGCCTCGCCGGTCGAGCCGGCGACCACGATCGCGCGCGCGCCCAGGTTGACGACCTGGGCGGCGTGGTCGGCGGTGGCCTTGGCGTCGACCTCGCCGATGGCGTCGAACAAGGTGACCAGGGCGACGCCGACGCCGGTGAACAGCGGCGGCGCGGTCATGCCCGGCCGTCCAGGCGGCGCGGTCATGCCCGGCCGTCCAGGCGGCAACGGCGCCGGGCGGGGCCGGCGGGCGCCTTGGTCTCGGGTCGCGGCACGAAGCCTCCTCGCGGTCGGTGAGGGCGCGACTGCGCTAGGAGGATACCCCCGGCCGCCGGGGGCTTTGCGCCCGCACCCGGGCTTGCTTGCGGCGCGGGCGGCGTCGGCGGCGGCGCGGATCCGGCCGCCGGGGGCTTTGCGCCCGCACCCGGGCTTGGGTAGGTTGCGACCCATGAGCCCCGCACGCCAGCCCGCCACCCGCAGGGTGGTGATGGCGCTGTTCTTCTTCCCGCGAGGCGGCTCCGCCTATGTCGCCCGCCACCTGGCCCGGCTGCTGCCCGCCGCGGGCTGGGACGTGACGCTGGTGCAGTTCGGCCAGGTCCTGGTGGAGGCGATGGCGTGCGGGCTGCCGGTCGTCGCGGTGGACGCGCACGGCCCGGCCACGATCGTCGAGCAGGGCCGGACGGGCTGGCTGGGGCCCCCCGACGATCTGGAGGCGCTCGCCGCCGCGCTGGTCGCGGCGGTGAACGACCCGGCCGGGCGGGCCCGGATGGGCGACGCCGGCTGGCACACGAGCCGGGCCCGCTACTCCCTGGAAGCGGTGGTGGCCGGCGTGGCAGGCGCCTACGAGCAGACGCGGACGGCCCACCCGCGAGGGCTCGCCGCCGGATGACCTGGCCAGGTCGAGTGCGCTCACCGCGGATGGCGGCCAACGCAGTTGGCGGGAAGCGACGGTTCCAGCCACGCGACGGCATCGTCGTGTTGTAGGCTCCCAATCCGTAGGAAGCCTCTCTACAGGTGGTGGCCCCGTGCGGCGAGTCGCCGTCGCGAACCAGAAGGGCGGAGTCGGGAAGACGACCACGGTGGTGAACCTCGGCGCCGCCCTGGCCGAGCTCGGCCGCCGCGTACTCGTCGTCGACCTCGACCCCCAGGCCAACGCGAGCACCTGGCTCGGCACCGTCGACGCCCGAGCCCTCTACGAAGTCTTCGAAAACGGCGCGCCGCTCGACGGAGCCGTCCGGCCCACCGACGTCAAAGGGCTCGACCTCGTCCCCTCCTCGTCCTGGATGACCAGAGCCGAACGCAACGCCGCCACCCAGGCCGGCGCCGAGATGATCCTCCGCCAAGCCGTCGAAGAGCTCCCACCCGACGCCTGGGACGTCATCCTCATGGACTGCCCCCCGGCGCTCGGCCTGCTCTCCTACTCCGCCCTCGCCGCCTGCGACGAGGTCCTCATCCCCGTCCAGACCCGCGTCATGCCACTCGGCGGCCTGGTCGCCCTCAACCAGACCATCGACACCGTCAAGGTCCGCCTCAACCGGCGCCTGCGCCTGTCGGCCGTCCTCCCCTGCCAGGTCGACCGCACCACCCTGTCCCGGGAGATCGTCGACGCCCTCCGCCAGCGGTTCGGCGACACCGTCATGCGGACCAGCATCCGCGACAGCGTCCGCGTCGCCGAAGCACCCGGCCACCGGCAGCCGGTCACCACCTACGCCCCCGACAGCGCCGCGGCAGCCGACTACCGCACCGCCGCAGCCGAGTTCGACGCGAGGAGCGCTGCGCATGGTCAGGCGCAAGCGGATGGGCGCGCACAACGCGCTTGACGAACTGCTACCCGGACCGCCACCGGCGCGGCCCGGCGCAGAGCGAACCCCCCACCCCGCCCCCGGCCCGCCCAAACGGACCACCAGACCCAAGCGGATGGGCCTGTACAACGCGCTCGACGACCTGCTACCCGGTCCCGGGTCAGGACCAGAGCCAGACGGACTCGACTGGTCCCCGCTCAACTGGTCCGCGCCCGACCCCTCCGAGCACGACCGAGGCGCCCCCCCGCCGGCACCAGTGCCCCAGCCGGCCCGTCCCGGGAACCCCCGCACCCGCCGCACCAGCAACCCCGACCCGTTCGACGACCTGCCGCCCGGCCCACCCGCCCCGTCCGCCCGCGGGTCCGGTGCCGGCGCCCGCGGGACCGGTGCCGGCGCCCGCGGGACCGGTGCCGGCGCCGGAGGCACCGCCATCTTCGACGCCCTCGACGACCTCCTGCCCGGCCCCCCCCCCCCCGCCCCCCCGCCCCCCCCCCTGCCGGCCCCCCTCCCCCCCCCCCCCCCCCCCCCCCCCCCCCCCCGGGGCGCCCCCCCCCCCCCCCCCACCCCCCCCACCCC
>Ga0210378_10000269_pt1 | contig 25681 bp, 25 predicted proteins | sample PLM1_60_b1redo_FD_155465 | JGI IMG/M metagenome (GOLD analysis project Ga0210378, IMG submission 155465) | Groundwater sediment microbial communities from an aquifer in East River, Colorado, USA - PLM1_60_b1 redo | ecosystem: Environmental > Terrestrial > Soil > Riparian zone | place: USA: East...
CAGGACCACCTGATCAGGGTGGTCGACAACGTGAACGGCTTCCGCGAGCTGCTCACCAGCGTCCTCCAGGCCAACCTGACCCAGGTCGCGCTGCGCCAGAACGAGGTCGGCATGCAGCAGAACGCCGACATGCGCAAGATCTCGGCCTGGGTGGCGATCGTGGCCGTGCCGACCATGATCGCCGGCATCTATGGTATGAACTTCGACCACATGCCGGAGCTGGGCTGGACCTTCGGCTACCCGCTCGCCCTGCTGGTCATGGGCGCCGCCTGCCTCGTCCTGTACCGCGCCTTCCGGCGCAACGGCTGGCTCTAAAGCCTGTCGAACAACCGCCGCCTGCTCATCAGCACTTCCTGCGCTGTACTAGCGATGGGCACCTGGGACCGGGTCTAGGTTCGACTCCTGGGGCCGTGCGCTACCCGTTGTCGGCCACGCGGCGGCGGACGTCCGCCTTGGCCTGCTCCTCCCTGGCCTCGTCGAGGCGGTCCTCGGAGCGCAGCTCCTCGGCCCGGCGCTCGAACTCGGCCGGGTCCTCCTGGCTGGCCTCGTCCTGCAGCAGGGCGTGCTCGGCCAGGATGTCGACCCTGGTGACGTCGTCCTGGTGGGCGACGTGCAGGAAGCCGCCGTCCACCACCACCGCGATGCGGCTGCCGCCGGCGTCGATGAACACCGGGCCGACGGCGAGGGCGGCCAGCAGGGGCGCGTGGCCGGGGAGCACGCCGAGGTCGCCGTCCACCGCGCGGGCGGTGACGAAATCGGCCTCCCCGGCCCACACCTCGCGCTCGGGGGTCACCAGGTGCACGTCAAGACCGGCCACGGCTACTCCCCACCGCCCAGCTGCTTGGCCCGCTCCTCGGCCTCCTCGATCCCGCCGACATTGAAGAAGGCCTGCTCGGGGAGGTGGTCGTAGTTGCCGTTGGCCAGCGCGTCGAAGGAGGCGATGGTCTCCTCCAGTGGCACCGACTTGCCCTTGAGACCGGTGAACTGCTCGGCCACGAAGAACGGCTGGGACAGGAACCGCTGGATGCGGCGGGCCCGGTTGACGATCACCTTGTCGTCCTCGGACAGCTCGTCGACGCCGAGGATGGCGATGATGTCCTGCAGGTCGTTGTAGCGCTGCAGGATCTCCTGGACCCGGCGGGCGACCCGGTAGTGGTCGTCGCCGACGTAGCGGGGGTCCAGGATCCGCGAGGTCGAGGACAGCGGGTCGACCGCCGGGTAGATGCCGAGCGAGCTGATCTCGCGGGACAGGACCGTGGTCGCGTCGAGGTGGGCGAAGGTGGTGTGCGGGGCCGGGTCGGTGATGTCGTCGGCGGGCACGTAGATGGCCTGCAGCGAGGTGATCGAGTGGCCGCGGGTCGAGGTGATCCGCTCCTGCAGCACCCCCATCTCGCCGGCCAGGGTGGGCTGGTAGCCGACCGCGCTCGGCATCCGCCCGAGCAGGGTCGACACCTCGGAGCCGGCCTGCACGAAGCGGAAGATGTTGTCGATGAACAGCAGCACGTCCTGGTTCATCTCGTCGCGGAAGTACTCGGCGACGGTCAGGGCGGCAAGGCCGACGCGGAGCCGCACCCCCGGCGGCTCGTCCATCTGGCCGAACACCAGCGCCGTCTTCTCGATGACGCCGGTCTCGGTCATCTCCAGGAACAGGTCGTTGCCCTCGCGGGTCCGCTCCCCGACCCCGGCGAACACCGAGACTCCCGAGTGCTCCTCGGCCACCCGGTAGATCATCTCCTGGATGACCACGGTCTTGCCGACCCCGGCGCCGCCGAACATGCCGATCTTGCCGCCGCGCACGTAGGGCTCGAGCAGGTCGATCACCTTGATGCCGGTCTCGAACATCTCGGTCCTGGATTCCAGCTGGTCGAAGCTGGGGGCGTGGCGGTGGATCGGCCAGCGCAGCTCGGCCTCGAAGTCGGGGTCGTCGAGGGCCTGGCCGAGCACGTTGAACACGTGCCCAAGGGTCTGCTCACCCACCGGCATGGTCATCGGCGAGCCAGTGTCGGTCACCGGCGCCCCCCTGATCAGGCCGTCGGTCGGCGACATGGCGATCGCCCGCACTATCGAATCGCCGACGTGCTGGGCGACCTCGCAGGTGATGGTGGTGCGCTCGTTGTCGAGGGTCCGCTCGACGGTCAGGGCGTTCTGGATCGCCGGCAGCTCGTCGGGGGCGAACTCGACGTCCACCACCGGGCCGATGATCCGGACGACCCGCCCGGTGGCGCCCTCGCCGCGGCTGGTGTCCCGCTCGTATGCGACCGTGGCCATGTCGTCTCAGCTCCCGCTTGTCTGGAGGGCTTCGGCGCCCCCGACGATCTCCATGATCTCCTGGGTGATCTCGGCCTGCCGCGCCTGGTTGTACTGGCGGGTCAGGACCTCGATCAGCTCGTTGGCGTTGTCGGTGGCGGCTTTCATCGCCCGGCGCCTGGCCGCGTGCTCGGAGGCGGCGGACTCCAGCATGGCCGTGAACACCCGGGCCTCGACGTAGCGGGGCACCAAGGCGTCGAGCAGCTGCTCCGGGCTCGGTTCGTACAGGTACTGGGGGATCGGCTCGGGCGGCCCCTCCTCCACCTCCTCGATCACCAGGGGCACGAACCGCCGAGCCACCGCCCGCTGGGTGGAGGCCGAGACGAAGTCGGTGAAGACCGCATGGATCTGGTCGACCCGTACGGAGGTGAACTCCTCGACCAGCACATCCACCACCGTCCGCGCGTCCTCGTAGGAGGGCTGGTCCGAGAAGCCCGTCCAGGCCTGCTCGATCGGGCGCTGCCGGAAACGGTAGTAGGCGAGGCCCTTGCGGCCGGTGACGTAGAGCTTGGGCTCGATGCCGTCTTCGCGTAACCGCGCCTGCAGCTCCTCGGCGGTGCGGAGCACGTTGGCGTTGTAGGGGCCGGACAGGCCACGGTCGGAGGTGACCACCAGCACCGCGGCCGCCCGCGACTCGACCCGCTGCTCGAGCAGCGGGTGCGACAGCAGCACCTCGGTGCTGACGACGCTCTCCAGGGCGGCGGTGATCTCGTCGGTGTACGGGCGGGCCTGCGCGACCCGCTCCTGGGCCCTGACAAGCCGGGAGGCGGAGATGAGCTCCATCGCCCTGGTGATCTTCTTGGTCGACTGCACCGCCCCGATCCGGCGGCGGACGACCCGTAGCTGTGCTGGCATGGCGTTCTAGGACTCCCGCGGCCGGCTGGGGCGCTTGTAGCGCTTGACGCCCTCCTGCTCGATCGCTTCCGCTTCCATCGCCTCGGCCCCGGCCTCACGCAACGGCGGCGCGCCCTCCGACGGCCGGAAGCGGCGCCGGAACTCCTTGACCGCTTCCGTGAGCTGCTGCTCGACCTCCTCGGGGAGCGTGCCCTGCTCGCGGATGTGCTCCAGGATCCCAGGGTGGTTGGCCTCGACCTGCTCGAGGAGCTCGGCCTCGAAGCGGCGCACGTCGTCGACCTGCACATCGTCCAGGTATCCGTTGGTCCCGGCCCAGATGGCGATGACCTGCTTCTCGACCGGGACCGGCTGGTACTGGCCCTGCTTGAGCAGCTCGACCATGCGGGCGCCCCGGTCCAGCTGGTCCCGTGACGCCTTGTCGAGGTCGGAGGCGAACAGGGCGAACGCCTCGAGGGCCCGGAACTGGGCCAGGTCGATGCGGAGCGTGCCCGCGACCTGGCGCATCGCCCGGATCTGGGCGCTGCCGCCGACCCGCGAGACCGAGGTGCCGACGTTGATGGCCGGCCGCACGCCCTGGTTGAACAGGTCGGCCTCCAGGTAGATCTGGCCGTCGGTGATGGAGATGACGTTGGTCGGGATGTAGGCCGAGATGTCGTTGCCCTTGGTCTCGATGATCGGCAGGCCGGTCAGCGAGCCGCCGCCCAGGTCGTCGGAGAGCTTGGCGCAGCGCTCCAGCAGCCGCGAGTGGAGGTAGAAGACGTCACCCGGGTAGGCCTCGCGGCCGGCCGGCCGGCGCAGCAGCAGCGAGATCTCGCGGTAGGCCTCGGCCTGCTTGGACAGGTCGTCGAAGACGATCAGGGCATGCTCGCCCTTGTACATCCAGTGCTGGCCCATGGCCGAGCCGGCGTAGGGGGCGATGTACTTGAACGAGGCCGGCAGGTCGGCCGGGGCGCTGACCACGACGGTGTACTCGAGGGCGCCGTTCTCTTCCAGGGCGCCGACGAACTCGCGCACGGTGGTGGCCTTCTGGCCGATGGCCACGTAGATGCACTTGACCTGCTTGTCGGTGCCCCAGTGCTGGCGCTGGTTGATGATCGTGTCCAGGCAGACCGCGCTCTTGCCGGTCTTCTGGTCGCCGATGATCAGCTCGCGCTGGCCCCGGCCGATGTTGGTCATGGCGTCGATCGCCTTGATGCCGGTTTCCAGCGGCTCCTTCACCGGCTGGCGCTGCACCACCGTCGGAGCCTGCAGCTCAAGGGCCCTGGTGGTCTCGGGCTCGATGTCGCCCCTGCCGTCGAGCGGGCGGCCGAGCGGGTCGACCACGCGGCCGAGGAAGCCGTCGCCGACCGGCACCGACAGCACCCGGCCGGTGTGCCTGACCTCGTCGCCCTCCTCGATACCGGAGGCGTCGCCGAAGACCACGCAGCCGATCTCGCGGATGTCGAGGTTCAGGGCCATGCCGAGCAGCCCGCCGGGGAACTCCAGCAGCTCCAGCGCCATGGTGGAGGGCATGCCCTCGACCCGGGCGATGCCGTCCCCCGTCACGGTGACCCGCCCGACCTCCTCGCGGGTCACCGTCGGACGGAACGACTCGACGTGTTTCTTCAGCGCCGCGGCGATGTCGTCTGGCCTGATCGATAGCTCGGTCATGGTCTTGCCCTTTCGTTCTCGTCAGGCCTGGCTGGAACGCCGGTCGCCCTTCTAGGCCACACCGAGTGCCTCGCGGGCCTGTTCGAGGCGGCCGCGGATGCTGCCGTCGAACAACTCGTCGCCGATGCGGACGACCACCGAGCCCAAAATAGCCTCGTCGACGGTGGCCTGCAGGACGACCGGCTTGCCGGTGATGCGGGTGAGCGCCTCGGCGAGCCTGGCCCGGCGCTGCTCGTCCAGCTCGACCGCGCTGCGCACCTCTGCCACCACCCGGTTGCGCCGGCTGGCCGCGGCCTCGGCCCACTCCCTGGCCAGGGTGTCGAGGTCGTGGCCCTCGTGCAGCTCGACCAGCAGGTCGGCGAGGGCGGCGGTGCGCCCGCTGACCCGGTTGCCGAGCAGGTCAGCGACCAGGGCCCGCTTGTTGGCGACCGGCAGGCCGGGGTTGGTCAGGGCGGAGCGCACCCTTGGCTCCCGCTCGACCAGGATGGCCAGCTGGAACAGCTCGTCCTCGAGCCGCTCCAGCTCGCCGGCCTTGTCGGCGGCGGTGAACGCGGCCATGCCGGCCAGCGCGGCCAGCAGGTCGGGGAGCTCGCGGGCAGGGACCCGCTGGACGGTCGCGATGGTCGAGAGCAGCTCGACGCTGGCCCGGTCGAGCCGACCCTGGCCGAGCTCGGCGAGCAGCGCCTTCTTCGGCTCCGGCGGCAGGCCGGGATCGCTCAGGACCTTGCGCAGCCGCACCTGGGTGACGAGCAGGCGGGCGAACTGGGAGAGATCAGCCTCGACCTGCCCGATGGCCTTGGCGCCGCGCCCGGCCGCCTCGTCGAACAGCCGCTGAGCGTGCTCGGCCAGGGCCTGGTTAACCTCGGTCGCCATCGCCGTCCTCGCGCCGGCTGGTCAGGGCGCCGGCCTGGGCCTGGTCGCCGAGATCGTCGATGTACTGGTCGACCAGGCGCAGCTGGCGCTCGCGGTCCAGCGAGTCGCCGACCACCCGGGTGGCCAGCTCGACGGCGAGCGTGCCGACCTCGTTGCGGAGCTGGCGGATGGCCTGGTCACGCTCGGCCCGGATGGCCTGCCTGGCCCGGTCCAGCTCGTGCTCGGCGTCGTGCTCGGCCTTGGCCAGCAGGTCCCTGCGCACCCGTTCGGCGTTGCCCCGCGCCTCCTCGAGGATCCGCTGGGTCTCGTCCTCGGCGTCGCGCAGCCGCCGGCGGTACTGCTCCAGCAGCTGCTCCGCCTCGGACCGGTCCCGCTCGGCCTGCTCGAGCTTGCCCTCGATGTTGGCCCGGCGGTCCTTGAAGGCCTTGTTGACCGACGGGAAGACCGTCCGGTACAGGAGGAACAGCAGCAGCAGGAAGGAGATCGTGCCCCAGATCAGCTCGTTGGCGGCGGGCAGGATCGGGTTGCGGCTCTCCTCCTCGGCCGCCTCCTGGGCGAGGACGTAGGCGAGGTGCACGTGCCCTCCCAACTAGGTGACGACGAACGCCAGGGCGAAGCCGAACAGGGCCAGGGCCTCGACCAGGGCAAGGCCGATGAACATCAGGGTGCGGACCTGGCCGGCCGCCTCGGGCTGGCGCGAGATGCCCTCGACGGTCTTGCCGACCAGGAAGCCGATGCCGATGCCGGGCCCGAGGGTGCCGAGGCCGTAGCCGATGATCCCGATGTTGCCGCTGACGGTGTCCGCTGCGGCCAGGAGGTTGTTGACCAGTGCCAGGCTCATCTCGCGGTCTGCTCCTTTGCTAGTGCTCGGGCTCCATGGCCCCGGCGATGTACACGGCGGACAGGATGGTGAAGACGTAGGCCTGCAGCCCGGCGACGAACAGCTCGAAGGCGACCAGGGCGACCGAGAAGATCAGCGCTCCCACCCCGAACACCGCGCTGATGTTCATCGACGTCAGCATGTAGCCGGAGGCCACGAAGAACACCGAGAGGATCAGGTGGCCGGCGATCATGTTGGCCAGCAGCCGGATGGCCAGGGTGACCGGCCGCACGATGAAGGTCGAGATCAGCTCGATCGGGGTGAGCAGGATGTAGATCAGCGGCGGGATGCCGGGCGGGAACAGCGCGTTGCGGAAGTAGGGGATGAAGCCCTGCCGGCTGACCCCGATGCTGATGAACAGCAGCAGGCTGCAGATGGCCATGATGGCCGGTAGGGCCATGCGCCCGGTCAGCGGGAACAGGATCGGCGGGATGATGCCGCAGAGGCTGCCGAGCAGGATGAACGCGAACAGCGTCGTCAGGTAGGGGACGAAGCGCAGCCCGTCGCGGCCGATGACCTCGAGCACGATCTGGTTGCGGATGAAGTCGACCAGCGACTCCATCACGTTCTGGAGCCCGGCCGGCACCAGCTTGGGGCTGCGGAAGGCCAGGAAGAACAGCAGCCAGATGACGAACACGACCAGGAACATCTGCAGCACGACCCGGTTGATCCCCAGGTCAATGCCGAACAGCTCGATGTCGACCAGGTTCGGCCATTCGAACTCCTCGATGCCCGGGGCGTGGAAGCCCTCCCTGGCCAGCGGAAGCGTCGGTGCCGTCATGGTCGCTCCGTCAGCCGCTGCCGTGGCGCCTGATGATCAGGTAGAAGGCGCCGGCCGCCCCGACCAGCACCCCGATCGCGACCAGGAACCGGGTCCCCAGCCAGCGGTCGAGCAGCCAGCCGATGCCGCCCCAGGCCAGCACCCCGGCGATCAGCGTGCCGATGACGGACCAGACGACGTCGGCCCCTCGGCCGGAGGGCTCCTTGGGTCCGCCTGGTTCGCTCATGGGCGGGCGAATCTATCACCGGGGGGCTCCCGGCGTTCTCTGCTCGTCGGTGACGACATAGGGGATCCGGGCCCGCATGGCGAAGCGGATCTCGGCCGCCAGGTAGATGACCGTCCCGGCGACCAGGGCCAGGGCGAACACCTCCCGGTCGAAGGCGGTGGTGTCCCTGAGCAGGAACAGCAGCAGCCCGATGACGGTCATCTTGACCGCGAAGGTGAGCACCGCCGCCGGCAGCATCAGCTCGGCCTGGACCCGGCCGGCCGCCCCGACGGCCAGCAGGGTTGCCGAGAAGAAGCCGACCGCCAGGGCGAGCCCGAAGCCGGCGCCGAGCAGGCCCTTGGAGCCGGAGGAGAGGTAGGCGAGACCCAGCGCGAACGGCGCGGCGGCCGCGGTGGCCAGCGCGGCCCCGCGGGCCATGCGTCCCTCCTCGGTCATCGGGCTCCACCTTCCTGGACGCTGCCACCACGGCAGGGCGTACCCGCCGCTGGCGCGGCACCGTCCCCGGCGTGGAAGTGGAGGGTGAATTTACCAGGCACGACCGCCGTCTTGCCAAAGCGCGCCGGCCCGCCCTGCACGGTCGAGATCGAGGGCGTCGATGCCCCCTACTCGGCGGGAGCTGGTCGGGCCGGGACCTTACCCCTGGCGCCGGGAGCCAGCAGGTGGTGGCCGTGACCGCGGCCGGCGGGCGCGGCACCGTCCTTGCCGCCAGCGACGCCAGCAACCGCCTGTACGCCATCGCCGACCTGTAGCGCGGCTACGGCGCGGGGCGCCGGCGCCAGCGCGGGGAGAGCAGGCCGAAGACGCCGCAGGCGACCACGACCAGGAAGAAGGGCAGGACGCGGCGGGGGCCGGTGAAGGAGAGGGCGACCACCGAGCCGGCCAGCAGGGCGCTCCAGGCGTACAGGATCAGCACCGCCCGGCGGTGGGAGTGGCCGATCTCCAGCAGCCGGTGGTGGAGATGCTGCTTGTCGGCGGTCATGATCCCGGTGCCCGACCGCACCCGCCGCCCGACCGCCAGCAGGGTGTCCAGGAACGGCAGGGCCAGCACCAGGATCGGGATGGCGACGGGGATCAGCAGGGCGAACTGGTCGCCGGCCTGGGGCTGGGTGGTGCGGCCGATGCCGGTGATGGTGGCGCCGCTGAGCAGCGTCCCGAGCAGCATCGAGCCGGTGTCGCCCATGAAGATGCGAGCCGGGTTGAAGTTGTGGGGCAGGAAGCCGACGCAGACCCCGAACAGCAGGGCGCTCAGCAGCGGGGCCGGCGAATCCTGGGCGATCAGGCCCGAGGCGCCGGTTCGGTAGCTGTAGACGAAGTAGGCGAGCGCCCCGATGGCGACCAGCCCGGCGGCCAGCCCGTCGAGGCCGTCGACCAGGTTGACCGCGTTGACGGTGACGATCACCAGCAGCACGGTGATCGGCACCCCGAGCTCGGGGGCGAGGCTGATGACGCCCTCGTCGAGCGGTCCGAACGACGGCAGCCAGAAGAACAGCACCTGCACCCCGGCCACGGTCATGGTGGTGGCGGCCAGGATCTGCCCGGCCAGCTTGACCGGCGCCGACAGGCCCTTGAGGTCGTCGACGATGCCGATGCCGACCATCAGCGAGGCCCCGATGGCGATGCCGGCCGCCTCCGAGGAGATGAACAGCCGCGGGAACAGCAGCGATGACAGCCCGAGCCCGCCGATGAACCCGAAGAACAGGGCCAGCCCGCCGAGGGTCGGGGTGGCGATGGCGTGCATCTTGCGCCCGCCGGGCCGGTCGACGGCCCCGATCCTGATCGCCACCACCCGCACCACCGGGGTCAGGCAGTAGGTGAGCCCGGCCGCCATGACGGCGACGAGGAGGTAGGAGCGCAGGTCGCCCACGAGGCCAGCTAACCTATCACGTCGCCTGCCGGGCGATCAGGGTCTTGGCCAGGGCGGCGATCACGGGGGTGACCAGGCCGTCCAGGCGCTCGGCGCAGGCCGCGTAGGCCTCGGCGGGGTGGCCGAGCGGGTCGTCGATGTCGTCGCCGTCGAGCTCGCGGCCATGCTCGGCGGCCAGCTCGACCAGCTCGGCCGGCGTCGTGGCCAGCCACTCCCACTGGGCGGCGGCGCGGGCGAAGGTGGCCAGCAGGAAGGTCCGCCTGGCCGCCGCGCGGTCGTAGCTGAGCACGAACGGCCGGTGCTCGGCGGCCATGCACAGGATCAGGTCGGCGGCCCGCACCCGCCGCCTGGTCAGCTCGCGGGCGAAGTGCCGCTCCAGGTCGGCTCCCCTGGTGGAGGCGGCCAGCATCGACCGGCTGGCGGCGGGGTTGCCCTCCAGGGCGTGGCTGCCGGCCGAGGAGACCCGCAGCGCCACCCCCGGGTAGCGAGCGAGCTCGCGGCGGGCCAGGGCCTCGGCGGTGGGCGACCGGCAGATGTTGCCGGTGCAGACGAACAGCACGCTGAACGGGTCCTGCGGGTCAGGCACCATCGTCGAACGGCTCCTCGAGGACGCGTTCCAGCTCGCCGGCCGGGATGGCGCCCTCGCGCAGCAGGCGCGGGCGCCGGCCGGAGAGGTCGACGATGCTGGACGCCGGGCCTTCGGCGGCCGGGCCGGCGTCGAAGAACACCCCGACGTGGTCGCCGAGCTGCTCGAGGATGGCCGGGATCTCGCGCGGGCTGGGCTCGCCCGAGCGGTTGGCGCTGGACACGGCCAGCGGACCGGTCCGCTGGATGAGGGCCAGGGCGAAGGTCTGCTTGGGCATGCGCACCGCCACCGTCCCCCGCGACTCGCCGAGGTCCCAGCCGATGCCGGCGGCCTCCCGCATGACCAGGGTGAGCGGCCCCGGCCACCAGGCCGCGATCAGCGCCTGCGCCTGCTCGCTGACCTCCTCGACCAGGCCGATGGCCTGGCGCCAGGTGTGGACCAGCACCGGCAGGGGCAGGTCGCGGCCGCGCTGCTTGGCTGCGAACAGCACGTCCACCGCCGAAGGGTTGAACGGGTCGCAGCCGACCCCGTAGAGGGTGTCGGTCGGCAGCACCACCAGCCCGCCCCTGGCGATGACCTCCCCCCCGACCTCCAGCAGCCCTGGCCACTGCTGCTCGTCGTCGGAGACCCGGATGACCCGCGGGTCCTCCAGCTGGTCCGCGGTCACGACCGGGTCCCTTCGATGATCCGCTGGCGGTCGGCCAGGTCGGGGTGGACCACGACCTCCACCAGACCGGCCGCGGTGAACAGGGCCACCGCCGCCTCGGCCTGGTCCTCGCCGATCTCGCAGAGCAGCCGGCCCCCTGGAGCGAGCCAGCGCCCGGCCCGCGGGGCCAGCCGCCGGAGCACGTCAAGGCCGTCCGGGCCGCCGTCGAGGGCAAGCAGCGGCTCGTGGTCGCGCACATCCCGCGGCAGGGTGGCGATCGACCCGCTGGGCACGTAGGGGACGTTGGCGCAGAGCACCTCGACCTGGCCGGCGAGCTCGGCCGGCAGCGGCTCGTCAAGGTCGCCGGCCAGCAGCTCGACCCCGAACCGCTCGGCGTTGATGCGGGCCCAGGCCAGCGCCCTTGGGTCCAGCTCGGTGGCCAGCACCCTGGCCCCCTGGACCTCGGCGGCCAGGAAGCAGGCGATCGCCCCCGACCCGGTGCACAGGTCCACCGCGATCCGGGGCTTCAGGGCGGCGGCCCGGTCGGCCAGGCCCTCGGTCTCGGGACGGGGGACGAACACGCCCGGCCCGACCCGCAGCTTCAGGGGCCCGAACGGCGCCCATCCGATCACGTACTGCAGCGGCTCCCCCGCAGCCCGCCGGGCCACCATGGCTTCCAGCGTCGGGCGGTCGGGGGCCTCCTCCAGCAGCCAGGCGGCCTCGGCCCTGGCCGAGACGCAGCCGGCGGCGGCCAGCTCACCGGTCGCCCAGGCCAGGACCTCCCGGACGCCGGCGGTCACGCCGTCGCCTCGACGGCGGCGAAGGCGGCCTCGGCGTCCCTTGCCGCCAGCTCGTCGATGATCCGGTCGAGACCGCGGCCCTCCAGCACCCCTGGCAGGTCGCCGACGGACAGGCCGATGCGATGGTCGGTGACCCGGTCCTGCGGGAAGTTGTAGGTCCTGACCCGTTCCGAGCGGTCGAGGGAGCGGACCTGGGAGCGGCGCTCGGCGGTCAGCTGAGCCTGCTGCTCGGAGATGGCCCGGTCCAGCAGCCGCGCCCGCAGCACCCGCAGGGCCTTCTCGCGGTTCTGGATCTGGGACTTCTCGTCCTGCATGGCGACCACGATCCCGGAGGGCAGGTGGGTGATGCGCACCGCCGAGTCGGTGGTGTTGACCGACTGGCCGCCAGGGCCGGTCGAACGGTACACGTCGATCTTCAGGTCGTTCGGGTCGACGGTGACCTCCACCGGGTCGGCCTCGGGGAGGACGTTGACCCCGGCCGCCGAGGTGTGGATGCGGCCCTGGGACTCGGTCACCGGGACCCGCTGCACCCGGTGCACGCCGGCCTCGTACTTCAGCCGCCCCCAGACCCCCTTGCCCTTGACCGCGAACACGGCCTCCTTGATCCCTTCGAGGTCGGAGTCGCTCTGGGACAGCACCTCGACCTTGTGGCCGTGCTGCTCGGCCCAGCGCAGGTACATCCGGTACAGGTCGCCGGCGAACAGGGCGGCCTCGTCGCCGCCGGTGCCGGCCCGCACCTCGACGATGACGTCCTTGCCGTCGTTGGGGTCCTTGGGGACGAGGGCCCGCCGCAGCTGCTCGTCCAGCTCGGCCTGGCGGGCCTGGGCGGCGGCGATCTCCTCGTCGAGCAGCGCCCTGCCTTCGGTCGAGCGCTCCTCCCGGTACATCTGCCGGGCGGTGGCCAGGTCCTCGTCGGCCGACCGCCAGGCCCGGTACGTCCGAACCACTTCCCCCAGCTCGGCGTGGCGCTTGGACAGCTCGATCAGGCGCGCGTGGTCGCCAAGCACCTCGGGGTCGGCGAGCTGCCGCTCGATGTCGTCGTAGGTCCGCTCGATCTCGTCGAGCCGTTCGAACATGTCAGCCGCCCTTGGCTGGAGGCCCCTCCGGGGCCGGCTCGACCGCCAACGGGGCCCCGGCGCCGGGACCGGCGAGGTCCTCGACGGCGGCGCCGCTCCCGGCGACCAGCGCGGAGGGCAGGGGTGCGACCCTGGCCCGCTCGGCCGGCGGCAGCACCTGCTCGAGGGCACGGATGGCGACCTCGATCATGTCGCGGCTTGGCGGCTTGGTGGTCAGCATCTGCAGCCACAGGCCCGGCTTCATCATTGCCCCGACCAGGGACGAGCGCTCCCGGCCGGCGCCAAGGCGGATGCCCTCGTAGGCGATGCCGACGATCACCGGCACGGCGAGGATCTGCAGCGGCACCCTGACGAACAGCGGCGGCCGGCCGAGCGCCGAGAACAGGACCGTGAACAGCACCAGGGTGACCACGAACAGGATCAGCAGGAAGTTGGTCCCGCAGCGGACGTGCAAGGTCGGGAAGCGGTCGACGTTGCCCGGTTCCAGCGGCAGGCCGGCCTCGTAGCAGTGGATCGTCTGGTGCTCGGCGCCGTGGTACTGGAACACCCGCCGGATGTCCCTGAGCATCGAGATGGCCAGGATGTAGAGCAGGAAGAAGGCGAGCCGGGCCACCCCCTCGACCAGGTTGAAGACCAGGTTGCTGGGCAGGTGCGCCGAGAGCCAGTTGGTCCCTGCCGCCGGGGCGAGGATGAACAGGGCCGTGAAGAAGGCGGCGCCGATCCCCAGCGACCAGCCCATCTGCCTGTCGGTGAGCTGCTCCTCCTCCTCGAGGGCCTGGTTGCCGGAGATGGCCAGGGCCTTGACGCCGATGGCCAGCGAGTCGGCCAGCACGCCGATGCCGCGGAAGAACGGCAGCTTGAACAGGCGCACCCTGGCGGACAGGGGCCGCAGGGTGTGCTGCTCGAGGTAGATCTCGCCCTTGGGGCGGCGGACAGCCAGCGACCAGGCCTCCTGGCCGCGCATCATCACGCCTTCCAGGACGGCCTGGCCGCCGTAGTAGAACGGCTGCTTCTTGCCGGTCTCGCTCACGTCGGTCAGCGCCGCTCAGGCGTTGGTAACCGACTCAGGCGCCTTGCGCTTGCCGTAGCGGCGCTCGAAGCGCTCCACACGGCCGCCGGTGTCAACCAGCTTCTGCTTGCCGGTGTAGAAGGGGTGGCACTTGGAGCAGATGTCGACCCGCAGCTCGGAAACGGTCGAACGGGTCTGGAACTCCTCGCCGCACGAACAACGCACGGTGGTGGCCTGGTACTCGGGGTGGATGCCCTGCTTCATGGGTGCTCGCAGCTCCCTTGCCGATGTTGGTGATATGTCAGCTAGAACAATGCGTCTCGTCGTCCCTGTTCCATGTGGGGGGAGCTCCGGCTCCCCCCACGCCCCAAGAGCGCCTGTGCCATGGTCGAGGGATTGCCCTAGCTTATGTTGGCTCGCTGGATGTGGCGGAGGAACTCGGCGTTGGTCTTGCTCTGGCGCATCCGGTCCACCACCAGCTCGAGAGCCTGGGCGGGGTCCAGCGCGCCGAGGACCCGGCGCAGCTTCCAGGCCACGACCAGCTCCTCCTCGGAGAGCAGCAGCTCCTCCTTGCGGGTGGAGGAGGCGTCGATGTCGAGGGCTGGGAAGATGCGGCGCTCGGACAGCTTGCGGTCCAGGCGCACCTCCATGTTCCCGGTGCCCTTGAACTCCTCGAAGATGACCTCGTCCATCCGCGACCCGGTGTCGACCAGGGCGGTGGCCAGGATGGTCAGCGACCCGCCCTCCTCGAGGTTGCGGGCGGCCCCGAAGAACCGCTTGGGCGGGTACAGGGCCGAGGAGTCGACCCCGCCCGACAGGATCTTGCCGCTGGCCGGGGTGGCCAGGTTGTAGGCCCTCGACAGGCGGGTGATGCCGTCGAGCAGCACCACCACGTCCCTGCCGTACTCGACCAGCCGCTTGGCCCGCTCGATGGTGAGCTCGGCGACCTGGCAGTGCTCCTCGCTCGGCCGGTCGAAGGTCGAGTAGATCACGTGCGCCTTGGTCGAGCGCTGCATGTCGGTGACCTCTTCGGGCCGCTCGTCGGTGAGCAGGATGATGAGGTACACCTCGGGGTTGTTCTCGCTGATGGCGTTGGCGATCTGCTTCATCAGGGTGGTCTTGCCCGCCTTGGGCGGGGAGACGATCAGCCCGCGCTGCCCCTTGCCGATCGGGCACATGAGGTCCATCACCCGGGTCGAGATCTCGGTCGGGTTGTGCTCGAGGCGCAGCCGCTCCAGGGGGTACAGCGGGGTCAGGTCCTTGAAGTCGCGGCGGCCGCGGGCCTCCTCCGGATCGAGCTCGTTGACCTTGTCGACCCGGGAAAGGGCCGCGTACTTCTCGGAGTCGCGGGGCAGCTTGACCGTGCCCTCGATCTGGTCGCCGCGGCGCAGGCCCATGCGCCGGATCATCGACAGCGGCACATACACGTCCTCGGAGCCCGGCAGGTAGCCGTTGACCCGCAGGAAGCCGTAGCCGTCCTGTGAGCGGATGTCGAGGGTGCCGGTGCGGCTGACCTCTGGCCGGTCGTCGGCCTGCTGGCGGTCGCGGTAGTCGGGCCGCTCCAGCAGGGCCACGTTGCCGCCACCCTGCTCGTTGAAGCGGTTGCCGCGGTTGCGGTTCCGGTTGCGGTTGCGGCGCCGGCCGCCACCGCCCTGGCCCTGCTGGTTCTCCCAGCGGCCGCCACCGCCGCCGCCCTGGCCGCCCCAGTCGCGGTCACGGTCGCGGCGCTGGCCACGGTCGCCGCCCTGGTCGGGTTGCGCGTCGCCGCGCTGCTGCTGGGCGCCGGCCGGGCGGTCGGCCTTGGACTCGCCCTGGGCCTGCTGCTCGCCCTGGGCCTGCTGCTCGCCCTGGGCCTGCTGCTCGCCCTGGGCCTGCTGCTCGCCCTGGGCGACCTCACCGTCCTGGGCGACCTCACCGTTGCGGCTCGGCTCGGCCGCCGGCTGGGCACCGGGCTGCGCCTCGGCGGGCCCGGGCTGGGTCAGAGTCGCGGGTGGGGCGCCGGCCGGCTGGCCGCCGTTCCCGACGACCTCGACCGCCTGCCCCCGATCCCCATGGGCATCCCCACCAGACTCCCCGGGCGCCTCCGGCGCCGACTGGGCCCCGGCGGCGGACCGGGTCCGGCGGCGGGTCCGGCGCTCCGCGCCGTCGGCGGCGGCATCGACCTCGCCGGCGCCAGGCAGCTCCGGCTGGGCGGGCGCCGCGGCCGGGGCCTCGGTGGTCGTTCCCCCCCGCCGGCCACGTGCCGGCGTCGACGAAGGCGCGAACTCGACACCCTGGGCCTTGGCAATGATCGCGCCGATCAGGTCGGCCTTGCGGAGCCGCTGGTAGCCCTGGACACCCATGGACGAGGCGATCGCCTGCAGCTCTGGCAGGACCTTCCCCTCGAGGATGTCGCGTTCGGTAGTTGCCATGTTCACCTTCCTGTGAGGCGACGACGTGCCGGCTGGATGCGCCGGAGACCGTAGGCCGCCACCCGGTTGCCGGGTTCCTGAAGACAGAGCGCCGGAATGCGGCGCCGTGGGGAGAAGCTCGTTCTCGCTCCTAATCCTGTTCCCGTCGACGGGGCCGGGCGGCGCGGCATGAACCGCACACCGCCAGAGGCTGGCGTCCGATCACGTGACCCGGTCGACTGCTCGAACGGAATTGGTGGTTGCCACCGCTGGCCGGCTTCGCCGTGCACCCCCGTGAAGGATTGGCTGCCGGCCTGCCGGGCACCGCGTTCATCGCCAACGATCCGTGCCGAGCGTGGCAGGATTCGCCGAAACGATGAGCCGATATGGCGGGGGCGTCGACTGAATTGGCCAGCGACTGAGACGCCTCGCATTGTACGGGCCTGGGCTCGGAGAGCGCAACAGGCGTCACTCCTCCATCAGCACGCGGACGTCGCCGTCCTTGCCGAGCAACGAGAACCCGGTCATCTCGCCGTGGCGCTGGAACACGACCGACACCGTCGAGCTCCCGACCCGCAGGTCGTGCAGCTCGACCGTGTTGAGCCATCCAGGAAGATGGGGCTTGTTGACGTTGATGGTGTTGGCCGGCGCGTTCGCCGAGATCCCGAGCATCGCCTGGAGCAGCAGGAACGGCGCCCCGGCGGCCCACGCCTGGGGCGAGCAGGCGACCGGGTAGGCCACCGGCCGGTTGGGCGACCGGCGGGTGAACCCACAGAACAGCTCGGGCAGGCGCATGTCGTCGACCGTCACGGCCATCTCGAACATCGCCGTGGCCAGCCGGTTGGTCGCCTTGGCGAAGCCGTAGCGCTTCAGCCCGGCACCGATGATGGCGTTGTCGTGCGGCCAGATGGAGCCGTTGTGGTAGCTCATCGGGTTGTAGGCGGCGGCCGACTTGGAGAGCGTGCGCACGCCCCACCCGGAGAACATGTCGGGCGCGAGCAGGCGCCGGGCCATGGGACCGGCCTTCTCCTGGTCGACGATGCCGCAGTACAGCCCATGCGCCGGGTTGGAGGAGATGGCGGCCACCTGGCGCTTGTCGCCGTCGAGGGCCATGGCGAAGAACTGCTCGGACTCGACCCAGAAGTGCTCGTTGAAGGCGGCTCGCAGGCTGGCCGCCTCCCCGCGCAGGGTCGCGGCCCGCGGGGCGTTGCCGAGGGCCTCGAAGACCTCCGCCATCCGCAGCTTGGCCATGTAGACGTAGCCCTGCACCTCGGCCAGGGCGATCGGGCCCTCGGCGAGCTTGCCGTCGACGTGGCCGATCGAGTCGTGGGAGTCCTTCCAGCCCTGGTTGACCAGGCCGCGCGGACTGGAGCGCTGGTACTCCAGGAACCCGTCGCCGTCGCGGTCGCCGTAGTCGGCGATCCAGGCGAGGGCCCGCTCCACGTTGGGCAGCAGCTTCCTGCAGAACTCCAGGTCGCCGGTCCACCGGTAGTAGGTGCCGAGCAGCAGCAGCCACAGCGGGGTCGAGTCGATCGAGCCGTAGTAGGGGGTGTGGGGGATCACGCCGGCACCGGCCAGCTCCCCCTGGCGCAGCTCGTGCAGGATCTTGCCCGGCTGGGCGTCACGCCATTCGTCGACCTCGTCGGCCTGGAAGGCGGCCAGCACCTCAAGGGTCGCCCGGGTCAGGTCGGGGTTGAGCATCAGGGTCTGGTGGCAGGTGAGCAGCGCGTCGCGGCCGAACGGGGCCACGAACCAGGGAATCCCGGCCGCCACCAGGTTGCCGTGCCTGGTCGGGGTCAGCAGGGCCCTGAGATCTCGCATCCCCCTGGAGAGCAGCGAGTTGTACAGCTCGTTGTCGGTCCAGATCCGGGTGCAGGATCGCTCCCAGGACTCGTAGGAGCGGCGCAGGTCGTGCATGACGACGTCGAAGGACCGCTCGGGCGGGTTGGGCGAGGAGGCCGCCCTGGGCTCGACCGTGAGGGCGATCATCTCGGTCTGGGTCGGCTGCAGCCGCAGCCGCCACTCGGCCACCACCTGCTCGTCGTCGACCATCACCTCGGTCGGCTCCAGCTCGAAGGCGATGCGGGTCTCGCGGAACACGCCATCCTCGCCGGCGTAGGCGAACGCGGCCGACTGCCGGCCGGCCTTGGGCCGGGCCATCTTGCCCCTGGTCGCCCGCTTGAGGCCGCGGACCTCGAAGATGTCGGCGAAGTCGGTGCCGAAGGTCAGGCGCACGGTCAGGTCGACCGCGGCGGCGTTGTAGTTCTTGACCCGGATGCGCTCGTACAGGCGGCCGTCGATGACGCGGGTGCGGCGGATGTTGACCGTGCCCTGGACAGCGGCGATGGTGCCGTCCTCCTCGACCAGGTCCTGGTTGGCCAGGTCGACGTGGCTGGCGAAGACCCGGTCGGCCGAGGTCGACAGCAGCAGCGGCGCATGCCCGTCGACCTGGAGCATGAAGTCGGACAGGTACCGGGTGTCGCGCCAGTAGAAGCCGGCGCCGATGGCCTTCTCGGCGTCCAGGTTCCCCTCGGCGTCGGCGCACAGGAACATGTCGCCCTCTTTGGTCGACCAGAGACGCTCGGTACGGGCGTGCATGACGGCCACGACGCCCTTGACCAGCACGCGGTTGACCGAGGCGTCGGCCAGCATGAACTCCTCGCCAGCGGGCGAGGTCAGCTTGTCGGGCACGGGAGACTCCGCGTCATTTGGCAGCGGCTCGAAAGAAGCTGCCTCATCCTTCGACGGAGAGGCAGGCAACTTGAGTCCGCAGTCTACTCCGGGCGTCCATTGCCGAGGGCACCCTGGCGGGCCAGCTCCAGCTGGCGGACCCGCCAGCCATCGGCTCCGGAGGAACGCAGTGACTCCTCGGCGTCGGCCAGGGCGCCGGCGGCCGCCGGGCGGGGGCAGAGGACCAGCAGGGAGGGTCCGGCGCCGGACAGGAAGGCGGCGTGGCCCTTGGCCCGAAGCAGCTCGAGCAGCGCGGCGGCGTCGGGGGTGTGGAGGAGCCGCTCCGGCTGGTGGAGCAGGTCCTCGGTGGCCGGCAGGAGCAGCTCGGCGTCGCCGGCCAGGGCCAGCGGCAGCAGGGCCGACCGGGCGCCGGTGTGGGCTGCGGTGGCGAACGGCACCCGCTCCGGCAGCAGCCGGCGGGCCTCGCTGGTCGCCATCGGCTCGGGGGCGACCATGGCGAGCGCGACCAGGTCAGGGTGGAGGGGCATGGTCCGCCAGCGTGGCCTGCCGGCGTCGACCCAGGCCAGCGTCGCCCCGCCGTGCAGGCAGGGGGTCGCGTTGTCGGGATGGCCCTCCAGCTCGCAGGCCAGCGCCAGCAGCTCGGCCTGGGGCAGGTCGGGGGCGACCAGCGCACGGGCCGCCACCAGGCCGAGGACCACGGCCGCGGCGCTGGACCCGAACCCGCGCCCCAGTGGGAAGCCCTTGACCACCGAGAGGTGCAGCGGCGGCAGGGACGCCCCGGCCGCCTCGGCCAGCCGGCGCATGGCCACCGCGACCAGGTTGTCCTGTCCGGTCGGGAGCAGCTCGGCCTGCTCGCCGCTCACCTGGATGGCGTCGACGGGCGCCTGCCGCACCTCCAGCTCGTCCCACCAGTCAAGGGCAACCCCGGCCGCGTCGAACGCCGGACCGAGGTTGGCGCTGGTCGCGGGCGCCCGTACGTGGATCGACGGCTTCATGGGGTCGCCGGCTACTCCAGCCCCAGGGCGCCTGCCAGGGCGGCGACGTCCACGGGGACCCGTGTCGGCGCCGGCGCGCCGGCCAGGGCCCAGTCGGGGTCCTTGAGGCCGTTGCCGGTGACGGTGCAGACGACCCGGCTGCCCCGCTCCACCCCGGCATCGAGCAGCCCGGCCACCGAGGCGGCCGAGGCCATCTCCACGAACACGCCCTCCTCGCGGGCCAGCAGGCGGTAGGCGGCAAGGATCTGCCGGTCGGTGACCGCGGCCAGGCGGCCACCCGACTCGGCGACCGCCCGGCGGGCGCCATCGGCCGAGGCCGGACGGCCGATCCGGATGGCGCTGGCGATGGTCGCCGGCCGCTCCACCGGCGCGCCGACGACCAGCGGCGCCGCCCCGGCGGCCTGGAACCCGAGCATCATCGGCCGCTCGTCGGTGGCCTCGGTGTAGCCGAGCCAGGTGGCGGTGATGTTGCCGGCGTTGCCGACCGGGATGCAGTGGACGTCGGGCGCGCGCCCGAGCGCCTCGACGATCTCGAAGGCGACCGTCTTCTGGCCCTGGATGCGCAGCGGGTTGACGGAGTTGACCAACGCCACCGGGTGCCGCTCGGCCAGCTCCCTGACCAGGACGAGGCAGTCGTCGAAGGAGCCGTCGACGCTGAGCACGGTGGCCCCGTGGACCAGCGCCTGGGCGAGCTTGCCGAGCGCGATCCGGCCCTCGGGGATCACCACCGCACAGGGGATCGCGGCTCTGGCCGCATAGGCGGCGGCCGATGCCGAGGTGTTGCCGGTGGAGGCGCACAGCACCGCCCGAGCCCCGTCCTCCAGCGCCCTGGAGACGGCGACGGTCATCCCCCGGTCCTTGAACGACCCGGTCGGGTTGGCCCCCTCGACCTTGAGCCAGACGTCGCAGCCGGTCCGGGCCGACAGCACCGGCGCCGGCACCAGCGGGGTGCCGCCCTCCAGGAGGGTCACCACCGGGGTGCTCGGCCCCACCGGGAGCCGGTCCCGGTAGCGCTCGATCAGCCCCGGCCAGGCCCGCCGCTCCTCCACCCGGCTCACCACCCCAGCACCTCGTCGGCCTCCTCGCCCTCGACCCGCATGGCGCTGGCCAGGTTGCCGACAACCGGCAGGTCGCGCAGCCCGTCGAGCACGTGTTGCACCGCGCCCTCCCTTGCCAGGTGGGTGACGAGCACGAGCTGGGCCTCCTCCCCCTTGCCGCGCTGCAGTACCGAGCGGATCGAGACGCCGTGCTCGGCGAACACGGTGGCCACCTGGGCGAGCACGCCCGGCCGGTCGGCGACGTCGAGCGCGACATAGTACTGCGTGTCGACGTCCTGCATGCCGCGCACCCGGCGCCGGTAGACGCAGGTGCAGCCGACGCCGCGGGCGCCCTGGAGGCGGCCGCGGGCCACGGCGACCAGGTCGCCGAGCACGGCCGAGCCGGTCGGCCGGCCGCCGGCACCCCGGCCGTAGAACATCAGCCGGCCGACGGCGTCGCCCTCGACGAAGACCGCGTTGTAGGCCTCGGTCACCCCGGCCAGCGGGTGGGCGTCGGGGACCATGGCCGGGTGGACGCGGGCGCTGACCTCGCCGTCGATCTCCTCGGCGATGGCCAGCAGCTTGACCGTGTAGCCCATGCGCCGCGCGGCCATGATGTCGGCCGCGGTCACGTCGGTGATGCCCTCGCGGTAGACGTCGCCGGCCACCACCCGGGTGTTGAAGGCCAGGCTGGCCAGGATGGCGCACTTGGCGGCGGCGTCGAAGCCCTCGACGTCGGCGCTCGGGTCGGGCTCGGCATACCCCAGCTCGGTCGCCTCGGCCAGCGCCTCGGCGTAGCCGGCGCCGGTCGAGGCCATGCGCCACAGCACGTAGTTGGTGGTGCCGTTGACGATCCCGAGGACCCGGCGGACCCGGTCCCCGGCCAGCGACTCCTTGAGGGGGGCGACGATCGGGATGGCCCCGCCGACCGCGGCCTCGAACTTGAGGTCGACCCCGGTGGCGTCGGCGGCGTCGAACAGCTCGCCGCCGTGGGTGGCCAGCAGCTCCTTGTTGGCGGTCACCACCGGCTTGCCGAGCCGGATCGCCTCCAGGATCAGCGAGCGGGCCGGCTCGATCCCGCCCATCACCTCCACCACCACGTCGACCTCGGGGTCGGCGACCACCGCGGCCGCGTCGCCGCTCACCCGGGTCGGGTCGACGGCCGGGTCGCGCTTGCGGGTCACGTCGCGGACGGCCACCCGCTGCAGCGCGATCGGCACCCCGGCCCGGTCCCGCACCGGCTGGGCGTGCTCGACCAGCAGCCGGGCGACCCCGGTCCCGACCGCACCGCACCCGAGCATCCCGACCCTGAGCCCCTCCACGTCCCCTCCCGTCAGTCCGAGCATGGCCGGTCCATCTTGCCCGACCCCCCCGCCTGGGGCGCTACATCCGGTCGGGGGCTTCGACTCCGATCAGGGCCAGGGTGTTGGCCAGCACCCGGCGCGTGGCCAGCAGCAACCACCAGCGGGCGCTGGACAGGGCCTGGTCGTCGGTGAGGATCCGGCACTCGGCGTAGAACCGGTGGAAGGCGGCCGCCAGCTCCTCCGCGTAGCGGGTCAGCCGGTGCGGGGCGCGCTGGCCGGCGGCCAGCATCACCAGCTCCTCGAACGCGGCCAGCCGGCGCAGCAGGGCGACCTCCATCGGGTGGTCGAGCAACCCCAGGTCGGCCGCGTCCAGCGGGACCGGTGTGAACCCGACCTCCTCGGCCTGCCGGGTGACGCTGGCGATGCGGGCGTGGGCGTACTGGACGTAGTAGACCGGGTTGTCCATCGACTGGCGGGTGACCGCCTCGATGTCGAACTCCATCGGGGTGTCGACCGAGTAGCGCAGCATCGTGTACCGGGCCGCGTCCTTGCCGACCTCGTCGAGCAGGTCGTCGACGGTCACGATGTCCCCGGCCCGCTTGCTCATCTTGGCCGGCTCGCCGGCCCGGACCAGGCTCACCATCTGGCTGATGACGAACTCGGCGGTGTCGTCGGGGTCGCCGAACGCGCGCACCACCGCCCGCATGCGGGGCACGTAGCCGTGGTGGTCGGCGCCCCACAGGTAGATCAGCCGGTCGAAGCCCCGCCGGCGCTTGTCCCGGTAGTAGGCGGCGTCGGCCCCGAAGTAGGTCGGCGCCCCGTTGGAGCGGATCAGCGGCCGGTCCTTGTCGTCCCCGAACAGGGTGGTGCGCAGCCACACCGCCCCGTCCCGGTCTTCGACCGCCCCGCGCTGGCGCAGCTCGGCAACGGTCTCGTCGATCGCCCCGGACTCGTGCAGGGTGCGCTCGGAGAACCAGACGTCGAACTCGACCCCGAGCCGGCCAAGGGTCTGCTTGATCCCCTCCAGCATGCGACGGAAGGACCACTCGGTGATGCGGGCCCGGCGCTGCTCAGGGCCGAGCTCGGCAAGCGTCTCCCCCTGCTCGGCCCGCAGCGTGCCGGCCAGGTCGGCGACGTAGCCGCCCTTGTAGCCGTCGGGCGGCGGGTCGGCCGGCCGGCCCAGCAGGCCGAGGTAGGCCGCCTCGACGCTCGCCCCGAGCAGGTCGATCTGGTTGCCGGCGTCGTTGAAGTAGTACTCGCGCTCGACCTTGTGGCCGGTGGCGGCGAGCAGGTTGGCCAGGGCGTCGCCGGCTGGCGCCAGACGGGCGTTGCCGACGTGCAGCGGGCCGGTCGGGTTGGCCGAGATGAACTCGACGTTGACCAGCTCCCCGCGGCCCAGGTCGATGGCCCCGAACGACTTGCCTTCGGCCAGCACCCGGCGGACCAGGCCGGCGAACCAGCGCTGGTCGAGGCGGACGTTGACGAACCCGGGACCGGCCACCTCGACGCCCGCGACCCAGTCGGGCAGCTCCAGGCGGGCGACCATCGCCTCGGCGACCGCCCGTGGCGGCGCCTTGGCCGCCTTGGCCAGGACAAGGGCAACGTTGGTGGCCCAGTCGCCGTGCTCGGGCAGCCGGGGCCGCTCCAGCGTCGGCTCGGGGATCGCGTCCGGGTCCAGGGCCACCGCCCCGGCCTGCGCCGCCCGGACGAGAGCGGCCTGGAACAGCCCGGCGAGGTCGCGCTGGACAGGGAGCACGGCGGCGGTCATGGCACTCCAGGCGTGGGGGCCCCGCGGTCCTGCTGGGCGATGATCCCCGCCACCAGGTGCAGGAGCTGGATCGGGTCGAACGGCTTGGTCACGTAGGCGGCGACCCCGAGGTCGTTGCCCTTCTGGACGTCGGATTCCTGAGCCCTTGCCGACAGCAGCACGATCGGTACCGGCCCGCCGGTGATCCCGGCCAGCCGACGGGCGACCTCCCAGCCGTCGAGCTTGGGCATCATGATATCGAGCAGCACCAGGTCCGGCCGGAAGGCGTCGAACAGCGAGAGCGCCTCTTCGCCGTCCGCGGCCACCTCGACCGCGTACCCCTCCAGCTCGAGGTTGACCTTCAGGAGCTGCTGGATGACCTGATCGTCGTCGACGACCAAGATGCGAGCGTTGGACATGCGGGAAAGACCTGACAGGAAGAGTCTGAGATGTCGTGCGACGCGAGTCCGCGGAGCATAGCACAGGCCCTTTGACCTGCAGGTTCTTAGTTGTCCCCATTCGGCGCGGAGGTACCGTCTCGCGCCAGACCTCTTCCCCTCCACTGACAGGGGAGCCGCCGATGCCGTTGTGCTACCCTCCGACTGCCGCCGACTCCAGAGATCGGCGCACCATCTGCCTCCGTAGCTCAGCGGATAGAGCACCGGCCTCCGGAGCCGGGTGCGTGGGTTCGAGTCCCGCCGGGGGCACCCTTCAGCAGGCCCACGGCTTGAGCGCCGTCCAGCGTCGAGCGTCCCACCCCCGGTCGTGAGCCATCCCAGACCGGGCAGGAAGCCCGGCGACACAGTTCGCCAACGGTCGTGCGGGCGGCCCGGCCCGGACGGCCCGACCGCTGCTGGTAGCCTCTCGTCCGTGACCACGGGTGGGCCCGAACGGGACGAGGAGCAGCGGCCGCTGCGGCGCGCGCCGCAGCTGGCCGTGCTGCTCGAGGGGGGCGACCGCAAGGGGCTGCTGCACGACATGACCGCGGCGATCCTGCGCCACGGCGGCGACATCGTGCTCGTCGAGATCATCGAACGGGGCGCCCGCAGTGTCGTCTACTGGGAGCTGGACGGCATCGACGACCCGGAGGGGCTGAAGCGGTCGTTCCTCGAGATCGACGTGGTCGAGTCGCTGCAACGCCTACCGACCATGTACCAGGTCTGGGGCAAGCGGATCATCGTGGTCGGCGCCGGCGCCCAGGTCGGCCAGGTCGCCATCGGGGCCATCGGCGAGGCCGACCGGCACAACATCCGGGGCGAGAAGATCAGCGTCGACACCATCCCGATCGTGGGCGAGATGAACCTGGCCAACGCCGTGCGGGCGGTGGCCCGGCTGCCGAGGGCGGTGGCGGTGGTCCTGGCCGGGTCGCTGATGGGCGGAGAGGTGACCGAGGCCGTTGACGAGATCCGGGCCCGCGGCATCCTGGTCGTCTCCCTGAACATGGCCGGCTCGGTCCCCGACCACGCCGACCTGGTGGTCACCGACCCGATCCAGGCCGGGGTGATGGCGGTGATGGCCGTGGCCAGCACCGCCTCCTTCGACATCGCCCGCGTCAAGGGCCACCGCTTCTAGTCTGGTCCACCCCCCGGGTACAGTCGCTCCCATGACCGGCCTACTCCTCAAGGGCGGAACCGTCTTCGACGGCCTCGGCACCCCCGGCCGGATGGCGGACGTGGCCGTCGCCGAGGGCCGCGTGGCCGCGGTCGGCGGCGACCCCCCACCCGGCCTGCGAACCATCGACTGCACCGGCCTCTACGTCACCCCCGGCTTCGTGGACAGCCACGCTTCACCGGCGTGCGGGCAGGCAGGGTCCTTCGCCGTGGCGGGTCGAGCCGGCCCGGCGGCGGCTGAGCCACCGATGGCCCGGTCGCTCTCGCAGGACCAGGTACGGCGGCTGCGGTTGAGGTCGCAGCTGCTGACCGGACGCCGGCCGGGCGAGGTACACCAGGTCGTCCGGGCGGTTG
>Ga0210378_10000271_pt1 | contig 25612 bp, 21 predicted proteins | sample PLM1_60_b1redo_FD_155465 | JGI IMG/M metagenome (GOLD analysis project Ga0210378, IMG submission 155465) | Groundwater sediment microbial communities from an aquifer in East River, Colorado, USA - PLM1_60_b1 redo | ecosystem: Environmental > Terrestrial > Soil > Riparian zone | place: USA: East...
CCGGACAGTCCGGTGTGGACGTCCTGCTCGGCCAGGACGGTGGGGACAAGATCTCCGGCGGCAGCGCCGACGACTACGCCGAAGGCCAGGGCGCCGACGACACGATCTACGGTGACCGCTCGCTAGCGGCGGCCGGGATCGGCCTGCCGGTGGTGGCCTGGCCAGGGTCGCCGTCGGCCGGCTACGACGCCGACACCGGCGCCGACGGCCAGGACGACCTGATCGGCGGCTCGTCCCGGCCCGGGTTCCGGGATGCCGGTGACATCGTCCACGGCGACGGGGTGAGCGACTTCATCCTCGGCGACGGCGGCACCGCGGTCCGCGACGTGCTGACCGACCCAGGTGACGGGCACCTGTTCGACCGGATCTACACGCTGCGGTACCCGGCGACGCTGCCGGCCGGCGCGGCGAAGATCCGGCACAGCGCCGCGCAGTACCCGTCGACCCGGTTCTGCACCACCGCGCAGGCGACCTGCGAGCCGACCGGCGCGTTCGGCGGCGACACGCTCTACGGGGAGGCCGGCGACGACTTCATCTACGGGCAGGACGGCGACGACACCGCGTTCGGCGGCACCGGCGACGACGACATCTACGGCGAGCTGAACAGCGCGACCGGTGTCGACACGCTGTACGGCGAGGCCGGCGACGACGCCATCCTCGGTGACCGCGGCGGGATCCGGGACGTCTACGAGAACGGGTCGGCGTCCGAGACGACCTCGATCAACCAGGTGCCGGCGATCACCTACACCTCGCGCCGGGCCGGCTCGGTCAGCCGGGTCACCGACCAGTTGCACGACGTGCAGGGTGACGCGTTCGTCGGCTCCGGCGCCGGGTCGCCGATGCCGTACAACGGCATCGCGTTCGGCGGCACCGACCGGATCCGCGGCGGGACCGGGCACGACGACCTGCACGGCGGCGTCGGCGACGACCTGGTCAACGGCGACTCCGGCGGGGACACCGTGTTCGGTGACGACGGTGCCGACGTGGTCTGGGGCGGCAAGGGCTGCGACCAGGCGATCGACACCCCGGCCGCCTCGCCGGACTGCTACGCCGCAGGCGTGTTCGACCCGGCCGCCCGCGGCGTCAACGACCGGATGGTGGACTACATCTTCGGCGGCAAGGGCGCCACCACCGGCCCGTCGGTGGGTCCGAACGGTGACCTCGGCTCGGACATCATGGACTGGCGCCCGCGCGGCACGTACGTCCCAGGCACCGGCTGCACCACGAACCCGTGGCCGCTGACGACGGGCAGCGGCAAGAACGCGACCACGATCGATCCGTGCTCGTGGTTCGAGATGACCGACATCAGCGACGCCGATGACACCAACAACCAGCACCACCAGGGCATCGACTGGCAGTACGGCGGCTGGGACCGGGACATCCTGCAGGCCGACGTCGCCGACAACGGCCCCAACCCGGGTGACCGGCTGCTCGACTGGAGCGGCGCGTACAACCTCTACACGCACTGCAACGCGGCCTACGGCGGCTTCAACGACGTCCGCCAGTTCAGCCCTGACATGCAGACCTTCCTGCAGAGGTGGGCCTACGGCGTCGGCGCCGGCCAGACGCTCAACGACGTGCTGACGGCCGGCACCTCGGCGTTCATCGAACTCGCGCTGGTCTACCAGTCGGACAACAACGCGCACGGGACCGGCCCCGCCTTCCCGAGCACGCCCGGCCACTTCGACGACCCGAACGCCTGCGCACTATGACCGGTCGGTGACCACTTCGGTGCCCGGGTGACGGCCCATCGGTCGTCACCCGGGCACCGCGGTCACTCCGACACCGAGTTCGGATTCATGGGGCCTGCGGCGGCGGGGTCGCACCCGCACGACTCCCGGTGCATGAACTGAGGCGCCAGCCGCACGGTGCGGGGCGGCCGGTCCGGGTCGGCGAGCCGGCTCATCAGCAGTTCCACGGCCACGGTGCCGAGTTGGATCCGCGGTTGGGCCATCGTGGTCAGCCGGGGCGACACGAGGTCGGCCCATTCGAAGTCGTCGAACGACGTGAGCGCGACGTCCTGCGGCACCCGCTTCCCGGCCTCGCGCGGCGCGCGGAGGGCGCCGACGCGCCGGACGCCTCAATCTTTGGCTGCGCCTGGCGTGGCGCATTGCGATCGTACTACGCTTGGCCAGTGTGTGCCGGGAGGTGCGGTGGACGGAGTGGTCAGAAGATCACATCATGCGACACTCCGTAGCGGCCGGTGAGGTCGAGGAGGTCCTGTTTACCCGGCCGCGGTGGATCGCGAAGGGCAGGAACGACACGACATTGATCTTCGGGAGCACCTCGGCCGGCCGGCCGCTGCTGATCGTGACGGTGGACGAAGGGGGCGGCGTGGCGTTCGTCGTTACAGCACGGGAGATGACCGAGAAGGAGAAGCGGGCGTTCCGCCGCAGGGCGAGGTGAAACTCATGGGAACGATGGATCGACGGCAGTTGGAGCGCATCGCCGAGGACTACCAGTCCAGTGACACGTCAGAGGACCTGGAGCGGGCCGAGTACGACGGCACCGTCGTGGCCGAGCCGATGGTCACTGCATCGCTGCGGCTTCCCAAGCCGGTGATGGACGCCGTTCGGGCCGCTGCCGACGCCCGGGGGATGCGTGCCACGGCGCTGATGCGCGAGTGGATCGAGGGGCAGTTGGTCGAGCTCGCCGCCACCGGGGAACAGGTGGTCCGGGTCAGCGCCGTCCTCGCATTCCTCGCCGAAACCGCCGCTCGCCAGCACAGTCGACAAGCCTCGTGACGTGACCGGGTCACGCGGAAGGGCCGGACACCGCCCCCACGTTGATGACGTAGATCGTGAGCGCGGTGTCGTCGACCTCGTACAGCACGCGGTAGTCGCCCAGCCGCATGCGGTGGAAGCCTGACCGTCCTAGCGCAGTGCTCCCCACCGGACGGGGGTCGGTCGCCAGCGCTGCGACGGCCGAGCTGACCTGTTTCGCGCCGTCCCGGTCTGCTGCACGCAGCCGCCGGAAGGCGGACATGGCATCGGGTAGCCAGACGACCGTGTATGTCATGCCGGGGCGGCGTCTTCTGCCTCCAGCATCGCCATGAACTCCTCGTGCGGGAGGCCGGGGCCGGAGCGGGCCTTGATGGCCTGGCACGCGGCGATGTCCGCGGCATCCTGAGTGCGCTGGAACTCTTCCAGGTCCGCGACGGAGACGATGGCGGCGACCGGGGTCCCGTCCTCCGTGAGCAGCACCGGCTCGTGCTCATGCTGGGCGCGGGATACCAGCTCGCCGAGTCTGGACTGAGCGATCACCAGCGGATAGGCCTCGGCCACCCTGTGACTGTACAGAGTGTCCGCTGCTCGGGCTGTGCCGACAGGCGCGGGTCGCGCACCGGGCATGCCCTGCTCGGCCGGGACCCCGACTTCTCCGGCGGCGCGCGACCGGCCGCACTCCGACGCTGACCGTTGCGGGCACCCCTCTAGCCTGTCGCCGTGACGACGACGCAGGCGGCCCGGTCCGCCCTCGACCGCTATTTTTTGATCAGCGCCCGCGGCTCGACCGTTCGCCGCGAACTGCGCGGCGGGCTGGTGACGTTCGTGACGATGGCCTACATCGTCGTGCTCAACCCGCTGATCATCGGCACCGCCCCGGACGCCGACCACCGGCTGCTCGGCATCCCGCCGGTCGCCGGTGTCACCGCGCTGGTTGCCGCGGTGATGACGATCCTGATGGGGGTGGTCGGCCGGTTCCCGATAGCGCTGGCCACCGGACTCGGGCTGAACGCGTTCCTGGCGTTCGGCGTCGCATCCCAGATGTCCTGGCCGGACGCGATGGGCCTGGTCGTCCTGGAGGGGCTGGTGATCACCGTGCTGGTGCTCACCGGCTTCCGCACCGTCGTCTTCAACGCGATCCCCGGCCAGCTCAAGACCGCGATCGCAGTCGGGATCGGGCTGTTCCTCGCACTGGTCGGGCTGGTCGACGCCGGCGTCGTGCGGCGTGCCCCGGCGGGGACAGTCCCGGTCCAGTTCGGCGTGGGCGGCTCGCTGCGCGGATGGCCGATCCTCGTCTTCGTGGTCGGGCTGCTGCTCACCGGCGTGCTCGTGGCGCGCCGGGTGCGCGGCGCCATCCTGCTCGGCATCGCGGTCAGCACGGTGCTGGCGCTGGTCATCGAGGCGGTCGTCGACGTCGGGCCGGCGGTGGGTCCGAACGGTACGAACCCGACGGGCTGGCAGCTCAGCGTCCCGAAGCTGCCCGACAAGATCGTCGGGCTGCCCGACCTGTCGCTGGTCGGCAACTTCTCGCTGTTCGGCGGCTTCGCCCGGATCGGCGTGATCGCCGCGCTGCTGATCGTCTTTTCGCTGCTGCTCGCCGACTTCTTCGACACGATGGGCACCGTGGTCGGCATCGCGGCGGAGGCCGGCCTGGTGGACGAGCGCGGCGAGATCCCCGACCTCGACCGGGTGCTGCTGGTCGACTCGCTGGCCGCCGCGGCCGGCGGCGCGGCTAGCGCGTCCTCGGCGACCAGCTACGTGGAGAGCGCCGCCGGCGTCGGCGACGGCGCCCGGACCGGCCTGGCCAGCGTCGTCACCGGCCTGCTGTTCGTGCTCGCGCTGTTCGTCACCCCGGTGGTGTCGCTGGTGCCGGCCGAGGCGGCTACCCCGGCGCTGGTCGTGGTCGGCTGCCTGCTGCTCGCCCAGCTGCGCCACCTGGACCTGGACGACTTCTCCCTGGTCCTGCCGGCGTTCCTAACCATCGTGCTGATGCCGTTCACGTTCTCGATCGCGAACGGCATCGGCGCCGGCTTCGTCAGCTACGCCGTGCTGCAGGCCGCACGCGGCCGGGCCCGCGCCGTGCACCCGCTGCTGTGGCTGGTCGCGGCGCTGTTCGCCGTCTACTTCGCCATCGAACCGGTCAAGTCCCTGCTCGGCGTCGACTGACGCGGCCGGGGCGGGCCCGGAGGTGGGCGCCCGGGGACGGATTCGGGTGTCCACCTCCGGAGACCGGGCGGCCCGGACCCACTCTCGCACGGTCGCCGCCGCCGCGCGGGCCTCTTGCCGATCCACCCGGAAACGTCCCGTTGTGACCCATCCGACCGGTCCGCCGCCCCCAACCGAACGCCGAGGACACGTGTAGGGTCTGTTGACTATTGTCAACAACTCGACCTACGGTAGGACTCGGTGCATCCGAAGCACCCGAAGAAGGAGATCAACGAGGCCCTCGACCATGCCGACAGCCTCGGACTGGTCGTCGAACGTACGTCGGCCGGTCACAAGTGGGGTCGAATCGTCTGCGTTGAGGGGGAGTGGGTGCGCGGTGTGGTCCACACCGCGCAGCCCGTTCGACCACGCTCGGAGGCTGCGGAGGTGGGCTGATCGCCACGTGCACGTCGGGTATGGGGAGGGCCGGGCCGATGGCTGAGTGGGGCTTCCGGTTGGATCTCAGCACGGGCGAGCTGTCCGACGAGCAACTGGACGCTCTCTACGAGGCCGGCTGTGACGATGCCACCTTCGCCGTGGACGAGACCGGGGCCTACGCGGTTTTCGACCGTGCCGCGGCGACGCCGGAGGAGGCGGTCCTCACGGCCATCCGGGACATCGAGGACTCCGGCGCCGACGTGTGGGTGCTGCGGGTCGCCGACGAAGACGACTGGCTTACCGCGCCCGAGATCGCGCAGCGCACGGGTCGGAGTCGGCAAAGCGTGCACCAGCTCATCAACGGTGAGCGCGGCCCTGGCGAATTTCCGGCTCCGGTCTCGCGCCGGGACCGCCGCAGTCCACTGTGGAGCTGGGAGGATGTGCAGGCATGGTTCGCCAGACACGAGCCGGGCAGCGTTCCGGATGAGCCGCCGCAGCCGTCGGCGGACTTTCTGGCGGTCGTGAACGACCGGCTGGACCTGCGCGAGCGCCTCCGGCGCCTACCGGACGAACCATGGTGGCCTGCCGTGGACGCGACTCTTCCGCTGGTCAGCTGACCGGGAGTTACCCATTGACACGGTCCGGGTGGCGGGAGTGAGGTGAGATTCGGACTCCCGGCGCGCCGCGGACGAGCGCCGGTCGACGAGGGGAGAGCCACATGCGCCGTGCCACCTCGCTCGCTGCCGTGCTTGCCACCGTTGCCGCCTGCGTGCCGACGCTGCTGGGCGGCACCGCCGAGGCGGCGTCCTGTGGACCGTTCGAGGCCGTGCCGAGCTTTCGCGCCGAGGTGCCGAAGGCCGAGGACGTCATCGGCTTCCCGCTCGGTGAGCGCGACGTCACGACCGCAGAGTCCGACGCGTACCTGCGGGCGGTGTCCGCGGCGAGCCCGCGGGTGGTCGACGGCGTGCTCGCCCGGTCCGTGCAGGGCCGCGAGCTGCGCTACGCGATCGTGGGGAAGCCGGGAAACGTGACGCCGCAGGGGCTGGCCGGCATCCGGCGGGCCGCGGCGCGGCTGCGGGACCCGAGCACGCCGCCGGCCGAGGCGGCGAAGCTGGCGCAGGCGACGCCCGCGATCCTCTGGGTGGCCGGCAACGTGCACGGCGGTGAGGAGAGCGGCACCGACGCATCGCTGCGGGTGCTGTACGAGCTGGCCGACCGGGACGACTGCGCCGCGCGGCGGGTGCTGGACAACGCGGTCGTGGTGATCCTCCCGACCCAGAACCCGGACGGGCGGGAGGCCGACACCCGGCGTAACGCGTACGGCTTCGACATGAACCGCGACTGGTTCGCGCGCACCCAGCCGGAGACCGACGGCAAGCTGGCGGCGCTGCAGGACTACCCGCCAGTCCTGTTTATCGACTCGCACGAGATGGGTGGCACCAGCTACTTCTTCCCGCCCAACGCCGACCCGATCTACCACGAGATCACCGACGAGTCGGTGGGCTGGATCAACAACCTGTACGGCGCGTCGATGGCGGCCGAGTTCACCCGGCAGGGCATCGACTTCTTCAACCGGGACGTCTACGACCTGTTCTACATGGGCTACGGCGACACGGTCCCCGCGACCGGGTTCATCGCCGCCGGCATGACGTTCGAGAAGGGCGGCGCCGACCCCACGTCCGTGCGCACCTATGAGCAGTACGTCGCGATGTGGACCTCGCTCGGCGCCGCCGTACGGGACAAGGCCGGCCTGCTGGCCGACTGGCACGGCGCCTACGTCGAGGCCTACCGGCAAGGGCTGGCCGGGAGGCTGGAGCCGAACGAGATCGTCAACCCTGGCAACGAGGTCATCACCCAGGTGCCGGACGAGCCGGTGCGGCACTACTTCCTGCGCGCCGACGACCCGAGCAAGGCCCGCGAGGTGCAGGCGCTGGTCCGCCGGCTGCAGCGGATGGGGGTGCAGGTCTACACGCTCACCGCGCCGGTGCAGGTGCCGGACTTCACGCCGTATGGCCGCGCCGCCGGGCCGGCCACGCTGCCCGCCGGCACCTACTGGGTGCCGATGGCCCAGGCCCAGAAGCACTGGGTGCAGGCGATGCTGCACGAGGACACCTACACCCCGTTCCCGTACTTCTACGACGTGACCGCGTGGAGCGAGCCGCTGCTGTTCAACGTCGCGGGTGGCCGCTCCGGCGCGGTCCTCGACCCGGCCGCGGCCACCACCCCGCCGCTGCCGGCACCGGCTCCCGAGCCGGCGGCCAGCCACCCGCGGCTCGGCGTCCTGCAGCTGTCGCAGACCTCCGCGTCCGCGATCGAGTCGACCGGGTGGCTGCGCTGGCTGCTCGACGCGCAGTGGCAGTTGCCGTACCGACCGCTCAGCCCGGCCGACGTCGCAGCCGGTGCGCTGGACGACATCGACGTCCTTGTCGTGCCGAACGGCCCGGTCGAGTCCGGGCTCGCCGCGCTCGGCGCTGCTGGCCAGGCAGCGCTGCAAGGCTGGGTCCGCGGCGGCGGGCGGTACGTCGGGTTCCGCGGCGGCACCGAGATCGCGGTCCGGCTCGGACTGTCCACAGCGACGCTCGCGGCACCGACCTCGGACGTGCCCGGCAGCATGCTTCGGGTGGTCCTGGACGGCGGCAGCCCGCTCGCGGCCGGCGTCGGCGGCACGGCGTACTCGTTCTACGAGTACGACCGGGTGATGCGCGCCTCCGACCCCGGGTACGCGCCGGTGCGCTTCCCGGCCGCCGGCAGCGACGACTGGTTCGTCTCCGGGTTCGCCAGCGGCGCCGAGGAGCTCGCCGGCACCGCGGCGGTCGTCGACGAGCCCAGCGGTGCCGGGCGGGTCGTGCTGTTCGGTGCCGACCCTAACTTCCGCGCGTTCACCGACGGCACCCAGAAGATCCTCCGCAACGCGCTGCTTGGCGCCGACCCGGCAGCCGTCGCCGCGCCCACCCCGGCCCGGCCGGCTATCCCGGCGGCGACCGTGCTGGACGCGGCCGACGATCTCGTGCTGACCGTCCGGCCCGCCGCGGCGGCGAGGCTGGCGGCCCTGCTCCACCGGCACGGAGCCCAGGCGACCGTCCTGGCCGCCCCGGGCAAGGTCTCCTACCGCGTCGACCTTGGTGGGAGGCCGGCCGAGGAACTGCCCTGGGTGCGGGACCTCGTCGGCGCCGTGCGCGGCCTCGGCGACCAGGTGATCGCGGTCCGGGTGCCCTGACCGGCTCGGCCAGCGATGGACGATGCCGCCACGCAATATGGCCGACCGGGTGGCTGTCCGCGCCGCCGGGCGTAATGTGCAGGACCGGGCCGGCGTTGGTCCCCGGGTCACTGGTGCGACGCTGCGGGTTCCCGCCTCGTTCGGTGACAGCGAGTATCCGAACGCGCCGGTCGGCGTGTTCGAGTCCGCGGGGGACAAGGCACCTCGTGGCCGATCGGTAGGGGGCTGCCAGTGACCACAAGGGAGCGGGTGACGGGCCGCCGCATGTCGTCGCGGCTGGCGCTGTACGGCACTTGTGCACTCATTCTGGCCGCGCTCGTCGCCGCCTGCTCATCGGCCGTCGTCGGGCAGCAGCGGGATGGCGGTTAGGGGGTGTCCCGTGGATCTTCGGCGGCGCCCACGACGCCCAGACGCCGACCGGCTGCGTTGTCGTCGTCGCCGATACAACACCGGTATCGGACTCCTCCTCCGCCTTGCCGGATCGACGCCTGGATCGCCGCGGGCATCCACCAAGACCCACGGGACACCCCCTAGCGGCGGCGGTCGCGGCGCCGCCGCGCGGCTTGCTGGACTCGCGCTGCTGCTCGGAGCCGGGCTCGGCGCCTGCTCGGCACCACTTGACATGGCCCTATGACAGACTAAACTGACTGTACTGACTCGGTGTTGTCAAAGATCGTTTCCGTGCGGCCGGGTCGGCGAAAGAAGCGCGTATCCGCAGCCCTTGTGCCGCCAGACCCGCTGGCATTGCCCGGGTCATCGCCCCGCTCCCCATGCCAGTTTGGAAAGATGTGATGACCGCTGTCCTGCAAGGCGAGCAAGCCGCCCGGTCCCCGGCTGGCTGGGATGTCCGGTCCCTCGACCGACTCGACGACTACCGCCAGTGCGAGCGCCTCCAGGAGGCGGTCTGGGGCCGTGACGACGTTGCCGGGGTGCCGCTGCTGGACCTGATGACCGCCCGCGAGAACGGCGGCGTCGTGCTCGGCGCGTTCAGCGGTGAAGGCCGGCTCATGGGATTCGTGTACTCCTTTCCAGGAATTCATGCCGGCTCCCGGCTCAAGCAGTGTTCGGTGCTGCTCGGCGTCCACCCGGCGTTCCGGGGCCTCGGCGTGGGCGTGGCACTGAAGCGGGCGCAGGGCGAGGCCACGCTGGCGCTCGGGATGGACCTGATCACCTGGACGTTCGACCCGCTGCTCAGCCTCAACGCGCACCTCAACATCGCCCGGCTGGGCGGGGTGGCCCGGGAGTACCGGGTCAACCTGTACGACTCGGGCAACGGCCTGAACTCCGGGCTGGACACCGACCGGCTGGTCGTGGAGTGGTGGCTGCGGCGCAGCGCTTACCATGACCCGCGCGCGCCGCACCGAGCGCCCCGCCGCGGCCTACCGCCGGCGAACGCGATGGTCAACGAGGTCGGCGCCGATCCGGTCACCGGCCTGCCTCGGGTCCGGCGAGTGGAGCTGGACCGGGACTCCGACTGCGTACTGGTGCAGGTCCCCGCGGACGTCCACGCCGTCAAGCGGCATGACCTCGACCTGGCCCGGCACTGGCGGGCGAGCACCCGCGCCGTGCTGCAGGAGTACCTGGGCCGCGGGTACGTTGCGGTCGACTACCTGCTCCCAGGGTGCATCGGCGAGCTGCCCTGTTACCTGCTACGCCGGAGGGTGTCGCGGTGACCGGCGCAGCCACCGGCGGGTCCCTGCACCGGCTGCTGCGCGAGGCAGCCGCCCGGCGGCCGGACGCGCCGTTCGTGGTCGGCTGGCCGGACCGGCTGGACGGGACGGAGCCGGGCGCCGTACCGGCCGCCGTCGCCGACCGCCCGCGGCACCCGACGGTGAGCTACGCCCAGGCGGTCGGTCTCACCGACGGCATCGCCGCCGCGTTGCGCGCGCGCGGCCTGCGGCGGGCCGACCGGGTGCTGGCCGTGCTCCCGAACGGTTTGGACCTCGCCCTGCTGCTGTTCGCCGCCGCCCGGGCCGGGCTGGTGCTGGTACCGCTGAACCCGGCGCTCACCGACGTCGAGGCGGCACGCCTGATCGCGCACGCCCGGCCCCGGCTGGTCGTGGCCCGCGCGGAGCGCGCCGAACGCCTCGGCGGGCTGCCGAGCGGGACCGACACGCTCCCGCTCGGTCCCCCGCCGCACGCGTCCGACCTGGCCATGCTCGGCGCCGGCCTGGGCGACCCGCCGACCGACCCGATGCCCTCCGACGCGCCACTGGCCGTGCTGTTCACTTCTGGGTCGACCGGCACCCCCAAGGGCTGCGTGCTGACCCACGAGTCGTACGTGCTGCCGGCCCGCGAGTTCGTCGGCCGGATCGGGCTGACCGAGCAGGACGTCGCGCTGTGCGTGCTGCCGCTCTACCACCTGGCTGGCCAGTCCTTCCTCACCGCGGCGGTCGCGGCCGGTGCGCCGGTCGCGCTCACCGAGAAGTTCCGCGGCTCCCGGTTCTGGCTGGACGTGGCCGACAGCGGTGCGACCGTGTTCCGCCATCTCGGCGAGATGCTGGTCGTGCTGTGCCGGCAGCCGCCCAGCCCGGCAGAGGCCGGCCACTCGCTCCGGCTCGTCTACGGCGGCGGCAGCCGGGTCGAGGTGGCCCGCCGGTTCACCGAGCGCTTCGGCGTCCCGGTGGTGGAGGGCTACGGTCTGTCCGAGACGAACACGGTGCTCTGCCATGACGGCCGAACTCCGCACCGGGGAACGCTGGGCCCGCCGCTGGGCCATGTCCAGACCCGCCTGGTCGACCAGTCCGCTGCGGACGTTCCGGCCGGCGCAGCGGGGGAGATCCTGGTGCGCCGCAATCCGGCCATGATGCTCGGCTACTTCGAGGCACCCGAGCTCACCGCGGCTGCGTTCGTCGGCGACTGGTTCCGCACCGGCGACCTGGCCTACCGGGACGCGAACGGTGAGCTGCACTTCCTGGGCCGGGCGGTCGAGACGATCCGCCGCCGCGGGGAGAACATCGACCCGCGCGAGATCGAGCAGGCGGTCGAGTCGCACCCGGCGGTCACCCGGGCCGCGGCGGTCGCCGTCCGGGACGGCATCGGCGACTGCGCGATCGGGGTGTTCGCCACCGCGCGTCCCGGCGCGGCCGTGCACCCGGTCGACGTCAGCGCACACGTGGCCGAGTTGCTGGCCCCGTTCAAGCGGCCGCGCCACGTCGCAGTGTTGCCGGCGCTGCCGACCACGTCCACCGAGAAGATCGACAGAGTGGAGCTGCGGCGGCGGCTGGCCGCCGCGCTGGCCGAGCCGCGGGCTGCATGCACGTCCCGGCCGGCGCAGCGGGTGGTCCGGTCGGAGTCCTGGCGCGAGGAGACCGTCCACTTGGTACGCCGCGCGCTGGGCCAGCGGCGGGACGAGGTGGAAGAGGCCGCGGTGCAACTGCTCGGCGTCACCCGGCGGGTGGCCCGCGCCGACATCGCCCTGACCGACGCGAGGCTCGCCGCGTTCGGCGAGCTGTCCGCGCCGCTGGCGGGTCGCGAGCCGGTCGGCGTGGTCGCGCTCGGCCTGCCCGGCAACGCGATCCTGAGCAACCCGGTGACCGCGGTGCTGTCCGCGGTCCTGGCCGGGAACCGGGTCCGGGTCCGGTTGCCGGCGCGGGCCGGAGCCTGGGCGGACCTGGTCGCCGGCCTGCTCGGCCCGGTCACCCCGGAGGTCGAGTTCGTCGGCACCGACGGTGCGTCGTTCCTCGCCGAGAGCTTCCACTGCCCCGAGGTCGGCGCGGTGATGGCGTTCGGGTCGGACACCTGGGCCGGCCGGTACGACGACCTGGCCCGGACGACCGGCACCAGGTTCGTGTTCGAGGGCCCCGGGAACGACCCGTTCCTGGTGCTCGACGCGTCCTGTGTGGACGAGGCGGCAGCGGACGCGGTGGAGGCCGCGTTCTACAACGCGGGTCAGGCCTGCACCTCGCCGGAGCGGTTCCTGGTGGTCGAAGACGCCTACGAGCCGTTCCTGCGCCGGGTGGTGGAGCTCACGAACCAGCTCGCCGTCGGCGACCCGGCCTGCCCGCAGACGCAGGTGGGTCCGCTGGCCGACCAGCGGCGGGCCGACCGCGTCCTGCACGTCGTCCGGGACGCGGTCTTCCGGGGCGCCGAGGTGCTGACCGGCGGCGCGTCCAGCACCGACATTCCCGTTGCCGGCCGCCAGCTGCCGCTAGTGCCGCCGACCGTGCTCGCCGGTGTCCCACCAGACGCCGTGGCGATGCGGGAGGAGACGTTCGGCCCGGTGATCGCGGTGCACCGGGCGGGCTCGGTGGCGGAGGCGGTCCGGCTGGCCGAGGAGTCCCGCTACGGCCTGGCGGCCAGCGTCTTCGGCGGCGACCCGTCCGTCCCGGCTCGACTGTCCCGCAGCCACGGCCGGGTGTTCGTGGGCGAGACCTGGCTGGGACACGGCCGGCGGCAGCCGCTCGCTGCGTTCGGCGGCCGCAAGCAGTCCGGCTGGGTCTGCGAGTGGCGCGGCGAGGAGTTCGTCCGCCGGGACGGCCCCCGGATCCCGGCGCTGGAGTTCAGCCGGCCGCCGCCCGCCGCCCGCTGACTCCGCCCGCCGAGCTCCGCGCCGCGGCCCGGCCGGGCCGCCGGCCCGACCGCGACACCCACACCCACGACGCCGACCCCCGGCGACGCCGGCAGTACGACCGACAGCACGACACCGACCGAGCGACACCGACCGAGCGAGGAGTGCGGATGCGAGCGAACGCGAACCTGCCATTCGGGCTGGAGGAGTACGCCGCTCGGCTGGGCCGGCTGCGCGCCGGGATGGCCAGGCGGGGCATCGACGCGGCCCTGGTGAGCATCCCGGAGAACATCTACTACCTGACCGGGTACACGACCCTCGGGTACTACATGTACCAGACGCTGGTCGTGCCGATCGACGACGAGCCGCTGCTGCTCACCTACCGCGAGGAGCTCATCAACATCCAGCGGCTGTCCTGGCTGGAACGGCAAGCGACCTACTCGGTCACCGAGGATCCGATCCACGTCACCGCGCAGACGCTGCGCGAGATGGGCCTGGCCGGCAAGCGGCTGTCCATAGAGGAGAGTGGGTACTTCTTCCCGATCCGGACCTACGGCCGGCTGCTGGCCGAGCTCGACGGAACGACCTGGCTGGACGGCAGCGGGCTGGTGGAGGCTGGCCGGCTGGTCAAGTCGGAGGCCGAGGTCGACTACATCCGGCAGGCCGCCACCGCGGCGATGGCCGGCATGGTGGCCGCGCTGGACATGGCCAGGCCCGGGCGGACCGAGAACGACGTAGCCGCCGAGGTGTACCGGGCCACCCTGCGGCACGGAAGCGAGTACCCGGGCAGCCCGCCGTACGTGATCTCCGGCGAGCGGTCCGGGCTGCCGCACGGTACCTGGGAGGGCCGGCGGCTGCGCGACGGCGACATCGTGTTCCTCGAGTTCTCCGGCTGCGTCAAGCGGTACAGCGCGGCCATGATGCGCACCGCGTTCATCGGTGACCCGCCGCGCAGCGTGCGGCAGCGGGCCGACGCCGTGCTGGACGGGCTGCACGCCGCGATCGCGGCAATCCGGCCGGGTGCCACGTCGGGCGAGGTCGACCGCGCCTGCCGGCGAGCGATGCTGCGGCACGGCGTCGGCGAGCACACCCACGAGACCGGTTACTCGATCGGCGTCTGCTACCCGCCGGGCTGGAACGAGAGCCACATCATGAACCTCCACCCCGGCGATCGGACCGTGCTGCGGCCGAACATGGTCTTCCATCTCGTGCCGTCGCTGATCGTGCCGGAGTTGAACGGGCACGTCGGGTTCTCCGAGACCGTGGTCGTCACCGAGACCGGGTGCGAGGTGCTGACCAGCGGGCTCACCCGGGCCGAGCTCCAGCTACTGCCGGCCGAGCCGGCCGGGGCGGCCGCGGTCGCGGCAGGACTGCTCGGATGAGCGAGGGCGAGGGCTCGCAGCGCGAGCGGGCTTGGGGTCCCCGGCGGAAACGCGAAGCGTTTTCGTTGGGCCCAGCGACGGAGTCGGTGCGGCCGGAGGGACGACGGCCTGACCGGCGGAGGAGCGGGAGATGAGCGAGCGCGAGGGCTCGCGACGCGAGCGGCGGATGAGCGAGCGCGAGGGCTCGCAGCGCAGGAGGTTGACATGAGCGGACTGGCGCTGCTCGGGGGGAAGCCGGTGCTGCCGGCGCCGCTGGACGAGAGCGGCTGGCCGGTGGTCGAGGACGGCGACGTCGACGCGGTGGTCGCCACGCTGCGCTCGGGCAGCCTGAGCTGGCTCGGCGACACCGAGGTGCCGGCGCTGGAGCGGGACTGGGCCCGCTACGTCGGCACCGAGCACTGCGTCGCGTTCAACAGCGGCACCGCCGCCCTGCACGCGGCCGTGGCCGCGACCGGTGTCGAGCCCGGCGACGAGGTGCTGGTGCCGGCGCTGAGCTTCCTCGCCTCGGCCACCTGCGTGCTGCACCACCAGGCGATCCCGGTCTTCGTCGATGTGGACCCGGAGACGTTCACCCTCGACCCGGCCAAGCTGGAGGCCCAGATCGGGGACCGGACCCGCGCCGTCGTCGCCGTCCACCTGCACGGCCTGCCGGCCGACATGGACGCGATCACGGCGGTCGCGCGGCGGCACGGGCTCGCGGTGATCGAGGACGCCGCCCAGGCGCACGGCGCGACGGTGCACGGCCGGCGGGTCGGCTCCCTGGGGGATGCCGGCGCGTTCAGCATCATGGCCGGCAAGAACCTGGCCACGGCCGGTGAGGGCGGCCTGCTCTGCGCGGACGACGCCGCGCTGCGGGACCGCGCCGACGCGGTGAAGATGTTCGGCGAGCGGATCGGCCCGAACGGGGAACGCGAGTACAACGCGCACACGATGGGCTGGAACTACCGGCTCAGCTCGGTGCTGGCCGCGTTCGCCCGCAGCCAGCTGTCCCGGTTGGACGGCTACACCTCGGCGGTCGGGGAGAACGCCGGCTGGCTGACCAAGGTGCTGGCGGAGCTGCCCGGCGTGCACCCGCCGACCGTGCCCGACGGCCGCACCCACGTCTACCACCACTTCCGGGTCAGGCTCGACCCGGCCGAGTGCGGCCTGGACGTCCCGGTGGGACGGTTCCGGCGGGCGGTGCAGCACGCGGTCACCGCCGAGGGCGTGCCGCTGATCGAGTACCAGAACCGGCCGCTGCCCGGCCAGGTCGTGTTCCAGCGCCGGGTCGGGTACGGCCGCGGCTGCCCGTGGACGTGCGGGAACACCGACCGGGAGGTCCGCTACCGGCCGGAGGACTTCGCCGCGACGCTCGGGGTGATCCGGGGGTCGCTGGTGGTCGGCAAGCGGCTGTGCATGGCCTCGCTGCGGGACCGGACCGCGGCGGAGCGGGTGGCCGACGCGTTCACGAAGGTCTTCGAGCACCTCGACGACCTGCGCCAGTACGCCTCCACTCTGGACGACCGCGAGCCGTGGGACGAGGAGAGCCGACTGTGGTGACGAGACGACGGGAGACGGAGAGCCGATGACGCAGACGATAGACACGCCGGCACGGGGCGCCACGGCCAGCCTGACCGAGATCGCCCGCCGGCTTCGGCGCCACGTCGTACGGCTCGCCGCGGACAGCCCTGGCGCCCACGTCGGCGGGTCGATGTCCACAGTGGAGATCCTCACGGTGCTGTTGTTCGACGGCGTGCTGCGGGTCGACCCGGCAGAGCCGAAGCGCGACGGCCGTGACTACCTCATCTACAGCAAGGGCCACGCCAGCGCATCGCTTTATGCGGCGCTCGCCGAACGGGGCTTCTTCCCGGTTTCCGAGCTGGCCACGTACAAGCAGCCGGGAAGCCGGCTGGCCGGCCACCCGTCGACCGACGTGCCCGGGATCGAGCTGGCCACCGGCTCGCTCGGGCACGGCCTGCCGGTCGGGGTGGGCCTGGCCATGGCCGGCAAGCTGGACACCCGCGACTACCGCGTGTTCGTCGTGGTCGGCGACGGCGAGTGCCAGGAAGGCTCGGTGTGGGAGGCCGCGATGTGTGCCGCCCACTACCGGCTGGACAACCTGGTCGTGATCGTCGACCGCAACAGCATCCAGGAGGACGGGCCGACCGAGGAGATCATGGCGCTCGAACCGTTCGCCGACAAGTGGCACAGCTTCGGCTGGGACGTGTCCGAAGTGGACGGGCACAGCATTTGGCAGCTGAGCGACCTGTTGCACGCGGTGCCGACCCGGCCGGGCCGCCCGACTGCGGTGATCGCGCGGACCGAGAAGGGGCATGGCGTCTCGTTCGCGGCGAACACGAACGTCTGGCACTACGGGAAGTTCACCGCCGAGCAGCGGGAGCAGGCGCTGGCCGAGCTGGGTGGGCCGGAACTGAACGGGTCGGCGGCCGGCCGCGGGCTCGACGGAGTGCGGCCCGAGGAGCCCCGATGACCGCGACAGCCCTGGCCGACCGTCCGGGCAGCCCCGAGTGGGTCGACCGGCACGGCCTGTCCGCTGTGGACGCCTGCCGGCTGTCCCAACTGCACGCGGCCGAGGCGGACGAGCGGGTGGTCTCGCTGGAGGGCGACCTGGGCGACTTCGGCGGCCTGGACTTCCAGCGCCGGTTCCCCCGCCGGTTCCTCGACGTGGGCATCGCCGAGGCCAGCCTGATCGGCACCGCCGCCGGCATGGCAACCGCCGGCAAGGTAGCGTGCGTCAACACGTTCGCCAGCTTCGCGCTGATGCGGGCGTGCGAGCAGGTCCGGCTGGACGTCGCCTACCACGCGGCGAACGTCAAGATCTTCGGGACGTTCACCGGGCTGGCCGCCGGCTTCTCCGGGCCGACCCATCACTGCATCGAAGACCTCGCCATCGCCAGGGTGCTGCCCGGCCTGACCGTGCTGGCACCGGCCGACGCGGTCGCCGCGTACCACCTGACCAGGGCCGCGATCGAGCGCCCCGGCCCGGCCTACCTGCGGCTGGGCATGGACGCCACCCCACAGGTCTACGACGCCTCGGCCCGGTTCGTGGTCGGCCGCGGCGTGCTGCTGCGCGACGGCGAGGACCTGACGATCGTGGCGGCGGGGCTGACATCGGTCGCGTCCGCGCTGGAGGCCGCCCGCCGGCTGGCCGACCGCGGCACCACGGCGAGGGTCGTGGACATGCACACGGTCAAGCCGGTCGACGCCGATCTTCTGCTGGACAGCGCGGCCCGGACCGGGCTGCTGGTCACGGTCGAGGAGCACTCCCGCATCGGCGGGCTGGGCGCAGCGGTGGCCGAAGTGCTTGGCGACCGGCGCCCGACACCGCTGCTGTCCCTGGGCACACCCGACGAGTTCAGCCACGCGGTGTGCGACTACTCCGAGCATCTTCGTCGCTGCGGGCTCGACGCCGCCGGCATCGTCGCGGCGGCAACCGGCGCGCTGGCGAGGTGGAAGTGAGATGGCAGAGCAACGACAGCCGACCCTCGGCATCCTCATGCTGGAGGGCAAGATGGCTACGGTCCGGGGCTGCATGGCCGGCCCTGAGACGTTCCCGTACCCGGTAGTCCGGGAGGTGGTGGCCGGTGCGAGCGCGCCGCGCACCGCCGAGGACGCGCTCGCCCTGCTGCCGCTCTACCAGGACGCGGCGCAGCGGCTGGAGCGGCGTGGCGTGGACGTCATCACCGCCAACTGTGGACTGATCGCGCTGCTGCAGCAGGACCTGGCGCGGGCGGTGTCGGTGCCGGTGGTGACGTCGAGCCTGGTGGTGGTGCCGGCGCTGAGCCAGCTGCTCGGCGCCAGGCACCGCATCGGCATCCTCACGTTCTTCGCCGACGCGGTCGGCGAGGCCAACTTCGCCGCCTGCGGCTGGTCCAGCCGGTCCATCCCGGTGAGCGTGGCCGGGGTCGGGCACAGCCCGGCCTGGCTGGAGTTCCTGCGGACCAAGCAGATCGACGCCGACCTGCGCCGGCAGCTGCGCGACGACCTGCTACACGTCGTGCGGGACCTGCTGGACCGGGAGCCGGACATCGGCGCGCTGGTCAGCGAGTGCACGATGCTGCCGGCGGTGCTGGACTACATTCGGGAGGCGGTGCCAGTGCCAGTGCACGACATCCTGACCACCCTGGACTGGGCGATGTCCGGGGTCCGCCGCGGGCCGGTGCCGGCCGCGGACCGCGTCCCCGCGGAGGTGGCCCGATGACCGCGGACCTGTTCCACCTGGTGCCGAAAATCCACTATGGACCGGGTGCGGCCGGGCAGGCGGGGCCGGCGCTGGCCTGGCTCGGTGCCCGCCGGGTGCTGCTCGTCTCCGATCCCGGCGTGCTCGCGGCCGGGGTGAGCGATGCGGTGGTCCGGTCTCTGTCGGCGGCCGGCGTCGAGCACGTGCTGCACTCCGACCTCGCCACGAACCCGTCCGAGAAGCACGTCGACGCAGCCGCCGAGGCGTACCGGGACGGCGGCTGCGACGGGCTGATCGGGGTCGGCGGCGGCAGCTCGCTGGACGTCGCGAAGTCCGCCGCGACGGTCCTGTCCGGCGGCGGCGACATCCGCGACTACGAGGACGGCCGGACCGCGGTGACCGGCCCGTGGCCGCCGCTGGTGCTCGTCCCGACGACGGCCGGCACCGGCAGCGAGGCAGTCAGCGGAGCGATCATCACCGACAGCACCCGGGTGTTCAAGATGCACGTGGTCGCCGTGCCGGCGCACGTGGCGCTCTGCGACCCGCTGCTGACCCTGACCCTGCCGCTGCTGCCCACTGTCGCGTCCGGACTGGACGCGCTCGCGCACGCGATCGGCGCCTACACCTCCGCCGAGCGGCAGCCGCTGGCCGACGGCATGGCGCTGCACGCCGTCCGGCAGATCGCCGCCAGCCTGCCGGCCGTGGTCGCCGACGGCCGCGACCTGGCGGCCCGCACCGGGATGATGGTCGGCAGCCTCAGCGCCGGAATCTCGATGAAGGGTGGTGGAGCGGCCGACCACGCGTTCGCGCACGCCGTCAACGCGGTGTTCGACGTGCTGCACGGGGTCGGCGTCGCGCTGTTCCTTCCGGACGCGATGGAGTTCAACCTGCCACACCTGCCCGAGCGGTTCGCCGACATCGCCCGCGCGCTCGGCGTACCGGACGCCGGCCAGAGCGCCACCGAGCTCGGCCGGCTCGGCATCGAGGCCGTCCGCGACCTGGTGGAGCTGTGCCGGATCCCGTCGTTGGCCGACCTCGGCGTCGGTCGGGAGCACGTCCCCGAGCTGGTCGGCAAGGTCCTGGAGGACAGCTTCCACCTGGGACTCAACCCGGTGCCGGTCGGCCGGGCGGACGCCGAGCGGGTCCTGCAGCGTGCCGTCGCCCGGACGGGAGCGGCCCGATGACCGCCGTCGTGACCGCCGGGCCGGAGCTGGCGCCGGCCCAGGCTCTCCCGGCCGACCTGGACGCCTGGTTCGCCGAGCACGGGCTGAGCTCGCGGGCCACCTGCCGGCAGGCGCAGCTGGACCTGGCTCGCCGGAACGAGCGGATCATCAGCCTGGAAGGCGACCTCGGGCTGCCCGAGGTGCCGTTCGGCGTGGAGTTCCCGGACCGGTACCGGCAGATCGGCATCGCCGAGGCGAACCTGGTCGGGGTCGCGGCCGGGCTGGCCATGCGCGGCTGGGTCCCGCTGGTCAACACGTTCGCGGTGTTCGCGACGATGCGAGCCTGCGAGCAGGTCCGCATCGACCTCGCGTACCACCGCAGCAACGTCAAGCTGGTCGGCTACTACACCGGCCTGTCCGGCGGCTGGGCCGGACCCACCCACCACTGCCTGGAGGACATCGCGATCACCCGGGCGCTGCCGGGCATGACGGTGCTCTCCCCGGCCGACGCCTGGGAGACCTACCAGGCGACCGTGGCCGCCGCGGAGTGGGACGGACCGGTCTACCTCCGGGTCGGCCGGGCCGCCACCCCGGCGGTGTACCGGACCGCCCGGCCGTTCCGGATCGGCGAGGCGGTGGTGCTGCGCGAGGGCACCGACGCGGCGATCCTGGCAACCGGGTGCCTGCTGGTGGCCGAGGCGCTCCGGGCGGCCGAACTGCTCGAGGCGGATGGAGTGCGCTGCCGGGTCGTCAACGTGCACACGCTGAAGCCACTCGACGAGGGCGCGGTGCTGGCCGCGGCGAGCGACACCGGCCTGGTCGTCACGGTCGAGGACCACAACGTCCACGGTGGACTGGGCAGCGCGGTGGCCAGCCTGCTGGCTGGCGAGCGGCCGACCCCGGTGGAGCGGCTCGGGGTCGCGGACCGGTTCTGCCGCCAGGGTGCGGAGTATCCGGACCTGCTCGCGCTGCAGGGCATCGCCGCCGAGGACGTCCGGCGCCGGGTGCTGGCGAGGTTGGGCTCGTGACGGCCGGGCCAGCGACCAGCGCGCTCGCCGCGGCCGGGCTCGCGGCCGCCCGGCTCGCGCCGGCAGGGTCGGCGTCCGACGGGTCCGCCGCGGGCGGGCTCGCGGCCGCCGGGTCGGCGACCGACGGGCTCCGGGCGGCCGGGCTCGGTCGGGCCGGGCTCGCGGCGGGGGGGCTTGCTTCGGCCGGGCTCGTAGCGGCCGGGCCGGTGCCGGCGGGGTTCGCGGCGGTCGGGCCCCCGGCGGTCGCCACGGTGACCGTCCCGCGCATCGTCGAGGTCGGCCCGGGCGCCGTCGATGGCCTGGCTGCCGTGCTGCGCGAGTTGGGCGCGGTCCGCCCGCTGCTGGTCACCGATGCCGGCGTGCGGGCGGCGGGGATCGCCGATCGGGTCGCCGGGCTGCTCGCCGCGGCCGGCACGCCGGTCACCGTGTGGGACGCGGTGGACCGGCAGGCCACCGACTCCTGCGTTGAGTCGTGCCGGGACGCGGTGCTAGCGACGAGCGCCGACAGCGTGGTCGCCGTCGGCGGTGGCACTTCGATCGACGTGGCCAAGGCCGCGGCGAGTCTGGCCAGCCACGGCGGCACGATCACCGGGTACGCCGGCCTGGACCGGTTCACCCGCGCCGGCCGGCCGGTCGTGGCGGTGCCCACCGTCCCCGGCAGCGGCGCCGAGGTCTCCCGGCACGCCACGCTGACCTCCACAATGGACGGTCGGCGGTTCGCGGTCAGCGGCCGGCTGGCCGGGCCGGTGGCGGTGCTGGCCGACCCCGACCTGACCGTGACCGCCCCGGTCGACGTCGCGCGCAACGCATGCCTGGACTCGCTGGTGCACGCGGTCGAGGCATACCTGGCCAAGGCGGCGACACCGCTGACCGACCTGCTCGCCAGCGCCGCCGTCCCGCTGATCACCCGGCACATCGAGGCGACCGCGGACCGGCCGACGGCCGACCGGCGGCAACTGCTGCTCGGCTGCCTGTATGCCGGGATCGCGATGGCGAACGCGAACGCGGGCGCGGTCCACGCGCTGGGCTACCCGCTGACGAACCGGTACCGGATCCCGCATGGCTTGGCGAACGCGCTGGTCGCCCCGGCGGTGCTGGACGCCGTGCTGGCCGGCTCCGAGCTGCGCCAGCGACAACTCGTCCGGCTGTGGTCCAACTCGACGACCGCGACCTCCGCGGTCACCGCCTGCACCGAGCGGATGACCCGGTCGCTGTCCACGACGTTCGCGGCACTGCTCGGACGGCTCGGCATCGCGCCGGGACTGGCCCGGTACGGGGTGCCCGAGGCGGACCTGCCGGCCCTGGCCGCCGACGTGACCGGCTACGGCCCGGTGCTGGGCAACGCGCCGGTCCGGCTCGACCACGACACGATCCTGGCGGCCTACCGCGCCGCGTGGCCGGTACCCGTGGGTACACCGCGGGGGCGCACGCAGCTGGCAGGGGAATCCCGATGAGACGCTACCTGCCGCTGGTGGTCACGATGGTCTTCTGGGGCAGCGCGTTCGCCGCCTCGAAGTCCGCGGTCGCCGACGTGCCACACCATGTCGCAGCGCTGCTCCGGTTCGGCGCCGGAGCGGTCATCCTGTCTGTCGTGCTGGTGCTGCGCTCGGGCAAGGGCACACCGGTGCGCGGGCGCGACCTGCCCGCGGTCGCGGTCCTTGGCATGCTCGGCGTCTTCACCTACAACCTGCTGTTCTTCTGGGGCTTGTCGCTGGCGCCCGCGATCGACGGCAGCGTGATCGTTCCGGTGATGAGCCCGGTTCTCACCACCGCCGCCATGGTCCTGCTCGGGCGGGAGCGGCTGACCGGACCCCGGCTGGCCGGCCTGGTCACCGCGGTCGCCGGCGCGAGCGTCTTCTTCGCCGCGACCGTGCGGTCGGCCGGCAGCCTCGGCGGAAGCCGTACGGTCGGCGACGGGATATTCTTCCTCGCCGCGGCCAGTTGGGCGGCGTATACGATCCGCGGGCGGCCGGTGCTGTCTCGGCTGGAGCCGCTGCGGGTCACCGCGTACGCCACGGCGGCAGGCGCCGGGCTCCTTGCCCTGGTCGCCGTGCCGTCTCTGTCCACAGTGGCCTGGAGCGGGCTGTCGGTGGGGTTCTGGCTGAACGTGGCGTACCTGGCGGTCTTCCCGACCGCGGTCGCCTACGTGCTCTACTACCGCGGCGTGCGGGCGGTCGGCCCGACCCGGGCGGCGACGGTGATGTTCGTCGTGCCGGTGGTGGGGATCGTCTGCTCGTCGCTGTTCCTCGGCGAGTCGATCACGCCCGGGCAGGCGGTCGGCTCGGTCGGCATGGTCGCCGGTGCCTGGCTCGCGATCATCGGCTTGCCCCGCCGCGCAGCCAAGGCGCCGGAGCCGGCGGCGCCAGCAGACCCGCCGCACCGCCGCCTGATATCCGGCACCGCATAACGGAGCGGTCGGATCGGTGCACCATGATGCACGTGCGGGAGCCGGCCGGCACAGCGGGCCCGGTGCCAGTGTGACCGAGTCGGTAGCAGGACCGTTCCGCCGGAGCGGGCCACTACGCTGAGCCGGTGGGCGGCTGCCTCCGCCTGCGGCCTCAGGTCGGCGACGGTCACGCCGACGATCAACTGGGGCTTGCCGCCGCCGGCATCGGCCGCGCCCTGCTCGCCGGCGACGTCCGGGACGGTGCGGTGATCCGGGTCGACCTGGCAGGCGGTGAGCTCGCTGTCACCTACCAGAACCCGCCCGAGGACGCCGCCGGTCCGGCCGCGGCCTGAGGGAGGTCCGACATGCTGGAGCTACTCGTTGCGACCGTTCGGCCGCGTCACGGCTGATCGTCAAGGACCTTGCGGAGATCGTCCCGACCGATCATGCGGAGCGCACAGGGCAACTCCCGCAGCCTCCCACGAATCTGAAGCCATTCCCAGACACACCGTGGCTCTCCCCCGCGATCGAAGCACATCCGCTCATAGGGCTCGATCTCGAAGTAGTCGGACAACTCGGGCCAGTTTGGCCCCAGGCGTCGACAGAACTCCAGCTTGGTGATCCCGTCGTAGATCGCTTCGCCCCTGCAGGCCATGCCCCTATACGTGTAGAGGACGCTGGGCGCGAACACCGTGACGTGGCCCCGCAGGGGCGGGCGGTAGGGCGGCTGCCGGGTTATTACTCGCAGCAGGTCCTCAGCACCGGCCGCGGTGAAGTGGTCGACCAGATAGTGGGTTCCGGAGAACGGCTGGAGGAAGGAAGGTATGTCGGCGACGCGACCGCCCGGGAGGACCACCGGCAATATCATCTCCCGCCATTTTGCTCGATCCTCCTGCAACCGGTCTCGTAGCAGGGCCGCTTCGGCCTGTGCCCCGCGATGCTCGTCTGCCGCCGCATCGCCGTCGCCGGCGCGCCGGTACCCCGGCGAGGCGATAGCCAGGACGAAGTCGGCCCGGTCGATCTGCTCCCTCATCCATTCGCCCCAGTCTCTGCGGCGATTGGCCGCCCACTTGTCCAGTCTGGCGTCGACTCCGTTCTCGCGGAGGAGTTGGCAGAGCCGCAGGACGTCTTCCTCGTGGCCCTTCGACTCGTAGGCGTACGTCACGAACACCCGAGGCCGTCGAGGTCGCCCCGCAGCGTCACCGAGTGGTTCCCAGTTCCCGGCAACCCTCGAGGCTTTTGGGACCGCAGCGGCGAATCGACGGTTGCCCATCCGACGCACTAGATCCTCGAACCAACGGACCGGCCGCGGTGGATCACGACGAGTGCCACGCTCATTCATGATGCACCCCAAAGTCTGCGGGCCTCGTACTGCGCGGCGTCGAGCGGCCACCAGCGCGGGCTCTTCGCCGGAGCCGGCCACGATGGAGCGCTGCAGTGCTGGGAGGCGGCGGCACTGCCGTCTGGGTGGGCCCACGTGCCTGTGGTTGCGGGTCGCCGCACTCCCTCCTTCCCGCCCTCCGCCCGCAACTGGCGAGCATGACCTCGCCGCGCCGCAGTGGCGCGGCGAGGGGAGGCAGCATCCGCAATGCCGCGGAAACGTCGATGACGTCGCGGCAATCTGGGGCCATCGGTGTTCACCTCTCCGGGTCGCAAGCGGCATTGGGCGTTCCGGTGCGTAGGAGGGGGGCGGCCCCGCCGAGGCTCTCTTCTCGTGTGTTGCCGGTGAGCCACCTACCCTTCGCGAGTCGAGTTCGGTAGCGCCCGGTATCGGGCGGTCCCGGTTACAGTCTGTAGCTACATGCTCACTTTGCTTACTGTAGACCTGACACATGGCAGATGGGAAGCCTCCCGATCGAGTTTGCTCCATCTGCGTGAGGGCTGTAGGCTGACGTGCAACGTGACACACCTGACTGCACGACATCTCCGGTCTCGGCTTCGTCCGAGGAGCCTGGCGGCACGTTTCGGCACGGGGTTTGTGCTGGTCGAAGTGGCGGGAGGCCTCCGCGTCCCCGCCGACGGCCGATGTTGACCGGCTGGCGGGTTCCTACCACGACGGTGGCGGATGTGCACTACGCTGCCCGGGATGTAGCGGACCGCCAGCTAGCACCTCGCCGTCAGGCCCGCGTCTCGTCACCATCAGTCATCAACAGGGGGAAGGATTGCTCATGGCCACCCGTAGACCCGACCCGACGGTCCAGCGCCGGAGGCTTCGCAACGAGCTGCGCAAGGCACGCGAGCGAGCCCGCATGACGCAGCGCGAAGTTGCCGACGCAATGGACTGGTCTCTCTCGAAACTCATCCGGATCGAAACTGGCCAGGTCGGTATCACGACGAACGACCTGAGAGCGCTGCTGGCACACTACGGTGTCAACGAAGAGAGCCGGGTAAAAGAATTGATCGACAGCGGTCGCGCGTCCCGGGAACGCTCCTGGTGGAG
>Ga0210378_10000272_pt1 | contig 25584 bp, 18 predicted proteins | sample PLM1_60_b1redo_FD_155465 | JGI IMG/M metagenome (GOLD analysis project Ga0210378, IMG submission 155465) | Groundwater sediment microbial communities from an aquifer in East River, Colorado, USA - PLM1_60_b1 redo | ecosystem: Environmental > Terrestrial > Soil > Riparian zone | place: USA: East...
CTCCCGCAGGTGGTGGGTCCGCACCCGGCGGGTCGCCGGCCCGCCGTAGAGCGTCGCTTCGGTCACCGTGCACCGTCCCTCCTCGAGGCCCGCTGCGTCGCGGGTCCCCGGGCTCAGATGTCCAGCCTCACACGTCCGGCCTACGGTGGCGCAGTGGCGTCCGTCACTGTGGAGCGGCTGGTGACGCCGCGCGGGGAGCTGGTGCTGCGGCGCGACGACGGTGTCCCCGGCCGGCACTACGAGATCGTCAGCAACGGCGTGTTCCTGATGGACACCCGGGACGGCCGGTCGGAGCGGGAACTGGTCCGGGCCGCGCTGGGCGGCGCCCCCGACGGCGCCCGGGTGCTGATCGGCGGGCTCGGCGTCGGCTTCTCGCTCGCCGAGGCGTTGCGGGCGCCGGCGGTCGGGCACGTCACCGTGGTGGAGGTCGAGCCGGCGGTGGTGCGCTGGCACCGCGGCCCGCTCGCGCCATACTCGGCCGGCGGCCTGGACGACCCCCGCGTCGAGGTGGTCGTCGCGGACCTGGCGGACTTCCTGGCAGGCGGGGACGGCCTGTTCGACTCGGTCTGCCTCGACGTCGACAACGGTCCGGAGTGGACGGTGACGCCGGGCAACGTGGCCCTGTACGGCGATCCCGGTCTCGATGCCGTCGGCCGGCGGCTCGCCCCGGGCGGCACCCTCGCGGTCTGGAGCGCCAACGCGGCCCCGGGCTTCGAGGCCCGCCTCCGCGCCCGCTACCCGACCGTCCACACACGACGGATCCCGGTCGCCCGCGGCGAGCCGGACGTCCTCTACCTCGCCCGTTCCCGCCGGTGAGGCGACGTCCGCCACCGGCGGCCCGGTCGAGCGGGCCCACGGCGTACTCGGGGCTGGTCGGCTCAGTGCCGCCGGGGAGACAGGCCGGGGTCGACGCCGGGACCGGGCTGATCGGGGTGCCGGTGCACCAGCACGTCCGGCGGCGCCGTCTCGCTCCAGCGGGAGCTGATCGGCAGCCGCCGGTCCCGGCCGAAGGCCTTGAGCGAGATCTTGGGGCCGGGCGGGTACTGCCGGCGCTTGTACTCCGCCCGGTCCACCAGCCGGATCACCCGCTCCACCAGCGCCGGGTCGTGCCCGGCGGCGATCAGGTCGGCCCAGCCCAGGTCGCGGTCGACGTAGTCGGCCAGCACCGCGTCGAGCACCTCGTACGGCGGGAGCGAGTCGGTGTCCAGCTGCCCCGGCCGCAGTTCTGCGGACGGCGGCTTGGCGATCGACGACTCCGGGATCGGGGGCGTCTCGCCGCGCTTCTCGGCGGCGGAGTTGCGCCACCGCGCGAGCCGCCACACCATCGTCTTCGGCACGTCCTTGATCGGCGCGTAGCCGCCGACGCTGTCCCCGTAGAGGGTCGAGTAGCCGACCGCCAGCTCGGTCTTGTTCCCGGTCGCCAGCACCAGGTGACCCTCCTGGTTGGACAGTCCCATCAGGGTGGTGCCGCGGACCCGGGCCTGCAGGTTCTCCTCGGCCAGCCCGGTCAGGGCCAGTTGGGAGAGGAACGCCTCAACCATCGGCGCGATCGGCACCGTCCGGAAAGGACTGCCGAGGCGGCGGGCCAGCTCGGCGGCATCGTCCTTCGAGTGCCCGGAGGAGTACGACGACGGCATCGAGACGCCGAAGACCGACTCCGCGCCGATCGCGTCGGCCGCGACCACCGCGGTGACCGCCGAGTCGATCCCGCCGGACAGGCCCACCACCACGGAGCGGAAGCCGTTCTTGCGGATGTAGTCACGGGTGCCCGCGACCAGCGCCTGCCAGACCTCCTCCTCGTCGCTGAGCTGCTCGCACAGCGGCCCGAGGACCGGCTCGTACGGCTCCGCCGGCTCGTCCGAGACGACGTGCCGCTCCACGGTCATCCCGAGCACGTCGCCGGTGACCCTCCCGCGGCGGCCCGGCAGGTCCAGGTCGACGACCAGCAGCGTCTCCTCGTACTGCGGCGCCCGGGCGAGCAGCATCCCGTCCGGCGCGACCACGAACGAGTCGCCGTCGTACACCAGCTCGTCCTGCGCACCGACCATGTTCACGTACGCGACCGTCGCCCCCGCCTCGGCCGCCCGCCGCCGGCCCAGCGGCAGCCGCACGTCGTCCTTGTTCCGCTCGTACGGCGAGCCGTTGACGTTCGCGACCAGTCCCACCTCGGCCCGCCCCGCGACCGCGAACGGACCGCCGTCCTGCCAGAGGTCCTCGCAGATCGTCAGCGCCACGTCGACGCCGCGGACCCGGACGACGACGAAGCGGTCGCCGGGCACGAAGTAGCGCGCCTCGTCGAACACGCCGTAGTTGGGCAGGTGGTGCTTGAAGTAGGTGGCCACGACCCGGCCGCTGTGCAGCAGCGCGGCGGCGTTGCGCGGGCCGCCGTCGTCGTCGAGGTATCCGACGACGACGGCGGTCCGGTCGAGCCCCTCCGCGGCCAGCCGCCCGGCCAGCTCGTCGCGGGCCCGGATGCTGGCCGCCCGGAACGACTCCCGGAAGACCAGGTCCTCCGGCGGGTAGCCGGTCAGCGCCATCTCCGGGAAGAGCACCAGGTCGGCCCCGCGGTCCGCCGCCCGCCTCGTCCACCCGACCACCGTGTCGGCGTTGCCGGCGAGGTCGCCGACGCACGTGTCGACCTGGGCGAGCGCGATCCGCAGCTGGGCCATACCCCCATTCTCCGCCGAGGCGGGTCCGGTCAGGGGACGGGGACACCGGCGATCTGCACCGGGGGCTGGGTCGGGTCGAGCTCGGCGGCCTGGGAGACGCCGGCGGGGGTGATGACGTCCATCGCCTTCGGCACGGTGGTCGGGTCGACCGAGCAGATCGGGCTCGTCCCGCCGGGCGCGCAGACGCCGAACAGGAACGGCTGCGGCGTCGGAGCGAAACCGCGCGCCTGGTCACCCGAGAAGCCGTCCTGCCCGTGCAGCACGACCGTGAACGTCCAGCCCGGTCCGGGCGTCCCGAGCGCGGCGACCGGCACGATCACGGTGATGTTCCGCGACGCCTGGCTCGCCTGCACCGAGACGGTCCCCAGCGGCTGCCCGGCCGCGTCGACGAAGACCGGGTCCGCGAAGCCCTGCACCTCGATCCGCCGGCTCCACGCGGAGTCGTCCGCGATCGAGTAGTTGCGGCTCGGGAACGCCGCCGCGGTGGAGGTCGCGGCCGCGCCCGGCGTGCGGACGTGGACGTCGAGCAGCTGCGCCCCGATCGGCGAGCCGAAGGTCGGCGAGAGGTCGCGCACCCGCGCCCGGAGCAGCACGTTCGGCCCGTCCACGATCACCTGGAAGCGCTGCAGGTCGAACGCGCCCGGCTTGAAGTTGTCCGACGTCGGATAGGCGTACGTGCCCGGGCCGTTGTCGTCGCCGTCCGGGTCGGCGACGTCGAGCACCGTCGTCCCGGTGATGACCTCCGAGATCACCGTCCGGCGGGCGTAGCCCGTCGCGCCGGACGCCGTCGTCGCCGCCACCGTGATCGCCGAGGTTCCGAAGGGCGTAGGCACCTCGGCGGAGAAGGCGCCGGAGGCGTCCGCCTGGACGGTCACGACTGCCGTCGCGCCGCCGGTGTCGGTCGCCGTCGACTGGACGTCCACGGTCGCCCCCGGTGCGGTGGTGCCGGTGACCGCGGTGGTCGCCGCGGTGACGGTCGCTCCGTCCGCGGGCGCGGTCACGGTCAGCGGGGCGACGCCCGGCGCACCGGCCAGGTAACGCTCCGCCACGATCGACGGCTGCTCGACCGGCCGCCCGGCGCCCACCCCGAGCACCAGCCGGGACCACTGCGCCTGCGCCCAGGTCAGTGGCGACGACGAGCCGGCCGGCTTGCCGTTCACGAAGCCGATCGAGGCCGTCGTCGGGTCGGCGCCGAACGGCGACGCCGACAGGTCCGGGTTCTCCCAGGCCTGCTCGGGCACCAGCCCGACGCCGGACGTGTAGCCGTCGAGCGAGGCCAGCAGCGCCGCCGCGCCGGCCCGGTCGCCGGTCTGCAGCTGCTGCTCGGCCCGCTCGCCGGACAGCACCGGCCAGACGTGCCCGGAGCCGGAGTTGCCGGTCGGCCACGGCTTGCCGCTGGGCGAGCAGTTCGTCGGGTCCGGCTCGTAGCAGTCGCCGTAGCCGTCCTCGGTGCCCGGCGTCGAGGTTCCGTACCGGTACCAGCCCGGTCCGCTCGGGGTCGCCCGCCGGATCACCGAGTCGACCACCGGCAGCGAGGCCAGCACGTCCGGGTCGGACGCGGGCAGGATGCCGAGCCGGGTCAGCTCCAGGAAGCCGGCGTCGATCACGGCCCGCTGGTCGGCGGTCGGTCCGCCGTTGCCGAGGTTGTACGACACCGCCTCGTTCGGGTCGCCGTTGCGGGACAGCCGGATGAAGTAGCGCCCGGCGGCGTACGGGCCGGTGGTGGTGACCGTCCAGCCCCTGATGCTGCGCTGGAAGTGGTCGGCGGTGGCGCGGTAGACCCGGGCCGAGGCGAGGTCACCGTGCCGGTCGGCGATCCGCCCGGCAGCGACCAGGCCGGCGATCTCGGCGGCGATCGTGGACGGCGAGAAGCCGCCCTGCTCCTCCCACCGCTCGGAGCCGAAGGACGGCCCGCGGGAGACCACGAAGTCGGCGGCCTTCTTCACGTGGTCGCGCCAGAGGGCGCGGTCGTCGGCCAGGCCCGCCTGCCAGGCCATCAGGATCGGGTACGACGTCTCGTCCAGCTGGTCGCCGCCGGTGTCCGGGGCCTTCTTGCCGTTGACCAGCGAGTTGCGCGGCATCCGCCCGTCCGCGAGCTGCTGCCGCTCGAAGAGGAACCGGACCGTGTCCCGGGCGGTGGCGAGGTCGCCCGCGGTGAGCAGTCCGGTGAAGGCCTCGTACAGGTCGCGGGCGAAGACCTCGCGGTAGGAGCCGAAGTAGACCGGCTTCCCGTCCGGCAGGTCGCCGGCGCTGACCGCCTGCCCCCACGGGCTGCCGAGACCGGCGACGACCGCGCCCGGGAAGGTCTTGTCCTCGCTGGCCTTCACCACGTTGACCGACAGGTAGTAGGCCCGGCGCAGCCGGAGTGCCTGGCCGGCGGGCAGGCCGGGGAAGCTGTCCGGCGGCTCGGTCAGGCCCGCGTCGTACGCGGTCCAGCCCTGCACGTACTTCGCGTACGTCGCCGCGAAGGGTGCGGCCGCCGCGGCGCCGGCGACGGAGACCGCGGCGGCCTCGGTGGTGCCGTAGCCGAGGGCGAGGGTGAAGCGGCCGCTGGCGTCCGGCGCGACCTCGGCGGTCTGCATGACGTTGCCGTCGGTCGCGGAGGCGTACGTGGTCGCCAGCCGGTGATCGGCGTCGAGCTGGGTGAGCCCGTCGCTGGCGGTGCCGACGAAGCCGCTGCTGGCCGAGCGGAACGGGCGGTCCGCGCGCAGCGCGCCGTGCAGCGGCACGCCGTAGTCGCGGTTGACCGCGTTGGTGACGGTGTTGGTGTCGGAGCTGACCAGCGCCGTGGTGGCCGGGTCGACCACCGCGCTGTCGGCGCCGCCGTTGGCCGGCCCGCCGCCCCCGTTGCCGTTCACCGACGCGTCGTAGCGGACGAAGACCCGCAGGTCGCGTGGGCCCCCGGGAAGTCGCTCCAGCCGGGTCCGGACCACCACCGCGTTCCGGGCCGGGTCGGCGACGTAGTCGCTGACCAGCCGGTAGCCGCCGCGCAGCAGCGGCGTGCTGGTGACCCGGCAGGCCAGCCCGCCCCGGTCGGTCGCCTGGACGGTGTACGTCATGTCCCGGGTCTGCAGATCGGTGAAGGTCGACCCGTCGGTCACCGCGTACTGCAACGTCTCGACGTTCGTGTTGTCGATCGTCGGGCTGTAGACGTCCGACAGCACGCCGTTGGCCACCGTGTACCAGACCTTGGACGTGGTGTTGCGTGCCGTGCCGACGCAGTCCTTCCGGGCCAGGTCGAAGTGGGACAGCGCGCCCGGAGCACCCGGTGCCGCCAGGGGCGCGGCCTGTGCCGTGACCGGAACGGTCAACGGTGCCACCACGAGGGCGAAGGCGGCCAGGGACGTTACGACGGAGCGCATCCGGGTCACGCCGGAATGACACACCCCACCCGCGGCCCGCGCAACACTCCGGTCGGGTCAGGCCGCCGCGTTGTCGCGCACCCAGAGTGAGAGCAGCCCGCGGAAGTGCTCGACGAAGCGGTCCTGCTCGGCGGCGGGGTAGGTGGTGCGGACCGTGTCGACGAGCAGCGCGTCGAAGTCGGGCGATGCCACCCAGTCCCGGATCATGTCGTCCAGCCCGGCCAGCGAGGTCGCGCAGAAGTCCCGGTAGCGCTCGGTCTCGAAGTACTCGTCCGCGAGCCGCGAGTAGGCCGCCAGCTTGTCCCCGTACGAGAGGTCCTCGCGGTCGGCGATGTCGAAGTAGCGCCGGGTGTCGGTGTCCAGCCGCGGCCGCCGCCCGGTCACCGCGCAGAACGCCGACCACTTCAGCAGCGCGCCGATCGCCCACGGGAAGTAGTAGTGCAGCGAGGTGATCGCGATGTCCGGGCAGGCGTTCGCGTAGTCGATCGGGTGCACCTGCGACCCGCGGACCAGCGACTCGCACGAGTTGAACTCCCACCGGAAGAACGCGTTGATCAGCTTCGAGATGGCCAGCACCTCGAACCCGGTCTCGGGGGAGAGGAAGTCGTGCTCGACCGCGTACCGGTCGTGCATGGGCAGCTCGGGCCGGAACCTCATCACCATCGTCTCGGCACCGATGGTCAGCGACCGGGCGAACGAGTCGTAACCCTCGACCGAGGCCTGCAGGTGCATCAGCCGCTCGCCGGACTCGTCATACGCCTTGTGCAGCGCCTCCGGCCCGGTGATCCGGGAGACGCCCACCCAGGCGCCGCCGTCGTACGGCTTCATGAACAGCGGGTAGCCCACCTGCCCGGCGATCGCGTCCAGGTCGAACGACCGGTTGTACTTCGAGGCCGTGTACGCCCAGCGCGCGTTGTCCAGCGGGTGCTTGTACGGCACCAGCCAGGTCTCCGGCACCTTCAGCCCGAGCCGCATCATCGCGCAGTAGGCGGCGTGCTTCTCCATGGACTGAAACGTGAACGGGCTGTTGAGCAGGTAGACGTCGTCCATCAGGGCGGCCTTCTTCAGCCACTCCCGGGGGTGGTAGTACCAGTACGCCAGGCGGTCGATGACCAGGTCGTGCCGCGGCTTCATGCGCAGGTCGAACGGCTCGATGGTGATCCGCTCGGTGCGCAGCGTGTGCGGCGTGCCGTGCTCGTCCCGCACGGCGCCGAGCCGGCGGACCAGCTCCTCGAACGCGCGCGGCCCGTCCTCCTCGGTGCCCAGCAGCAGGCCGATCAGGTGCTCGGTGCGGTCGCCCCGGGTCACGGCTCACCTCCTCGTCGAACACGGTCAACAGAAGCGCGGCAGGTGGTGGGCGAGCTGCCGCTGCCAGGACGGCCAGTCGTGCGGCACGTCGTAGCCCCACTCGTCCAGCTCGCAGCGGATGCCCCGCTCCCGCAGCAGCCAGGCCATCCGGCGGGTCGACGGCAGCGCGCCGGTGGTGTCCTCCCACATGCCCTGCCCGACCACCAGCAGCACGGACAGCCGGGACCGCAGCCAGTCGAGGTGGTCGCCGCCCAGGTTGGGCACGAAGTCGGTGGGGTTCGTGAAGTACGCCGCCTCGCCGCGCTCGCCCCAGCCGTGCCACTCCGACGGGTCGTAGTTGCCGGAGAAGCCCATCGCCAGCGGGAAGAGGTCGGCGCGGCGCAGTGCGAAGGTCAGCGCGTGGTAGGCCCCCAGCGAGATGCCGATGGTGCCGACCTCCTGTGGCCCGCCGCTGTCGGCGTGGATGAACGGAACCACCGAGTCGACGATCCACCGCTCGTACTCGTCGTGCCCTCGGGCGCGGTCCTCGATCGACAGCGACCGGTTGGACCAGGACACCGCGTCGTGCGAGGTGACGCAGTAGAGCTTCGCGCGGCCTCCGTCGAGCAGCGGCCGGACCGCCTCGACCATGCCGTTGTTCTCGAAGTCCCAGGCGCGGCCCTGCTCGGACGGGAAGACGAGGAACGGGCGCCCGTAGTGCCCGTACACGATCACCGCGCCGGACCCGCCGAGGGCCGCGGCCGGCACGTCGACGTGGTGGCGGCGGGTCATGCTGCGCAACTTACCGGGGGTCCCCCCCGGACCCCCGGGCGGCCGCGGACACTTGAGCCAACTCCGCGGGTGGGAGAAGCCGTCGGGGTCCCCGCCCCCGGCGGGGCTCGCTGGACGGAGCCCGGTCGAGGACTGGCCAGCGGCATCGACTGGACGTCCGGGTGTGCGGGGGCCCGGCCCCCGAAGACGGCTCAGTCCCAGACCTCCGCGAGCAGGCCGGTCAGGTGCGGATGGAACGCGTCCCGCCAGGCCACGTAGTTGTGCACGTCGGGCAGCTCGACGAAGCCGACCCGGTAGCCCTGGGCGTGCAGCGCGTTGGCCATCTCCCGGTTGTTGCCCAGGTTCTCCTCCAGCAGCCCGCAGGTCAGCGTCGTCGGGACCGGCTCGGCGGCGAGCGTGCGCCGCTTGGTGTCCGCGACGAAGCGCGTGATCCGGCCGAACCGGGTGGAGCCGCGCTCCTGCGGGTCGAGCCAGCGGTTGAAGAACGAGCCGGACTGCAGGAAGAGGCCGCCGAAGAGCCCCGCGTGCCGGCGCTGGGCGTGCAGGGCCGCCAGCGCGCCGAGGCTGGCGCCCATCCCGACCACCTCGCCGGACACCGCCACCTCGCGGCGGAGCGCCGGCAGCACGGCCAGGGCCAGCGCGCGGGCGTAGCTGACGTTCGCCGAGTACCACTCGTCGCGGTCGCCGGGACCGAGCAGGGCGACCCGGTGCCGGGGCAGCCGGCCGGCCGCGATCATCGCCGCGGAGTAGGTGGTCAGGCGGGACAGCTTGTCGTACTCCGGGCCGTCGTGGGCGACCAGCAGCGGCAGCGGCTCGGCCGGCTCCGCGTCCGCCGGCGCCCAGAGCCGGGCGTACACCTCGGCCCGCAGGTATCGGGACGGGATCCGCAGCCCGAAGTCGCGACCCTCGATCCCGGGCACCGCGAGCCAGGCCGGCGGCACGTAGTCGGGGAACTCGACGACCGACTTGTCCCCGAACGCGCCCGGCGCGCGCTTCGGGTTCGCCGGGTCGCAGACCTCCTCGTGCCGGCCGTCGGGGTGCCGGAGCTCGAAGCGGTACTCCATCCGCCACGCCCGGGGTCGGGGCAGCGTGAGCCTCCAGCCGTCGTCCGTACAGGCGAAGTCGAGCCGGTCGCCGGGGACGCGGGCCTCCTGGACCAGCCGCACCCCGGTCAGGCGGTGGTCCCGGTCGGTGAGCCGGAACACCACCCGCCCGGCGGTGGCCTCGGGGCCGGCGACCGCGGTACCGGCCTCGGATGTCACCCCGCCACTCTAAGATCACGGCGGACCGGGGGCCGACGTGTCTCGACCGTTACCGGGAATCGTCGGTCCGCTACGCAACAATGGGGGGCAGTTGCGCGTCTTGATCGTTGCGTGTCTTGACCCGATGACAGGCGGTCAGCGGGATCCGTCGCGGTGGAGCGGGAGGCTGGGGTTCATGGGTCGGGGTGCTGCTCGGGAGCGGCGGGGTCGGGGCGGGGGAGACCGCGGCACCGCCGTGGCCGTCGCGGTGCTGCTGCTCGCGCTGGTCGCCGGATGCACCGGCGGGTCCGGGTCGGGTCCGGGGGTGCTCGATCCGCTCGACGGCGCCGGCAGCGGGACCGCCAGCCCGCAGGCGAGCACCCGTCCGCCCGAGCCGCCGGCCCGGCTGGCCGTCGTCCCGCGGAACGGCACGCAGGGCGTCTCGCCGCTTCAGCCGGTGGTCGTGACCGCCGAGACCGGCGCCCTGACCTCGGTCGTGGTCCGCAACGCCGACGGCCAGCCGGTCCGCGGGTCGCTGTCCGGCGACCGCACCCGCTGGACCTCCGCCGAGCCGCTCGGCTACGACAAGACCTACTCGGTGAACGCGCAGGCCGCCAACGCCGACGGCAAGGCCACCCAGGCGGCGACCAGTTTCACCACGCTCACCCCCCGCACCTTCACGCTGCCGTACCTGTCCCCGGCGCCCGGCTCGACGGTGGGCGTCGGGCAGCCGATCGGGGTCCGCTTCGACGAGCCGATCGAGGACAAGGCCGCGGCGGAGAAGGCGCTCACCGTCACCACGGCGCCGGCCGTCGCCGGCTCGTGGCACTGGTTCGGTGACCAGCTCGTGCACTGGCGCCCCCGGACGTACTGGCGGCCCGGCACGAAGGTGACCGTCCGGGCCAAGGTCTACGGCGTGCACGTCGGCGACGACGTCTACGGCCAGCAGGATGTCACCTCCTCGTTCCGGATCGGCACGTCGAAGATCGCGACCATCGACGACCGGACCAAGATGATGACCGTCCGGATCAGCGGCAGGGTCGTGCGCACGATTCCGGTGGCGATGGGCAAGGACGAGCAGATCGTGGCCAACGGCAGGACGATCGACTACCTGACCCAGAGCGGGCCGCACATCGTCACCGAGAAGTACAAGGTCAAGAAGATGAGCTCGGCGTCGTACGGGGTGACCGACAAGAAGGACCCCAACTACTACGAGGAGGACATCCCGCTGGCGGTGCGGATCTCGCCCGACGGCGAGTTCGTCCACTCGGCGCCGTGGTCGGTCGCCGACCAGGGCCGGCGGAACGTCTCGCACGGCTGCGTCAACATCTCCCCGGCCGACGCGGCGTGGTTCTACGCGAGGTTCTCGTACGGGGACATCGTCGACATCCGCAACACCGGCCGCGCCCTTCCACAGGCTCCCGGGTACGACGAGTGGGGAATCCCCTGGAGCGCGTGGGTAGCGGGCAGCGCGCTGCGCTGAGGCGGGGCGGGTTCGGCGCGGCTGCTTCGCCGTGGACCCGCCCGGCAGTCATTCCGGGGGCGGCCCCCGGACCCCCGGAAGAGCACGCGGGTTCGGCTCGCCTGCTTCGCCGTGGACCCGCCCGGCAGTCGTTCCGGGGGCGGCCCCCGGACCCCCGGAAGAGCACGCGGCTTCCTTCCCCGCGGCGCGGGTAACGTCGTCGAAACGACAGGGGCGGAGACTTCGCCCCATGCCGGCCTGGCGGGATGGGAGCGACGTGGACAGGCAGCAGGAGTTCGTGCTCCGCACGCTGGAGGAGCGGGAGATCCGCTTCGTCCGGCTGTGGTTCACCGACGTGCTCGGTTTCCTCAAGTCGGTCGCCGTCGCCCCGGCCGAGCTGGAGGGCGCCTTCGCCGAGGGCATCGGCTTCGACGGCTCGGCCATCGAGGGCTTCGCCCGGGCGTCGGAGAGCGACATGATCGCCAAGCCGGACCCGGCCACCTTCCAGGTGCTGCCCTGGCAGGACGGCCGGCCGGGCGACTCGGCCCGGATGTTCTGCGACATCCTGATGCCGGACGGCTCGCCGTCCTGGGCCGACCCGCGGTTCGTGCTGCGCCGGACGCTGGCCAAGGCCAAGGACATGGGCTTCACGTTCTACACCCACCCCGAGATCGAGTTCTTCCTGCTCAAGGACCTGCCCGAGCAGGGGCGGGAGCCGCGGCCGGTGGACTCCGGCGGCTACTTCGACCTCACCAGCCACGACGTGGCGCACGACTTCCGCCGGCTGGCCGTCGACGCGCTCGAGGCGCTGGGCATCTCGGTGGAGTTCAGCCACCACGAGGTCGCCCCCGGCCAGCAGGAGATCGACCTGCGGTACGCGGACGCGCTGACCACCGCGGACAACGTGATGACCTTCCGGCACGTGGTCAAGGAGGTGGCGCTGGCGCAGGGGGTCTACGCGACCTTCATGCCCAAGCCGTTCACCGCCCAGCCCGGGTCCGGGATGCACACCCACCTGTCGCTCTTCGAGGGCGACCGCAACGCCTTCCACGACCCGTCGGACGAGCTCAACCTGTCCAAGACCGCGCGGTCGTTCATCGCCGGCCTGCTGCGGCACGCCCGCGAGATCACCGCGGTCACCAACCAGTGGGTCAACTCGTACAAGCGGCTGTTCGGCGAACCGCTGCCGAACACGCTGGCGGAGGCCCCGGCGTACGTCTGCTGGGGGCACGCGAACCGGTCCGCGCTGGTCCGGGTGCCGATGTACAAGCCGGGCAAGGCCAACTCGACCCGGGTGGAGGTGCGCTCGCCCGACCCGGCCTGCAACCCATACCTGGCCTTCGCGCTGCTGCTCGCCGCCGGTCTGCGGGGGATCGAGCAGGAGTACGAACTGCCGCCGGGCGCCGAGGACGACGTGTGGGCGCTGACCGACACCGAGCGGCGGGCGATGGGGTACGTCGACCTGCCGCACAACCTGTCCGACGCGCTGCGCGCGATGGATGGCTCGGAGCTGGTCGCGGAGACGCTGGGGGAGGGCGTCTTCGACTTCTTCCTGCGCAACAAGCGGGCCGAGTGGGCCGAGTACCGCGCGAAGGTGACGCCCTTCGAGCTGGCCCGCTACCTGCCCGCGCTCTAAGGCGTGTCCGATGGGTCTTGGTGGATGCGGACGGCGTCCAGGCGTCGATCCGGCCAGGCCGAGGAGGCGCCGATATCGTGAATATCGGCGGTGACGAGAACGCCGCCCGTCGGCGCCTGGGCGTCGGCCCGCGCCGCCGAAGATCCCATCGGACACGCCTAGCCTCAGCCCAGGTGGGTGAGCTCCGGCCAGAGCTGCGCCCACGGCTTCACCGGGGCGCCGCAGACCCAGACGGGCATGCCCTGCTCCTCGGTGTCGAGGTCGAGGCCGTTGTCGACGGTGGCGCGCTGCTGGCAGGACGCGAAGAAGCGGCCGAGCACGGCCGGGTTCCGGTAGCCGACCACCACCACCGGCCCGGCCGCGCCCGCCGGGACGCGCCAGCGGGCGAAACCGTTGTGCCCGCTGTACGGCAGCGGGAGGCCTCGGGCCGGGCCGTAGCGCTCGAGCGCCCCGGCCTCGCCGTAGTTGGCGGTGACGATCACGGCGAGGCCCTGCTCCGACGGTGACAACCCGTCCCAGACGCCCGCCACCGTGTCGGCGAAGCGCGGCCACGCCAGCTGCTCCCCGGCGTCCGGGTTGACCGCGAGCACCGGGCCGAGCGCGCGCGGCGGCAGCACCGCGAGCCCGACCACCGCCCCCACCACCGCGGACAGCGCGACCGCGGCGATGAGCAGCCCGCGCCGCAGCTGCCGCGCGCCCCCCGCCAGCCAGCCGTCCGCGGCGATCCCGCCGGACGCGAGCAGCGCCGGGTAGGCGCCGGCCAGGTAGTACGCCTTGCCGCCGGTGAGCAGGAAGAGCCCGGCGAGCACCAGGTAGCCGACCCCGAGGAAGCGGAACGGGCGCGCCTGCGGCGCCCGCAGCAGCCGGACCAGGCCGGCCACCCAGACCGGCACCAGCACCGGGCTGACCAGCAACAGCTGGAACGGCACGAAGCCGAGCCGGCCTCCCTGGTCGCCCTCGGCCACGATCGCCCGGGACATCTCCAGCTGCGGCCAGCCGTTGAGCGCCTGCCACACCACGTACGGCCCGCCGAGGACCAGCGCGACCAGCGCGCCGCCGCCCAGCCACGGGCTGCGCAGCAGCTCCCGGGGGCCGACCGCGAGCAGGCCCACCAGGAGCGCGGCGGCGAGCAGCCCGATCAGCGTCTTGTTCAGCAGGCCGAGGCCGAGCACCAGGCCGGCCGGCACCAGCAGCCCGTCGGTGCCGGTGCGCACCGCGCGGGCGAGCAGCCAGCACAGCAGGGTGGAGAACAGCACGTCGTACGTCGTCGTACTCACGAAGTGGCCGGTGACGAGCACCACCGCGGAGACCGCGGCGCACGCCGCGGCGATGAGCTGGGCCCGCCGGCCGCCGCCGAGCTCGCGGGCGATCAGGCCGGTCACCAGCACCACCGCCGCGGCGGCCAGCGCGCTGGGCAGCCGAAGCGCCACCAGCGAGCCGGGCGCGACCGCGTCCATCAGCCGGGCGATCATCGGGGTGAGCGGCGGCTGGTCCGGGTAGCCCCAGTCCGGGTGCCGGCCGGCCACCAGGAAGTAGAGCTCGTCGCGGTGGTGGCCGTAGCGCCCGCTGGTGGCCACGAGCAGCGCCGCGACCGCGCCGGCGACGGCCAGCAGCGGGCGCCAGCCGACCCCCTCCGTATCCCCGTCGCCGACCGCCGCGATGCGACTGTCCGACCCGGTCACCGCCACTCCGGCACCGTACCGACGGCCGGTGACGATCCGGTCTCGGCCCCGGTCCCGCCCCGGTCTCACCACAGCGGGGATAACCTCGCTCGGTGCGCCTGCCGACCGCTCTCGTCGTCCAGCACACCCCGCACGAGACGCCGGCCCGGCTCGGCGACTGGCTCACCGAGGCCGGGGTGCTGCTGGACGTGCGCCGGCCGTACGAGGGGGAGGCGCTGCCCGGGCTGGACGGCTTCGCCGCGCTGGTCGTCATGGGCGGCCCGATGGGCGCGTACGACGACGGCGCCGCGCCCTGGCTGCCGGCGACCCGGGACCTGCTGCGCGAGGCGGTGCGGGTCGGGGTGCCGGTGCTGGGGATCTGTCTCGGCGGGCAGCTGCTCGCGGCGGCGCTCGGCGGGCAGGTGCGGCGCGGCGCCGAGGGTCCGGAGATCGGCCCGGGGCTGGTGGCCAAGCGGGACGTCGGCGCGGGCGACCGGCTGTTCCGGCCGGTCCCGTTCACCCCGGACGTCATGCACTGGCACTGGGACGAGATCACCGAGCTGCCGGTCGGGGCGACGCTGCTCGCCTCGTCCACGCGCTACCCGCACCAGGCCTTCCGGGTCGCGGAGCGCGCATGGGGGCTGCAGTTCCACATCGAGACGACGCCGGAGCTGGTGCGGCGGTGGGCGGCAGAGGATGCCGGGCCGCTGGCGGAGATCGGCTACGACGTGGAGGCGGCGCTGGCGCGGTGGGACCTGGAGAGCGTTCACGCCGACCTCACCGAGGTGTGGGAGCCGTTCGTGCGGCGCTTCGCCGAGGTGGTCCGCGAGCAGGAGTACGCCACCCGCTGACCTCCCCTGCCGCGCCGCCGACGTCGGCGGGCCTGGGACGCGGGCGGAGGACACCGGCGGGGCGGCCGGCGTGGTTGGCTGGCGGCGTGGAGACGGCCGACCGGCGCGCGCTGCGGCTGGCGCGGCTGGGCTTCGCCGACGCCGAGCGGGCGCACGCGCTGCTGGCCGATGCGCCCGCCGGGCTCGGGCTGTGGCGGGACGGCGCGCCGGTCGACGACGGGGCCGCGGCGGTGGTCTCCGCGCTCGGCCGTGCCGCGGACTCCGACCTCGCCGTGCTCGCGCTGGCCCGGATCGCCGAGGCGGACCCGGCCGCGGCGCCCGGGCTGCTCGACCGGCTGCGGACCGCGGCCCCGCTGCGCGCCCGGCTGGTCGGCGTGCTCGGCGCCAGCTCGGCGCTCGGCGACCACCTCGCCGCGCATCCGGCGGACTGGCGGCTGCTCGACGACCCCGCCACCCCGCCGCCGGACCTGCTCGTCGCGGTCGGTGCGGACCCCGCCGACCCACCCACCGGTACCGCCGGCTCGGCCGCCCGCGGCGGCAGCGACGACGTCGTGACCGACCTGCGGACCGCGTACCGCCGGCACCTGCTGGTGCTCGCCGCCCGCGACCTGGCCGGCGAGCTGAGCCTGGACGAGGCCGCCGCCGCGCTGGCCGAGCTCGCCGCCGCCACGCTGTCGGCCGGGCTCGCCGTCGCGCTGGCCGGCCTGCGGGCGGCCCAGCCGGACGCGGCGCCCGCCCGCCTCGCCGTCGTCGGAATGGGCAAGTGCGGCGGGCGCGAGCTCAACTACGTGTCCGATGTGGACGTGATCTTCGTGGCCGAACCGGTGGGCGAGGCCGGCGAGGAGGCCGCGCTGGGCACGGCGACCGCGCTCGCCTCCGAGCTGATCCGGGTCTGCGGTCGGGTCGCCTGGCCGGTGGACGCGGCGCTGCGGCCGGAGGGCAAGCTGGGCCCGCTCGTCCGCACCCTCGCCAGCCACCAGGCGTACTACCGCCGGTGGGCGCGGACCTGGGAGTTCCAGGCGCTGCTCAAGGCGCGGCCGGTGGCCGGCGACCCCGCGCTCGGGCAGTCCTATGTGGACACCCTGGCGCCGCTGGTGTGGACGGCCGCCGAGCGGGAGCACTTCGTCGACGACGTGCAGGCGATGCGGCGGCGGGTGGAGGAGACGCTGCCGGCGGCGGTCGCGAGACGGGAGCTCAAGCTCGGCCCTGGCGGGCTGCGGGACGTCGAGTTCGCGGTGCAGCTGCTGCAGCTCGTGCACGGGCGGGCGGACGAGTCGCTGCACGCACCGTCCACTCTGGACGCTCTGGCCGCGCTGTCGGCGGGCGGCTACGTCGGGCGGGACGACGGCGAGACGCTCGCCGCGTCGTACCGCTTCCTCCGGACCGTCGAGCACCGCCTGCAGCTGCAGCGGCTGCGCCGCACCCACCTGGTGCCGGACGACCCGGACGGCCGGCGGTGGCTGGCGCGGGCGCTGGGCTACCGGCCGGACCACCGCGGCGACGCGGTCGCCGTCTTCGACGCCGAGCGGGCCCTGCACGCCCGCGAGGTGCGCCGGCTGCACGAGAAGCTGTTCTACCGGCCACTCCTGCACGCCGTCGCCCGGGTGCCGTCCGCCCAGCTCCGGCTGACCACCGAGGAGGCCGCGAGGCGACTGGAGGCACTCGGCTTCGCTGACCCCGGCGGGGCGCTGCGGCACCTGTCCGCGCTGACCAGCGGGGTGTCCCGGCGGGCGGCGATCCAGCGGGCGCTGCTGCCGGTCGTGCTGCAGGTGCTCGCCGACGCGCCGGACCCGGACGGCGGGCTGCTCGCGTACCGGACGGTGTCCGACGCACTCGGCAGCACGCCGTGGTTCCTGCGCTTCCTGCGCGACGAGGGGCAGGTCGTGGAGCGGCTGACCCAGCTGCTCGGGACCAGCCGGTACGTCGGCGAGCTGCTCGAGCGGGCGCCGGAGGCGCTGCGGCTGCTGGGCGACGACGCCGAGCTGCGGCCCCGGTCCGCGGACGCGCTGCGCACCTCGTTCCGGGCCGCCGCCGGCCGGCACGACGACCCGGCGGCGGCGGTGGCGACCGCCCGGGCGCTCCGTCGGCACGAGCTGCTCCGGATCGCCTCCGCCGACGTGCTCGGGCTGCTCGACTCCGGCGGGGTGGGGGAGGGGCTCACGGACGTCGCCGGGGCGACGCTGGAGGCCGCGCTGGACGCCGCCACCCGGTCGGTGACCGCGCAGCGCGGCCCGCTGCCCACCCGGCTCGCGGTGATCGCGGTCGGGCGGCTCGGTGGCGCGGAGACCGGCTACGGCTCGGACGCGGACGTGCTCTTCGTGCACGACCCGGTCCCGGGGGCGGACGAGGAGTCGGCCGGCTCGGCGGCGCTCGCGGTGGCCGAGGAGCTGCGCCGGCTGCTCGCGCTGCCCGCGCCGGACCCGCCGCTGCAGGTGGATGCGTCGCTGCGGCCGGAGGGGCGCAACGGGCCGCTGGTGCGGACGCTCGCCTCGTACGCGGCGTACTACCGGCGCTGGTCCTCGCCCTGGGAAGCGCAGGCGCTGCTGCGCGCCGCCCCGATCGCGGGCGACCCGGCCGTCGGCGCGGCGTTCGTGTCCATCGTGGACCCGGTGCGGTACCTGGCCGGAGGCCTGCCGATCGCCGCCGAGACCGAGATCCGCCGGCTCAAGGCCCGGGTGGACTCGGAGCGGCTGCCGCGGGGGGCGGACCCGGCGACGCACACCAAGCTCGGGCGTGGCGGGCTCGCCGACGTGGAGTGGACGGTGCAGCTGCTGCAGCTGCGGCACGGAGCGCGGGTCCCCGGGCTGCGGACCACCCGGACGCTCGCCGCGCTCGCCGCGGCCAGGGACGCCGGCCTGCTGGTGCCGGACGACGCGGCGGCGCTGGAGGCGGCGTGGCGGGTTGCGACCCGGGCGCGCAACGCGGTGGTGCTCGTGCGGGGCCGGCCATCCGATCAGCTGCCCCGGCTCGGGCGCGACCTGGTCGGCGTGATGCGGGTGGTCGGCTACCCGCCGGGGCGGGACCCTGGCCAGTTCCTGGACGACTACCGGCGGGCGACCCGGCGCGCCCGGCGGGTGGTCGAGCGGATCTTCTACGGCTGAGGCCGCACGGCGATCGTCGGCGGGGGCGCCAGCGGGAGGCGGGACCCGCGTGGGAAGCTCGGCGTCGCACGGGGGCCGGTCACCCAGGAGGACACGGACCCGTGCGGACACGAGCCGTCATCGTGTGTGTCGCGACAGCGACCGCCCTTGCCGGGTGCTCGGCCGTCGACCCGCCGGCGACGGGTCCTACGCCAGCAGTCGGGTCCGGGGTGAGCCGCCCGAGCCCGCCGCCGCCCGGCCGCGCGGCGGCGTCCGGCAAGCCGGCCGAGCCCGCCGAGCCCGTTGAGCCCGCCGCGATCACCCTCGCGTTCACCGGGGACATGCTGGTCAGCGACGAACTGCGGGCGCAGGCGGCCCGCAACGCCGGCGGCTCGGGCTTCGACTTCGGCCCGATGCTGCGGGAGGTCGCGCCGGTCCTCCGCACGGCCGACTGGGCGGTCTGCCACCAGGAGACGCCTGTCTCGGCCGACAACCGGGTGCTGTCCGGCTGGCCGTCGTTCAGCGCGCCCTACCAACTCGCCGAGGCGGTCAAGGCCGCCGGCTACGACTCCTGCACGACCGCGTCCAACCACACCGTCGACCGTGGCGCCGCCGGCGTGAAGTCCACGCTGGACACGCTCGACCGGGTGGGGCTCGGGCACCTCGGCAGCGCCCGCTCGGCCGCAGAGTCCACCCGGCTCACCGTCTACCGGGTGAAGGGTGTCCGGATAGGACACTCGTCCTACACGTACGGGACCAACGGCATCACCCCGCCGACGCTGTGGTCGGTGAACCTCATCGACCCGGCCCGGATCCGCGCGGACGCGGCCCGGCTGCGCGCCGCCGGCGCCGACTTCGTCGTGGTGAGCCTGCACTTCGGCCAGGAGAAGCTGCACGCCCCGACGGCGCACCAGCGGCAGGTGGTCCGGCAGGTGATGGCGTCGACGGACGTGGACCTGGTGATCGGGCACCACGCGCACGTCGTGCAGCCGGTGCAGCGCCGGGCGGACGGGCGGTGGGTGGTCTTCGGACTCGGCAACCTGCTCGCCCAACAGGCGCTGATGCCCGGCGAGGGCCGCACCCCACCGCACCGCGACGGCGTCATCGTCCGGGTCACCGTCGCGCGTGGACAGTCCGGCCGGTACGCGGTGACGCGGGTCGGCTACGTGCCGACCTTCGTGGACGCGCCGTCGGACGTGGTCCGGCTGGCGCCGCCGTTCTCCAGGCGCCGTACGGCCGCCGTGCTCACCTCGCTCGGCGCGCCGGTCGTCGACGACACCCCCGGCTGAGCGGCGGCTGGTTTCGGTGCGGGCGCCGGGGACTAGGCTCCCGCGCATGCGTGCCGCCGTCACCACCGCCCTCGCCGCGGCGTTCCTGCTCGCCGGCGCCGTGGCCTGCGACACGGCGGAGGAGGTGCGGTCCGGAGTGGACGAGGCCCGCAGCTCGGCCGCGTCGCTCGGGGCCGGCGCCCGGGAGGCCTGCCGGGCCGCCGAGGACGAGCTCACGACGCTCGGTGACCTGTCGACGAAGCTCGCCGACAACCCGGACCTGCGGGTGCGGCTCGCGCCGCAGGTCCGGCAGACGGTCGACCGGCTGGCGGCCGAGGTCGGCTCCCGGGCCGAGCTGCAGCCGGTGGTGCTGGCGGCCCGCGAGCTGGCCTCCGCCGTCGGCGAGGCCGACCGGGACGCCGTCCAGGTGGCCGCCCGGCAGGCCGTCCTCGCCGTCCGGAGCGCGGAGGCGGCCTGCCGGCTGGCCCGCTGAGGTCACGCTCGTCCGGACCGACCCGCCGTTCGGCGTCGGGCCTCGTGGTGGTGCGCGCCGGCGGCCGCCGGGGTCCGGCCCGTCTGGGACGCACCGCTGCTGCACGTACCTCGAGCAACCTCGCGATCCGGGCAAACCGAGGGTGACCATCGCCACTTTTGCCCGCCGCCCGCTTGGAGCGACGCGGTGGAACTGCTTACGGTCACGCCGTCCCTGACAGGGACACCCGGGCAGGTACGCCGAGTCCTGCCGCCGCCGCCCGGGACGCGAACCACAGGCAGGAGCGGGGGACCCACGTTCCTCGGCGCCGCGCGCGCCTCGGGGTGAAGCCGCCACACATCCGCGGCCGGGCTCCTCGCCCGAACCCGACAGCTGACCCCGCAGGCGTGGAGGACACCTCATGTCACCTCGCACCAGCGGGCGCCACCGCGCGCCCACGACCGCCGGCAAGCTCCGTCGTCGGGCGGCCACCGTCGCCGCCGTGGCCGGCGCCGCGGCGGTGACCCCGCTGCTGGCCGCCGGCCCCGCGCACGCCGACTCGGTGAACTGGGACGCCATCGCCCAGTGCGAGTCGGGCGGCAACTGGACGATCAACACCGGCAACGGGTACCACGGCGGGCTGCAGTTCAGCCGGAGCACCTGGCTCGCGTACGGCGGCGGGCAGTACGCGCCGACGGCCGACCAGGCCAGCCGGTCGCAGCAGATCGCCGTCGCCGAGCGCACCCTGGCGGGTCAGGGCATCGGCGCCTGGCCGGTGTGCGGCAAGAAGGCCGGCTCCACCGCGACCTACCAGCCGCCTAGCCGGGCCGGGTCCACTGTGGACTCCACCGGGCGGTCCTCCCGCACCGAGCGGCGCTCGGCGCCGGTCGCGACGGAGCGGTCCACTGGGGGCAGCGACCGGGCCACGCGCACCGCGCCGGCCACCGGCGGCAGTGCCTACGTCGTCCGCTCGGGCGACACCCTCGGCAAGATCGCCGCGGCGCAGGGCGTCGACGGCGGCTGGAAGGCGCTGTACGCGGCCAACCGGTCCGTCGTCGAGGACCCGGACCTCATCTTCCCGGGCGAGCGCCTGACGCTCGGCTGAGAGGTCCGCACGACCCGCGACCCCCGGACCCATTCCCCCAACGGGCCCGGGGGTCGCGGCCGTCACAGTGTCCGTACGAACCGGACGTACGGCAGGATCGGCTCCAGCAGAGCCCGCAGGAGATCGCCGATGAGCCGTGCCCTCGCCGCCCGCCCCTGGCTGCCCGAGGTCAGCGAGGAGCTGGTCCGGTCGGTCTCGGCCGCCGTGTCGGACCGGTCGGCCGCGCAGGTCCAGGGCGAGATCGAGCGCCTCGCGGCCGAGAACCACCGGATCCACGACGTCGACTGCGTCAACCTGAACCCGGCCACGAACGTGCTGAACCCGCGCGCCGAGGCCCTGCTCTCGGCGGGGCTCGGGTCGCGGCCGTCGCTGGGCCCACCGGGGGACAAGTACGAGACGGGCCTGGAGGCCATCGAGCGAATCGAGGTCCTCGCCGCCGAGCTGGCCGCGCAGGTCTTTCGCGCCCGGTACGCGGAGGTGCGGGTCCCCTCCGGCGCGCTCGCGAACCTCTACGCGTTCATGGCCACCTGCCGGCCCGGGGACACGATCATCGCGCCGCCGGCGAGCATCGGCGGACACGTCACCCATCAGGCGGCCGGCGCGGCGGGCCTGTACGGGCTGACCACGGTGCCGGCCCCGGTGGCCGCCGATGGCTACACGGTGGACGTCGACGCGCTCGGACCGCTTGCGGAGCGGACCCGGCCGTCGCTGATCACCGTCGGCGGCAGCCTCAACCTCTTCCCGCACCCCGTCGCGGCGATCCGGGAGGTCGCGGACTCCGTCGGTGCGCGGGTGCTCGTCGACGTGGCCCACCTGTGCGGCGTGATCGCCGGCCGGGCCTGGCCGCCGCCTCTCGACGAGGGCGCGCACGTGATGTCGATGAGCACCTACAAGAGCCTCGGCGGCCCCGCCGGCGGACTGCTGGTGACCGACGACGCCGCGCTCGCCGAGCGCCTGGACGCGATCGCCTATCCCGGTCTGACCGCCAACTTCGATGCCGGCAGGACCGCCGCCCTCGCGATGACCCTGCTCGACTGGAAGGCCGCCGGGCCGGCGTACGCCGCGGCCATGGTCGCGACCGCCCGGCGACTGGCGGCCGAGCTGCTCGCCCTCGACGTCCCGGTCTTCGCCGCCGACCGCGGCTGCACCCGGTCGCACCAGTTCGCGGTCGTGGCGCACCGGTACGGCGGCGGCCAGCGGGCGGCCCGCCGGCTGCGCCGAGCCAACCTGCTCGCCTGCGGCATCGGCCTGCCGCTCGACCCGGTGCCGGGCGACGTGAACGGCCTGCGGATCGGCACGCCGGAGATCGTCCGGCTCGGCATGACCGAGCACGACATGCCGGCGCTCGCGTCCTTTCTCGCTCGCGGCCTCGACGCCGATACGGACCCGGCCGCGGTGGCGCCCGAGGTGACCGAGTGGCGCCGCCAGTTCACCGGCATCCACTACACCGCCGACAACCCCCACTGACGCCCGGTGCGGTTGGCGTCGCTTGCGTTCGGCAACGGCGTCTGTCGCCGGGTGTGAGGACCGTTTGGTGGCACGCTGTCCCACTCGCTCGGGGAGCTTCATTCGGCGAGTCGGTGCAGGACGACGATGCCGCCGAGCGCGGGTTGGTCGAGGCGCTGGTCGTCGGTCTCGATGTACTCATCGAGGACCGCGAGGATGCGGCGATCCAGCTCCGCGACGTCCTCGGGCGACAGGTGCAGCATGAACCGCGCGAACTGCTGGACAGCGCCTGGACCTGCCTCGCGCAGCTCCTCCTGGAACGCCTCGATCGGCATGAGCCTGGCATCGGGCCCGGCGCTGGCCAGTGGGTCGTCCAGCCACCAGGATCGCCCATCGGACCGGTAGGGCTTCTCCAGGGCGCGAGCTCGCCCGCGGACAGCAGGGTCCCAGCGCCGACGTCAGCCGACCCTGACCTCGCCGAACATGCCGTGCGTGTAGTGGCGAGGGCCGCCGGCGACGTTGGGCGGTCCGTCCTGCGACTCCTTGAGGGCGCGCGCGTACTCGTCGGGGTTGGCGCCGGTGGGAACCGCGCAGAAAATGAGGTAGCGGCCGGGCCGCGTGAGTGTGCCGTCGCCGAACGCCACGAAGCTGTCGCCGCCTGGTCGTGCGGCCAGCACGACGTCCGGCATGCCGGCGAAGAAGGCGCTCAGCTCGTCCGGAGGCAGTTCGAAGAGCTGGTCAGCGGTGCGTTCCTCGCCGTCGGGCAGGCGGAAGGCCACGAACTCGTGCGTCTCCTTTGGGCGAGGCATTGTGCAGCGCCAGCGTTGCGCCCGGCGCGATCTCCTGCGGCAGCCCCTGGAACGCATAATCGACGGCGACCATCTCGATCGTTCCTGGCGTAGGGGGCCTGATCGAGGGCGAGGACGCCGAGGCGTCCTTTTGATCGTCGCTGCAGCCGGCGGCGAGCACGGCGACGGTAGCGAGCGCAACGATCACGCGGAGCCGGCGAAGGGGCGAAGCGACTGCTGCTCGGTGAATCGACTCCGTGCTGGCTCGGTCCATGTTCTCTCCTGTAATGGGCTGGGTTGTCGTTCGTCCGACCGCACGGACAGACCTCCTCCCGTGGGTGCGCGAATCCTAAGCCGACGCGATGAGCTCGGCTTTCATCGACTCGTGGCCCGGGACCTTGCAGTGCAGCTTGTACGTCCCCGGCTCGAGGTCGACTACGAACCGCACGCCGGTGCGGGCCGGCAGCTCGCCCGAAGATCGGTGTCATCGACGGGTGAAGGGGCAATGCCACTTAGCCTAGTTTGATCATGACGGATGGGGTTGGAGGTTCACCAGGTTGATGATGGCCGGGCCGTGGTGGCGGGTTCCGGTGTCGCCGGGTTTCTTCACCCGGTAGTGGTTGTGGCGGGCGCGTTTGACCACGCGGGGGTAGGAGCGATGTCGCCGGGCGGGGTTGAGGTTGCGGCGGCGGGTGATGTCGGCGGTGATCCTTTTCAGAGATCGTTTCTGCTGCTCAGGGGGAAAAGGCCGCTGGGTCGGCGACCCGGCGGCGGACGATGCGGACGGTGCGGAGGAACTTGATCCGGTCGGGGTCGATGTCGGCCTCGGTGGCGGCTCGGCAGACCAGGGCGCTGATCGCGTGGTGGGTGAGCAGGTAGCCGTAGATTTCCTGGCGGACCATGTCCGGGCTCTTCGACCGCAGCACCCGGCCCGGGCCGCGCAGGTGGGTCTTGAGCTGGTTGTTGCCGGTCTCGTGCTCCCACCGCTGGTGGTAGGCCTGCGCCAGGACCTGGGCCGAGGCCTGCGCGGGGTCGGTGATGGTGGTGATCAGGGCGATCAGCTCGCCCTTGCCGTCGCCGTCCCGGTCGGGCACCTCGTATTCGACGACCCGCACCAGCACCGCCTGCTCCGCATCGAGGTTCTGCCCGGCCCGGGCGGCCTCGACCAGCCGCGTCCGGGTCTTGCCGCGGATCCTCGGGTTGACCAACACCGAGTCATACGACCCGTCGGGCAGGATCCTCAGCACAGGCAGGCTCAGATCGGCTTTCACCCGCCACAGCAGCGCCGCCCCGGACGCGGCGGCGCTCGCCCAGTCGGCGAAGGAGTAGAAGTTGCGGTCGGCGATCAGCAGCCAATCCTCGGCCAGCCGCGGGTACAGCTTGCGGGCCAGGGCCGGCTCCCCGCTGCCCTTGCCGGTGATTCCGCCGATCTCCGCGTCCACCATGGCGTGCGAGGCGCACTCGCTGACGGTGACCACCCGGACCTTGGGGAACGCCGACCTCTCCGCGCCGGAGCCGGCGTAGCCGAACGCTGCGGCGTTCTCCTTGGTGTCCGGGGCGTCCCATTCGAAGCCGTCGATGGCCATCAGCCGCCACCCGCCCAGGAACGCCCCCCGGGTCAGCTGGTCGGCGACCGGCTCGGCGACCCGGGCGAACAACTCCTTCAGCGGCTCATGGCCCAGGCGCTGGCGGGCCTGGGTGATTCCCCCGGAGGTCGGCACCTCCCACTCGGCGTCCCAGCACCCCCACTCGGCCAACGTCTCGGTAAGCCGGGCCGCGACCTCCTCGTAATCCGCATCGGCGTACAACGCCAGCGCCATCGCCAAGTACACCATCACATGCGGCGGCAGCCTCCCATCCGACCGCTTCGCCTGCCGCCCGGTCACGTTGACCGCCGCATCGACCGCATCCCGCGGGACCGAGGAAGTCAGCACCCCCAGCGAGATCCAGTCCGTCAGCCGGCCACCGGCAGCCACCCCAGCATTCTGCGTCACCCGACCGGATCATCCCGGCCGGCAGGCCGACCACCAGGAACGACACGCCGACACCAAAGATCAACTTAGGCTAAGTGGCATTGTGAAGGGGTAGCGAATCAGGTCGTCGTTCTCGACCAATACGCTGCCGCCGGATGACACGCGATGCGACAGCTCCCGCCCGCAGCACTATCGCTGAAACAACCGCGGAAGCGCGCGCGCCCCCCGGATGGCACTCCCCTCGAGTTCCACGCCCGGCTGAACAACACCACCATGCGCGACCGGCCGGCCCGGCCCCGGTCATGGCCTCAGTGACCTCGGACGACACCAGTGACTCATCGGGCGTGGGACGTCCGCCGAACTCGGAGAAGGGCCCCGACGGGCGCCGCCGCTCGGCGGGCATTCACGGGTCATGTGAAGTGGGGTTCGCGGCCTACTCGAGGAGGCCGCGGATGTCGGAGGCACTGAGCGCGGCCGACTCGAAGGCGCCG
>Ga0210378_10000273_pt1 | contig 25498 bp, 23 predicted proteins | sample PLM1_60_b1redo_FD_155465 | JGI IMG/M metagenome (GOLD analysis project Ga0210378, IMG submission 155465) | Groundwater sediment microbial communities from an aquifer in East River, Colorado, USA - PLM1_60_b1 redo | ecosystem: Environmental > Terrestrial > Soil > Riparian zone | place: USA: East...
CGTCGACCTCGAAGCCCGCCCACAGCGAACCGAGATCGAGCGGTCCGAGCAGCCGGGTGCCGTCCTTCGCATAGACGGCGAACAAGAGGTTCACCATCTCTACGTAGTGATTCGGGCCCACGTCCCCGACGGGGTCCGGCGGCGAGACCTGGACCCCCAACAAGGAAAGGTTGTCAGCGTTGGACAGCCCCTCGAACGTGGCCAGCGGTGGGTCGATGTCCGCGCCGGCAGGCGCAGTCGACTGCACCGCCCCATCGCCGGCAAAGCCCCGATCCGCAACGGCCGGCCCGCGTTCGGGCGGGAGGTGAATCCGACCGGCGGGTGCGGTTGGCCGTTGCGCGATGTCGCGCAGGGGACGCGACATGTCGAACGCTACGGCGTTCCTGACCTGCGGCTTGGGGGCAGTCCACTTCGCCGGCTGCGCGGATCCGCTCTGCGCGGAGGCGATGAGACCGGCGACGAGCAGGACCGGCACGAGCCAGGCCGTCCGTCTGCCCAGCGATTTGAGCTGCATGAATGACCCCCTCCCTAGTCCCCGTGCCCCGGCCCGGGCGCCGGTGCATCGGCGCGCCATCTTTTCCCATCTGACGGGCCGTGTAAAACGAGGTGAGCGGGCGGGCGACTGAGATGACAGTGGTACGCAAGGGGCCTCGGGAGTGACTCCCGGGCCCCTTGCCCATTCCCTTTGAAGATGGCGGATCAGCAGGCCGGCTGTGCGAGATGCTGCGTGATCTGGTTGATCTTGCCGTTCGAGACCGTGACGTCGTAGTAGTACAGATCGCCATACGCTCTCACCGGCTCGGCCAGCTCGGTGAGTGCCGCGTGCTGCTCGCCTGACGCTTCGCAGCCGTCCGCGAACTGGATCGCCACGTCGCTGGCGACGGGGAGCGTCCGCAACTGGGGGTTCTCGTTTCGGATGTAGATGTACCAGGACTCGGCTTCGAACTGGGACAGGCCGTCCTCGAGGGCCGCCTTGACGGCGGCATCGTTCTCGAATACCTGGACGATATCGATGGTGATCTTCGCTTGCCCGACATACACCTTGTCGATGTAGGCGGGGTAAGTGCCGTCGGCCACCACCGGCGAGGTCGGCGTGGAGATGGTTGGGTTCGGCGCCACCTGTCCGCTCGCCGGCTGCTGCGTGGCGGCCGGAGCCGCATCCACATTGCGCGGGCTGGCTTCGGCCACCGATGAAGCGGGCCGGGCGGCGAGGGAGGGCTTATCGGCCAGGGCGGCCATGGTGCCGATAGTGGCAAGCACCAGCGCGAGAGCCCCGGCGCCAAGCATGATGTTGCGGCGACTACGCCTGGGCGTGACCGCCTGGTCCAGATCGTGGATCCCCATGACGTCTCCTTTCGTCAGGCCTGGATCTAGACCAGGCTCGGTTGCTTACAGAAGAGAGGCTGGACCACGCCCGTTACGGACGTTTCTCGGCCATGTAACGGCTCGTCGACATCCGGCAAGCGGAGCACTCGGGGGGTATCGTTCGCCCGAGCACATGAGCAGAGCGTCACTCTCTAAAGGCGCGCGTCGCGGCCTCGCATTGGCGGCGCTCTTGCTGGTCCTCCTGGTCCCACGCGTCGCCCGGGCGGGCTACTCCCCTGGTGGGGAGAAGGAGACGGTCGAGGAGAAGGACGACTTCTTCGACCCCGAGGCCATCCACGTCCCGATCGGTACCACCATCGAATGGAAGAACGCGGGCCGGAACCCACACACCGTTACGGCGGACGACGGCTCATTCGAATCAGGCAACCAGGACCCGGGCTCGGAGTACAGCTTCACCTTCCCGGAGGCAGGGGCGTATTCCTACTTCTGCAGGTACCACGGCGCCGCTGGCGGGATAGGGATGGCCGCCGTCATCCTGGTCGGGGACGCCGAACTCCCCTCGGGATCCGGTGGCACAGTGAGCGCCGGTCGCGAGCAGGTGCCGACCGAGCCGGGCGTCATTCTCAGAGTGCCGAAGATATACGCGACGATCCAGTCCGCAGTTGACGCGGCCAGGCCCGGCGACCTGATCCTGCTCTCTCCGGGCATCTACAACGAGGCAGTCAGGGTCACCACCCCTTACCTCACGATCCGCGGCACCGACCGGAACGGGGTGGTCCTGGACGGCGAGTTCAAGCGCCCCAACGGCATCCACGTGATCGAGGCGGACGGCGTGTCGATCGAGAACATGACGGCCCGCCACTACCTCCTGAACGGCTTTTACTGGACGACGGTTTTCGGCTACAAGGCCTCATATCTGACCGCCTACGACAACGGCGACTACGGCCTGTACGCATTCGATTCCGTGTATGGACGATTCGAGCACTCCTACGCGAGCGGCCACCCGGATTCTGGCTTCTACATCGGGCAGTGCTACCCATGTCACGCAGTCATCGACGACGTGGTGGCCGAGGGAAACGCCCTCGGCTATTCGGGCACCAACGCCGGAGGCGACCTGAAGATTGTGAACTCCGTGTGGCGGAACAACATGTCGGGGATCGTCCCCAACACACTCGACTCCGAGCTGCTCGCGCCGCAGCGCGAGGTCTACATAGCCGGCAACCTGGTGGAGGACAACAACAACCTGCACGCCCCGGCCAAGGACCTCCAGTATCCATCGATCGGCACGGGGATCCTGCTCGCCGGGGGTGTCGGGAACATCGTCGAGCGCAACACGGTGCTGAACCACCGGAACTACGGCATCGCGGTCTTCCCGAACATCGACAAGAACTTCTGGATCGCAGAAGGGAACGTCGTCCGGGCCAACTACGTCCGGGGATCAGGACGGGCGGACCTGGTCCTGTCCGGACCCGCCGGCAACGGGAACTGCTTCTCTGGCAACGACTTCCAGTCGAGCCTGCCGCCCGCAATCCAGACCATCCACGGGTGCGGCTTCGACCTCAACAGGCTGGGCGGCGGAGATCTCTCGGCAGCTATCCAGACGCTCGCCTTGTTCATACAGGCCCGGGCCGGCGACTTTCCGAAGGGCGATTGGCGCGCCGCACCTGCGCCCCCCGCCCAGGAGACCATGCCCGAGCCAAGCACGCAGATCCCCGATCCGGCGGTGCCGGAGACCGGCGTCCCGGGTCCAACGGCCCAGAACATCGGTCGGCCCGCGTCCCCGACCGGACAGAAGCGCAGTCAGGAGGTCACAGTGCTGGGAATATCGATCGCCGCACCAACCTGGTGGGGGCTCCTCCTCGCCACTTACGCGTATCTGCTGCCGCTGATCCTGTACGTGGCCTGGGTCTCGATAGGGATCTGGGACATAGTCCGTAGAGAGCAGCTGGGTAGGGGTCGGCAGATCGGCTGGATGGCGGTGTTGCTTCTGGTGCCGTTCCTGGGCCCGATCCTGTACTTCGCCGCCGGGCGATCGCCGATCCCGGCCTCGCTCCGTACGATGCTTGTCGCGGGCGGCCTGGGGATCTACGTCGTGGTCGCGGTAGCGGCCATCGTCATTGGCTCATGACGCTAGCGTCTGGCGCAGCCCCGTCTCCAGGTCCCTAGGCGCATAGTCAAGGTCCCGGCGCGCCTTCGCGTCCGTCGCCCAGTATGTGACTCCGTCTGCCGCCTCGATCAGCTCCCGCAGGTTGGGTGGCAGGCCCATGACGCGGGTAACCAGCGGGGCCAAGGGGATGGACATCTTGATGAGTGGAGCCGGCATGGTGAACCTCGGCGGCTTCCGCCCGAGTATCTCGGCTGCCTTTCGGACGGCATGGCCCATGGTCGTGAGCTCACCGCCCAGGACGTATGACTCGCCAATCCGGCCCCGGTCGTGGATCGAGAGGATCCCTTCGACGCAATCCTCCACATGCAGGAAGTTGAGTCCGAGCTCCGGGAACGTCATGAACCTGAGGCGTCCAGACCTGATCTGGTCGATGAAGTTCGCGATCTCCGACGTGTCGCCTGGGCCGTAGACGCCTCCAGGCTGGGCGATCAGGATCGGCGCACCCCGTGCGATGCGCTCCCCCGCGGCGAGGTGGGCCAGGTACTTCGTCTCGTCGTAGGCGGAGAGGAACCGTTCGCCGGCCGGGCGTGTGTAGGTCTCGTCGACGACCTTCCCGTGGGTATTGCCGAAGGCTCCGATCGTGGACACATAGACGATCCGTGCCACGCCTGCCTCCCAGGCGGCGTCGAGGACGCGCTCAGTTCCGCGCACGTTGGCTTCGAACATGGCGGGTCGCTCCGATCGGGGGATACCGAGGCTGTAGATGGCTGCCGAATGAAAGGCTGAGTCACAGTCATGAACACCTTGCGCGATTGCGGCCTCGTCCCCGAGATCGCCCGGGACGATCTCGCAACCGAGCGAGAGGAGGGCCTCGGCCTTTGCCGGTGAGCGGACCAGGGCTACGATGTCGTCGCCCCGCTCTCGCAGCCTCCGAATGAGGTGACCCCCGATGAATCCGGTACCACCGGTCACGAATGCTCGCACGGTCGCGATTCTTGCAGTTATCTTCATGTTGCTATGTGGTCGGCCGAGTTTCCGCTGATTGGCGCCGGCGGCGAGCCCGTCGACTTGCGGCGAACGTTCTTCTCACACGGGGTAGCGGAGCTGCCGCCGATGCGGGTGGATCCAGACGCACGCTGGTTCGAGGTGACGCTGGCGATCGAGCGCGCGGGGGCGCGAACGCTCCACATCGAGCCGGGCAGGGATGGCTTCGGTTTGATAACCACACATGGGCGCGCACCATCCATGCGAGCTGAGTCGAGGTTGGTCGCGGCAGTACGGCACGTGCTGAGCATGGATGCCGACCTCTCCGGCTTCTACGCAATAGCTGTGTCCGATCCAGAGCTCGCGTGGGCGGCGCGCGGGGCAGGACGCATGATCCGGAGCCCAACGGTCTTCGAGGAGGTCGTCAAGACGATCTGCACGACGAACTGCGCGTGGTCGGCCACGACTCGGATGGTCAGTGCTTTAGTGGAGCATCTCGGCGACAAGGCTCCGGGCGCGCCTGACTCCGGACCGGGCGGCAGGGCTTTCCCCACCCCCGACGCGATGGCAAATGCGACCGAGGCTTTCTATCGAGAGGTGGTTAGGGCCGGGTATCGCGGGAGATATCTGCTGGAGCTGTCTCGGTCGCTGGCAGGTGGCGCCGTCGATCTGGAGGCCCTCGGACGTGCGACGCACGAGGAACTGTCCGACGATGAGGTTGAGGCGGGGCTTCTCGCGTTGCCCGGCGTGGGTCCCTACGCCGCCGCGCACGTGATGATGATGCTCGGACGACATTCGAAGCTGATCCTCGACTCCTGGACGCGACCCACTTACGCCAAGCTCGTCGGGAGCAAGGCTGTCAAAGACTCCACGATCCAGCGGCGGTTCAAGCCATACGGGCGATACGCCGGGCTCGCTTTCTGGCTGTTCCTCACGCGCGGCTGGGTGAGCGAGAGCTAGGAGCTATTACGCGCAACTTATGGAGAGACGGGCAGCTCTGGCCACGCAGGGTGGTATCCAGTAGCCGTCTCCCACATCTCCGCCAGCCGTAGGAGCGTGCCCTCTTCCCCGTCCCGGCCCACAAGGGAGACGCCCACGGGAAGGCCTCCGGCCGAACGTCCGGCCGGAAGAGTCAGCGCGGGGAGCCCGGCCAGGTTGACCGAACTCGTCATCCACCCGGGGCCTATCCTGTTGACCTCCACGACGCCGGCCGTACCGAGCTCGACCTCCAATTGGTCGGCTTGCGGAGCCGGATAAGGCGTGGTGGGGATCAGCAGAGCGTCGAACGCTCTCAGGCGATCCCGAAACCAGCGGGCGACACCTTCGCGATCGCGGATCGCCTGCGCCCGCGCCTCCGGTGTCTGGCTCTCTCCGAGCTCGAGCCATTCGACCACCGAACGAGCCACCAGCCGGCGCCGCGTCGGATCCTTCAAGAATGGGTGCGCCTCGGTGAACTCCGGGCAGCACACACGCATCCAGACTCCACGCACGGCCTCAAGACCGTGTCCGTCCACGGACTCGACCGTAGTCCCCGCGGCCTCCAGAGCCCTCCCGGTCACAAGCACTGCAGCCAGTACATCGTCGTGAGCGGTATCGGCGAAGTAGCCGTCGGGAACCCCGATCCGAATGGGACGCTTGCGCGTGTCACCGGCGGTGCCGCCAATGAGCCCGAATAGGATCCCGAGATCTCCCGCAGTTGCCGCCAGAGGTCCCGGGCAGTCCATCGAAGGGGCCAGCGGCATCAGCCCTGCGGTCGGCAGAGCGCCGTAAGTGGGCTTCAGGCCGAAGGTTCCGCACATGGAGGCCGGGATTCGGATGGAGCCTCCGGTATCGGACCCCAGCGACCATGGCACGATGCCGGCGGCCACCGCAGCCGCAGACCCGCCGCTGGAACCGCCCGTCATCCGGTCTGGATCCCACGGATTGCCGGTGCGCCCGCATGCCGACACGAGGTTCGTGCCGCCGGCGGCGAGCTCGTGCTGGTTCGTCTTCTCGATCACGACGGGTCCCTGGGCACGCAGGCGCTCGATGACCGGCGCGTCGGTCTGGGCGATCGTCCCGCGGTAGGCCTCGCAGCAGCCCGTAGTCTCGTGGCCCGCCACGTCGAAGAGATCCTTGACCACTATCGGCACGCCCGCGTACGGAGCTCGCTCGTCCGGCCGAAGGCGGTCGACACGTCTCGCTTCCTCGAGCGACTCGTCGGCCCACAGCTGGGAATAGGCATTGATGATCGGCTGCCAGGACTGGGCGCGGCGCAGCGCCCGCTCGACGAGCTCAACCGAGGATACGTCCCCGGCTCGAAGAGCCGCCCCCATGAGAGCGGCGGTATCCAGCTCTCCGTCACGGAGCCCACTCATGCGAGGAGGAACTCCCGCACCCGGGTCACGATCTCCGGGAGCGCCTCGTACATCTCGGTGCCGCCTCCGAACATCATGAGCTCAGCGTTCGGCATTATCTCGACAAGGATGCGACCGATCTCCGCCGGATGGATCTCGTCTCCCTCCCTGCATATCAGGAGCGTCGGCGCGGTGACCTTCCTCGCGTCTTCGCGATCCTCCAGGGGCCAGTCCTCGATTATCTCCCGGATCGCCCGAGGTACCCCGACGGGGTTGAGTTCCTCGAGCATCAGGCGGTCGAAGTCCCTAAGCCACGGATACTCCAGATAGTTCGCCATCCGGGAGGGATCCGAGAGGATCGCCTCGATGGCCTCGTCCTTGGGCTTGCCCTCGATGAGCTCCGCGGTCCGGAGCAACCGCGCCTTGTACCCGAACGGCTGGTCGAGGCCCGCCGGTAGCAGGAAGATCAGCTTCTCGAAGCGGCCCGGCTGCCGCGCCACGAGGTGGGCCAGAGCTCCGGCCCCAAGCGACGTGCCGACGGCGTACTGCGCACCGTAGGCATTGGCCACGGCCTCGAGATCACGGGCGAAGTCGGCGAACCGATAGCCCCGCTCGGGCGAGGAACTGTGGCCGTGCCCCCTGAAGCAGAACCTAACCTTCGTTCCGGGGACAAGCCGAGTCAGCTGGGCCAGCTCTCGGCAGGAGTTGGTCAGCCCGTGTGCAAGGACAGTGATCGGCTCACCGCTGCCGTCAACCTCCACGTGCAAGGTCGCGTCTTCGGTGACGATCTCTGGCATAGAGACGAAGCCTACGGGGTCGCGCCGATCCCCTGGGACCAACTCGTGAGACGCCGGAACTTCGCCTGTTGCCGCGCATCGATTTGCCGCACAACGATGATAGCGAGGCCAGCCGCCGCGATAGTGATGACATCGCTCGCGAGCAGATACCGGTCTCGAACGACGAACTTGTGGGCTGACGCAAGCGTGTCCGGCGCCACGCTGGCCGCGATCAGTACCAGGACTATCCGACCCAACCAGGTAAGCCACCAGAGAAGGAGCGTCGGAGGGGTCTGTCTTGCCTGCCATTCCACCGAGCCCGAGTCGGGGTCGCTGGCCTTGTAGAGCTCGCGCATCGTCCGGTAGGGGACGACGAAGTTGGCGAACGGGATGAACCACCACCCAACGACCCAACCGGGCTTGTACTTGAGATCTGCTGCGCCCAATGCCTTGAGGTTCGTATGGGCTCGGAACTGCCACACCAGCCAGAGTACGATCGTCGGCAGCGCGACGAGGGCGCCGATGGCACTTATGGCCGCAAGCCGATCGTCGCTGGCCTCCCCCTCCGACACACTCACCCCCCCGCCGCTTTCGAGCTTCCTGACCAAGTTCAGCTCATGCACTCGGAAGAAGAACCCTATGGCGACCAGGACGGCGGCGACCATCAGTAGACCGATGAGCCAGGTTGCCAAGGTATGGGAGGAACGGAACTGCGATGGGGAGATTCGGGTATCGGGCGCGGGTCCACCAGCCTCGGGCACAGCCATGGCTCGAGGCTCCAGTCCGGAGTATCGGCTCCACGCCTGATTCCATCCTTCGTCGTTTCTCGGGAAACGGTGCACCGGTGGACCGGGCGTCTCACGGTCCCAGATCCCGAAGAAGTCCTGGCCGTAGCCCAACAGGTACCGGTAGCCCGAGTGGCTGAACCTGAGCGCCCCCTCGCCCACCTGTGGCGTTGGGGCGCCTGGCGTTGCCCCCGCGACGGGGGGTTCGGACGGTACTGCCTGTCCCGCAGGCATTACCGGTCGGCTCGCACCGGCGGCCGGCGGCTCGGCGGGGGCCGTCAGGTCGCTTCCGCAGAAGCGGCACTTGATGGCATCGTCCTGGATCATCTCGGCGCAGTACGGACACTTCTTCACGAACGGGAGCCTAACGCGAGCGCGGCTCGAACCGTCCGAGCGATCTTGGAGGCCGAGATGCCCGCCCAGTCGCGGAGCTCCTCCGGGGTTCCGGACCCTGGCATCTCCGTCACGGCGAGCTTGATCACACGCCCCGACAGCTCGGCACCGCGGGAAGCGAGTGCCTCGAGGACGGCATCGCCCAGTCCCCCTTGAATCCAGTGGTCCTCCACGACCACCAACAGGCCGGTGTCGGCCAGCGCCTTCTTGAGGTTCTCCCGGTCGATCGGCTTGACGCTGTATGCGTCTATCACGCGTGCCGGGATGCCCTCCGATGCCAGCGTGTCTGCCGCATCGAGCGACTCGAACACCGTCACCCCTGCCCCGACGAGGGTAACCCGATCGCCATCGCTAGAGCGAATCACCTTGCTGCCACCGATGGGGAATACCTCCTGAATGCCGTACAACGCCGGCGTCTTCTCGCGGGTCGTCCGGATGTAAGAGATGCCCGGCAGGTCCGCCATGGAAACGGCCAGCTTGGCCGTGGAGTTCCCATCGGCCGGATAGAGCACGGTCGATCCGTGAACCGCCCGCATCATGGCAAGGTCCTCCAGGGCCATCTGCGAAGGCCCGTCCTCGCCGATCGAAACGCCGGCGTGCGACCCGCAGATACGCAGGTTCGCCCTGCTGACAGCCGCCATCCGGATGAAGTCGTACGCGCGGGTGACGAATGCGCCGAACGTGGCCGCGAACGCGGTCAGCCCGAGGGCCTGGAATCCGACCGCGGCGCCAAGCATGTTCTGCTCACCGATGTACATCTCGAAGAACCTGTCCGGCGCGGCCTTTTGAAAATCCTCCGTATGTGTGGAGTTCGCCACCTCCCCGTCGAGTACCACGACGTCCGGGCGGTCGGCCAGGCCAGCGAGCGTATCGCCGAAGGCCTTTCTCGTGGCGATGGCCTGCTCGTAGTTCGGGATCGCGAACGTCACGAGACGGCGCTCGGGCGACGCGGGCGGCTCGGGCTTCGGCGGATTGATGACAATGGAACGTTCCCCGCCTAGCTCCTGGATGGCCTGTTTGGCCTGCTCGGCGTCCAGAGCCTTGCCGTGCCAGCCTTCGGCGTCGGCCAGGAATGAGACCCCATGGCCTTTCACGGTACGGGCCACGATCAGGGTCGGGCCATTTCCATCGGAGGCTTCCCCGTATGCCTCGTCTATCGCAACGACGTCGTGCCCGTCGACCTGGAGCGTTCTCCAGCCGAAGGCCCGTGCCCGGGCGGCATAGACATCGCCCTCCCACTCGAGCATCGTCGGGCCACGCTGGCCCAGCCGGTTCATGTCCAGGATCGCGATGAGATTCCTTGCCCCATGGAACGAGGCGTTTGCCATGGCCTCCCAGACCGAGCCCTCCACGAATTCGGAGTCCCCCATCAGCACCCACACCCGGCCCGGCAGGTCGCGCAGGCGGATGGCCAAAGACATCCCCAGGCCGATTGGAAGCCCCTGGCCGAGCGACCCTGTCGCCACGTCCACCCAGGGCATCTCGGGTACCGGGGCCGGGTGACCCTGGACCGGTGAGCCGAACTTTCGGAATGAGAGCAACTCCTGCTCCGTGATGGCCCCGATTGCCTTGAACACCGAGAAGAGCAGCGGGGAAGCGTGACCCTTAGAAAGGACAAACCTGTCGTTTGCCGGACTCTTCGGATCGTCTATGTCGAACCTCAAGTGGTTGGCGAAGAGGACAGCTACCAGATGCGCAGCAGATAGGGAGGAGGTGGGATGGCCAGAGCCTGCGGCGGTCGACGCCCTGATGCTGTCCACCCCGAGCTGCGCGGCCAGCTCGTTCCACTCGTGGGCCTTGTCCACGCTCGCTCCTCCTCGCGTCGGCATCTCCTGGTTGGTCTTTCGGAATAGCATGCACATTACCTTCTAAGCTGCTCGCCCATGACCGAGGCACAGTGGAGGCGAAGGTTTCGGGCGGCCAGAGTGACGCTGCCTTCATGGGCGCGTGACGATCCCGAGCGGCTGGTGTACGCGTCTAACGCGGGCGGCAAGTGGGAACTCTACGCGTGGGACAGGCGCGCGGACTCTCACAGGCCCGTCACGGACAGGCCCGAGGGAACCCTAGTCGGCGCGCTCGACCCTTCGGGCGAGTGGATCTGGTGGTTCAACGACGACAGGGGAAACGAGTTCGGGCGCTGGATGACGGAGCCGTTCGGGGGCGGGGCAGCCCGGCCGGCCGCCCCAGATCTCGAGCCCGCGTACAGCACAGGGCTGGCCCTGGGGCGTGGGTTCTCGATCCAGGGTTCCTCCACGAACGAGGGCAGCATCGTCCATCTCCTCCGGGCCGGAGAGGCGCCGATCCCCCTGTATGCCCACCGCGAGGAATCCGAGGTCGCCGGCCTCTCGCGCGATGAGGATCTCTGGTGCCTCTCTCATTCCGAGCACGGGGACAGCCGCCATCCCGCCCTGCGCGTGCTGAGCCTCGACGGCCAGGGTGTCGCCGAGCTATGGGATGGCCCGGGCCTGGGCCTGTACGCCTCGGGGTGGTCGCGGGTGCCAGGCGACCATCGCCTGTTGGTCCTGCACGAGCGCCGGGACCTTCCAAGGCCAATGCTCTGGTGGCCCGATATCGGGGACACCCTTGACCTCGAGCTGGATCTCCCCGGCGAGGTAGGTGCGAGCTGGTATCCGGACGGCACTGCCATCCTCTTGTCGCACGATCACCGCGGCCGGGTCGAGCTCCTTCGCCTCGAGCTCGAGACCGGCCGGCTCGACGATCTCGGGATCGAACGGGGCACGATCAGCGCCGCGAGGATCCGGCCGGACGGCGAGATCTGGTACTCGTGGAGCAACGCCGCCACCCCGCCGGAGGTCCGGGCGGGTTCGAGTGTCCTACTGCGTCCGGCCGGAGAGCAGGCTCCTCCGGGGCGTACGGTGTCCGACCACGAGGTTGGGGGGGTTCACGTCTTCGTCACCGAGCCCGAAGGCGAGAGGCCGCACCCGACGATCTTCGACATCCATGGAGGCCCGCCATCACACAACACCGATTCCTTCTCCCCCGTCCTTCAGGCCTGGGTCGACCATGGGTTCGCCGTCGTGCAGGTCAATTACCGCGGAAGCAGTGGCTACGGGAGGACATGGCGAGACGCGCTCGAAGGCAATCCCGGCCTCACCGAGCTCGAGGACATAGGCAACGCCCACGACTATGTCGTCGCGGCGGGCATCGCCGACCCGGGCGGGGTGATCTTGTCCGGAGGGTCCTGGGGCGGTTACCTCACCCTGCTCGGCCTGGGGACCCAGCCGGACCGCTGGTCTCTGGGAATGGCGGCCGTCCCTGTGGCCGATTACTTCGCCGCGTACGAGGACGAGATGGAGCCCCTGAAGGCCTTCGACAGGGACTTGTTCGGAGGCACTCCGGAGGAGATCCCTGAGGAGTACCGGAAACGATCGCCCATGACTTACGTCGACAAGGTCCGGGTGCCAATCCTCATCCTGGCGGGAGAGAATGACCCGCGGTGCCCGATCCGGCAGATCGACAACTACATCGCAGAGCTCGTCGAGCTGAGTAAACCCCATGAGGTATACCGATACGAGGCGGGGCACGGTTCGTTGCTGGTGGAAGAGCGGATCCGCCAAGAGGAGGCGATGCTGGCTTTCGCGTCTCGCTACCTTGGCACCCCACCCCCGCTGTAAGGTTCCCGAATGAGCGTCCGGATCGGCGTGGGCCTTTTCACCGCGCAGGTCCCGCCCGGGTCCAAGCGGACGTTCACGCAGGAGTACGCGGAGATCCTCGATCTCGTCAGGTTGGCCGAGACCCTGGGCTTCGACTCTGCCTGGGTGAGCGAGCATCATGGCTCGGGCGATGGCTACATGCCGTCATTGCTGCCTACCCTGGCCGCCTTCGCGGCGGCCACCGATCGCATCAAACTCGGCACCGGCGTGATCCTCACGCCCTTCTACAACCCGCTCCGCCTGGCGGAGGACGCGGCAACGGTGGACCTGATCTCCGGAGGAAGGCTGATCCTGGGCCTGGGCCTGGGGTGGCGCGAGGAGGAGTTTCGGATGTTCGGCGTGCCGCTCGCGGAGCGAGCCAGGCGAACGGCCGAGACAGTCGACATCCTGCGCTTGGCGTGGACCGGTCAGCGCTTCTCCTATGAAGGGAAGCTGATGTCCTTCGACCAGGTCAAGGTCACCCCAGCACCCGAGCGCGCCGGAGGACCGCCGATCTACCTCGGCGGCTCGGTCGAGGAGGCGATCCGCAGGGCAGGGCGCATAGCCGATGGCTACATACGAACCCGTGGCGGGGAGGTCGAACGTATGCGCGCGGACCTGAAGACCGCCGAAGACGGAGCGCGAAGCGCGGGCAAGGCCGCGTCGGCCCTGGGCTTCGCTCAGCTCCAGAACGTGTTCGTCTGGGAGGACGGTGACGCTTGGGATGTGGTGCGAGAGGGCGCCGCGCACCAGATCGGCGTCTACGGTGGCTGGGCGGCCGGAGGGGACACGCCGAGCCAGGGATTCCTGGTGGGGCCCGTGGACGAGGACAGCCTTCGACGGATCACCCCCTCGGGCACGCCGCAGGAGGTGGCGCATGTCCTCAGGCCGATGATCGAGGCTTTCGGAGGCCGGGAGGAGTTCCACCTGGTCGTTCGGCTCCACTATCCGGGGATGGACTTCGACACAGGGTCCCGGGCGGTCGAGCTGTTCGGCGAAAAGGTCCTCCCAGCCCTGAAGGGCTCCTGAGCCCTAGTTCACGCCTCCTCGATGGAGCTCCGTCGGCGTCCGAGTGCCGCCGGTCACGACCAGAGCCAGCAGGGCCGCTATCGTGGCCACCCATACCCAGTTGCGTGGCGCAACCGGCTGAGGGATTCCGCGCGGGGCAGGAGCCGGAACCACCGGGGGGATGGCCGGCACCCCGTGGGAGATCAGCAGGGCGAGCAGCTCCGGCGGCCCGCTCCACCACTCAGCCATCTTCTGGCCGAACAGCCCCTTCTGGCCGGCGAGGATGTGGACCAACGGACGGTCGGGAGCGAAGGGGTAGAGATCCTGACGGATGGTGACTGGCCGGTTGTCGGATGTCACTTCGATCGTGGCTGAGTACATCGGCCCCATGGCCGCGAGGTCCTTCGGCTTGAGCTCGTACCACCCGATCTCGGGGCCCGCGCCGAAGAGGCCCGCGTCGGTTAGGAATGTGGAGAGCTCGCTCGAGTCGCCGGATTCAATGTGGGAGACCGTGCTGCCTTGGATCACCAGGGGATCCGAGAGACCGGGGCCCGTGATGACCACCATCCCCTGAAATTCCTGTCCCTCGCCCTTGGCCTGGGCCGGCAGAGCACCGGTCAGAAACACTACGGTGGCAGCCATCAGACCCGCCATGAGGATCCTCTCCTTCATGGTTCGCACCTCCAGATCCGTGGGCGAGCGGCTCGCCCGATCGACCCTTCTACGCGATCGGGCCGGATTCGGTTCCCGGTTAGAAACCTGGCCTGGAGCGCTCGGGGAGATCCTTCGCCGCCTCCTTGAGAGCGCCCCAGAGCTCCCGGAACACCTCGCCGGCATAGGCGGGCGGTTGGCTGCCCTGGCCACCCATTGCGCCCCTGAGGGCCATGGCCGTCATCTCGATGGCCTTGTCGAAGAGCGTTCGATCGATCTGCTCCGCCACGGATCCTCCTTCTCGGGTTCTGTTGTGACAGGACGGCCTCCAAGGCTACCGTGGGGGCGTGCTCGTTAGCACTGAATGGTTGGAGAAGCACCTTGGTAGGCGAGACCTGGTCGTCGTCGACATGCGCTGGCGAGAGGACGGGTCCGGCCGTTCCGTTTACGACGCAAGCCACGTGCCGGGCGCCGTCCACCTGGACTGGTCGACCGATCTCGTAGACCCTGCCAACCCGGTTGCCTTCATGCTTGCCCCGCCGGATCTGTTTGAGGCCGCGATGGCCCTCTGCAGCATCGGGGAAGAGACCACGGTCGTCGCCTACGCCGACCAGCGCGGCAACGGCCCGTACCGCCTTTGGTGGGCGAGTCGCCTGTACGGTCATGAGTCGGTCTCGGTCTTGGACGGGGGATTCGACAAATGGCTCGCTGAGGGTAGGCCGACGCTATCGGAGCCGAGTCCGCCGCTGCCGCCGGCTCGGCCCTGGCGGGCGCGCGCGCTTCCGGTTGGGCCCACGGCGAGGATCATCGCCCGTGCCGAAGACGTCGTGTCTGCGGAGCGCGAGCCTGAGGTGGTAGTGCTGGACTCGCGCCCTGCGGAGCAATACAGGGGGGAGGCCGTCTGGTTCGAGGCCGGACCCGTTGAGGCCGGGCCCGACGGCATAGCCCACACGCCGCGCGGGGATCTTCGAGCCGGACATATCCCCTGGGCGGCAAACGTGCCCGCGGCCGACCTCTATCGGGACGACTTCACGATGAAGCCGCGCGAGGAACTGCGAGGGATGTTCGAGCGCGTCGGGGCCACGCCAGGACGCCGGGCAATCACGTATTGCGGCTGCGGGATCTCCGCATCGGCCCTCCTCTTCGCTCTGACGCTTGCCGGAGTGGAGGACGCCGCACTATACGACGCATCGTGGGAGGAATGGGGCCGCGACCCCGCCAAGCCGATCGCCCGAGAATGATGCGGCTCGCCCGCTAGCTTTCCGGCGTCGCGGATACATGCCAGTGGCGCGGCTCGATGAGAGCATCCGCTTGAGGCGGACCCCACGAGCCAGGTTCGTATTGGATCACCGGCGGCGGATCCTCCAGCACGGGCATCAGGACCTCCCAGGCCCGCTCCACCTCGTCCTCGCGGGTGAACAGCGTGTGGTCGCCGTCCATGGCCTCCAGGATCAGGTGCTCGTAGGCCTCCAGGAGCGGGGTGGTAAAGGTCCTGTCGTAGTCGAAGTCCAGCGTGGCTCGGCCGAGCTCCATACCAGGGCCGGGCTTCTTCACGTTAAACGCTACCGTTATCCCCTCATCTGGTTGGATACGCATGGTCAGATGATCACGCCCTGGCGGCCTGGCGCCGGTACCCTTGAAGACCTCGAATGGAACGTCCCGGAACGACAGCGACACCTCCGTGGCCTTCCTCGCGAGCATCTTTCCGGTCCTGAGGAAGAACGGCACCCCCGCCCACCGCCAGTTGTCGATGGCCAGCTCGAGTGCGGCATAAGTCTCCGCTAAGGAGTTTGCCGATACGTCGGGCTCTTTACGGAAACCCTCGTACTGTCCGCGAACGACCTTGTCCGCCGGGCACGGCTTCATCGACCTCAGAACCTTCACCTTCTCGTCGCGCAGGCGATCCGGTTCGATCGACACCGGCGGCTCCATGGCGAGGAAGGTGAGCACTTGGAGCAGGTGCGTCTGGACCATGTCGCGAATCGTGCCCGTTTGCTCGTAGAAGGAGCCTCTTCCCTCGACCCCGATGTCCTCGGCGACCGTGATCTGCACGTTGTCCACGTAGCGCCGGTTCCATATCGGTTCGAACATTCCGTTGGCGAACCGGAAGGCAAGGATGTTCTGGACCGTCTCCTTGCCTAGGTAGTGATCGATCCGGAAGATCTGGGACTCGTCGAATACCTCGTGGAGGATGTGGTTCAGCTCCCTGGCGCTGGCGAGGTCCCGCCCGAATGGCTTCTCGATCAGGATACGAGCGCCGCGATGCATATCGCTCTCCGCTAACCTGGCCACGATCATCGGGTAGGCCACGGGAGGAGTGGCGCAATAGAAGAATCGGCCGCCATCCGTCCCTCTCTCCTTGTCGATCAGCTCCAGGGCCTCCCGCAGATGCTCCATCGCCAGCTCGCTGTCGAACTCTCCTGTCACGTACGACAGGCGCTCCTGGAACCCTTCCCACGCATCATCCGAGACCTCACATCGGGCATACCGTCGAAGGGAGCTCAGGGCCGTCTCCCTGAACTGCTCGTCGCTCAACTCCGTCCGGGCGTACCCGACTATTGCGAAAGCCTCGGGTAGCATGCCCTCTACGTACAGGTGGAAGAAGGCTGGCAGCAGCTTCCGCTTGGTCAGGTCCCCCGATGCTCCGAAGATGATGACGGCCTGCGGTCCAGCCGGCCGCAAATGGCTCAACGCTGGCTCCCAATGAGCGTCCTTGGATCGACATCCTCGTCGCGGAGAGCCTCCGGATCGACCGGGACCCCGGAACGGATCAGCTCCCTTGTCCGCCGGACGTCCTTGCCCCGGTTTACCCCGACCGCGGCCTTCACGGCGCCGTCCTTCAAGTAGAAGCCGGCGAAGGACCGCTGCTCGATGCTGCCCCTGATCGCCAGCTCGTCCCATTCCTCGGCGAACCCAATGTACTGGAGATTGTGCTCGTACTGGTCCGACCAGAACCAGTGTGGGTCGTCGAACGGTGTGCCCCGTCCCATCATGCTTCGCGCTGCGGCGGCCCCCTGCTTGAGGGCGTTGTCCCAGTGCTCGACCCTAAGCCGTCTCTCGAACACCGGGTGAAAATGGTTCGCTACGTCGCCGGCCGCGTAGATGCCAGGCACGCCCGTTCGGCAGAGCTCGTCGACGACTATCCCATTGTCCACGGCAACCCGCGTTCCGCTAACGAGCTCCGTGTTCGGCTGGATCCCTATCCCAACTACCACAAGGTCGCAATCTATCCTGGTCCCCCGGCTGGTCACGGCCGACTCGACCCTGCCGGTCCCCTCGAACCGCCCCACAACCTGGTCGAAGTGGAAGCGGACGCCCTCGTCCCGGTGAATGGCCTCGTATACACGACCGATCTCACGACCCACTACGCGGAACAGCGGGACCTCAAAGATCTCGACCACGTCGACCTCGACCGCCATCCGTCGAAGAGACGCCGCCACCTCACTCCCGATGAATCCCGCGCCGACGACGACCGCTTTGCGCCCGGGCACGGCGTCGGCCTTGATGCGGTCCGCGTCTTCGATGGTCCGCAGTCCGTAGATGCCCTCGAGGTCGGCTCCGGGTACGGACAGCTTCCGGTTCCGGCCGCCGGTCGCCACGAGCACCCTCTCGTATCGGACTCGCTCGCCCCCCTCCAGCTCTACAACGCCCTCGATTGGGTCGATCCTGATGGCCCGCGTCGACAGACGCAGCTCCACGCCGTTCTCCTCGTACCAATCCTCTGGATGCAGGAAACTGCTCTCGGCGGTGGCCTCGCCGCGCAGATACTCCTTCGACAGTGGGGGCCGTTCGTATGGCGGGTGCGGCTCCGCCCCGATCATCAGGATGTCTCCGTCGAAGCCCTCGGTTCTAAGCGTCGTCGCGGCGGCCCCGGCGGTCAGGTTCGCCCCTACTATCACTAAGGGGTGGCCCTGCGCGGTAGCCATAACGCGAGGATATCGCCGCGTTCATGAAACGCGGCCGAAGATGGCCAGCAGCTCCGTCTGACGGCTCGCGCCGGGGGGTGGTACCACCTGTGGGCCAAAGGCCCCCGATGCCTTGAGCCCCGCCTCAATCGGCTTGGTGATCCCGTATAGGAGATCCACGGACTCGATGTCTAGGGTCTCGTCCGCGCCGATCGCCCGAGCCAGGTCCCACCCGTGGATGACCAGGTCCGTGAAGACCTCGTTCGTGTATAGCACGGCGGTGACGTCTCCGCGGGAGATGTGGACGATCGAGTCAGGTGGGGTGGACCCGACCGCCTCGGCACTCTCCTTCGCCGACCGGTCCCACGCGCCTATCGGATCATCCCCGAGGAGGTCTCCGGTGAGCGAATCGCCCACGTCCGCGATCGTCCTGCCGTTGAGGAGCGGCGGCATCCACATGGTCTCGTAGACCAGGTGCTGGACGAGCGCCCGCACGTCCCATTCTGTACAGGGGGTCGGCCGCCCCCACTGGTCATCGCGTATCGAATGAACGTGCTCTCCGAACCGGTCCAGCGCTCGCCAGTAGAGCTGTCTGTAGTCGCTCATGTTCCCCTTCCTCCTCTGATGCCGTGCAGACTAGACGACCCTGCGAGTTACGATTGTTTCGTGTCCGGGACCCGGAAGCTGGCACTGACCGCAGTCTTGTTCGCCCTGGCCGCGGCGACGGTGGTGGCTGCGTCGGCCACTCACCGCGCCTACCCTCTGTTCGTGGCGTGGGTGCCGCTGGTAGTCGTCCCATGGATTCTGGCCCGGCCCGAGCCGGGAGGCGAACCCCTCGAACATCCAGACGAGGGGCACGAAGAGCAGGTCTGACCCGTCGCTATTTCTTCTTCTTCGCGGCCGATCCCTTGGCTGTCGACTTCCTCGCCTGCGACTTCCTCTTCGTGGCTGCCGGAGCGCTCGGGGCCGCCGGGGCAGGTACCCCTCCAGCCCGGACACGCATTCGCTCCCCGGCTGCGGCAACCCTCGCCCCGGCCTTCATGGCCACCTCGGGAGCCCTCTCCGCAACCTTCTTCGCGACCACGGGCGCTTGCTTGGCCACCGCGCCCGCGAAGGACTGGGCGGCCTTCCTGGCGGCCGGCGCCCTCGCTGCAATCTTCTTCGCCACCTGGGGCGCCTTCTCCGCTGCCTTCATGACCACTCCCGGAGCCTTGTCCGCGACCTTCTTCGCAACCGCGGGAGCCTTCGACGCGGCACTCGCCATCATTTGCACGGCGGTGTCGGCTAGATCCTTCGCTCGTTTGTTCATCTCGACCTCCTTGTCCGATGTGAGTCTCGCCTACCAATCGATTCCAGGCAAGGCGTAGTCTTCGAATGCAATGGCGACGGGTGGCAAGAGCAAAGATGCAAGAGAGGGACCCAGGATGCGCGATCTGCCGAAGCCGCGGCGTGTGCCGAGCTTCATGGGGCCCCTCTTCCGGTGGTTGTTCCAGTGGCCGTTCCGTATCGCGCTTGCCGGACTCTACAGAGCCGGGTTCCTGCCATGGCAACTGACCGTCCTCTCGGTGGTTGCGAACGGCTTCGTCGGGTGGCTCATCGTGACGGGGCGGTTCTTCCTGCCGGGCGTGTTGCTCGTGGTCTCCGGTTTGCTGGACGTGTTTGACGGATCGCTGGCGCGCCTACGGGGGGAAGAGAGCCGAGCCGGCGCCTTCCTGGATTCCGTGAGCGACCGGATCTCGGACGTCATCCTTTTCGGTTGCCTGTTCTGGGCCCTTGCCGGTCAGGGACACGTCCTCCCGGCCGCGCTCGCGCTTTCGGCGCTGATCGTATCGCTGCTGGTGAGCCACGTGAGAGCCGAGTCGGAAGCGCTCGGCGTATCCCTCGCGGAGGGGCTGGTCCAGCGCTTGGAGAGATATGTCCTTCTTATGATCGGGCTGATCTTTCCACATGCCATCCTGCCGGTGCTGTTCCTATTGAACGCGCTCGGCGCGATCACGGTGCTCCAGAGGACCTACTCCGCGTGGCAGCAGCTGGGAGGGAAGGCGAGGCCGGCCCTGCCTCGCCGCGTTAAATAGCGTGACAAAAGCGCCGGGCCGATTTGACCCGAGACGAGAGTTCTGGGTATAAAGAGGACGGAACCGCTGGAGCCCTCGGGCCCCGGCGGTTCCGTTTTGGGGCCCTTTTGACGGCAGGGCGGGTTGCTCCGGAGATACCCGCTGCTCAATAATCTGCCACGTGGTAGAGAACCGTCCGACCGCTGAAGGCTCAGTCGTCCGTACCCGCCTTGCGGGCAAGTGCGTCCTCATCACCGGCGCCACCGGGTTCCTTGGAACCGCACTCTTCGAGAGACTCATCTCCGACTTCCCCGACACATCTGTCGTCTTGCTCGTCCGGTCGCGCTACGGGAGCCCACCAGAATCCAGGGTGGAGGAGCTACTGGCAGGGAACGCCTTCCGCCCTCTCCGTGAACGCGTCGGTATCGAGGGGATTCGAGCAGCCGTGGCGGATCGCGTCACCCTCGTAACTGGAGACGTGTCTGAGGACGCGCCGGAATTCCCCGAGGCGATCGACGTCGTCTTTCATTGTGCGGCGACGGTCGCCTTCGATCCGCCGATCGAGCAGGCCTTCCAGACGAACGTGCTCGGAGCGACGCAGCTTTACTCAGCGGTGGTTGCAGGCGGGAGCCGCCCGCACCTGGTCCACGTCTCGACCGCCTACGTGGCCGGGGTCTCGAAGGGCATCGTGCGCGAGCGGACCCTGGAGCACCGCGTCGATTGGCACACCGAGACCGAGGCCGCTCTTGAGGCCCGGCGAACCGCTGAGGCCGCATCCAGGAGGCCCGAGATGCTCGATCGCTTCGTCGCCAAGGCGACGCGGGAGCATCGCCGGGCCGGCCCGAGCGTCGTCGCGGCCGCTGCCGAGGAGCGGCGACAGGAGTGGGTCTCCAAGCGTCTGGTGGAGTACGGGCGGGCCCGAGCGCAGTCTCTGGGCTGGTCCGACGTCTACACGTTCAGCAAGGCGCTTGGCGAACGGGCCACCGAAGAGCTCGCCGCCAAGGAGGGACTGCCCCTCTCCATCGTCCGGCCTTCGATCATCGAGAGCGCACTCGAACGACCCTACCCGGGTTGGATCGAGGGCTTCAAGATGGCGGAACCCATCATCCTGGCCTACGGGCGCGGGGCGATCCCCGAGTTCCCTGGCTTGCCCGAATCGGTAGCCGACCTCATCCCGATCGACCTGGTCGTCAACGCGATGATTGCCGTAGCTGCCCACCCGCCGGCGCCGTCCGCGGGCGCCGCCTACTACCACGTGAGCTCGGGGTCGCGGAACCCGCTCTCCTATCGCGGCCTGTACAAGCACGTGAAGAGCTATTTCGAGGAGCATCCGCTCCCCCAGCGCGATCGGGGCGAGATCCGTGTCCCGCAGTGGCGCTTCCCGGGTCGCAAGCGGGTCGAGGGCATGCTCCGGACGGGCGAGAAGCTGCTCGACGCCACCGACCGCGCCGTCAGCCATCTGCCGAGGTCGAACCGCGTCCGAGAGTGGGTGCGCAAGGTCGATCGAGAGCGAGGCCGCCTGGAGTTCGTGCGGAGGTACGCGGATCTGTACGGCGCATACGTGGAGATCGAGGTCATCTATACGGATGAGGAAACGCTGGCCTTGTATCGCTCGCTACCCGAGGAGGACAGGCGCGACTTCCACTTCGATGTCGCAATCGTTGACTGGCGTCACTACATCGAGGAGGTCCACTGCCCATCGATAACCCAGAGCCTCCGGTACGTGTCGCCGGCCCGCCCGAAGCCCGAGGTGCGGGTCATCCCGAGACAGGACGGGGTGCTTGCGGTGTTCGACATGGAGGGGACGCTCCTCGACTCGAACGTGGTGGAGTCCTACCTCTGGCTCAGGCTGACCGAGCTTCCTCGAGAGGAATGGATCGGCGAGGTGGGCGCCGTGCTGCGTCGGCTGCCTCGTTACATCTCGGCCGACCGGCGCGACCGGGGCGAGTTCCTGAGGACTTTCTACAGACGCTACGAGGGCGCGTCGGTCGACGGCATCAACCGACTGATCGACGACGAGGTGGCCGACCTGGTCCTGCGCCGGCTATCGCCGGGCGCCGTACGTCGAATCCGCGAGCATCGCGCGGCAGGCCATCGGACGGTCCTCATCACCGGCGCGCTCGATTGCTTCGCACGCCCGCTGGCGCCCCTGTTCGACGAGATCGTGGCGACGCGGCTGGCGACTGAGGACGGCAGGTACTCGGGTTACCTGGTCTCCCCGCCGCTGGTGGGCGAGGCGAGGGCCGCGTGGCTACGCGCCTACGCGGAAAGGACTGAGGTCGACCTGCGCAGGTCCTACGCCTACGCCGACAGCCACTCGGACCTGCCACTCCTGCGTGCGGTCGGCAATCCAGTGGCCGTGAGCCCGGACGTGGCGCTTTTCCGCATCGCGCACCGGCGTCGCTGGCCCGTGGAGGATTGGCGAAGGTCGCAGGGCACGCCACGCGTGCTGGTGCCGGAGGCGTTGCCCTGATGCTAGCCCTCGAGCTTTACCGCTCGATACCGCGCTACGTCGCGGCCAGGGCCGTCGGCGAGCGCATACCTGGCCTGCTGGCCGGACCTCTGGCTCCACTTCGCCTGGTGAACCGGGACGAGCCCGCGCTGCCCGCCGACGGCTGGGCGCGCGTCCGGCCCCGCCTGTCTGGTATCTGCGGATCGGACCTCGCCACGCTGTCGGGGCAGGCGTCCTTTTATTTCTCATCGCTGGTCTCCATGCCGTTCGTGCCCGGGCACGAGGTGGTCGGCGATCTCTTCGAGAGCTGCGAGGATCTCCCTGCCGGCACCCGCGTGGTCCTCGAGCCCGTCCTCTCCTGCGCGGCGCGCGGGCTGGAGCGGTGCCCGTCCTGCGCCGCAGGCCTGACCGGACGCTGTGATCGGATCACGGTGGGACATGTCTCTCCCGGCCTGCAGACCGGTTATTGCGCGGACACGGGCGGGGGCTGGGGCGCGATGCTGGTGGCCCATCGGTCCCAACTCCATCCGGTGCCGGACACTCTCACCGACCAGCGGGCGGTCCTGGTGGAGCCGTTGGCTTGCGCCGTGCACGCCGTCCTTCGGGCAAGGCCGGAGCCGGGGGCCTCGCTCCTGGTTGTGGGCGCGGGAACGGTCGGCGCCCTCTCTCTGATAGCCATCCGCGAGTTCACGTCAGCCGGAAGGGTGATAGCCGTCGCCAAGCATCCTCGCCAGCGCGAGCTCGCCCTGCGACTGGGGGCTACCGAGGTGGTCGATCCGAAGGAGGCGGTCACGGCTCTCCGCAGGACGACGCACGCCTACCGGCTCTCACCCGAGCGTGGACTCCCCTACCTCCTGGGAGGGGTGGACGTGGCCCTCGACTGCGTGGGGTCCAGGTCGTCGTTGGACCTTGCGCTCCGGACGACGCGCTCGGGCGGCAGGGTCGTGCTTGCCGGGATGCCGGCCAGCGGCGCGGACCTCGCGCCGGTATGGTTCCGAGAGCTCGAGGTCACGGGCGCCTACGCTGCCGGGACGGAGCTGACGGAGGACGGCCCCGCGTCCACGTTTGATCTTGCCATGGACCTGGCTAAGCAGGCACCGTTGGACGGGCTGGTGGGGGCGGAATATCCCCTGTCCCGCTGGCGGGAGGCGCTCGACCATGCCTTCGCTGCGGGTCGGCTCGGGACCGTCAAGGTCGCTTTCAACCCATTGGAGGACGCGAAGTGAGCAGACCCGGATTCGTCCTTGAAGTCGACGAGCGGACGCCGCCGATCCTGGTGCACGAGGGCGAAGGGTTCCGCCTCCAGAAGTTCCCGTTGGGGACCCAGGTGATCTACGCGCCGGACTCGCTTCCTTCGGTGAGGGACGTAACCGAGGCGATCCGACACGCGCTGCTCCACCCGCTGGGCTCCGAGCCTCTCCCCGAGCTCATGAAGCCGGGCATGCGCCTGACGATCGCGTTCGACGACATCTCGCTCCCCCTGCCACCAATGCAGACCCCCGACATCCGCGGCCGGGTGATCGAACAGGTTCTCGAGATCGCCGCCCGCCGCGGCGTCGACGACGTGAAGCTCATCGTCGCGAACTCACTCCACAGGCGGATGACGCCGGCGGAGATCAAGCGTGCCGTAGGGGAGCGCGTCTACCGCTCTTTCTGGCCGGAGGCACTCACGAACCACGACGCGGAGGACCCGGAAGGCCTCACCCACGTCGGTCAGACCGACCGCGGCGAAGACGTCGAGATCAACCGACGCGCGGCCGAGTCGGACCTGCTGGTCTACGTGAACATCAACCTCGTTGCGATGGACGGGGGACACAAGTCCGTGCCGGTCGGACTCGGCTCTTACAAGAGCCTCCGTCACCACCACACCGTCCACACGATGCTGAATTCGAGGTCGTTCATGGATCCTGAGCACTCGGGACTGCACCGCTCCTGCGATCGGATGGGGCGTTTGCTCGCCTCGAACGGTCTTCGGATCTTCACGATCGAGACGACACTCAACAACGAGACTTTCCCCAAGCCCTTCGGTTTCATGAACAAGCGCGAATGGGAGTGGTCGCTGGCCGACCAGGGCGCTTACCTTGCGGCCAAGAAGGCCAACGACGGGGCGCCGGCTCGCGCCCGGCGGGAGGTCTTTCGAAGGATCGCCTCACCGTACGGAGTGACCGGCATCCACGCCGGAGAGACGGAAGCCGTCCACGAGCAGACGCTCGCGAACGTGCACCGGCAGCAGCTTGTTGAGGTCAACGGCCAAGCGGACATCATGGTGGTGGGGCTCCCCTACATATGCCCCTACAACGTCAACTCGATCATGAACCCGATCCTGGTCCAGTGCCTGGGCCTCGGGTACTACTTCAACCTCTACCGGACAAAGCCCGTCGTCCGCAAGGGGGGCGCCATGATCCTTTTCCACCCCGTGCCCTGGGAGTTTCACCAGCTGCACCATCCGAGCTACGTCGACTTCTTCGACGAGGTCCTATCTGAGACGACCGATCCCGCGGAGATCGAGGCGAAGTTCGAGCAGCAGTACGCCGCGGATCCCTGGTACGTCCATCTGTACCGCACCTCTTATGCCTACCACGGCGTGCATCCCTTCTACATGTGGTACTGGGGCGCGCATGCCATGGACCATCTGGGTGACGTCATCTTCGTAGGGGCGGATCGCAAGGCCGTGAGGAGGATGGGCTTCCGAACGGCCGGGTCCTTCTCGGACGCGCTCGAAATGGCAAGCGAGACGGTGGGGCGCAGCCCGAGGATCACCTACCTGCACACGCCGCCGCTCGCCATGGCAGAGGTCCGCTGATGGGCGGGCCAGGCCGCTTCCTCGACGACATCAAGGAGGTCGCGCTCGGCTGGCGATGGACAAGGCGGCCTCTCACGCCGCGTTCGGCCGAGCCCTTCGCTCCACGGCCACAGCCGAGGGAGTTCCCCACCGCTTGGGCCAGGACACCGGCAGCCCGGGCCGTCCGGGAGGGGATCCTCAGCTTCGGGTTCAAGCCGCTCGTCTGGACCGAAACGAGACCGACGGTGGAGGGCTTGGATAATCTTGAGAGCCTGACACCCCCTGT
>Ga0210378_10000274_pt1 | contig 25482 bp, 25 predicted proteins | sample PLM1_60_b1redo_FD_155465 | JGI IMG/M metagenome (GOLD analysis project Ga0210378, IMG submission 155465) | Groundwater sediment microbial communities from an aquifer in East River, Colorado, USA - PLM1_60_b1 redo | ecosystem: Environmental > Terrestrial > Soil > Riparian zone | place: USA: East...
GGCGAGCTGCTGGCCGGACGCCAGATTGATACTGCTCATGGCGTGATGGATCTGGGACATGCCGGTGGCCTGCTGGCCGGCCGAGGCCGCCATCTGGCCCACCACCTGGCCGGACTCCGTCACCGTCTCGCCCAGCGCGCGGATCGTCTCTCCGGCCTGGAGAGCGACCATGACCGCCGCGTCCACGCTGCGCTTGCCCTCTTCGGCGGCCGCCACCGCGCTCGTCGTGGCCTTCTGGATCTGGCCGAGGATCTGCCGCACCTGGGCCGTGGCCTTCTTCGACTGATCGGCCAGCGCCTTGACCTCACCGGCCACCACCGCGAAACCCTTGCCTTGCTCCCCGGCGCGCGAGGCCTCGATGGCGGCGTTGAGGGCGAGGAGGTTCGTCTGCTCCGCGAGGTCCTTCACGGTGGAGGTGATCTCCCCGATGGCCTGGCCCTGTTCCGCGAGAGCCATGGTCCCCTCCGTGATGGCCTGCACCTGATCCTTCACCGACCGCAGCCCCACCACCGTATCGTCGACCGCCTTCCGCCCCGCGCGAGCGATCTCGACCGCGCGGTTGGCCGCATCGGCGACGGAGGGAGCGCGCTCCGCGGCCTGGCGTGAGGTCTCCGCGACCTCGTTGACGGTGCTGACGGTCTGCGCGACCGCCGTCGCCTGCTGCTGCGCGGCCGTTGACTGCTCCGTGGTACCGGCGAGGAGCTCGGCCGCGGCCGCCGAGATGCCGTTCGCCGTCTCGGAGACACCGGCGAGAAGTGTCTCGAGGCGCACCCGCGCGGCCTTCTCATCGCTCAGAAGGTGGCGGATGGTGGCAAGCACGGCGTTCCAGGCCTCGCCCAGCCTCCCGACTTCGTCGTCGCCCAGGGGCGGCGCGTCCGCGGCGTGGTCGCCGGAGGAGGAACGTTCCGCCACCTGGACGAGTACCCGCACGCGACGCGCCGCGTCGTGGAGGAGGTACAGGGTCACGAGGCACACGAAGGCCACGAAGAGGAGGAAGCCATACTGGGTGGTCCGGAACTGGTCGGCATCGCGGCGCACGGCGGCATCGATGTCCTTCTGGATCTCGTCCATTTGCGCCACGTACCGCTTGACGGTGGCGTTCAGGGCCGAGAGCGTCGCGGGATCGTGGCTGGCCGTGAGCCGATCCAGTGCCGGCACGATCTGCGAGCGCCAGAAGGTCTCCAGTGACTCACCTCCCCGAATGGCGTCGAACCGGCGGTCGATCTGTCCGCGCACATCGGCGACCTCGCCGAGCGTGCCCGCCCGCTGCTCGCCCGTGTCGCGAGCCAGGCGCTCGGTGAGGGCCAGCAACCGGTAGGCATCGCCGCGGTCATGTCCCAGGACGTTCGTCTGGGCCATCGCCGCGTCGATCTCGCCCAGCATTCGGAAGTCGGCGGCGATGAGGAGGATTGCGGAGACCAGGATGGCCACGCTCAGCAACCCGAGGCGTGCGCCCAGGGTCTTCCGCCAGGGTATCTTTCTCGCCATGTCGTCTTCCTCTTATCGCGCCGCCGGAGTGAATCCGGCGGCGCTATTTAGGCGGGGGGCAAGGCCCCCCGCACCCCCCACCCGAATTTCGGACTGGGCCTCCGAAGCTCCCCCCGCGTGTCCTGCGTCGATGGTCAACCGTGGATCGTTCAGGAGCGCCTCTCCGGAAAGGACGATGAGTCCGTCGGGGCTCACCCCTCGCAGGTAAGCCCTTGCCCAGGCCGTCTCCGTTTGCGCCAGGCTCGCGCGGGGCACATACAGGATTTCGCTGGCGGCGTCGGCGAGGAGGCCGAACTCGCGCCGATGCTCGCCGAGTACCACGATCCGGCCGAGGTCGGTGACACCCTCCGCCACGACGCCCAGGAGGTGGCGTAAATCGAAGAGGGCGAGGATCTCGCCGCGCAGGCTGGTGATGCCAAGGACGAACGCGGGGGTGCCGGGCACGGGCGTGAACCGGGTCAGACGCGCGACCTCGCGCACGAAGCGGCTCTCGATGCCGTAGCGCTCGCCGGCCAGCTCGAACCCCACCAGCTCCAAGACCTCTCCCGCGCGGGGCGGCTCGTCGGGGACCCGCGCCAACTGCCGCGCCCGCGCCTCCAGTACCTCACGGCGGCCGTCAGGCAAGGGTCACCTCCAGCCGCTCCATCTCGCCCGAGGCCGCGGAGTGGAGGGCCCCTGTCCGCTCGCCGGCGCCCGCCGGAACTTCCTCGTCCGATGGGCGGGCCGCGCACAGGTCCCGTGCGTTCCGGAAGGCTCGCAGCGCGCACGGGTGAGCGCCGCCTCTTCGCAGGATCGTGCCGAGGAGGAAGTGCGCGACGGCGAGGGAGGGATCGAGGTAGAGGGCGCGCCGTGCCTCGTGTTCCGCTTCCTCGCCGCGGTCCAGGGCCAGGAGAAGCGTGGCCCGCAGGTAATGCAGGGGGGCGTCCAGAGGATGGCGGCGCAGCGCGGCCTGCGCGATCCGTTCCGCTGCCTGAGACCCCTTCGCGTTCGCATGTCGCGTCACGCGCTCGAACGCTTCTCGCCCCAGGTCGGGCTCGGCGGCCGGAGGCAAGGCTTTCAGCGGCGGAGGAGGAACAGCCTGGGCGGGTCTCGCCGGCACGGCCCGGGCCGGTGCAGGGCCGGGGCGCCGGTACACGAGGCCCACGCGCGTCACCTCGACTTCGAAGGGGGCATACTCGCCCAGGAGCAGGTCGGCACCCGCGGTGAGCAGCACTCCGCCTTCGGCCAGGCAGTCGAACAGTCGCGCGGCGATCCGTCCCGCCGTCGCGTGGTCGAAGTACATGAGGACGTTGCGGCAGAGGATGAGATCCATCCCGAAGGCGCCGGCCGCCGCGTAGTCTTCCGGGCCGACGAGATTGAGGCGCTCGAAGCGCACCTTGTTCCGAATTCGATCGACGAGGATTCGGCACCCTCGCGCATGGCGGAAGTAGGCGCGGAGGAATGGGCCGCTCACGCCCCGCATCGACCAGTCCGAGTAGCAGCCGGCCCGTGCTTTCTCGAGGGCGGCGGTCGAGAGGTCGGTGCCCAGGACGACGGCGCCTTGGTCCAGCCCTTCCTCCTCGAGCAGGATGGCGAGGCTGTACGCCTCTTCGCCCGTCGAGCAGCCCGCGCTCCAGACACGGGCGGGGGCGCCTGCGCCCCGGCGCTTGAGGGCGGGGAACACCGCTCGACGGACCCGCTCCATCTGGTCGGGGTCCCGCATGAAGTGGGTCTCTCCCACCGTCAACTCGTCGACGAGACCGTCGAGCGCGATCCCGTCGCGGCGAACCAGGATGAGGTAGTCCGCGAGGTCGTCCACGCCCGCGTGCTTCATGGCACGCGCGACGCCGGCCTCCGCCTCCATACGTCGGTTGGGCGCGAACACCATGCCGGATCGTTCGGCTACGAGGGCGAGGAGCTCCTCTCTCATATCAGGCCGGGGCGAGGAGAGCCTCGTCGAGCGACGCGGCCTCCGCGGCGGAGAGAAAGGTCGTCAGGTCGTGAATGAGCATCAGGCCGTCGTCGAGCTTGGCCACTCCCGCCACGTAGGTGGCACTCGGCCCGAGCGTCTGGGACGGCTGGACCGAGGCCTCGTCGACGAAAGCCAGATGCGTCGCCCGATCGACACGCAGGATCACGCCGCGCGGACCCGCCGAAGCCACGATGAAATGGTCGGACGGATCGAGCGCCTTGGCGGGCAGGCGGAAGCGCGAGCGGACGTCCAGCACGGGAAGAACGTGGCCCCGCACGTTGACGACGCCCTCGATGGCGGCGGGGGCGTTGGGCAGCGGCGTGATCGTCACCGCCCGGACCAGCTCGCGTACGTCGACGGTCGGAAGGCCGTACCTCTGGCCTCCCACCTCGAAGACGAGGACCTCGCGAGCGACCTTGCCGGTGGTGGGGAGCGCTGCCATGTGCTTGGTTCAATTGAGGTCATTGCAAGGACCAGGCCGTCGCACTGGACGCGCTGTTGGTGCACGAGCGGCCGCTGGGCTTCACCAGATTCTGGAATCTGCCATGGCGCGGGCCCGCACACGTGCACCACGTGCACTTTACGGAGTGGCGCCGTTCTTGCGTAAGGGAGGGGGTTGGACCGGGGCCGTCGCGCGGTCTGGCGTCGCCCCGGGGGTTCTTTCAGTGCATGATCGGGTCGGGTTTGCGGCCGGGGCCAGCGGACAGGTATCCTAGACCTGCTTCTGCCATCCCGGAAGGTCGCCCGGCGCGTAGGCACTGTCATGCGTAAGAACGCGTTCTCTCACGACCCCGCCCGCTCCCGCGCCCGAGCACGAACGCGGCGCAAGGCTCACTGCATGTCCGAGGTCAGCTCCACGGCGGTTATCGAGCAGCACGCGGCGCGGCGCCGCCAGGCTACGTTCCCGATCGTGGGTATCGGGGCGTCGGCAGGCGGCCTGGAGGCCTTCCGCCAGCTGCTCGGAGCCCTCCCGACCGACAGCGGGATGGCCTACGTGCTCGTCCAGCACCTCCACCCGCGGCACGAGAGCATCCTGGCCGCGCTGCTCTCCCAGACCACGAAGATGCCCGTGTCCGAGGTGAAGGGCGACGTGCGCGTGGAGCCCAACCGGGTCTACGTCATCCCGCCGTCGCAGGACATCGGCATCGTGGATGGGATCCTCAAGCTCGTGCCTCGGAGCGAGAGCGGCCGCCTGCACATGCCGATCGATTACTTCCTGCGGACGCTGGCCGAGGTACAGGGCAGCCAGGGCATCGGGGTCGTCCTGTCGGGCACGGCGACGGACGGGACCCTGGGCCTGAAGGCGATCAAGGCCGAGGGTGGCATCGCCTTCGCCCAGGACCCGAGCTCAGCCGAGTTCGACGGGATGCCCCGCAGCGCCATCGCCGCCGGCTGCGTGGACTTCGTCCTGCCCCCGGCGGGGATCGCGCGGGAGCTGACACGGCTCGGGCGCCATCCGTACATGGCCGCCGGTGCGCCGCGGGCCCTCTCGGGGATCGCCCCCGCTCCCGCCAGGGAAGAAGAAGGGAAAAAGGATCTGGCCAGCCTCGACAGGATCCTCGCCCTCATGAGAAAGGGCTCCGGCGCCGACTTCGGCGCCTACAAGAAGACGACGCTCCGCAGGCGCATCGCACGCCGGATGGTCGTGAACCGCATCGAGACGCTCGACGCCTACGCGCGGCACCTCGAAAGCGACGTGAGCGAGATCCAGGCCCTTTACCAGGATTGCCTCATCACGGTGACGTCCTTCTTCCGCGATCCGTCGGTTTTCAAGGCGCTGAGCCAGCAGGTCTTCCCCGTTCTCCTCAAGGACCGGGCGCCCGACGCGCGCATCCGGGTGTGGGTGCCGGGGTGCGCGACGGGCGAAGAGGCGTACTCGATCGCCATCGGCCTGCTGGAGCGCGCGGGCGAGTTGTCGAGCAACCCCTCAATCCAGATCTTCGCCACCGACCTCAGCGAGAGTGCCCTCGATAAGGCGCGGGCGGGCCTCTATCTCGCGAATATCGCCCAGGATGTCTCCGCTGAACGCCTGCAGCGCTTCTTCACGAAGGTAGACGGCCATTATCAGATCAGCAAGACCATCCGCGAGACGTGCGTCTTCGCCCGCCATGACCTGGCCAAGGATGCGCCCTTTTCCAAGATGGACCTCATCAGCTGCCGCAACGTGCTCATCTACATGGAGCCCCCCCTTCAGGAGAGGGTGTTCGCGAGCTTCCACTACGCCCTCAATCCAGGGGGCTTCCTCGTGCTCGGGACTTCGGAGAGCGTGGGCGGGGCCGCCGCGTTCCTGGAGCCGCTCGACGAGAAGCGCAGGATCTACTCCCGGAAGAAGACGGCCTCCGCTCCGCATCTCTCCGTCGCGAAGGGCGCTCGCATCGCCGCGGCGCCGGCAAAGCTGACCCCCGTCATGCCCCGGGCCGTCCCCCCCGGGATACCGACGGAAGCCGACCAGGTGCTGCTCGCCCGTTACGCCCCCGCCAGTGTCGTCGTCGACGACCGCCTCGACATCCTCGAATTTCGCGGCGATACCCATCCGTTCCTCGAGCACGGGCGCGGCCAGGCCAGCCTGAACCTGATCAGGATGGCCCGCAAGGGCCTCCTGCTGGAGCTGCGCCAGACGATCGAGGAGGCGAGGAGGAAGGACGCGCCCTCCCGGAAGAAAGGCCTGCGCATTCGTTACCGCGGGCAGGTCCGCGACGTGAACCTCGAGGTCCTCCCGCTCAAGGGAGCGGCGGAGCGCTGCCTGCTCGTGGTCTTCGAGACCCTTCCGCTGTCGCGGAAGCGGGCGGACAAGTCCGCACCCGCGAATGGCCGCACCATCGCCGGCGGGAACCGGGACACCGCACGGCTCAGGCAGGAGCTGGCGCAAGCTGCACAGCTCCTCCGGAAGGTCGTGGAGGAACACGACGCCGCCCTCGAGGAGCTGCAGTCCTCGAACGAGGAAGCGGTCTCCAGCAACGAAGAGCTGCAGAGCGTGAACGAGGAGCTGCAGACCGCCAAGGAGGAGATTCAGTCCGCCAACGAGGAGCTGGCCACGCTCAACCGGGAGCTGCAGGAGCGGAACCTGCAGTTCGGGCAGGCGAACGACGACTTGAAGTTCAGCGGGCAGGAAATCCAGCTCGCGCTCGATTACGCCAACGCGATCGTGTCGACGGTGCGGGGGCCTCTCCTCATCATGGACGGCGATCTGCGGGTCGAAAAGGCCAACCGCGCCTACTATGAGACCTTCGTCCAGCGGCCGGAGGAGACGGAGGGCAGGCTGCTGTACGAGCTCGGGGACGGCCAGTGGGACTTCCCCAGCCTGCGGACGGCGCTCGGGGAGGTGCTTCCAAAGGACAGCTCGTTCGAAGGCTTCGAGGTGGATCGGGAGTTCCCCCAGATCGGCCGGAGGACGATGGTGCTCAACGCCCGCCGCCTGCGCAATGAGCGTGGTGGCAGCGAGCGCATCCTCCTCGCCATCGAGGACCGCACGGAGTTGAAGCGTGTGGAGCAGGGGCGCGACGCCCTCCTGATCCTGGAGCAGGCCGCCCGCGCGCGAGCCGAGGCGGCCGACCACCTCAAGGACGAGTTCGTGGCCACCGTTTCCCACGAGCTGCGCGGGCCGCTGACCGCCATGGTGGGCTGGATGCACATACTGACCAGCAACGACCAGATGGTCGACGCGGCCATGATGGCCAGCGGGCTGGCCGCGATCGACCGGGGCATCAAGGCGCAGGCTCGGCTCATCGCCGACCTCCTGGACCACTCCCGCATCGTCACCGGCAAGCTTCAGATATCCCGCCGCATCGTCGACCTGGCCACGATCGCGGAGGCCGCCGTCGAGAGCCTGCGCGCGGCGGCGCAGGCCAAGGACATGACGTTCGAGCTGTGGCGCGATCCCCGCGCGGCCATCGTCCTGGGCGACCCCGACCGCCTGCAGCAGGTGCTCTGGAACTTGGTCAGCAACGCCGTCAAGTTCACGCCGCGGGGCGGCCGCGTCCAGGTCTGGGTGGGGCGCGCGGGGACCTCCGTGCACCTCCGGGTCACCGACTCGGGCCAGGGCATCAAGGAGGACTTCCTGCCCCATGTCTTCGAACGCTTCCGCCAGGCCGAGAGCTCGGCTCGCCGCAGCCAGCCCGGTCTGGGGCTGGGCCTCGCCATCGTGCGGCAGCTCGTCGAGCTGCACGGGGGAACGGTCGAGGCGCAAAGCGCAGGCGAGGGCAGGGGATCCACCTTCACGATCATCCTTCCCATCCCCGCCCTGCTGATGCAACCGACGGGAGCCGAGTCGGCGGACGTCGGGAGCTTCGATGTGGCGGCCCCCGCCACGGAGCCGGCGCCGGAGCCTCAGCCAGGACGGACGCTGCTCGCCGGCGTGAGCGTGCTCGTCGTGGAGGACGATGCCGACAGTCGAGAGTCGCTCGTCAGGGTGCTCGAGCAGTACGGCGCGCGGGGGATGGGGGCGGCCTCGGCCCGCGAGGCCATCCGGACCCTGCAGGTCTCGCTTCCCGACGTCCTGGTGAGCGACATCGGGATGGCGGGCGAGGACGGTTACGACTTGATCCGACAGTTGAGGACGCTCCCGGCGGAGCGAGGCGGACGGATTCCTGCGCTCGCCGTCACCGCCTATGGAGAAGAGCGCGACCGCCACAAGGCCATCTCGGCCGGCTTCCAGGCGCACGTGGCGAAGCCGGTGGCCCCCGTGGAGCTGGTGATGGAGGTCGCACGGCTGGCGGGCCGGACCGGCGACAATTCACGGGCCGAAAAAGAGACCCCCGCCTGAATCTGTAACGAACTTCGTCAGAAGAACAGCTCCCCCAGCGCGTAGCCGGCGATGCCGCCGATGAGGCAAAGGGGAAGCGACCGCTTCGGGGTCATGCCGAGCGCGCCCAGCGCGGCGAAGAAGATCGGACCGTCGGCGAACGAGCGATCGTCGGTCACGAGACTCAGCGTCGCCAGGCTCGCGAAGATCGGAGCCGGCACCCGCGCGAGAACCGCTGCGAAACGGCCGCCCGGGCGCGGCAGGAGGGCCAGGGCGGCGGCGCGGCTGGCATAGGTGATCAGGGCTATCACCGCGACCACGATCGGGCTCACGGCTTCTCTCGCGGCAAGGCCACGAGCACGCCGACGAAGACGGGAGCCAGGGCGCGCAGGCCGGGCAACGCGAACGCCAACCCGCCCGTCAGGGCGGCGGCGGAGAGAGCGCGCACGGCGTCGCTGCGAGACCGGCACGCGAGCGAAGCCAGGCCGATGAAGAGCACGGGAAAGATTGCGCCGGCCATGCCCGCGACGCCTGGGAATCCCGCTCCCAGCACACCAAGCACCGTGCCGGTCTGCCAGGCGACGTAGCAACCCACGCCCGAGACCAGGAGGGTCCGCTGCGCGGCCGCGTCCGCGCCTCGGCCCTCGCGCTCCGCGGCGTCGCCCGCGGCGACGGCGAAACCGAAGGTCTCGTCGAGCAGGAAGAAGGCATGTCCGGCGCGGCGAAGCCACGATCCGCCCATCCGCGGGCGCAGGACGGCGCCGAGGACGAGGTGGCGAAGGTTCAGGGTGCCGGCGGTCAGCAGCAGCGCGGGCGCCGCCGCCCCCGCACTCAGCAAGACCACGAGCGCGAATTGCAGCGAGCCGGAGAAGATCAGCAGCGATGAAGCGACGGTCAGCTCCGCGCCCAGGATCGGGCGCGCGCCGGCACCGTAGAGCGTTCCGAAGACGGCGATGGCGGCGGCGGCCGGGAGGCTCGTCGCCAGGATCGATCCGACGGTCGGTCCCGAGCGGTTCACGATCCCGGCAGGGTACCGCCCGAGTGGTGGTGCCCGCAAGGCGATTCGATGTCTCTCGGCTGTCACACACACGTCATGGACGGCCGCTACTAATGGGAGCGGATCGGACGAAATCGCCACGCCGGTTCGCCCTGACGCAAACACGGAGGAACCATGAAGCCAACATCCATGCGGAAAGCACTGCTCATGGGCGCTGCGGGCGCCTGTCAGCTCGCGCTGTTGCTCTCTCCGTCCCTGATCGGGCGCGCCGAGGCGCAGACGCTCGAGAAATTTGCCGCACTACCCGCCGATACGTTCGCGCCGGGCCCGACCTCCGGCCAGTTCATAGCCCCGGCCAACGGCCGCACCCCACCCTTTTCCCACAAACAGCCGGTGCAGGGAGTCTCGTCGGTGCTGCGCGCGAGCAACGGCGACTTCCTGGTGATGTCCGACAACGGGTTCGGCGCGAAGAGCAACTCCGCCGACTACGTGCTGCGCGTCTATCGCGTCGATCCGAGCTTCCGCACGCGCTCGGCAGGGCCGGGCACCATCACGGTCGAGTCGTTCTTCACGCTCCGCGATCCCCGCCGCCAGGTGAGCTTCCCGATCGTCGCCGATTTGGCCACCTACCCCAACGGTACCGGGACGGTCCCGGTCGATGCGCAGATCCGCGAGAAGAAGCTCCTGACCGGCAGCGACTTCGACATCGAGTCGTTCCGCCAGGCGCCGGATGGAACCTATTGGTTCGGCGACGAGTTCGGGCCCTTCCTCCTGCACACGGATGCGACCGGCCGGGTGCTCGAAGCCCCGTTTCCGCTGCCCGGCGTTCAGTCGCCCGACAACCCCTTCCTGGGCAGCGCTACGCCGAACCTGCCGCGCAGCAAGGGCTTCGAAGGCATGGCCATCACGCCCAACGGCAAGCGGCTGTACCCGATGCTGGAGGGCTCCCTGACCACCGACCTCGACCAGCGCCGCCTGCTCATCAACGAGTTCGACCTGCGGAAGAAGGCCTACACGGGCCGGCAATGGTCCTACCGGCTGGAGGCCCTGTCCACCAGCGGTCAGGCGATCGGCGACTTCACGGCGCTCAGCAACCACGACTTCCTCGTCATCGAGCGCGACGGCGGCCAGGGACCGACGGCCCTGTTCAAGAAGGTCTTTCTCGTGAACCTCGCCGAGGTGGACGCGAGCGGCTTTCTCGTCAAGCGTGAGGTCGTGGATCTGATGAACATCCCCGATCCCCACGACGTGGGCGGCACCGGCACCGGCGTCTTCACGTTCCCGTTCGTCACCATCGAGAGCGTGATCCCGCTCAGCGAGAGGCGGATCGGCGTCCTCAACGACAACAACTATCCGGGCAGCTCGGGCCGCACCGCCGGCCAGCCCGACAACAACGAGTTCATCGTCATCAAGCTCGACGAGCCGCTGCCCGGTGGCGGTGGCCACGGGCACGATGAGGACGATGATGACGACGGTGGCCACGAGGAACGACGATGACGACGACGGGGAGAGGGCGAGCGAACGTCGGCTGGGAACTGAGGCGGCCCCTTCTCGACTACCGGAACGGGGACCGGTGCGGTGTCGTAAAAGGCGCCTTCTAGGATCGACGTTATGCGCTCAGTTCGGGAAGGATGAGCCGCGCCGCGCGCCGTCGCAGGAGTTCCCGCGCGACCGCGTTGTCGGCCATCGTGGCAGCCTGCAGGTACAAGGTCGCCGCTTGGCGATTTCGCACCTGCCGGGCGCGCTGCAGCTCCTGCTCCGACAGCGATCCCCCGTCGGTATCAGATCCGTTAGGACTCGGCATGCAGTTCACGTTGCTCCCCTCCTACCATTACGTCGAACGGGCACCGACGAAATCGACACCGCACCGCCGGAACGTCACGGCGTGGCCCGCTCGGGCGCCCCCATCAGTGATCTCGTACCTGCCTGATGGGCGCCACCGGAGGGGCCTGGTAGCCCGCGGTGAGCGTGGGCCAGGAGAAGGCCTGAAAGGAGTTGGCCCTGTACCCTGTATGCCTGTCGTCGGCGGCGCCAGCGATCGCGAGTACATCGCAAAAGTAATCCCGCGGCCGATGAGTATCGGCGCCGGCCGGAGTCTCCACTAATGAACCGGTACGGCTGCCCGTGCCGGCGGCCGTGATGTCATGGGAGACCTTCAAGGCGGTATGGTTCAACGACCCGGACGGCAACATCCTCGGCATGCTTCTCGCGACAACCCAGCTGCTTGCTCAAAGAGCGCGTATCGACCCGCCCCATTCGGCGAACGATCGCATGCTCGAGCCAGGCCCCCAGGCTGCACAACTAGCGCGTCTATCTTCAGGAAATCATGAGGCCGGCATCGGGATCGGGAATCCCAGACTTCCGCCGCATCGAGTACTTGACCTACAACCCGATCGAAGTGCGGTGGCAATACGTGTCGATGGACACGCGGGCACCGATCGGCCTCATGCCGGCCAAGAGCTTCGGAGACGGGCAGGGGTCCAGCATCACGGTCCACTTCGAGAACTCTGCGCTTGCGGGCTTCGGTCCGGATCTGGAGGCGCGCCTGTTCCGGGCGAAGCACGTGACCACGACGGAGTCGGATGTCCGCGACGTGACACGGCAGTATTGGACGTCCGCAGGCGGAGGGGAATGGCTGGCGGTTCAGTATGAATACACGCGGAAACGCTGAAGGGGGGAGCGGCCACTCATTTCACCTGCGATTTCTTGACTTGCCGTGGATTTGGTTGAGCGGTATAAGAAAATGTGGAGACATCGCGCATCGCCGACCAGCTCCGACGCGCCTTCGAGGGCGAAGCCTGGCACGGCCCATCACTGCTCGAGATACTCGACGGCCTCACGGCCGCCGGCGCCGCCGCTCGGCCGTTGCCTACATCCCACCGCATCTGGGAGATCGTGCTGCACATCGCCGTGTGGGACGACGCCGCCCGCCGCCGTATGGCCGGGGAGGTCGTTCAACCCACACCGGAGGAAGACTGGCCGGCGGTCGAGGAAACCAGCCCCGCCGCGTGGCAGCGCACGCTGGATCACGTCAAGCAGACCCACGATGCGCTGGTCAGAGCCGTCATCGCCTTCCCCGACTCGCGCCTGCTCGAAAGAGTTCCGGGGAAGGAGCCGGACTACTACGACTTCTATTACCTGCTGCACGGCATCGCGCAACACGAGCTCTACCACGCCGGCCAGATCATGCTGTTGAAGAAAGCTCTGCCCTGATCGGGCGAGGGACCTTTTGCCATGTGTCGAAACATCCGCACGCTGTTCAATTTCGAGCCGCCCGCGTCCGACGAGGAGGTCCGTGCCTCATCGGTGCAGTTCGTCCGCAAGCTGAGCGGCTTCCACCACCCCTCCAAGGCGAACCAGGAGGCGTTCGAACGCGCGATCGAAGAGGTCACGGCCGCCGCCCGCCGGCTCGTCGACTCCCTCGTTACGAACGCTCCGCCACGCGATCGCGAGGAAGTGGCGGCGGTGGCCCGGGCCCGCTCGGCCGAGCGTTTCAGCCGCGAGCGGTAAGCGCGCCCATCTTCCCCGCTTGATAGTCGCGGATGGCCTGCCGGATCTCCGCCTGGGTGTTCATCACGAAGGGTCCGTACCCGACCACGGGCTCCTCGATCGGCTCCCCTGACATCACGAGCAGGGTGGCGTCCGTGCGGGCGTGCAGGGAGATCGCGCCGCCGCGGCGGTCGAACAGCACCAGCTCCGCGTCACTGGCCGGCTCGGAGCCGTTGACGTCCACGTCCCCCCGGAGGACGAGGACGGCCGTGGTGTGGCCCTCCGGGAAGTTCAGCTCGACGTCGTGGCCGGCCGCCAGACGGACGTCCCAGAGGCTCACGGGCGTAAACGTCCGGGCCGGGCCCTTGGCTCCCTGGAACTCTCCGGCGATCACGCGCACCGTTCCCCCGCCCCCCGCAAGCGGGACGGTGGGGATCTGACGGCCGAGGATGTCCTGGTATCGGGGCGGCGACATTTTGAGCTTCGCAGGGAGGTTCACCCACAGCTGAACCATCTCGATCGTGCCCCCCTTCCGGGCGAACTCCCGCCCGTGCATCTCCTCATGGACGACCCCCGAGGCCGCCGTCATCCACTGGACGTCGCCCGGACCGATGTGCCCCCGGTTCCCGGCCGAGTCGCGGTGCTCGACCTCGCCCTGGTAGACGAGCGTCACCGTCTCGAACCCGCGGTGGGGATGCTCTCCTACCCCCCGCGGCTCGTCCGAGGGCGCGATGGCCGCGGGCGCCGCGTAGTCGAGGAGCAGGAACGGGCTCAGCGCCTCGGCATCCGAGTGGTAGGAGAACATCGAGCGAACGGGGAACCCGTCACCGACCCAGTGCGGGGGTGGCCCCTTCCTGATCTCGAGCACGTTCTTCGCGGTCACGACTTCACGTCCCATTTTCTTCCTCCCAGAGAGTTCCCTGACGCTTGTGTCCTCGCCCGTTCGAGCAGATCGATCAGCAGTCCCACCCGCCGTTGACCCAGATGGCCCAGGAGCCGCTTCGGAAGGACGTCGATTGACGAGTCCATCGAGGAAAGGAGCCTTCTCCCCGCTTCGCTGATGCGCACCAGGACCACTCGGCGGTCCCGCGGTGGGCGTGAGCGCTCGATGAGCTTGCGGGCTTCGAGCCGGTCGAGGAGGCGGGTGATGTCCGGATCCCGGGTGACCATGCGCTCGCCGATCTCCTGGCACGGCAGCCCGGCCGCGCCCGCGCCCCGCAGGATCCTCAGCGCGTTGTATTGGGTGATCGAGAGCTCGTAGGGCTTGAGCGCCTCCGCCACCGCTTGATCCAGAACCGAAGCGGTGCGTTGGACGCCCAGCAGCGCCTCCTCCTCCAGAGACGCAAAGGGGCGGCCCTGCTTGATCTCGCTGCTCAACCGGCCCACGACCATCAATATAGTCGTTATAACGACATTTGTCAAGAGGACATTATGCGGTGGTGGTATGTTCTGGGGTATGCGAGTCAAGACATCGGTCACGATCGATGAATCCGTACTCCGGGCGATCGACAAGGCCACGAGCCGCCATCGCAGCCGCTCCCGCATCATCGAAGATGCCGCGCGCGAATTCCTCGCCCGGCGCGCTCGAACCGCCAGGGAGGCGCGCGACCTCGACATTCTCAACGCGGTGGCGGACGAGCTCAACCGCGAGATGCAAGACGTTCTCACCTTTCAGGCGGATGTTTGAGACGAGGCGACCTGTTCCGCGTACGGCGGCCCCGGGGAGGCGACCCGAAAGCTTCACGGGTCTTCGTCGTCGTCAGCCGGCAGGCGCTGATCGACTCACGCTTCTCGACGGTCGTCTGCGCCCCGGTCTACACGCGCCGCGACGGCCTGGCGACCCAGGTCGAGGTCGGCCCGGAAGAAGGCTTGAAGCACGAGTCGAGCGTCCACTGCGACGCCCTCATCAGCGTCCCGAAGCCGCTGCTCACGGATTTCGTGTCTAGCCTGAAGCCTGTCCGCCTTCGGGCGCTCGACCAGGCCCTTCGCGTCGCGCTGGCCCTCGCGTGACCGCCACCGCGGCGCCTCGCCGCGTCTACAAGTACTACGAGCTGGTCATGGCCGCCTTCGTGACGGTACTGCTGTGCGCCGCCCTGATCGGCGCGTCGAAGGTCTCGCGGATCGGGCCCGTGTCCTTCGGCGCGGGCGTGCTGTTCTTCCCCATCAGCTACGTCTTCGGCGACGTGCTCACCGAGGTCTACGGCTACGCCCGCGCGCGCAGGGTGGTGTGGGCCGGATTCGGGGCGCTGCTCTTCGCCTCGTTCATGAGCTGGACGGTGCTGGCCCTGCCCCCCTCCCCCGAATGGCACGAGCAGGCCGCCTTCGAGACGGTCTTCGGCGGGACTCCCCGCATCGCGCTGGCCTCCCTCGTGGCCTACTGGGCGGGCGAATTCTGCAACTCTTACGTGCTGGCCCGGATGAAGGTCCTGAGCGCCGGGCGCCACCTCTGGACGCGCACGATCGGGTCCACCATCGCAGGGGAGGCGGTGGACTCCCTCATCTTCTATCCCCTCGCCTTCCTGGGAACGTGGCCGACACCCGTCGTCTTCGAGGTCCTCATCTCCAACTATCTGCTCAAGGTGTCGTGGGAGGCGGCCGTGACCCCCTTCACCTACAAGGTGGTCAACTTCCTGAAGCGCGCCGAGCAGGAGGACTACTTCGACCGCGAGACCGATTTCAACCCCTTCACCCTGGGCGCGTGAGCGCCGGCGCGTGAGCGACCCCCTCGACCGGTGGATGAGCGCGCTCGAGAGGCGACACCTCGCGCGGCTCACGTTTCCCGAGGTCCGCCGGGCCCTCCAGGCGCTGTCCTCGCTCTACGTCGAGCGCCGCCGCCGGCTGGGAACGGAGGCTGCCTTCGACGGCGACGGCAAGCGCGCGGCCTTCGCGCTCTTCTACGGCCCCTTGCATTTCATCGCCGTGCGCGCGGTGGTGGAGGCGCTCGGAGCCCAGCGGCCGCCTCCGGCGCGGATCGTGGATCTCGGCTGCGGTACCGGCGCCGCCGGCGCCGCATGGGCGAGCGCCGCCGGAGGGACGCCCTTCGTCGAGGGCGTGGACCGCAATTCCTGGACGCTCGAAGAGGCGCGCTTCACGCTCTCCACCCTCCGACTCGCCGGCAGCACCGCGCGCCGAGGAGCGGACGAGGCGCGCCTGCCCGGACGCGGGGGCGCGGTCATCGCCGCCTACACGGTCAACGAGATGGACGATGCGGGACGGGCGCACCTTCTCGCGCGCCTGCTCGAGGCCGCCCGGGCCGGCGCCGCGGTGCTGATCGTGGAGCCCATCGCGCGGCGGAGCGCGCCGTGGTGGGACGAGTGGGCGCGCGCGTTCGCGGCCGCCGGAGGCCGTGCCGACGAGTGGCGGTTCCGCCCGCCGTTGCCCGATCTCGTGGCCCGCTTCGACCGGGCGGCCGGCCTCGACCACCGGGAGCTGACCTGCCGGTCGCTCTGGCTACGGCTCTGATTTCTTGCGGGTCGCGACGGCCTCCGCCGGCGACGCCGTGCCCCGCTCGAGCTCGTCGTCGATCACCTGGGCAAAGCCTTCGAAGGGCTGCGCCCCCACGAGGAGCCGGCCGTTGATGAAGAAGGACGGCGTGCCGGTCAGGCCGTGGCGCTGGCCCTCCTCGAGGCTCTTCTTCCAGCCCTCGGCGTGCTTGCCGGAGTCGAGGCAGGTGTCGAAGGCAGCGGTATCGAGGCCCAGCTCCTCGGCGTGCTTCTTGAGGTCGGCCACGCCGAGCTTCGTCTGGTTGGCGAACAGCCGGTCGTGCATGGGCCAGAACTTGCCCTGGTCGTTCGCGCACGCGCCCGCCTCCGCCGCCTTGCCCGCGTTGGGGTGGATCTGCGTCAGCGGGAAATCGCGGAAGACGATGCGCACCTTGCCCGGATAGCGCTCTTCGACCTGCTTCAGCGCGGCGACGGCCCGGATGCAGTAGGGGCACTGGTAGTCGGCGTACTCCACGATCGTGATCGGCGCCGACGCCGGGCCTCTCTCCTGGCCGCCGGCGACTTCGACCTTGAGCCGCGGCGGCTCCAGCATCAACTTCACGCCCGCCGCCTTCCGAAGGCCGCCCAGGAACTCCGTCCGCCGCGCGGCGAGCTTCTGCTGGCGCAAGCCGGCCGCGATCTGCTTCAGGGCGTCGACCTCCGTCGCCTTGCCGAAGCGGGCCTTGTTCTGCTCGTAGTACGCCTTCTGCTCCTCTTCGGTGACCGGGCCCACCTTGTCTTCCACCTCGACCCGGACGATCTCGGGCACGGGCACGTTGCGGGCCTTGGATTCCCGCTCGAGCAGCCGCTTGGTGATGATCTCGTCGAGGAGCTGCTTCCGGAGCTGGTACTCCTGCGTACGGATCGCGAACAGCTTGGCGCCGCCGACCGCCTCCAGCTCCGACGCGTCGATCGACTCTCCGCCCACGGAGGCCACGGCCCCTGACTGGCGCGGGGCCGCCTTCTCCCCTGGCTGTGCGCCGGGAGCAAAGGCCAGTGCGACGATGCAAGCGAGGGCCACGCGGTGGCTCATCGCGTCTCCTTTTGGAGGCCCCAGGGGGACGGGGCTCACGAGTATAGCAAAGCGGGGGTTCAGCGGGAGAAGGCGAGACCGGCGAAGGTCACCACGCTCTGCTCGTCGATGTTCCACTGCTCGTAGCGCAGCAGCTCGGACCGGAGGCCGGGGAGCGCCTTCAGAAGCGCGTAGAAGGGCGAGGCCCCGCACCAGCGCAGATCGTCGCCGTTCTGCCGGAGCAGGTCCCAGAAGCCGCCGGCGTCCCCCTGGCCGAGGGCTTGGCAGCGGCGCCGGTCACGCGCCTCCACCTCCACCAGGGAGCCGGTCTGCGCGCGGGCCGCGTAGTCGTCCCCGTAGCGCCGTCCGACGTGGGCCATGTCCACTCCGAGGACCCACACCAGCTGGTTTCCCGCCCTCGCGGCCAGGTCGCCCAGGGCGTCCAGGAAGCGGGCGACCCCCGGGTCGTCCTCGGGCCGCCCGCCATCGTGCGTCGCGCGGGCAAACGGCCCGCACAGGACGGGAAGGATGCGCACGTCCGGGCCCAGCACGTGCTGGAGGAACACGACCTGGAACTCGATGGAGTGCTCGACCGCGTGGCAGTAGTCCTCCATTCGCACCGCATCGCCGCCACGGGCGGCGAGCTCGTCGACGAGGGGGACGTCGACGGGGGCCTGGCCGAGCGGCGTCAGGAACGGCTTGCGCGTGAGCCCGAAGCGCTCTGGCTCGCCGTAGTGGGAGGTGCCGAGGATGACGACGGTCCGGCCGCGGTGCTCGGGGCCTAGCCTCGAGTAGGCCGCCTGGTAGGAGCGCCAGCCGCCTTCCGGGCTGACGTGGGGGGCGGCGATGCCGACGAGAGCGCCACGGTCTCGGTCATCGCCGCGTCCGGTGCCGTCGAAGTAGCGCTCCAGCGTCTCCCTCAGCGCGGTCCGCTCGGCGGGGTACGCCCCGCCGGCGTGAACCGCCTCCCGCCACGGCGCCTCCGTAAAGGCACGGTGACGGTCCTCGCGCAGCCGGGCGAAGGTCTCGTCGTCGAGAAAGCCACCCTCGCTGAGGACGCGGGAGAGGTGGCCCAGCACTTCCCCCACCCGTGCATCCCCGGTCAGGCGCTCCAGCGCCTGCCGCACCTCGCTCTCGAGGTAGCGTCCGTTGAAGAAGGCGAGACAGGGCACGAGAGGCGGCGGGACGACGATCATCGCCTCCGCGTAGCGGAAAGGATCACGCACGAGCAACCCGGGCCGGTCCTCGAGCGGCGACGGCATCATGTCGAGGTTGGGCCGGAGGGCGGCCAGGCGCGTCACGCCTTCATGGTACCTTTCATTCAGCGACCCCCCATGGCCACCGCTCGCGATCCCGCTCCGCTCCCCGACCTCTCCTCCGATTACGCGCTGCCTGAGGAGGCCGTCGCCGCCTTCCGCCGCGACGGCCACGTTCGCCTGTCCGCGCTGGCCGCCCGCGCGGAGGTGGACGCGTACCGGCCCGCGATCGCCGAGGTGGTGGACGCGGTCGCGGCGCGACACGACACCCAGGGACGGATCGACGACTACAACAGCTTGTTCACGCAGGTGACCAACGCGTGGCGCCTCAGCGAGCCGGCGCGCCGCTTCGTCTGCGCCTGCCGTTTCGCGCGCGTCGCCGCCCGCCTGCTGGGGGTGCGCGGCGTGCGGCTCTACCACGACCAGGCGCTCTTCAAGGAGCCCGGCGGCCAGGCCACGCCCTGGCACCGGGACCAGTACTATTGGCCCCTGGACACCGCCCACACGGTGACGATGTGGATGGCGCTCGTGGACGTTTCGCTGGCGATGGGCCCGATGACCTTCGCCTCCGGATCGCACGATGCGCAGGACGTCCCGGCGCTGCCCATCTCGGCCGAGGCGGACGCCACGCTGGCCGGCTACGTCGCCGCCCGGGGGTTCCCGATCACGGGCGAGGCGCTGCGGGCGGGTGACGCGACGTTCCACTCCGGGCGCACGCTGCACTCGGCCCGCCCGAACCTGAGCGGGGCGCGGCGCGAGGTGATGACCGTCATCTACTTCGCCGAGGGCGCGCGGCTCCACGCCCCCGGGAATTCGTTCCAGGTAGCCGACGCGCGCGTATTCCTGCCCGGGGTGAAGCCGGGCGAGCCGGCCGCCAGCGAGCTCAACCCATTGCTCTACAGCGAATAGAGGAGGCAGTCCATGCATGGCGTCGGGCTGGTTCTCTCCATGATGGTCGCCGCGCAAGCCACGGCGAACACCCCCGTTCAGAGAACGGCGTCTCGGAGCATCTTTGTCGAGGGTAGGGTCAAGGCCAACGTCGAGAAGGATTGCCTCAACGCAGTGACCGAGGCTCTCAAGAGCGCCATTCCCAAGACGTCCAACGTCACCGCTGCCAAGTCCGACCTCGATGCAGACGTCGTCGTAAAGGTGACGGAGTGTGCCACGGTATGGACCGCAAGGACCAGCGGCGTGTCCGAGCTGACGGTAAGTTCTGGAGGCCGCCGGGGCCGTGGTGCGAGATTGGCTGTCGGGACCGAGCTGAGTAGCGAGGCCAAAGTCACTCTCGCGGTCAACGGTGACGGCAAGACTTTCGAGTTTACATCTGGCCCGGACATGCTTCCCGTCGAAGCTGCCCGAGCGGCGACGCGGGCGCTTCTCACATGGGTGCAGTCTCTCTCCCACGATTTCGGCCGCTAACGAGCTGCTGAAAAACAGTTGGTGACGGCCGTCGTTGGCCTCGCCGACGCAGTCAGCGACGGCGAGAGCGGTGATTCTCCAACGTGAGATGGCGGCCCAGCAGCCGCACGCCGCGAATCCCCGATGGTAAGGTCGAGAAGACCAAGCTCGGGGCGGCGGCCAAGCCGCGGCCACGATCATCTATCCGTCTCAGGACGGATAAAGGCCGATGATCTTCGGGCCGCACCGGCAAGAAATGCCGGTGCGCGTGGCGCTATTCGTAGCGCAGCGATTCTATGGGATCGAGCCGGGCGGCCCTGAGCGCGGGATAAATACCGAAGGCGAGGCCTACCGCGGCGGAGACGCCCACCGAGAGAAGGATCGAGAAGGCGGTCACGGCCGTCTTCCAACCCGCATACAGGGCGACGCCCTCGGCGATCGCCACGCCCATCAGGACCCCAAGGATGCCGCCCACGGCGGTGATGGTGAACGCTTCGACCACGAACTGGTTGCGGATGTCGACCTGGCGCGCTCCCACCGCCCGACGGACGCCGATCTCGCGGGTCCGTTCGAGCACGGTCGCCAGCATGATGTTCATGATCCCGATGCCACCGACGAGGAGCGAGATGCCGGCAATCGCCCCCATCACGATGTCGAAGAGGCGCTGCGTCCTCCGGCTCTGCTCGAGCAAGGCCTCCGGGACGGTGATGACGTAGTCCGCCGCCCCGCCATGGAGGCGGTCGAGCAGGCTCGCAATCACGGTCGCGGATTCCTGGACCGGCGTTCCCGGCGCCATGCGGATGATCAGCTCGTCGATCGCGCTCTTGAGCGGGGCCCGGGCGAACTTGCGCTCCGCGACCGTGACGGGCAGGTACACGTCGTTCGCCGTGCCCGAGAGGGTCACGCCCTGGACCTCACGGGGGCCACCGCCCGGGGCCAGGACACCCACGACCGTGAGCCATTGGTCGTTGACCTTCAGGGGACGCCCCACCGCCACGTCGAATCCGAAGAGGGAACGCCGCACCCCGTCGCCGACGACGCACACCTGGGCGAAGGTCTCCTCGTCACGCCGGTCGAAGAACCGTCCTTCGCGGACCGGCAGCTTGACCAGGTCGGGATAGTCGTGGGACACGCCGATGACCCTCGGCTTGGCACTCCCCGTCGCGGACAGGACCTTCCAGGGCTCGACTTCGATCTTCGCCACCACACGCTCGACCCCGGGCACCGCGTCGCGCACCGCGTCCGCGTCGCGGAAGGCCAGGCCCACGCTCTGCCGGCGGATCTCCAGCTTCTCGTTCTCGCGGTCGAACACCTTGTCCTTCACGACCACGTTCCGCAGACCCATGGCGTCGATCGTGTCGAGCGCCTCGCGCTCGGCGCCGGCACCGATGGAGAGCATGGCGATCACGGCGCCCACTCCGAAGATGATGCCGAGGGTGGAGAGGACCGAACGCAGGACGTGGCCGCGGAGGCTTTCGACGCTCGAGCCCAGCGCCTCGCGAATCTCGATCATCGGTTGGCTTCTCCGGGGAGGGCCGCTCCGCCGGTGCCGGGGGACGTCGCCGCCTTGAGGGAAGGGTCGCGCAGCGCGATGCGGTCGCCGGGGCGGACCCCGCTTTCGACGACGATGCGGGAGACGCTGTTTCGTCCTACCGTGACCTCGACGGGCACGAAGCCGGCGCCCTCGCGCCGGTAGACCACGCGCTTGCCGTCCTTCTCGAAGAGCGCCCCGCGCGGGATGGCAACCACGCCATGCGCTTCCTCGAGCTTGACGACGGCCCGCACGCGCTGGCCCGGCTTCATGAACGAGGGGTCCGGCTTCTCGAGGGCGAGCACGGTCTCGAAGTACTTGACCGGCGAGAGTTGGTCACGCGGCTTGGCCAGGGCGTCCACCCGGATCACGGTGGCGGCGAACTCACCGCCCGGGCGGCCTTCGATCGTGAGGCGCGCCGCCAGGCCCGCCTTGAGTCCGGCCGCGTCGGCCTCGAGGACGAAGACCTTGGCCTCCAGCTTCGACAGATCCGGGATCTCCGCTACCTTCTGACCCGGCCAGACCGAGTCGCCCACGAACATCGTTTCCCCCGACCATTTCCGCTCGAGGAGCAGCAGGCCGTCGTGGGGAGCGACGATCCGCAGCGCCCGGAGGCTATTCTCGGCGTTGGCGACCTTGGTCCGTGCCTTGCCGGCCTCGATCTCGGCGAGGGCGCGGTCGGCCGCGGACAGCCGGCCGTTCGTGGCCAGCTTCCGCTCCGCCACATCGGCCTTCCGAGTGAAGAGCTCGCGGTCGAGGGCCGACTCGATGACGGCATTGCGCGAGAAGAGCTGGGCGTCCGTGATCTGGTAGGTCTGGGACTGGGCCAGCTCTTCCTTCGCGAGGTCGCGGTCGAGAGCAAGCGACCGCTTCGTCTTCCCGCCCTCGGCCAGGGTCTTCTCGATCCGGGCCTGCGCGGCGGCCAGGTCGGCCTTGCCGTCCGCCGTTTCCTTCGCCGCCTCCCAGGGATCGAACTCGACCACGAGGTCGCCGGTCCTGAGCGCCGCACCGTCCAGAGCCAGGGCGGCAATCTTCTGTCCGCGACCCGCTGACACCGGAACCAGGATCGGGGTGGCCTTGACCGCCTTCAGCGTCCCGCGGGCCGTGACCTCGCGCACGAAGCGGTCGGCGCGGACTTCGAACGTCGCGATGTCAGGTGACCCGATCGAGCGGGCGAGGCGCGCGCCCACGGTGACGATGAGCAGCGCGCATGCAACGAGCGCCATTGCCGCGGCGAACCGCGGCCGGCGGCGCCAATCGGGCAGATGCCGCCTCATCGGGAACCCGATGCCGACGCTTGCCGCCGATCCGCAGGGACGAGGAGGTCGATCGGACTTATGCGGTCACCTTCGCCCAATCCGGAAACGACTTCCACCAGCGTGCGGTTGCTGCGCGCCAGGCGCACCGGCACTTCCACCCAACGGAAGGCTCGCCGCGCCCAAACCACCGTTCCCGTGTCGCGCAGGAAGACCGCCTCTCTCGGAATGAGCAGCAGGGCGGGGACGCGGCCCGTTTCGATCTCTCCGCGAAAGCGCATCGAGGGCCGCATCAAGGTGGGGTCGCTGGCGGTGAGAGCCACCTCCACCCTGTAGACCTTCAAGGGCGTCCTCCAGGACCTTTTCCGGACCGTGCGCCCCACCGCCTTCACGCGTCCGCGGATGTCGGTGTCGGGCCGGGCTTCCAGGCGCAACGTCACCGGCTGCCCTTCGCCGATCGCCCCGCCTTCGGATTCGTCCACGAAGCCCTCCGCCCGCATCTCGGACAGATCCGGGATGGCGAGCGCGGTCTCCCCGAACCACATCGAGTCGCCGACCTTCTTCTTCTGGTCCTGCCAGTTGGTTCGATAGACCACGATGCCGTCGTTGGGGGCCTTGACCGTCATCTTCTCGATGGCGGCCTGAAGGTCCTCCACCCGGCCCTTCGCGCGATCGCGCCGGTCGCGGAGCGAGCGCAGCTCGAGAGCGCCGATGGTCTCCGCGACCCGCTTCTCGGCCTGTAGATTCTGGAGGTCGCGGTCGCGGCCCTTCTCGTCGAGCCTCGCCTTCTCCAGCTCCACCCGCTGCTGGATCTCCGCGGGGACTTCGGCCTTGAGCTTCGCCTTGCCGAGGTCGGCCACGGCCTTGGCCGACCGCTGCTCGAGATCGAGGAGCTTCAGGCCCAGGTCGATCTCCTTCTGCTCGACCTTCTTGGCCGCTTCCTGGAACTCGGCCTGCTTCTCGACGAGCTGGCGCTGCAATGCCTCGGTGTCGAAGCCCAGGACCGGCTGCCCCTGCTTGACCGCCATCCCCTCCGGGAGGAGGAAGGCGATCTTGAATTCCGCGTTCTGCACGGGCGGAACGCCGATCTCCGTGGAGCGCACGGCCTGCAGCTCCCCCTCCACCTCGACGGTGCGCACGAGGTCCTGGCGCTTGACCCGGATCGGGTTGGACACCTCGGGCTCGCGGCTGCGCAGCCCGACCAGCGCCAGGAGGGCCAGGACGCCGGCTCCGCCCGCCACCGCTCGCCGGCCACGGGGTACGGACCGCCACCAGGCGCTAGGGGAGGAGGACACGGTCGCCCTCTTTCAGGCCCGACTCGACGACACAGTCCACGGGAGTGCAGCCCGCGACCTTCACCTGGCTCGGTGCCGCCGAGCCTTTCTGCATGACGACGGGCTGCTCGCCTTCGAAGCGGAGCGCCTGGCGCGGTACCACCAGGGACTGCGGCCACGCCGCGCGCAAGACTTCCACGCGGACGGACAGGCCCGGGCGCATGATCGGGTCGGTGCGCGCCAGCGAAACCCGGACCGGGAAGCCCGTGCGCGCGGCCGAAAGCCCGAAGGAGCGTGTCGCCTCCGCCGCGACCGCCCCTACATCCTCCACCCGGCCATCGAACCCGCGATCGGGGTAGGTATCGAGAATGCACCGCGCCTTCATGCCGGGGGCGATGCGGCCGTGGTCCACCTCCGACAGGGTCGCCGAGACCTCCATCTCGGTGGGATCCGGGATGGAACCCACGGGAAAGTTGGGCCACACGGTGTCTCCCGGCTGGAGCTTCCGCGGTCCTTCCGGTCCCCATTGCCAGAAGTTACCGGCCAGGAAGATGCCGCTGCGCGGTGCGCTGATCGATGTGCCGACGAGGGCCTTGTCGGCCACTTCCAGCTCGCGCCGCGCCTTCTCTTCGGTCCGGCGCAGGACCTCGAGATCCGACCGGGAGGAAGTCAGGAACGCCTGCTGTTCGAGCTTCGCCTTTTCGAGCGTTGCCTTGCTTTCCCCGTACGACGTCTGGAACCTTGCCCAGTCGACCGCGGCCCGCAGCTCGCGGGGAACCTCGGCGTCGATGCGCGCCTTTTCGGCCTCCACCTCCGCCTTCTCGACCGCGACCCGCTTGCCGTCGGCCTCGGCCACGACGGCACGCTCGCGGCTCTCACGCTCGTTCGCCGCCTGGCGCAGCTTGAGGCGCAGCTCTTCAATGCTTTGGATGAGCCGCGCGGCGTCGAACTCGATCACCCGCTCGCCTTCTTTGACGTCGCTCCCGTCCTCGGCCATCCAGCGGATCTGGAGCCGCTCCCCCCGGGGAGTGACGATGGAGGCCGAACGAACGGCGGCCAGCTCGCCGCTCAGCAGGAAGACGTCCTCTACGGACCGGCGGGCGACGACGGCTTCGCGGCCGGAGTCAGGATCGCTCGAGCCGGCAGCGGTCTGACACGAGGTGCCACCGGCTAGCGAAGCCAGAACGATCAGGCCGAGGCGAAAGCAACGTCTTCCAGTCATGCGCGTCCGCGAAACGACCGACGTCCGGCAGGTTATCACGAGCGTTTGTCATTTGGACGCCGCGGGCCGTGGAAAGGTTTTCGATTTTGTACAGAATGCGTTGGCTAGGCTCGCAAATGCGGTGCGACGCCGCGGGTGAGGTCGCGCTGGATGATCCACACGGAGACGGCGGCCACCGCCACGCAGGCGAGGCCGCGAAGGTGGTCGCCGAAGAGGAAGCTCCCGATGGCGAACAGCACCGCGTAGACCAGGGCCACGCCGGCGATCCAGTCCACGAAAAGCCGGCCGTACCCGCGGTCGGGGCGGACCTCGGGCACGAGCCGCGCCACCCGCGCCCACCCCGGCCCCCCGGGGTGCACGCGGCGGAAGAAGCGCTTCAGCGTCT
>Ga0210378_10000275_pt1 | contig 25477 bp, 25 predicted proteins | sample PLM1_60_b1redo_FD_155465 | JGI IMG/M metagenome (GOLD analysis project Ga0210378, IMG submission 155465) | Groundwater sediment microbial communities from an aquifer in East River, Colorado, USA - PLM1_60_b1 redo | ecosystem: Environmental > Terrestrial > Soil > Riparian zone | place: USA: East...
CAGCAGTTGCGCGGCCCGGTCGACCGGCAGGTGCTGGTGGATGCACAAGTAACACACCAGCGCGCGCACCCCAGGCCCGTAGCAGGCCGCCGCGCGGACATGGTCGGGGAACGCCGCGGCGGTCGTCGTCCCGCAGGCGCAGCGGCGACGCTCGCCACGATGCTCGGTCGCGAGCAAACGCAGCGGTGGCAGGTCAAAGACCTGGCGGGCCTCGACCCCGATGACCGGCGCATCGGCCAGCGTCGCGCCGCACCCGCCGCACCGCTCAGGGATGTGCCAGGCCACCTCGTCGGGCTCGACGACCTGCGCCAGGTGAGCGCCAGGAGCGCCGGGCTGCTTGCCGGGCCGGCGGCCCTCGGTCTGCTCGGCGTCGCGCCGCTCGGCCCGCGCGGGTTTACCCAGGCCGTCCGAGGACGGCGGCTTGGAGGAGTTGGAGGAATCCTTGCCGAGCCGACGGTCCAGCTCGGCCAGCCGCACTTGCAGCGTGGCGATCAGGCGAGCCTGCTCGGCGTTGGCCGCGCGCAACTCGGCGATGACCGCCGCCTGCACCGCGACGGTGGCTTCCAGATCCAGATCGGGGGAAGGGATTACGGCCTCCACGACAACGAGCGGTCACGCCCGCTTGCCCATGGGCCAGACGGCACAGCTACCCCACAAGTGCCCAGACCGTCAACTCCGTTCACGGCACCCGACAATGTCTTGGCACAACCAAGATGCGCGCGAGGTGCTGGCTGCCCTGCGGTCCATCATGTTGCTTCGCTGCCGCGCGACAGCTGCTGGGGCAGTACGACTGCATTGTCGTCGCCGTTTGAGGGAGGTCGACCATGGACCAGCCACGAGCGAGCCGACCGTACATGCCGGGCTATGGCATCGTCGGCCCCACCCAGGGCAGCGGGCTGCTGCCATGGTCATGGGCGGAGGAGCGGCTCACCGCCTCGCGCAACTACTGGGTCGCAAGCAGCTGGCCGGACGGGCGACCACACGCCATGCCGGTCTGGGGCATCTGGCACGACGGGGCGTTGTGGTTCAGCAGCAGCCGGCAGTCGCGCAAGGCGCGCAACCTCGCCGCCGACCCGCGCTGCGTCGTCACCTACTGAGAACGCCGTGGAGCCGGTGGTCATCGAGGGGGCCGCCGAGGTGGTCACCGACCCGCAGGCGCTCACCAGGATGCTCGCGCTGGAAAACGCCAAGTACCAGACGGACTACTCCATGGAGCTGCTAGATCCCGCCGTCAACGCCACCATCCGGGTGCAGCCACGCTGGGCGTTCGGCCTGGCTGAGGGAGACTTCACCGGTTCGCCCACCCGCTGGATCTTCGGCATCTCCATCGCCATCTACGGCCTAGTGGCCCTGGTCGCGGCCTTGATGCTGGTCGGCATCCCCCTGCTGGGGGTCGGGGTGATCGCCTGGGTGGTGCTGGCCTCGCTGGCCGCCGCCAAGGCCAGCCAGGGCCAGGCCTACCGGTACCCGCTGACCCTGCGGTTCGTCCGCTGAGCATCGTTGATCTGCTGATCGACAAGCCCTGAGTGACCGGGTCAACCGCGGCCGGCAGCACGCTGGATCTCTGTAGACCACTAGCACGGTCCCGCCGGCGCGGCGGCTTATGGACGCCCGAGGCCCCGCGTAGCTCGCGGGGCCTCGGCACTTGCATGGTATGCGGGGCTTACGGTAGCACCGCGTGGAGCGGGGCGGACCAGGACCAGCCGGCAGACAGGGTCAAGCCGGCCGCCATCGCGGCGCCAAGCTCCCAGCAGGCCTGGAGGTCCTCCCGGTTCGGGTCGCCGAGCACGGCCACCGGGGCCTGGGCACGCCGCCATCCCAGGCCCCGGGCGATCGCCTCGACTGACTGCACGGCCCCGGTGGTGTCGCTGTCGCCGTGGACGTACAGACCATAGGGCCGCCGCACGGTCGCCTCCAGGCAGGGGTAGTAGATCTGGTCGAGGAAGTGCTTGAGCGCGCCCGACATGTACCCGAGGTTGGCCGGCGTGCCGAGCAGGTAGCCATCGGCGTCCAACACGTCGATCGCGGTGGCGGCCAGGGCCGGGCGGGCCAGGACCGTGACGTCCTGGATCGCCTCGTCGCCGGCGCCCGAGAGCACCGCCTCCAACAGCGCCTGTAGCCGCGGCGAGGTGGTGTGGTGGACGACAAGCAGCCTGGCCATCGCCGTGCAGGGTGGCGTGCCCGCCGACCAAGCGCAACGTCCATCCAACACTGTTGGTGACCAGTGCGAAGAGCTACCCGCTCAGCCGGGCGGCGCTGTCCGGGCGTAGCGGTCCAGCCGCTCCAGCTCGTCGGCGTACAGCCGGCGCAGCACCCGCGGCGCGAACAGTCGCTCGAACAACCCGCCGACCCCGCCCGCCCCCTGCCAGCGCGTCTCGACCCGCACTTGGCATCCCGGCCCGTCCGGGGTGACGACCCAGGTCGTCACCGTCGAGGAACGCTCGTCGGATTCGGTCAGCACCCGGCCGGGCTCCGGCTCCTCGACCCGCATCCGGAAGCTACGGGCCCGCCCGCCAACGGTCATCCAGAAGCTGTGCACGGTGCCGGCCCCCACCCCACCCGCCTCGACCCGGAACTCCGAGAACGCCGGCGGCAGGAAGCGCGGATGGTGGCGGTCGTAGTCGGCAATCAAGCGGTAGACCAGGTCGGCGGGCGCCCCCACCGCCCGCTCGGCCACCACCCGCAACTCGCTCACCTGGCCGCCCCGACGACTGCCTGGCGGAGGAAGGCGGCAGTGTCCACCACCACCCGGGTGATGTGGCCGCTGGCCACCGTCCGGTCGCCGTCACCCACGCGCACGGCGAACTGGAGGCGCCGGCCGTCAACCCATTCCAGCACCGCCTCGACCTCCAGGTCGGCCCCGACCGGGCTGGGGGCCAGATGCTCCAGCTGGACCCGGACCCCGACGGTGGTCGCGCCTGCGTCGAGGGCGCCGGCGACCGCGGCGACCGTCGCTCGCTCGGCCAGGGCCAGCACCCGGGGGGTGGCCAGCACCGGCACCTCGCCGCTGCCGAGGGCGGCGGCGGTGTCGGCCTCGGTGACGGTGTACCGCAAGGCTGCCCGAAGGCCCGGCTCCAGCGTCATGGCCCAACCCTACCCTGCACGACCACCACTCGACACTGGGCTGCCGCAGGCCATCACGAGGGCCGTCTACTCACCCGTCCGTGGCTTCTCCTGGAGGTTCGCCCGTCGCCGTAGCTGCTCATCGTGGCGTCGCCGGCGGACCCTCCTGGCTACTGGGGCGCCCGGAGTTCCTCGAGCGCCTCCTGGTCCGGGCGGGGACGACCGTCACCAGCGGGGCGGCCGCCAGCCGGCCCGGCCCCGGCGGCCGAACGCGAAGAAGAAGATCCACAGCAGCGGCCACGGGAAAAAGAAGAAGCCGCGGGTGAGGACGGCAAGGAGAATGAAGCCGGTCACGACCACCACCAGCGGCACCAGCCAGGCGGCCTCTAGCGGGAGGACGGAGGGCTGGCGCGGGGGCGGCCCAGCCGGCTGCTGGCCGCGTTCCTGGCGGGCCCGCCACTCGGGCGGCAGGTCGGCGACCAGCCGGTCCAGCTCGCCACGGGTGCGGGCGGCCAGGGCGGTGCCGAGCCGCTCGTCGATCTCCTCCAGGGTGAGGTAGCCGGCGGCGTGGGCCTCCTTGAGCAGGTCGGCGGTGCGGTTGCGGTCGGCGTCCCCGACCCGGTAGCCGCCAGCCCCCTGCAGTTCGGTGCCCATAGCTCCTCCTTCTGCTGAGTTTCAGTGTAAGTCTGTAAGCACCGACGTCAACCACGATGCTGACCCGGCGGCTCAGCGCCGCCACCCGGGCTAGTACGGTCCGCGCTCGTGGGGAGAATGGGCGGTGCGCAGCGCCGGGAGTACCTCGCGGGCCAGCCGCTCGACCTGTTCCTGCTGGCCAGGCCCGACCGGGATGAAGTTCATGGCGGTGAAGCCGAGCTCGGCGAAGGAGCGCAGCCGCTCGGTGACGGCGTCTGGGGCGCCCGCCACCACGGACGGCTCAGGCTCGGCGCGCTCGTCGATGCGGACGCTGAGGTTGTAGGCGCAGGTGATCGCGTCGGGGTCCCGACCGGCCGCGTGGGCGGCCGCCAGGACACGCTCGCGGAGCCTGGGAACCTGCTCGGGTGGCGCATATCCAAGCGATGGGATCCACCCGTCGGCCAGCTGGCCGGTCAGGGCCAGGGCACGCCGGCCGTAGGTGCCCAGCCAAATGGGGATGGGATGGTCGGGCTTGGGTTCCAGCTCGGCGCCGTCGGTCCGGTACAGCCGCCCCTCGAAGGTGAACCTCGGCTGGGACCAGACACCCCGAAGGATCCGGATCGCCTCGGCCAGACCGTCCACCTTGTCCCGCGGGGACCGCACCCCCAACCCGAAGGCGCGGAACTCCTGGTCCACCGCACCGCCGCCAAGCCCCAGGATCAGTCGGCCGCCGGACAGCCGGTCCAGGGTCTCGGCCATCTTGGCCAGCACCGCCGGATGCCGGTAGGGCACAGCCAGGACGCGGGTGGCGACCCGGATGCGGGAGGTGGCGGCGGCGATCCACGACAGCATGGTCCAGGGCTCATAGGTCGGCCGCCCACCGTGCAGGTGATCCGACGCCGAGACGAAATCGAATCCCAGCTCCTCCGCCTTGCTGGCCGCGGCCGCCGGATCGGTGCCCGCCCGCGCCTCGGTCGACACGTTCAGCCCGAACAGCATTCCAGGCATGCGGACTCCATCCCCCTCCTCCGATTGGGCTTGCCGGGTACGTCGATCTGGAGCACCCGGAACGCCAGCTGGACGGCGGGGCCGATGCCCAAGGCGAACAGCACCGTGCCCACGCCGACCACCCCGCCCAGGAGCCACCCGACCCCGAGCACGGTCCCCTCGAGGAGCCCGCGGATCAGCCCGACCGGAAGCCGGGTCCAGGCCGAGAGCGCCAGCATCAGCGAGTCCCGCGGGCCGGAGCCAAGGCCGGCCCCGATGTAGAGCGCCGACCCGAGCGCGACCAAGCCCACACCGGCCAGCACCGCGGCCAGCCGGACCGGCAGCGACCGGGCGGCCAGGTCCTGGACGAACCCGCTGGCGAGAAGGGCGTCGGCGAACACGCCGATGGCCACCATGTTCACCAGCGTGCCCGGTCCCGGCCGGACGCCAAATCCCAGGCCCACGACCACCAGGGCGACCCCGACGAGCACGGTCGCGGCGCCGAACGACAACGGGGTGGCCTGCCGGATGCCGTCGTGGAACACATCCCAGGGTGAGACACCCAACCCGGACCGGAGCCCCAGGACCACGCCCACGGCAAATAACCACAACCCGGCCAGAAGCCGGACCCAGGCTAGTGGGCGGCGAGCACTGGAAGCCCCACCGCGTGCCTGGGCCGACGGGCTCACAACTGCTGGTCCTCGGTGAGGTGGCCGACCACGGTGTCGGTGATCCTGGTGAGCGCGTCGAGCTGTTCTCTGGACAGCAGGTCGATGAAGTTGTGCCGCACCGAGGCGACATGGCCGGGGGCGGCCGCCTGGATGACGCGGAGCCCGGCGTCGGTCAGCACCACGAACGCCCCGCGGCCGTCGGAGGGGCAGTCCTCCCGGGTGACCAGCCCGCGCCGCTCCATCCGGGTGAGGTGGTGGGACAACCGGCTCCTCGACCAGGCCATGCGCTCGGCGAGCTCGCCGAGCCGGGAGCGGCGCCCGGGGGATTCGGACACGTGGGAGAGGACGTCGTAGTCGGGTCCGGACAGACCTGCCTCACGGGCCAGGTCGCGCAGGATCCGGGCGTGCAGCAGGGTCCGCATGCGCATGTAGCCGCGCCAGGCCCGGTCCTCGGCTTCGTCGAGCCAGCGCGGTTCACGCTGTCCGAGGTTCGGCTCGATAGTTGACATGTCATCATGATACGGTTGTTACGTGACACGTCAACTACCACCCCAATTGAACGCCTACCTGGCGCGGATCGGCGCCGCCCGCCCCCCGCAGGCCGACGCCGCCACCCTGGGGGAGCTGCAGCTGCGCCACCTGCTCACGGTACCGTTCGAGAACCTCAGCATCCACCTTGGCGAACCGATCCTGCTCGACCCGGAGACGCTGGTCGACAAGCTGGTCCAGCGGCGCCGAGGGGGGTTCTGCTATGAGCTCAACGGCGCCTTCGCCACCCTCCTGGCCGCCCTGGGCTTCCAGGTGACCCTGCTGGCCGCCCGCGTCTTCGGCGCCAACGGGCTGGGGCCGCCGTTCGATCACCTCGCCCTCCGCGTCGATCTTGACAGCTCGGGATCGTGGCTGGTCGACGTCGGCTTCGGCCGGCACAGCCACTACCCGCTGCGGCTCGACACCCGCACCGACCAGGCCGACCCCGGCGGAACGTTCCGGCTCGCCGACACCGCCGACGGCGACCTCGACGTCATCAGGGACGGCCAGCCGCAGTACCGGGTCGAGGCCCGCCCCCGCACGCTGGGCGACTTCGAGCCGACCTGCTGGTGGCACCAGACCTCGCCCCGATCCCACTTCACCCAGGGGCCGGTCTGCTCACGACTCACTGAGACCGGCCGGGTCACCCTGAGCGACCGGACCCTGGTCCAGACGACCGGCGACCGGCGGCAGGAGCGCACCCTGACCAGCGACGCCGAGGTCCTGGCCGCCTACCGAGCCTGGTTCGGGATCGTCCTGGACCGAGTCCCCGACCGGCCGGGCAATCATCCGGTTGCTCCGCCGGCTCGGCCGCGCTAACCGGCGCCGACGTCCCGGCAGCGTCATATCGGTGCCTCAGGCCTCGCGGCGGGAGGTGAGCCAGGCGCCCACCAGGACCAGGGCGGTGCCCAGCAGCGCCGCTGGCGCCACCCGCTCGCCGAGGAACACCACGCCCAGCGCGATCGCCACCACCGGGATGAAGTAGGTGGCCACGGCGCCGCGTGGGCCGCCGACCCGCCCGACCAGGGTGGTCATCAGCACGAACGCGAGCCCGGTGCCGAGGATCCCCAGCGGCAGCATGGCCAGCGCCGGTCCCCACGCCAGGCGTGAGCCGGGCAGGCTCCACAGCCCGAACGGCACCAGCAGGGCCAGGGCGGCGAGCTGGGCGCGCAGCAGCACCGGCAGGGCGCCGTAGCGCTGCTGCAGCGGTACCGCCAGGTTGACCGCCAGCCCGTAGCAGGCCACGGCCAGCAGCACCAGGGCGGCGCCGACGGTGGTGGCCCGCGAGCCCTGCGCCTCCGGCCAGGAGATCGCGACCACGCCGGCGAAGCCGACCAGCAGCCCCAGGGTCTGGGTGCGGCCCAGCGGCCGCCGCAGCAGCAGCACCGCCCAGGCGGCCCCGAACAGCGGCACGGCGCCGTTGAGCATGCCCGCCACCGAGGAGTCGATCCACTGCTGGGCGACCGGGAACAGCAGCAGCGGCAGGCCGGCCCAGATGAGCCCCAGGAACGCCACCCGCGCCAGGTCGGCGCGGTCGACCGGGCGACGCGCGGCCGGGAACAGCGCCAGCGCAGCCACCCCCAGCCCCAGCCGGGCCAGCGCCACCACCCCGGGCCGGAAGGCCTCAAGGCCGATGTCGATGAACAGGAACGACGACCCCCAGATGAGGGCGATGCCCGACAGCAGCAGCCACTCCGGCGTGCCGAAGGCCTCGGTGCGGCTGCCGCTGCCGGCCTCCAGCAGCCGCCTACGCATGCGCCACGGTGGCCGCCGCCACCGTCCTGGCCAGCTGGTTGAGATGCGCCAGGTCATGACCGGCGACCTTGCGGACGGTCAGGTCGAACCGCTCCTCACCCTGCTCGCCGTGGACGCCGACCCGCCCCCTGCCGTCGCCGTCGACGTGCTCCAGCACCGCCAGGTTCACCGCCCGCAGCCCCTCCAGCGCCGCCAGCACCTGGGCGGGCGCCGGCCGTGGCAGCAGCGACCAGCGCTTCTCGTCGTAGCCGGGGTAGGCGGGCCGGTCCTGGGTGAGGATCAGCCGCCAACGGAACCCATAGACCACGTCCACGTCGAGCAGGTGACCGACGACCTGGAGGGCGTTCCACTCCCCCTCGGCCATGGGCGTGCGCCACTGGACGTCGGTGAGCCCGGCGCACAGGGCCCGGACGGCCGTGGGCGTCTGGCGCAGGACCGCCAAGGGCTCGCGGTCGCCCAAGGTGTCAACCAGGGCCCGGACATAGGCGGCCGGCTCCAGGGTGGCGTCGGGGATCTGGATCGGCTCGATCACCTGGCCGCCTCCCAGACGGTGGGGTCGCCGTCGGCGGCGTCCTTCTGGCGCAGCGTCGACAGCGCGAGGGTGGTGGTGGTGTTGGTCACGCCGGCGACGGCGCGGATGCGGTCGATCAGGTCCTGCAGGGCCAGCGGGGTGGCGGCGCGGGCCTTGACCAGCAGGCACCACTCGCCGGTGACGCGGTGGCATTCGTCGACCAGGGCGGTGTCGTCGCCGAGGTCGAGGATCGCCGGGCCGACCGGGGCGCAGTTGGGGCCGCCGGTGCGGACGAAGACGAAGGCGGTCAGGGGCAGGCCGAGCGCGGCCCAGTCCAGCTCGGCCCGGTAGCCGCGGATTACCCGGGCTGCCTCCAGTCGCTTGACCCGCTGGTGCACGGCCGGCCGCGACAGCCGGACCCGCCGGGCGAGTTCCTCCTGGCTGAGCCGCCCGTGCCGTTCCAGCAGCCGCACGATCGAGCGGTCGAGGTCGTCCATGCCCGGCATCCTCGCCGAGCCGCGACGAATCGTCAACCGCCCACGCCTTGTACGAACGAATCGTTCGCACCTCGCGTCGGCTGGGGGCCTCTCGGGCGGGCGCCGCGACCAGACCGTCGACCAGGCGGGCGAGCTCGCCGCCGGGATCGTGGTCGGGTTGACCTCGGTGACGATCGAGCCGCCGAGCTTGCGGTTGGCGAGGAACACCTCTAGACCGGCGAGGAGGCCTTCGACCGACCCAACCCCACCTTCAGCGTCCCGCCAACCGCTCGAATGGCATCGGCCACCGCGACGTGCAGCAGCGCGAGGCCGCCCGCGCCCTGGGGTTCGTGTGGCCGTCCATGACAGCTGCCAGAACGACCGCAACCCGGTCATCTGGCAGCCCGGCCAGGACTACCGCATGGCCGACGCCCTCCACGCGGTCTCGGTCGCCATCGCTGCCCGCAGCGTCCCAGCCCTGCGCCAGGTTGGCGTCGAGGACCAGGCAACGTGACCACCACCGGGATCGGCTCCTCGGGACTCTGCTCGGCACGGTCAAGCAGCTCGCGGGCGAGCTCGAGCAGCAGGGTGGTCTTGCCCGCCCCAGGGGCGCCCAGGATGAGCAGCCCACCCCCCACTGAGTCGAACACCTGGCTGATCCGGGTGTTCTCGGCGAGCGGCCGAGGCGGCCCGGCCGGCCCGTGCAGGATCCGGGCGCCCAGCTCCAGGGTGTCTGGGCGGCGCTTGAGGCCGAGGGCCAGACGGGCGGCGTGGGCCAGGGAGGGCTCGAGCACGCCGGTGATCCACTTGTAGCGTACCCGCTGCAGCATCACCCGCCGCTGTCGGCCATCGTGGGTCGCCTCGACTGCCTGCCCTGGGCGGCGCCGCTCGAGCCAGAGGACAACAAACGGCGCTAGGACCCCGGCGACCGCTGCCACGGCGCTTACCGCTGTCGCGCTCAGCCAGTTGTTCTTGGCCCAGCCGAGCACGTCGCCGATGCGCTGGCGGCCCAGGGCTGCCACCACGGCCGCGAGCAGGACCCCGGCAAGGGCAAGCAACCAGCCGGGCGGGCGGCGCCCTGCTCGCCGGCGCATCGACGGGTACAGGTCCTCATGCCAAAGAATCGTCGCACTTGGCCCGCTCATGGTGATAGTGGCATCTGACGATCATTGCTCCTCGGAGCCCGCAATGCGCCCAAACCGGCCGTGGCAGCACGGGGCAGGCTGCGGGACTCGCCAGCATGCGGCCTACCGCCGCTCAGCGGTCGCCCGACCCAGGATGCGTGGGGCCACTGGGACCAACCGCGAGCCGGGCGGGAACAGGAACCCCCGGCAGGCCGCCACGCGATAGCCGGCCTGCTCGATGACCGCGCGCGTGTCCCGATTGGGATGGCAACCACCCATGACCCGCGGCCACAGCAGACTGGCCGCGTCCTGATACCACCCTCGGGGCCAGCTGCCCGAGCGGACGTGCTCATAGAAACGCAGCTCCCCGCCACCCCGCAGCACCCGCCGGACGTCGGCCAGCGCCGCGGGTGGGTCCGGCACCGAGCACAGCACACCCGAGACCACTACGGCATCGACCGACGCCTCCGCCAGCGGCAGTTGGTCGGCGGTGCCGGCGACCACACAGATCGGGATCGGCGCAGCCCGAGCGGCCTGGGCAGCCCGCTGCCGCAGGTACGGCTCAGGCTCGACCGCGACCAGCAGCCGCACCGACGCCGGGTAGTGGGCGAAGTTGCGGCCGTTGCCGGCGCCGACCTCGATAACCAGTCCGGCCAGGCCGGCCAGCAGCTCGCGGCGCAGCTCGGCCTGGCCGCGCTCCTCGTTGCGGGCGGCGACGCGGTCGAAGTAGCGGGCGAACAACGGATGACGGATCGAGCTGGCAGTGGGCATGCAGCCTCCGGACACGACCTGGCTCGGACGAGCTACATACATACCCCAGTGGCCGCGGCGGCGGCTTGACATACAGAGGAACCGTTCTGACCAGTCTTTCCTCGGTGCCCCCAGCCCAGGACGGCTGGGGGCACTGGCCTCTGGGGGAACCGCTTGCGAGCCACGGCTACCTGATGCGCTCAGGGGACCCCGAGCTCCGCTTCACCAACACCGGCATCGCCGTCGCCAACCTCCGCGTAGCGGTCATCCAGCGCATCCAACAAGACGGCCAGCTCCCGGTTGAGGCCGGAGATGAACTCGTGACGCTCGGACAGCTCGACGACCCACGGGTCGTCAACGCCGAGTTCCCTGGCCAGCCGGTCGCGGGTCGCCGCCAGGCGCTGCGATCACGGCCCACTGCTGCCCAGCTGGCGCGAGTTCCGCCGGGGCCGCCCTGGACCTCGACCCCGACCGGCAGGAATAGGCCAGCCGACGACCTGCTGGCGGCGGGCAGATGGTGACTAACGCCGAGCAGGTGCGCGTGGCCGGCGCACGGCCCCCCTCTAGCTCCACCAGGTCAAGCTCGCGCTCACAGTAGTCATCGCACCCGGCCTCCATGGCCTGCTGAGCGCTTGAGCCGGACCGAGCTGCTCCTGTTATTCTCACGGAACGTATGTTCGGGTGAGGAGGGGCCGGGGGATGGGGCAGCAGCGCTGGCAGGACCCGGCGTCGCCAGCGTCCGCAGCCCCCGCTCCCCCAGCCCGCCTCGACCACGGCGGCCCGGACACCCGCGAGGCTTGGGCGGCCACGCCGTGGGCCGTGGTCACTGCAACCGGGATTGTGCAGGCCCGCTGCGGCCAGCCCACCTCGCCAGGGGCGTGTGGGGCCTGGCGGTTGAGCGCCCCTGGGGGGAAGCGCTGGAAGCCCTGCTATGCGTGCGGCAGCGTCGAGGCCCCGGTTGTGGTCCAGGCCGCCGGCCCCGACGTCGCCGCAGCGGTCGCCGAGGCCAGGCAGGCTGCGGCGCAGTCCCCATGACCGTGTCCCATTACGCCGAGGCGTTCTACCCGGCTGTGGGGCGGTGCTTTCGGTTCGTGAGCGCCGCTGGCGCGCACGGCCAGCCGGCACACTGCCCGGCGCCACCGACCTGGCAGGGGACCTTCGCCGCCGCCGACGGGCGTCGCTACCAGGTGGAGGCCTGCGCCGGCCATCACGGACCCTTGGAGCAGGCACGTCCGCTGCCGCGACCATGATCACCCTCGGGCGGAGCGCATGAGCCAGCCCCCGGCCGAACGTCGGGTCCTGATCCTGCGGGCAATCGACGCCGCCGCCGGCGACCGGCACGCCCGCCTGGGCCACGCTGGCAACTGGCGCGATGAGGAGGGCTGTGACTGCCTGGCGGAAGTGCAGCCGATCGTAAGCGTGGTTGGAGCAACGTTCGTGCAGGAGTACATGCGCTGGCTGCAAGCCGTCCACGACAATGGTGAAGGCCCTGCCGGTTGACCGGCGCCGGGCCGCGCTGACCCTCGGCGCGTTGACGGCCGGCCAAGGGCGAGTCGCGGTCAGCCTGAACGGTCGCCCGATTGCAGTGTGGTGGGACTCGCCTGCTCATCGGCAGACCTAGTCCTATTACTCGTCTACCTCTCGTAGGCTTCGAGGTCCGCGTAAATCATGTCCACGCGAAGGGTGACGAGCCGGTCAATGAGGTCTAGGCAGCGCGTTCGCATTCCGGAGCCCGCCGCTGATTGAGCATGTAGGGCAAGCACGAATTCGGTAACTTCGCGCGCGCTCGCACTCGCGCGGGCCTGGATGTCGGCCACCTCGGCGCTATGCTCGTCAAGAAACCGATTGCAGAGCTCGAGCACAGCGTCCGGCAGCTCGCCGGACTGCCGATCGAGTGCATGGAGCAATGATTCGGGCTTGTCGGCAAACCCGCGGGTACGCGCGATCGCGGTCAGCAGGGTGGAATACTCGACGAGTGGCCGCTTCAGCGACCGACCGAACTGCATGGCGGCCGACCGGATGGCTGGATCATTGTCATCAAGGAGTCGGACGAGAAGTCGCCGGCCGGGTGTCGGCATGCCCGCTGCTCCTCCCACCGTAACCGCCGCGGGCCCCCTCGGTGATGAGTCACTCCCAGTTACAATCGTCGGATCCTGTAGGTCATCGGTGAGTTCCTCCACCAGGTTGGCGAGGCCAGCTGCAACTCCCGCACGGGCGGACGCGTCGTCCAATGCCAGGCCCAGCAGCGCGTTGCGAGGCCATCGCGGGTCTTCGGGCTGTGAACCAAGCTGAGTGTCCGTCTTGTGCTGGGCCCGCAGCTGGAGGACCACGGCGAGACTTCCTCCAGTGTGGCGCACGGACGCGTGGTGTCCGCGTAGCATCCGCGCCACCAGATCGGCGGCAAGCTCGGGATCGGTGAGATCGATCAGCAGCAACAGCCTGGGTAGGTCGCGGGCGGTCCAGCCGGTCTCGCTTGCTCGCTCGGCCCAGGCTCGAAGGAGTTCTGTGGCCGCCTGGGCGTCTTCTTTCCAGACTTCCGCCAGCGCCGTAGGCAGCATGACGCGGACCTGCTCAAGGGGATCGTCTACCACTGCGTCCACCGTTTCGCGGAGGATAGCCAGTCGACGCGTTCGGTGCTGCGGCGAGCGCAGAAGGGTGGCGATGGCGAGCACGGCACGGCCGCGGACGCAGTTGATGGCGGCGGAATCGGCATCGCCGCTGTCGAAGGGGTCCCCACTTGACGCCGGTTGCTGCCAGACCTCGGTGTGGGGGTCGGGATCGTGCCGGGCGTGCCAAGCGACGACGGTGATGAGGTCATCGTGGAGGTCGGCGTCGGTCATGCTGGCCACTGCGTCGCATATCTCCGCCCCGTGGGGGCGGTTCGGCCAGGTGCACACCTCACGAACCGCAGCTGCTATCGCGGCGGCGTTGGTCCCGCGTAGACCGTGCAGGATGGCCGAAGCGTAGGCCGGGTGGGCGGTCGGGCCAAGGCGCTGAAGGAGCGCGGCGAACCGCACCGGCTCGGCCTGAGCCGCCGCTTCCAGATTGCTGGCGAGCTGCGGGGCGTCGCCCACGAATTCATCATCTCTGAGCGACATGTCGTCGCCACCGCTGTAGCGGGCCGCCGCCTGTAGCCACTCCTCATCGGAAAACGCACGCGCCTCATCGTCGGGCACCGGGCTGCCGACAAACCTTACAGTCATGGTGTCCTGCCAGGCGGTAGGGGCTGGGCCGAGGACAGCGACGAGCCCGTGTACCCGGGCGGTGAGCTCTTCAGGACACCGGTCGCCGAGTGCGGCCGCGACGCCGTCGGCCAAGACGAGCTGTTCATGTGCACGCTGACGCTTGCTGTCGTCCCACGCCGCTGCGGCGTTGTTGTCGATGGCGAGGTCGCGGTATGGGTCGAGGACCAAGTGAACCGCCTCGTTCTGCTGGGCGGGCGAGCCAATCGTGGCAACTCGTGCAAGCACCTCTCGCGTTTCCCATGCGTAGGTTGCCCCGCGCGGCAAGCCGCGAACTCGGGGGTGTGCCGCCCACGCCAGCGCGTCGTCCAGCAGGGCGGGATGGGCGGTTGCGTAGGCGCGCGCGGCAAGCAGCTGTAGCGTCTTGAGGTCCGACGTCGCACAGGTGGCTAGGAAATGGCTGGCCTGCGTGGGCTGCGTCGCTGCCAGCTGGATAAGGGCGTCGCGGACAGCATGCAGGATCTCGTCCTCAAAGGTGAGCCCCTGCTCGGTATGGAACAAGAAGAGGCGGTCGGTTCGCAGCGCGTCTGTGGCCTGGTCCGTGGTCTTCGGCTCCAGCCGTGCGCGCTCCAACTGACCGACCAGCCAGGGCAGGAGTTGCACGAGGAAGGTTTCCGAAGCGCGCACGGCCAGGTTGGTGATTACCGGCAGGCCGGATGGTCGTTGCGGCAGGACAGTGGTCTCACGGTCGAAGGCGTGGGCCCCGCCGCGGTCGGCACTAATCTGCTCGGCGCGCTCCAACCATCGGTGGACAACGGTGGCCGCCAGGTCTGGTCGGGCCTTGACGATCGTGCCCAGCGCGTACAGGAACTCGTCCCCGAACACCACAAGATCTTGCGGCCCGCGGTCCGGGTCAGCGTACGCAATCAGGTCCTGCAGCAACTCGGCGCAAGCTGGGCCTCGCGACGGCGTGGCGGCGTTGACCAGTCGAAGCAGGGCGTAGGCGTACTCCGAGTAGACAGCGAGGGGTCGGCATGCGGCGGCGACCTCCTCTGGCAGCTCATTGGCGCTCCATACCAGCTGGGCGAGCAGCTCCTCAGTCGTCCACCGTGCGACATCGGCCCCTTCCGGGGGGGCCAACGTGGCCGACAGCGATGGTCGTGGCGAAGGTGTTGATGACGCCTGCGCCCGTCTCGCCAACTCGGCGACGTACTGCGCGAAGAGGCCTCGCTGGTGGCAGGCCGCCGGCCAACCGCCGCTGCTCAGCACCCGGAGCGCGCGGCTTCGCATCGGATCGTTGAGGTCGGCGACGATCGTCCCCACGAGCGTGAACTCCCCGTCAAGTACGGGGCGTTGTACGGCCAGCCCGTCGAGCACGACCGCTCGGATGTGCGCACGGACCCAGCCCGAGCGCAGTAGCTCGGTGAGATCCGCCAGGTAGATGTCTGGGTCGAGGTCGCGCTCGTATGCGAGGATGCCACGCACCTGAGCGCGCCGAAACAGGTCCTGCATATCGCCGTCGAGCAGGCTCCGCGCGCTGCCGCCTCCGCTGACGTGCGCATCGGCGAACACATAGTCGAAGTAGGCCTCATGAAAGAAGCGGATACGTCGACCCTCTTGTACCAGGACCCCTTCGGATAGCAGGGCGTCGCGGGTATCGGCGAACTCCCCCAGAACGCCGTCCGGCGCCCACAGCCGACCGTGGGACGATAGGTGGGCGGCGAGCTGCCGAACGGCTGGCAAGTAGCCGCCGGACGTGGCTTTTCGCCTGACGGCCTCGCGCTTGAGCTTTTCGAACTCGTGCAGCAAGTCGAAGCGGGTGCGCAAGGCCCCGTAGTCGGTAAAACCACCCTCGGCGACCAGTCTGGCGAACAGGCCAAGGTTGAACGCGTTGCGCAGAAGCTGACGCAAGGCGCTGGGCACGTCGAACCGGGGAACGCCGAGCGCTGCCAGCGCCTCGTCAACCTGACTGTCGCTCAGTGCGCCAACCACAACCTCGCGCACGTCCCGTCGCTCGTCACCCTCCTGATCGGTCGTCCTCCCGCCGCGGGCAAGGAGCTGGCGCAGTCGGTGGTCATGCGCCAGGTCAAAGCTGCGGCACGCGACCAGCAGGCGCAAATCGGCGGTGGCCCGTGCCTGTGCGAAGACCTCATGCAGCGCGTCAATGAGGCGCTGGTCACGGCCACCGGTCAGGGACACTGCATCAAGCTGGTCGACAACAAGCACCGCGGGTCGGCCGGCTGCCGCCAGCGCGGTGATTCGGGCGGGAGGACCCGGATAGCCGGCATCCTGTCCCAGCTCGTCCGCGGTCCGCGCTGGATTCAGGGAATCCACGCGCACAGCGCCGACCACGACAGCGGCGGCCTCTAGCGCGCCGACGACGGCGGCAAGCACGCTGCTCTTGCCTGCCCCGGCTTCCCCGGTTACAGCAACCGCCACCGGGCCGTCTGGGCTGGTCAGGTCGGCGACGATCTGCGCGACCTCAGCTCGCGCGAGCAGCGGCAGACTGCCGGGGCGTGACTGCTCGACGTGGGCGCTGAAGCGCTCCGCGACCTCTCTGACGGTCTCTGACAGGGCCGGGTCGGGCCCGCCGGGTCGCCGGGGGTGTCCGCGGTCGCGTAGGTGGCCCCACAGCTCGGCAGCAGTGACCCGCTGATGCACGCGGTCGACAAGGTAGGTGGCAAGGATATCTAGGGCGTTTCGTGGGTCGCCCTCGACGAGGAACGCGAAGGTCTCCACGACTTGATGGACGAGCGACTCCTCGTCCAAGGTCCGGACCTGGCAGCGGGAGAGGGCCGCGTGGGTGAATGACGAATCAGCCCCCCAAGCGACCTGCAGCGCGGGGTACTCCTTCTCGGCCTCGTCGGCGAGCGTGCCCTCGAAGGCTTCAAGCCGCCGGATGCGGCGCGCGCGGTTCGCTAGCGTGCTGAAGCTGCGGGTCGAGGTCGAGGACACGAACACGCACGTGGCTGACGTGGCGGTCAGATGCTCGTGGAAGGCCTTAAGCACTCCCTCGGCCTTGAGCGCCGACACGGTCCAGTCGCCTCTACTGCGCTGCCGCTTGACCTGATGGACCTCGTCCGGCTCGTTCGGGTCTTGCCGGTCGAGTCGGAACTCGACACCCTCGCCTGCCGGGCCAATCTCCTCCAAGGAGATGCCGTAACACTCGCCCCGAAGCACCCTGATAGCCTGCAATACGGTCCAGCGGCCCTCGTAGCGATCCCCAAACTTGGCCACCGCACCCCCAGTGATGGCCACCCCTATCTCCTTCCCAGAATGTGTGGGTCAGGGCCGATCTGGCCGCAGCAGCCGGCAGTGTAGCGGGCAGCACGTGGATAGCGAGGACTCGCCGTGCTTCAGGGAATCTCGCATCTGGCTGTGGTAGGAGTTGCTCGGGCCGCGCCCGGCTGCATGCCAGGAAGCATGGGGTGACGAGGTTCGCGCACGCCCGCCTGACCTTCTGGAGGAGGAAGGGAGAACGGCGGAAGGACTTCCCACCCTCCATGGGCCCACATCCAGGCGTGGGCGTAGCGGTCGAGCAACGGGATCTCGTACCACACCCGCACCCACCATGGCACAAGGTCCAGCCGCGGCATCGCTCCGTCAGGTGGAAGCCAGTTCCATGCCGGCAGCGTGTCTGGTGGCGGTGTCCAGCCTCCGGGCGAGAAGATGTAGCCGGGCTCGGAGGCGACACGCTGGCTGTGCCAGGGCGCACGCTCCCTTGAGCGACGCCCGCCTTGGCGGGCAGGCGTTCCTGTCAGGTGTTGATGGATGATGCGTCTCACTCTCACAGCATCGACCACCCCACCCCGATGCGTCGAGCCCGATGGCCACGGTGCTGTTGAGCCGGACGTGCTTGTCAGGGTCGAGGGCTACCGTGGTCGGCTGGCGCCGCACACCCGACCCAACCGCGGTGATCCACCCAGGAGTCTTGATGTCTGTCCAGGTTGACCAGACGGTCGTTGCCGCTCAGGTCCCGGCGCTGCTGCGCACGCTAGCTGGGTCAGCCGCGGTCCCCCACCCCGAGCAGCTGGCCGCCATCCAGGCCGTCGTGGCCGACCGCCGTCGGGTGCTGGTCGTGCAGCGCACCGGGTGGGGCAAGAGCGCGGTGTACTTCCTGGCCACCCGGCTGCTGCGCGACGCCGGTGCCGGCCCCACCTTCCTCATCTCTCCATTGCTGGCGCTGATGCGCGACCAGGCCGCCGCCGCTGAGCGGGTTGGGGTCCGGGCGGCCAGTATCAACTCGACTAACGTCCGCGAGTGGCGGGCGATCGAGGAGCAGATCGCCGACGACCAGGTGGACCTGCTGCTGGTCTCCCCCGAGCGGCTCAACAACCCCGGCTTCGCCGCCCGGGTGCTGCCGCTGTTGACCCGCCAGGCTGGCCTGGTCGTGGTCGACGAGGCCCACTGCATCAGCGACTGGGGCCACGACTTCCGTCCCGACTACCGGCGCATCGCCCAGATCCTGCGGACCCTGGGCGAACAGGTGCCGGTGCTGGGTACCACCGCGACGGCCAACGCCCGGGTGGTCGCCGACGTGGCCGAGCAGTTGGGCCATGACACCCTGACCCTTCGCGGTCCGCTGGACCGGGCCAGCCTGGTGCTGTCGGTGGTAGCGCTGCCGAGCACGGCTGAGCGGCTGGCCTGGCTGGCCAAGCAGCTCCCCCGGCTGCCCGGGTCGGGCATCGTCTACTGCCTGACCGTGCCGGAGACCCGCCGGGTGGCGGCCTGGCTGCAGGCAAACGGCATCGACGCCCACGCCTACTCCGGCCGCGACGACCCCGCCGACCGGCTGGTCGTCGAGGAGGTCCTGGCCGCCAACGCCTGCAAGGCGGTGGTGGCCACCTCGGCGCTGGGGATGGGCTATGACAAGCCAGACCTGGCCTTCGTCGTCCACTACCAGGCCCCCGACAGCCCGGTGGCCTACTACCAGCAGGTCGGCCGGGCTGGCCGGGCGCTGGACCGGGCAGAGGTGATCCTGCTTGGGGGGGCTGAGGATCGGCGCATCTGGGAGTACTTCACCACCACCGCCTTCCCACCCCGCCGGCTGGTCGCCGAGGTCCTCCAGCTGCTCGACACGGCCGCCGAGCCGCTGGGCCTGGCCGAGGTGCAACGCCAGGTCAACCTGGGGCAGGGCCGCCTGGATCAGCTGCTCAAGGTCCTGGACGTGGAGGGCGCCGTGCGCCGGGTCGACGGCGGTTACCTGCCCGGGGATCCCGGTTGGGCCTACGACGCCGACCGCTACCGGCGGGTCACGGCCGCCCGACGAGCCGAGCAGGCGGCCATGCTCGACTATCTGACCACCGACGGCTGCTTGATGGCGTTCCTGCGCCAGCAGCTGGACGACCCGGACACTGCCCCTTGCGGCCGCTGTCAGCGCTGCACCGGCCACGGCCCACCCGCCACGGTCCGCCAGGAGCTGGTCGCGGCCGCGGTTGGGTTCCTGCGCGACCAGGACGTCACCCTCCCACCGCGTCGGCAGTGGCCAGCCGGGGCGCCGGCCGCCACCCGCACCATCCCCGAGGCCCGGCGGGCCGAGCCGAGCCGGGCGCTGGGCGAGGCCATCGACGCCGGCTGGGGGCCGCTGCTGGCCGACCTGCTCACCGGCGACCAGCCCCTTCCCGACCAGGTAGTCGACGGGCTGGCGCGGTTGCTGGGCCGCTGGGGGTGGGAGCAGCCGCCAACCTGGGTCACCTTCGTCCCCTCCCGCGCCCGGCCCACCCTGGTTGGTGACCTGGCCGACCAGGCCGCCCGGCTGCTCGGGCTGCCCGTGCACGCGGTCATTGAGCGGGTGCGCCCGCGTGCTCGCCCCCAGGCCGAGTTGGCCAACAGCTTCCACCAGTACCGCAACGCCCACGATGCGTTCGCGGTCATCGGGACGGTTCCCCGCGGCCCGGTGCTGCTGGTCGACGATGTCCGCGGGTCCGGCTGGACACTCACCACGGTCGCCGGGGACCTCCGCGACGCCGGCGCCGGCCCCGTCCACCCGTTGATCCTGCTGTCGGGCTGGCGGCCCCCGGCCGGCGCCGGCCGAGGCGAGTAGGCCGGGCTGCGACCTGGGATCGAAAGAGCGGACTGATTGGTCTGTGGGGTTGTGAGAGCTACAGGTCCTCGGTCGGAGCTTGCCGTTGAACAACAGCTCGTCAAGGTCGGAGTGAGCGCCTTACTCCAGCTGCAGCGCCGAGGTGCGCCGCTTGAGCTTCTGTGGCGGTGTTCCGGGCCGTCTCGTCGGACGCGGAGATGCAGGTAGATCCGGCCGCCCAAGACTCCACCTCGTCGATCTCTTACTGCAGTCCTGCTTGCAGCCCGCCTCGAACGCGACCTCTGCGTCTTAAGCTCGGTAGCACCAGCACTACGCGCTTCGGCGCTCTTCCCGGGAGCGCTGTATGGCTCTGGCCTCGGAGCGGCGCCTTGCCGATCCGGTCGGACGGCGCTCCGGTGCCAAGATGTTCATTCGTCACGCCGACTCGTTAGGCTAGCGGCAGTTGGCTGAGAGAAGGGGAGGCGTCGGTCATGGTTGATCTAGTCCCGAATGTGGGAGTTGGCACGTTGCTCGAGCGGATACTGCTTGCCGACGATCGAGCGGTCCGGATCGGGGCGATCCAGTCGCTGGACTACAACCGTGCCGTTGTGATCACGCATGACCGCTGGAAGGGCGACAACGGTGGCATCCCCCAGTTCGCGTTCCTGCTGGCCACGGCTCGCGAGCCTGGCACTGGGGGCGGGGATGACGATGAGGTGCTGCTGCTGCGTGTGGAAGGGACCGCGCCGCTGTCATTGGAGCGGGATCTGCTCGGCGTCCGCGAGGAAGCCTTGCGTGATGCGCTGTCCAGGAGCGACAACCCGTCCCCCTCGGTGGTGCTCGACGTTGAGCTCGAGCCGTTCACAAAGAACCGCGTCTCATTCACTGGCCTGGACTGCCGCATTCTTGGCACGTTCTATGAGGAGACCCAGAGCGGCCGTCAGGTGCTTGAATTCGGCCACGACGTCGACAATTTCTATGCCACGTCGACCTACCGGGTCTTCAAGCCAGTCGGTGATGGGCTGTCGGCCGTTGCCTCCTACATCAAGCCGTCCGATGAGGCCGTCGAGCTGGTGCGGATTGGCGCGGTTCGGTACTCCTCGACCCGGCGTCGCGCGATCGCCGCAAAGCAGGCGAGTGCGCCGGTTGCGGTGAACGTGCACGACTTCATCGGCAACAAGACCGGGATGTTCGGCATGACCCGCATGGGCAAGTCGAACACGATGAAGACGGTCGCTGCGCGCGTGTTCGCGATTTCCGAGCGCCGACGAGCGGCCGCGGAACCCCCGGTCGGCCAGCTGATCTTCGACCCACAGGGCGAGTACGCCAATCCGAACACCCAGGATGGCACCGAACTCGCCGCGATCGGTCTGGACCATGTCGTGATCTACAAGTTTGGCGCGGACGGCAGCCAGCCCAACGTCCGGCCGCTGGGCTTCAATTTCTTTGACCCTGCCCAGATCGATGCGGTGAAAGCGGTGATCTCGGCCGCGTTGGCTGACGTCGCTGCGGACTATGTGCGCGCATTCGTCCAGGCGGATTTCGCCGGCGACCCAGTCCTTGGCGAGTCCACCGAGGAGGCCGAGCGGCGCAAGGCCCACGCCAGCCGCGGGAGATTGCTCCTTTACGGTGCGCTGGCCAAGGCAGACTTCACCGTGCCGCAGCACCACTACGACGCCGATGATAAGCAGTGGCCATGGCGCGCCTGGCTGTATATGCGCCGCGAGCTGGCCGACGAGCTGGAGCGCCAACTCGGCGCTGGTGTGATCACGAGGGCAAGCTCTGGACGCCAGGTCGGCATCGGCCGTTCGTCCCTGGTGCCCGTCATCGACTGGCTCATCGAGCGTGCTGAAGCGAACGATCTCACTGGAAAGGCGGCCGAGGGATTGCAGTCGATCGTGTCCGGCGACGCCTGGCGATCGGCCCTGCCGATCTACACCCAGGAGAACCAGGGCCGGTCGGTATCCGGGTACACCAAACTGAAGCCGCTGAGGCCGTTCCACACACCCTCGTCGCGAAGTGACTACCGCAGTGAGGTCTACGACGAGCTTGTCGCGGGCCGGATCGTCATCGTCGACCTGCACCTTGGCCCCGATGCGGTCATCCGCCGGCTATCGGAAGATCTAGCTGCGTACCTCATGGAGCGACAGATTAGCGTCTTCACCTCCGGCGCTGAACCGCCGCACGTCCAGGTCGTGCTCGAGGAGGCCCACAACCTGTTCTCCTCTGAGCGGTACAAAGACGAGCTGGACGTGTGGGTGCGGCTGGCCAAGCAGGCAAGCAAGCTCCACATTGGGATGCTGTACGCCACCCAGGAGGTCACCGGGGTCGACCACCAGGTGCTGTCCAACACCAAGAACTGGGTAGTGGCGCACCTAAACAATGTCCGCGAAGTGAACGAGCTCGGCAAGTTCTACGATTTCAAGGCGTTCGGTGATGCGATCATCAGCCACGAGGACAAGGGCTACGTCCGGTTGAAGACGATGTCCTCGCCCTACATCATCCCCGTGCAGATCGACCGCTACGGCTTGGAGCTCGTCAACGAGGCGCGTGCCGCCGCAGGAGAAGCGCCACTGATCCCCAAGGGCATTTGAGGGAGACCATGCCATACAGCACCGTCTCGGGTGGCTTTGAACACGCCTCTCGGCTTGGCCACACGAACGCCATCGTCCGGGCGATGGCGGATCGATCCTCGTTTTATGTCCCGGCAGAGCACGTCCGCGACCTGACGTGGCTCACCCCCAAGATCCGCAGCCGCGCCAGCCTGCCGCGACCAGACCATTCAGACGTGCTGAGCAGCGTGATCGGAGTCGACGGCTCCCTCATGGTCGTGCCCGTCCGCGACGGGCTGCCATCGGTCCGCTACGGCTACGCACAAGCCGCAGCCATCTGGCTCGACCTGGAGGCGATGGAGGCCCAGCGGCACGAGCGGTTTGTCGACCCGGTGGCCTTGAGCCAGGCGGTGAACTCCGCCCTGGTCTCCTACGATCTCCCCGTCGCGGGGGCCTACCGGCGCCCAGGCATCTCGATCCGCGACTCCTGGCGGGAGAGCATCGACGAGTTATTCCGAACCAAGAAGGTCGAGGTCAACCGGCTCAATCAGAGCCTGCTACAGCTCCTGATGCTGGTGCACGGTGCGCCGGGCACGCCCGCCATGACCCTGGCCGTGAACTGCCCGCATGTTGGCTGCGCTGAGCGTGACATCCCGGTGAGCGAGGCCGGGCAGGATTGCCCAGGCTGCAGCCACCGGGTCCTGCCGACCGACGTGCTGCGCATCCATGAGGAGGTCATCGAGGACGCCAGCAACGAGGCACCGCTCAGCCGACTCATGCAGGTCGTGGAGCTGCTGGTGACCGTGGGGCTCACCACGCTGTTGTGGGAGCAGTCCCGGGAGATGCTGCTGGGTAGCACCCTGTTCGTGATGGACGGACCGATGGCGGTCTATGGACCGCCCGCTAAACTGCGCGCACGGGCGCTTGAGTACTTCCAGCGGATGGCAGCCACGACCCCCGGGGCCGGCCCGTACCTGTGCGGCGTCGAGAAGACAGGAATCGCGGTCGACTATGCGGCGACGCTGGCGCGCCACAACGCCCTCCAACCCGGAGACCTGTTGGTGGTGGATGCCGAGGTGCTGGGTGCCATCACGAACAGCGACAACCCGATTGCCTACGGCTCCGAGACCTACTGGGGCCGCAAGTTCCTGTACCGCTCGCTGGATGGACGGACCGTCGTGATCACCGTGCTGCCAGCATCCGGACCGCCCTACGACGACCACGGTGGGCAACCCGAGCCGGCTGCCTACCCGTCGTTGCCCGCGGTGCTCGATGTTATCGACCGAACCGGGTCAGCGATGTACCGCAACGGCATCATTCCCGTCGCGCTTGCTCACTCCAAGGCGGCCTACCCGATCGGGGTTGGCACCGACGTGCTCCGGCTTGTGGCACGACGCAAGCTCGGCCTCGATCCCACTTCGCCGCCGCCTTCGGTAGAAGGTCAACGCCGAGGATGACCATCCGCGCCCCGGTGCGCCCGCCCGGGCACCGACTCAGCCCGCCAGCAGCGGCCCCGCCAACCATCCACGCGACCCCCCGGCCGATCGCCAGGGTTGTTGCGCTTCCGGATGCCACCCTGGCCTCGATGCGCTACCAGTCGCCGCTTCGCTATCCAGGCGCGAAGTCCGGAGCTACCAGGATCATCGGCGAATTGGTGGCACTCGCGTCCGCCTCGATCGGTCGGCCGCACCTGTTCGTGGAGCCGTTCGCCGGCGGCGCCTCAACCGCCCTGCGCCTGGCTGGCGCAGGCGTGGTGGACCGGATCCTGCTCGCCGACGCTGACCCACTCGTCGCCCGCTTCTGGCAAGTCGCTGCAGCCGACACCGACTGGCTCATCGACCGCATGTGGTCAGAGCCCGTGACGCTCGACCGCTGGGACTACTGGCGTTCCTGGACGTCGACTCGAGCCGACGACCGCGACGTTGCCATGAAATGCCTCTTTCTAAACCGGACGACCTTCTCTGGCATCCTTCACGGCCGTGCAGGCCCAATCGGTGGACGGCAGCAGAAGAGTCGCTACGCCATCGACTGCCGCTTCAACAAGCAGGCGCTGGAGCAGCGGCTGCGGTTCATCGGTCACCTCTACGCCGCCAACCGACTTGTCGATGTGTGGCACAAGGACTGGCAAGTCACGGTGACGGACGTCGCAGAGTGGTATCCCCAGCTGCTGCCGAATAGGGTCGTTGCCTATCTGGATCCGCCCTATCTCCGGAACTCAGCACGGCTCTATGGTCGCTCGTTCGACCCGGCGGGCGGCTACGCACCTGCGCACGCTGGCCTTGATCCATTCGCGTGGACCGAAGGATCCGCGCACTACCGGCTGGCCGAATACTTGCGGCGTCGCGCGCTTTATCGCTGGATTCTCTCCTACGACCATCATCCCGCCCTTACTACAGATCCTGCTCTCTACGCCGCTGGCCGGATGACACCGACCGATCAGGAGAAGGCCGAGCTAGGCGTTCGAGCCTGGCACATATCCAAGCGGCTGGTAGACCTACACTACAGCGTCACCACCACCGACCGAGGCAAGCAGGAAGAACTCCTAATCACCACACTTCCGTCCAGAAGCGTTCCAGTAAGCCATCGGTTCCGTCCGCTTGCCTCACCGCGCGCCACTTGAATACCACGCTGACTTCGACTGGTACCTGCGCTCAGGTGACGCTCACAAGTAGCGGGCCTGGAAAGGCAGGTGGGCTATTGAGCTTCGCGGATCTGAGTGATGGGCTTCGTAATTGGTTCGCGGGTTGGGTTGGTTGTGACCTTTGGCGGTGAGCTTGGTCAGCTGGCGACGTGGGGCTTAGGGATTGCCAGGTCCCAAACGACACCGCATGGCCGAGCACGGCACGAAGTCGCCATCGCTGGGCCCGGTTGCCGACGAAGGGCTCCAGCAGCACGTCACGGTAGTGGCGGTCGGTGCTGTCGAGCATCTCCCGCAGCTGCGGGGGCAGGGCGTGCTTGTCACGGTAGCCCGGGTCAGCATCCCCGCGCCCCTGGCGGTAGAACCGGTACAGGTCGGCCAGGCCGGCTGGAAGCTTACGGCGCCCGTTCCCCGTTCCTTGAGGGCGAGCGCGAACGCCATCCGCAAGTGGGGCTGGATCGTTAGGCCGTGGCGTCGGGAGGTACGACTAGCGGATCCGGGCCGTCCTGTTCATCTCTTGGGCTAACTGGCTCCCATCTAGGCCCGGTAAACGGTCGGTAGCCGGCCGGCACGTGGCCAGTGAGC
>Ga0210378_10000276_pt1 | contig 25472 bp, 22 predicted proteins | sample PLM1_60_b1redo_FD_155465 | JGI IMG/M metagenome (GOLD analysis project Ga0210378, IMG submission 155465) | Groundwater sediment microbial communities from an aquifer in East River, Colorado, USA - PLM1_60_b1 redo | ecosystem: Environmental > Terrestrial > Soil > Riparian zone | place: USA: East...
CCTCGCGGCCAGCCCGTTCCGGGTCGACCGGGACCGGATCGTGACCTCCCCGTTCTTCGCCAGGCTCGGCGGCGTGACGCAGGTGGTCAGCTCGGCCGGCTCCGGCCTGCTGGTGCACAACCGGCTGACGCACAGCCTCAAGGTGGCGCTGGTGGCAAGGGCGATGGCCGAGCGGCTGCTGGCGCACCCCGGCCACGCCGCGCTGCTGGACGCGCTCGGCGGCTGCGACCCCGACGTGGTGGAGGCCGCCGCGCTGGCCCACGACCTCGGCCACCCGCCGTTCGGCCACGTCGGCGAGCAGGTGCTCGACCGGCTGGCGCGGGAACGCTTCGGGCTGCGGGACGGGTTCGAGGGCAACGCGCAGTCGCTGCGGATCGTGACCACGACCGACGTACGCGGCCAGCTCGGCGCCGGCCTCGACCTGACGGCCGCGGCGCGGGCGGCGCTGCTGAAGTACCCGTGGACCCGGCTGGACCACCCCGACCCGCACCCGCGCCACGCCATGGTGCCGCCGCGCGGCGCCGGCGAGCCGCCGCAGGCGCCGGGCACCGGCTCGGCGAAGTTCTCCGTGTACCGCACCGAGCTGGACGACCTGCTGCACGCGAGGGCGCCGTTCGCCGGCGTGCTCGAAGACACCCAGCAGACCGTCGAGGCCGCGGTGATGGACACCGCCGACGACATCGCCTACGCCATCCACGACCTCGAGGACTTCCACCGGGCCGGGGTGTTGCAGCACGCCACGGTGGCGGCCGAGCTGCGCACCTGGCTGGACGACGCTCTGGAGCTGGCCGGCATGTCCGACGCCGAGCTTGCCAATTCAGGGTGGCCAGCGCAGCCGCGGCGGCCCGGCCGCTCGCTGGAGGAGCTGCGGCGCCGGCTGCACGCCAAGGACTCGTGGGTGGTCGACGACGAGGCCTTCGCCGCCGCCGTGCGCCGGGTGCACGCCGAGCTGGTCGACGGGCTGCTGGCCATCCCGTTCGACGGGTCCGTGGTCGCGGAGCAGGCCGTCGCGGCGTTCTCCGACCGGTGGACCGAGCGGCTGGTCAGCGGCGTGGTGGTGTTGGCAGAGCCGCACCCGCGGGCCTCGCACGTCACGCTGGTCGGGCAGCAGTGGCACGAGGTGACCGTGCTCAAGTTCGTGCACAACCGGTTCGTGCTGGCCAGGCCCGACCTCGCGCTGTACCAGCGCGGGCAGGGGAGCCTGCTCGCCACGCTCGTCGAGGGGTTGCAGGAGTGGCTCGCCGACCGCGGGCAGGCCAGGCTGCCGAGCCGGCTTGCCGACCTCGTCGAGCTGGCCGACGACGAGTTCCGCGCGCTGGGCGAGCCGGAACCGCAGCGGCTGGCGATCGGCCGCGCGGTGGTCGACTTCGTCGCCTCGCTGACCGACGCGCAGGCAGTCGCACTGCTGGACGTGCTCTCCGGGCGGTCCAGCCACCTGTGGACCGACGCGCTCGTGCTGTGACCGGCCGGCGACCGTGGGGCAGCGGCCACGCCTTACCCTCGTCCGGTGACCGCGGCCTCGTCGAACCCGACCGGGGACCCGATGTCGGCGATCGTGGCCGCGGTGCTCGGCGCCGGCCCGCACCGCACCGTCGACCTGCTCGACCTCATCGAGTACCCGATGCGCGGGTTCGTCGACGTGGTGCAGGCCGGCGACGACCTGCTGCCGCGGCTGGCGCATCAGCGGGTGCTCGGGCCGGCGCTGGCCCGCGCGGCCAGGGCCCTGCGGCCGGGTGGGCTGCTGCTGGCCGCCGTGCCCGAGCTGGACCGGCTGCGCGGCCTTCGGCCGGCGGGGCCGCCACCACGGGTCACCGGGAGGGGCCCAGAGCGCAGGGTCACCGTGCAGCTGTGGGACTGGGCGGATGACGGCTGCACCTACGGGCTGGACGTGATCCAGCTCGTGCCGGGTGCCGGTGGCTGGGAGGTGGCCCGCGCGGTCTCCACCCGGCACCAGGTGCTCACCGCTGAGCAGGTGCACGCAGCGCTCACCGAGGCCGGCTTCGCCGCCGTGCAGCGCCTTGCGCCTGTGGAGACCGGCCACCCGCTGCCGGTGTACGTCGCGGTGGCCGGCGGGTGAGCGCCCGGTGAGTCGCACCGTGCTGGTCGAGCCGGAACGGCTGGCCGGCTGGTTCGACCGCTTCGCGCAGCGGCACGGCCCGATCGCGCACACCGACCTCGCGCCGCACAAGGTGAGCGTGCACGCCGAGGACGGCGCGACCGCCGAGGTCACCGTGCCGTTCGGGCCGCTGGACGTGGCCGCCGCGGGCGTGCGGCAGGGCCTGGCCGTGGACGAGCTGGTCGCGCACCTGCTGCGGCCGCGCCGGGTGGCGCTGCTGTTGGTGCGCCTCGGCGGGCACAGCGCCGGCGTCGCCGCCGACGGCACGGTGGTGCTGTCCTCCACCGACCGGCGGCTGGTGCACGGCAGGCACCGGGCCGGCGGCTCCTCGTCCGGCCGCTTCGCGCGCCGCCGCGAGGGCCAGGCCAGGGTGGCGCTGCAGGCCGCCGCGGACACCGCCGCCAGGGTGCTGCTGCCGGAGCTGTCCTCGGTGGACGCCGTTGTCCTCGGCGGCGACCGGCGGGCCATCGAGGCGCTCCGCGGCGACCCGAGGCTCGCGCCGCTGTTCGCCCGCGCCGAACCCGCCGTGCTCGACGTGCCGCAGCCGCGGCGCACCGTGCTGGACGACGCCGCCCGGCGCGCCCGGTGCGCGCGGATCGTGGTGTCCTGAGCGCTTGCACCGTTACGCGCTCACGAGCCCTTCCACCCGCCCAGGGTGGCCGTCCAGGATGCGGCCGGGGTCGGCGCCGAGGACGGCGGCGAGCAGGGTGGCGTAGACGTCGCGGAAGTCCGTCGTCGGCTTGAGGTCACCGTCGTCGAGGTCGGTGAGGCTGGGCTGCTCGCCGTACAGGCCGCCCTGCACGGGTGCGCCGGCCACCAGCACCGGGCCGGCGGTGCCGTGGTCGGTGCCGTCCGAGGCGTTGGCGACGACGCGCCGGCCCAACTCCGAATACACCGCGAGCACCACGTCGGCGCCGCGCGGCCCGCGGCCGACCCGATCGAGGAAGCCGGCGACCGCGCCGTCCAGCTCGGTGAGCAGCCGCTGCTGGGTGGCGCGCTCGTTGGCGTGCAGGTCGAAGCCGCCGAGGGACACCGAGTACACCCTGCTCGGCGCGCCGAGCTCGATGCAGCGCCGCACCACGTCGAGCTGCCCGGCGAGCGCACTGCGGCCGCCGGCCGACGCGCCGCCGGTGCGCTCGGCGTCCCCGTCGTCGGGGTCGGCCGGTGCCATCGTGGCGGGGCCGAGCAGCTCGGCTGCGCGCACCGTGTCGCGGACCGCCCGCGCGGCCCGCGCCTGCAGCTCGGGCTCGCCGTCCTGCGCGGCGCCGAGCCCACGGAACGCCATGCCGACCGCGCCACCCGGCGGCCGCAGCCCGGTCGTCGGCGCCGAGGCACGTGTTCCCGCTGAGGCGCCATTGAGCGCTAGCGCGACGCCGGCCGTGGTGGCGCCGGCCAGCGCCGGCGGCAGCACCGGGTCCAGCGCGACGGCCAGCAGCGGGTCGCCGCCGGCGGCGTCCAGCCAGCGGCCGATCCAGCCCGTGCTCACCGGCGACTCCGGGGACGCGGTCTGCCAGATCGCCATCGAGCGGAAGTGGCTGCGGTCCGGACGCGGATAGCTCACGCCGCGCACCACCGCCAGCCTCCCCGCGTCCCACAGCTTCTTCGCGCCGGTCATGCCAGGGTTCAGTCCGAGCCCGCCGGCCAGCGGCAGCGCATCCCGCGCGGCCACGGCCAGCTCGGGGCGCGCGGCGTGGTAGGCCGGGTCGTCGACCGGCACGACGGTGTTCAGCCCGTCGTTGCCGCCGTACAGGGTGACCAGCACAAGCACCTTGTGTCCCGGCGGAAGCGGGTCGGTGCCGGCCCGCTGCACCAGGGTGTGCCAGCCGATCGCGGTGGCCCCGCCGGCCAGCGCGGTCGCCGCCGTCACGCCGGAGGCGACCAGGAAACGTCGTCGGGTCAGCCGGTCCATCACGCACTCACCAGGTTCTCCGGGCTGATCAGGGCGAGCGCCACCAGCGCTGGCGGGTCGCCGGCGACCACGGCCAGCGCATCGGCGGTCCGCGGCGTCCAGTCCAGCGACAGCAGCTCGCCGGCCGCCCGCACCCGCTCACCGCGCGCAGTGTCGCGAACCCGGGCGAGGTCGGCGCGGGCCACGGCCGCGTTGGCCACCGCCAGCCTGGTGCGGGCAGCCGCGGTGGTCAGCCACGCCGAGCCGGCCGGCCAGCCGCCAACGCTTGGCGGCGCGAAGAGCTGCTGGCCGAGGCCCTGCAGCCCGCCCCGCACGGCGTCCGGCCCGGCGTCCGGCATGGCGTCCGGCGCGGCGCCCTGCCGCGCCACCGAGACGCCGAGCGCCCGGCAGGCCGCCACCAGCCATTCCACCGGCTGGCGCACCAGCACCGATTCCGGCGCGAGGAACTCCGGGCTGGCGAGCACGGCGCCGAGCAGCTCGCGCATGGTCGCGGCATGCTCGGTCAGCCCGTCCAGCCGCTCCGGCGACGGCTGGCTGTCCGAGACGAACCGCTGCCACATCCGGGACGCCACGAACCGGGGGCACTGCGGATTCCCGGCCAGCACGCCGACCAGCTCGTCCACGCCCATCGGGGCGGTGTGCCCGAGCACGGTCAGCACCGCGTCGTCGTGCCGGCGCCGGTCGAACGACGCCGTACCGGTGGCCCGGTCCACCCGCCAGCCGGTCAGCGCCCGCGCGGCCTGCTTCACGTCGTCCTCGGAGTAGTTGCCGACGCCGATGGTGAACAGCTCCATCAGCTCGCGGGCCAGGTTCTCGTTGGGCCGGCCGCGCTGGTTGCGCTGCCCGTCGAGCCACACCAGCGTGGCCGGGTCCACCGCCATGGCCGCCACCAGCGGGCGGAACTCGCCGCCGCCGAGCCGGCGCTGCGCCTGGTTCTGGGCGAGCATCATGGACGCGCTGCGCACCTTCTGTACCGAGGTGGCGAACACACCATGCCAGAAGAACGTCAGCCGCTCGGCCAGCGGGTGCTCAGCGGAGACCATCTGGTCTAGCCACCAGCGGCGCAGCTGCTCGACCTGGGTGCGCAGCAGGTCGGCGGCCTCCCTGCGCCGGTCGGCGCCGACCGGCAGCGGCTGCAGGGTCGGCGGCGGGGCGCCGGCATCACCCGCCGCCGCACCGGCCGCACCGTCGAGCAGCGCCGAGAGGGTGGCGTCGAAGCCGGCCGCCGTGGCGCGGTCCAGCTCGCCTGGCCGCGGGCCGAACCCGACCCGTTGCAGCAGCCGGCGCACCGCGGACCGCTCATCCGATTGCGCTGCGCTGCCTGGCACGGCGCCGACCGTAGAACACCGCCCTGAAGACCGCCTGAAAGAAACGTGGTGGTTACCAGGCGTAGCAGTCCAGCGTGAATCGGCCGGTGGGCCAGCGCGTCGAGGAAGCCGGAGAACACCGTGCCGTCGTGGTCAGCCCAGCGTGCCGGTGGCCAGCAGGCCGCCGTCCACCCGCACGGTCTCGCCGGTGATCCAGGTGGCCGCGTCCGAGGCCAGGAAGGCGACCAGCCTGGCGACGTCGCCCGGCTGGCCCAGCCGCTTCATGGGGTACAGCGCGCTCAGCTCGTCCTCGTGGCCGGACCAGATCGCGGTGGCGAACCGGGTCTTGATCACGGCCGGAGCCACGGCGTTGACCCGCACCTTCGGGCCGAGCTGCCAGGCGAGCTCCTCGGTGAGCCGGATCAGCGCCGCCTTGGACGCGCCGTACACCCCGAGCACCCCGGTCGAGCGCAGCCCGCCGACCGAGGCCATGTTGACCACGGCGCCGCCGTTGGCCGACATCCACGCCTTCCATGCCTGCTGTACGAACCCCAGCGCTGCGACCACGTTGGTGTCGAAGGTCTTCCGCACGGCATCGAGGTCGGCTGCCATCAGATCGCCGTAGACCGGGTTGATGCCGGTGTTGTTCACCAGCACGTCGAGCCGGCCGAAGGCCTGGACCGTGCGGCCGACCGCCTCGGCACGGTCCTCGGTGCTGCCTGCGTTGCCGGCGACGGCCAGCACCCGGTCGGCGCCGTCCGGTGCGAGGTCGGCCAGCGCGCTGGCCGCGGCGTCGAGCTGGTCCGGCTTGCGCGCGGTGATCGTCACCGCGGCGCCGCGGGACAGCAGCTCGGCCGCGATGGCGTGCCCGATGCCCCGGCTGGCCCCGGTGATCAACGCGGCGCGTCCCGCGAAGTCGGCACTAGGTTCGGTCATGTGACGGACCCTACTTCCACCACCAGCCAGCACACCCCTGACGTCGACTTCGGGGCGCACGCCCACGATCTCGAACAGGGCGCCGGGCTGTGGTCCACCGTGAGCGCCCTGATCGCGGCCGAGCTGCCACTGCCGCTGCCGCCGCACGGCGATGTCGTGGTCGCCGACGTCGGCTGCGGCACGGGCGACATGGCGCTGCTGTTCGCCGAGCGGGTGCGCGGCACCGGTGGCCGGGTGCTGGCCGTCGACCGGGAGGCCGTGCTGCTGGACCGGGTACGCGAGCGCGCCGACGCCGCCGGGGTGGCCGGCGCCGTGCGCACCGTGCTCGCCGACCTCGCCGAGCTACCGGCCGCCATGCCGGAGCCGGTGCACCTGGCCTGGGCCGGGCACGTGGTACACCACGCCGGCGACCAGGCAGCCGCGGTCGCCGCGCTGGCCGGCGTGCTCGCGCCTGGCGGTGTCCTCGCGCTCGGCGAGGGCGGGCTGCAGCCGCGGTGCCTGCCGTGGGACGTTGGCGTCGGCCGGCCGGGAATCGAAGGCCGGCTGGACGCCGCGAACGAGGAGTGGTTCGTCGCCATGCGCGCCGGCCTGCCGGGCTCGGTCCGCGACCCCCGCGGCTGGCCGGCCATGCTGCGGGCCGCCGGGCTGGTCGAGGTCGCCGCCAGGAGCTGGCTGCTCGACCGGTCGGCGCCGCTGAGCGCCGCCGACCAGCACGCCGTACTCGGCCGCCTCGCCAACTACGTCGAGCGGGCCGACCGCTGGCTGGACGGCGACGACCGGGCGGCCTGGCAGCGGCTGCTCGACCCGGACGACCCGGCGTGGCTCGGAGGTCGCGACGACCTCGCCGTCGTCGCCGTGGAAACGGTGCACCTCGGTCGCCGCGGCTAGCCGAGTCGCACCCGATGTGACATCGGTTGCGCCGGGCGCACCGGATGTCACATTCGCCGCGGGCGAAACCCGCTGGCGCCGGCCGGGTACCCTGGGGGCGTGGTTCGTACGAGCTGAGTGGCTCCCGCGCCCGCTGGCCATGGCCGGCGGGGCGCTGTTGGATGCCCACGGACCACGATCCTCTTTCGGAGCTGACCAAGTGATCACTGCCACCGAGTTGGAACTGCGCGCCGGCTCGCGAACCCTGCTCGCGGACGCCGCGCTGCGCGTGCAGCCCGGCGACCGCATCGGTCTCGTCGGCCGCAACGGCGCCGGCAAGACCACCACGCTGCGCGTGCTTGCCGGCGAGGCGCTGCCTTACGCCGGGCAGATCCGCCGCGCCGGCGGGCTCGGCTACCTGCCCCAGGACCCGCGGGAGGGCGACCTGTCCATGCTGGCCAGGGACAGGGTGCTGTCCGCGCGCGGCCTCGACGAGCTGCTGCGCCAGATGGAAAAGGCGCAGACCGCGATGGCCGAGCTGGCCGACGACGCCGAGCGGGACGCCGCCGTGCGCCAGTACGGGCGGCTGGAGGAGCGGTTCAGCGCGCTCGGCGGCTACGCGGCCGCATCGGACGCGGCCAGGATCAGCGCGAACCTCGGACTGCCTGAGCGGGCGCTGGACCAGTCGCTTGAGACGCTGTCCGGCGGGCAGCGCCGCAGGGTCGAGCTGGCCCGCATCCTGTTCGCCGCCGCCGACCACGGCGTGAAGGGCCGGTCCACCACCACGCTGCTGCTGGACGAGCCGACCAACCACCTCGACGCCGACTCGATCGGCTGGCTGCGCACCTTCCTCACCCAGCACGACGGCGGGCTCGTGGTGATCAGCCACGACGTCGAGCTGCTCGCCGCCGTGGTGAACAAGGTGTGGGTGCTGGACGCCACCCGCGGCGAGGTGGACGTCTACAACGTCGGCTGGCAGCGCTACCTGGAGGCGCGCGCCGCAGACGAGCGCCGCCGCCGCCGCGAGCGCGCCAACGCCGAGAAGAAGGCTGGCGCGCTGATGGCGCAAGCCGACCGGATGCGCGCAAAGGCCACCAAGGCGGTCGCCGCGCAGAACATGGCGCGCCGCGCGGAGCGGTTGATCGCCGGGCTGGCCGAGGAACGCGCGCGGGAGAAGGTGGCGAAGATCCGCTTCCCGGAGCCGGCGCAGTGCGGCCGCACCCCGCTCACCGCGGAGGGCCTTGCGAAGTCCTACGGCTCCGTCGAGGTGTTCGCCGGCGTCGACCTCGCGGTCGACCGCGGCAGCAGGGTGGTGGTGCTCGGGCTGAACGGCGCCGGCAAGACCACGCTGCTCAGGCTGCTCGCCGGCCTCGAGCAGCCGGACGCCGGCGCCGTGCTGCCGGGGCACGGGATGCGGGTCGGCTACTACGCGCAGGAGCACGAGACGCTGGACACCGAGGCCAGCGTGTGGGCCAACATCCGGCACGCCGCGCCGGATACGGGCGAGCAGCAGCTGCGCAACCTGCTCGGCGCGTTCCTGTTCAGCGGCGAGCAGCTCGACCAGCCGGCCGGGACGCTGTCTGGCGGGGAGAAGACCAGGCTCGCGTTGGCCGGCCTGGTGTCCTCCGCGGCCAACGTGCTGCTGCTGGACGAGCCGACCAACAACCTCGACCCGGCCAGCCGCGAGCGGGTGCTCGACGCGCTGGGCAGCTACCGGGGAGCGGTCGTGCTGGTCACCCATGATCCGGGTGCGGTCGAGGCTCTTGCGCCCGATCGGGTGATCGTGTTGCCGGATGGCACAGAGGATCACTGGTCGCCCGACTACCTCGAGCTTGTGCAGCTGGCCTGAAGATCAATTCCGTTCCGCTGAGCGGGTTCGCGGTTAGGCCAGTCGGGCGGCTGCGCATCGAATTCGCGACCGTTCGGCGATCAAGGGGGGTTGATCGTCTAGCGTATCGTGTCTTGTTGATCCACCATTGATCTTGTCCGGCCGTCGTGACGGCGGCCCGTACAGCGTCGACCAGGGCAGCTTCAACTCGGAGGGTGGGACCACGTGGCCGACCTCAAGAAGGGCATGCGGATCACCGGTACTGCGCGCGACAAGCTCGCCGCGGACCTGAAGAAGAAGTACGAGAAGGGCGCCAGCATCAGGGCCCTTGCCGAGTCCACCGGCCGCTCCTACGGGTTCGTGCACCGGGTTCTCAGCGAATCCGGTGTGACGCTGCGCGGCCGGGGCGGAGCCACGCGTACGAAGAAGAAGTAGGCCGCAACGCAATCGCGGTACCCGCCAGCACGAGCGGATAGATCAGATATCCGAATCGGGTGGCCGGCATCAGCAGCATGGCCACCACGAGACCAACGGCGGCACGCTCCGCGGCCTGCGCGGCGCTGCGCGGCGGCCAGCGCAGCACCCACACCAGGATCGCGATCGCGGCGACCGCGAGCAGGGCCAGCCCGGCGGCCCGGCCTGCGGCGCCGGAGTGCGCCAGCAGGTAGCCAGGCAGCGGGCTCGCGGCCGGCGACTCGACCCCGGTGAGGCCGGCCGGGAAGCGGATCACGTGCTCGACGAGGGCGGCCGGGGACACCAGGGCGGCCGGCAGCACGAGCGCGGCGGCGACGGCGAGCGCGGAGCCGGCGAACACCGCTGCCCGGCGGCCACCCCGCTCGGTTCGGTTGGCGTCGGTTTTGGTGGCGTCGGTTTTGGTGGCGTCGGTTTTGTTGGCGTTGGTTTTGGTGGCGCTGTGCAGCGCGATCGCGAGCACGAGCAGCACCGGGGCCGCAGTGAGCTTCATGGCCAGCGCCAGCCCACCGGCCACCCCGCCGGCTCCGGCCCGGCCGAGGTGGCAGCACGCGATGCACAGCACGAGCAGGGCCAGCACCGGCAGGTCGTCACCGCCGGTGGCGACCGTGAGCGTGGTGGCCGGCAGCACGGCGACCAGGTGCACGGCGCGCACCGGCAGCCGCGGCGGGCGCACCAGCCGCACCGCGAGCGCCACGAGCAGCGCCGAAACCGTCAGGAACATCAGCCGCACGTCGGTGTACCCGGCGTCGCCGAGCTCGGCCCTCGGCAGGCCGAACACCGCCATGGCCGGCAGGTACGGCGTGTAGTCCTGAAAGCGCGCCAGGGTGTCCACCGCGGTGTACGGCGTGCCGGTCTGCACCAGCAGCCGGCCCATCCGCTCGACGACGTCGACCTCGGGCTGCGCGCTCCACGCCACGCCGTGCGCCCGCTGCGCCACCAGCATCCCGAGCGGCACGAGGGCCGACGCCGCGAACACCGCCGAGGCGATGGTCATCCGCCGCTGGTGCCCGCCGCCGCGCCTCCGATACCTCCCGGGCCACAGCCCTGCCAGCGAGGCGAGCGCACCGGCCGTGTACGCCGCCGCGGACACCGCCCCCCACACCCGGTGGCCGTGGTAGATCGTCACCGCGGCCAGGCCGGCGGCCAGCAGCGCGCTCACCGCGTACAGCAGCGCATCGCCGCCGATGCCACCGGCCCAGTGCGGCACCACGGCGCGGCGGGCGTCCGCGTTCGTGGCGGCGCCCCCGACGCCCCCGGCAGCCAGCAACTCCCGCTCCCTCGACAGATAACTCGTGAGTGGCAAAGGGCGTCCTGGCGCCCTTTGCCACTCACGACGTAGATCCCGGCGGGGTCAGGCTACCGAGGCGGCCGGGAATCCGGGCCACCGCGGCGGCGTTGGACAGGCGCAGCACGGGAGGTGGCATGGACGGCAGTTGGATGCTGATGCGTGGCGCGATGCTTCGCAGGGACACCCCACGCTCGATCGCGCCGGGCACGTTCCGGCGGGTGGTGCAGTTCGCACGGCCGCACTGGCGGACGCTCAGCGTCTTCGGCGTGCTGACGGTGATCTCGGCCGGCCTCGCGGTCGCCGGCCCGGTACTCGCCGGCCGCGTCATCGACGCCATCGTGCACACCAGGCCGGCGTCCGTCGTGGTCACCCTGGCGCTGCTGATCGCCGGCCTCGCCGTCACCGACGCCGTCCTCGGCCTCGCCGAGCGGTGGTTCTCTTCCCGCATCGGCGAGGGCCTGATCCTCGACCTACGGCGTGCGGTGTTCGAGCACGTGCAGCGGATGCCGGTGGCGTTCTTCACCCGCACCCGCACCGGCGCGCTGGTCAGCCGGCTGAACAACGACGTGATCGGCGCCCAGCGGGCGTTCACCTCGACGCTGTCCGGGCTGGTCACCAACGTCATCCAGGTGGCGCTGACGCTCGTGGTGATGCTCACGTTGTCCTGGCAGATCACCGCGCTGGCCCTGGTGCTGCTGCCGGTGTTCGTGCTGCCGACCCGGTGGATGGGCGCCAAGATGGCCGACCTGTCGCTGGAGTCGGCGACGTTGAACGCGTCGATGACAACGCAGATGACCGAGCGGTTCTCCGCACCCGGCGCGATCCTGGTCAAGTTGTTCGGCCGGCCGCGGCTGGAGGCGCAGGAGTTCGGCGAGCGGGCCGCGCGGGTGCGCGACATCGGGGTCCGCACCGCGATGCTCACCCGCACGTTCATGACCGCGCTGACGCTGGTGTCCTCGCTCGCCCTTGCGCTGGTGTACGGGCTCGGCGGCTGGTTCGCGCTGCACGGCCGGCTGGACGCCGGCACGGTCGTCACGCTGGCGCTGCTGATCACCCGGCTGTACGGGCCGCTGACCGCGCTGGCCAACGCGCGGGTGGACGTGATGACCGCGCTGGTCTCCTTCCAGCGGGTGTTCGAGGTGCTCGACCTGCCGCCGCTGATCACCGAGCGCGCCGTGACCCGCGAGGTGCCCACCGGCCGGGTGTCCGTCGACTTCGACGACGTGCGCTTCGCCTACCCGTCGGCCGAGCGGGTGTCGCTGGCCTCGCTGGAGGAGGTCGCCGTGCTGGACACCCGCGGCGGCGAGGAGGTGCTGCACGGCATCTCCTTCCGCGCCGAGCCCGGCCAGCTCGTCGCCCTCGTCGGACCGTCCGGCGCGGGAAAGTCGACCATCGCATCGCTGCTGCCGCGGCTCTACGACGTCGAGTCCGGCGCGGTGCGCCTGGCCGGGGTGGACGTGCGGGACCTGAGCTTCGACGCGATCAAGGACACCGTCGGGGTGGTGACCCAGGACGGGCACCTGTTCCACGACTCGATCGCGGCCAACCTGCGGTACGCGCGGCCATCGGCCACCGACGACGAGCTGTGGGAGTCGCTGCGGCGGGCCCGCCTCGAGGCGCTCGTGCGGTCGCTGCCCGACGGGCTGGACACCGTTGTGGGCGAGCGCGGCTACCGGCTGTCCGGCGGCGAGCGCCAGCGGCTGACCATCGCCCGGCTGCTGCTCGCCAGGCCGCGGGTGGTCGTGCTCGACGAGGCCACCGCGCACCTGGACTCCGAGTCCGAGGTCGCCGTGCAGGCCGCCCTCACCGAGGCGCTGGCCGACCGCACCGCGCTGGTCATCGCACACCGGCTGTCGACGGTGCGGGCGGCCGACCAGATCCTCGTCGTCGAGGACGGCCTGATCACCGAGCGCGGCACGCACGCCGAACTGCTGGCCGCGGAGGGCCGCTATGCCGACCTTTACCACACCCAGTTCGCCGAGGAGGCCGTCGCCGTGGTGTAGCCGGGCCGAGGTGGCGCGGTTGCGGGCGCGGTCAGCGCACGATTAGTCAGGGCACGACCAGGTCGCGCACGGCGTTGGCGCAGCCCCAGCTCAGGGTGTAGCCGGCGCCGCCGTGGCCGTAGCAGTGCACCACGTCGCCTCGACGCTCCAGCCGCACGGCCGGCCGGAGCGGGCGGACGCCGGCGGCGTGCCCGAGCACATCGGCCCCGGCCAGCTCGGGCACCACCTCGCGGCAGCGGCGCAGAATCGCCTCGGCAACCGCGGGGTCGGCCTCCGCGGGACCGTCGCCGGCGAGGTCAACGCCGCCGCACACCACGTCGTCGCGCCGCGGGATGACGTAGACCATGCCGTCGGGGTGGTCCTCGTCGAGCACCCAGCGCCGTACCTGTGGCGCGCGCACCCGCACCACCTGGCCGCGGCCGCCGCGCAGCTCGTGGTCGCCCGGCAGCAGCCGCGCGCCGTACCCGGTCGCCAGCACAGCGAGGTCGACGCCGTCCAGCGCCTCGTCCACGGTGGACACCGCGGCGGTGCGGACCGTGCCGCCGAGGGCGCGCAGCCTGGCCTGCAGCCAGCCGAGGTACGCCGTGCTGTCCACGACCGGAGCGGCGAACGCCCACGCCGCCGTGTACAACGCGCCGAGGCCGTCGGCGAGCACCTGGAACCCCGGCACGTCGGACGCCCAGTCGGGCGGCTGCGCCGGCGCGCGCAGGTACTGCACGCCCTCGCGCACCACCACCCCGGTGGCCGGGTCGCCGGCCAGCCGCACCAGCTCCTGGAACGTGGCCCTGCCCCACGCCCGCACCCGGTCCGCCGGCCCGACCCGGTACGGGTACCACAGCGCCGCGGCCGCCGCCGAGGTGGTCCTCGCGCCGAGCTCGCGGGCCACCACGTGCGCGTCAACGCCGGCCTCCCGCAGCCGCACCGCGCACGACAGCCCGATCACTCCGGCACCGACGACCCGGACCCTCACCGTCCGAGCCCTCGCCGTCGGACCCTCATCGTCGGACCCTCATCGTCGGACGCTGTCCTCGACGACGTCGAGCACCGGCTCGAGGTCGTCCGCCGGCAGACCCATGGCCAGGTGCGACACCAGCCCCTCCAGCGCCAGCTCCAGGTAGCGGGCCAGCACCTCGACCGGCACGTCGTGACGCAGCTTGCCGGCCTCGGCCTGCCGCTGCAGCCGCTGCCTCGTCGCCTCGGTGAGGGCGCCGGCCTGCTCGGCCCAGCGGGCCCGGAAATCCGGGTCGGTGCGCAGCCGCCTCGACACCTCCAGCCGGGTGCCGAGCCAGGCGCCGTCGCCGCCGTGGCTGGCCAGCAGGTCGCGCATCACCTGCACCAGCCCCTGCTCGGCGACCACCTCGGCCATCCGCTGGGCGTCGTCGCGGGCCAGCGCTAGGAACAGCGAGTCCTTGTCCCTGAAATGGTGGAAGATCGCGCCGCGGGACAGCCCGGTCGCCTCCTCCAACCGGTGCACCGTCGCGCCCTCGTACCCGTACCGCGCGAAGCACACCCTGGCGCCGTCCAGGATCTGCCGTCGGCGGGCGTCGAGGTGGTACTGGCTGACCCTGGGCATCGGCCGAGCATAGGACTTAACACGCCGTACGTACGGATTTCGTAACGAGCCACTGTCGGGGGTCGCGTGTAGCTTCGGGCCCGAGGGAATTCGGGAAGGGGTTGAGGCGATGTCCGCCGTGTCCATGAAGCCAAGCAGGCCACCGACCGTGCGACTGCACGACCGGGCGGCCGCAGAGGCCTACATAGCGTCAGTCTGCTTCAAGCACGGGCCGCCGCGCCTGCTCGGCGTCGAGCTGGAGTGGATCGTGCAGCACGCCGACGACCCGCACAGACCACTCGACGCAGAGCAGTTGGCCGACGCCCTTGGCGTGCACGCCCCACCGACGATCCGCCCGGACAGCCCGAACACACCGCTCCCCGCCGGCTCCACCGTCACCGTCGAGCCGGGCGGCCAGGTGGAGATCTCCACTCCACCGTGCGAGAGCCTCAGTGAGCTGCTCGCCACCGCGAACCGCGACACCGCCGCCGTCACCGAGCTGGTCACCGCGGCCGGCCTTCGCCTCGCTCACACCGGGACCGACCCGTACCGCCCGCCGCGCCGGCTGGTGCACAGCCCGCGGTACGACGCGATGCACGAGTCCTACCGCCGAGACGGTCCCAGCGGCGGGCGCATGATGTGCAGTACCGCGGCGGTGCAGCCATGCCTGGACGCCGGCACGAACGGCCAGCTCGGGCTGCGCTGGTCGGCGCTGTACGCGCTGGGGCCCGTGCTGGTCGCGGCGTTCGCCAACTCACCGATGCTGAACGGCCGCGCCACCGGCTGGGCGTCCACCCGGATGGCGTTGTGGGCCGACCTGCGGTGCGCGGCAAGCCCACGCAGCGAGCACAGCGCGGACCCGGCGCAGGGCTACGCGCGGCACGTGCTGGACGCGCCGCTGCTGTGCGTGCGCCGCGACGGCGGCCAGTGGCTGGTGCCGCGCGGGCTGAGCTTCGGCGACTGGCTGGACGGTTCCGCACCGGGGGCCGCACCGAGGGCCGCATCGACGGCCGCATCGAGGGCGCTGCCGCGGCCGCCGACCACAGACGACCTGGCCTACCACCTCAGCACGGTGTTCCCGCCGGTGCGGCCGCAAGGCCACCTCGAGGTGCGGTACCTGGACGCCCAACCGCGGGGCCGCTGGCCGCTTGCGGTGGCCGTGCTGGCCGCGCTGCTGGCCGACGACGCCACCACCGAGGCGGCGATGGAGCTGGCCGCGCCGACCGCGGGCCGGTGGCTGGTCGCCGCCCGCTGCGGCCTTGCCGAGCCGGCGCTGGCGAGCGCGGCCACCGCGGTGTTCGAGCTGGCCTGCGCGCGACTGCCCGGCCTCGAGCCACCGCAGTGGTTGCAGCGCGAGCTGGAGCTGGTCACCGACCAGCGGGTTCGGCGTGGCCTCAGCGCCGCCACCGCGGGGCAGGTGAGCCGGCCGTGACCGCCCGGATCGAGGCGCAGCGGCTGCGCGACCGGGTGGCCGCCGAGCTGACCAGGACGAGGGCCCGCAGCGAGCTGCTCACCACGGCCGTCGACGAGGACGACCTGATCCGCCAGCACTCGCCGCTGATGTCGCCGCTGGTGTGGGACCTCGCCCACGTCGGCAACCAGGAGGAGCTCTGGCTCGTGCGCGACGTCGGCGGCCGCGAGCCGGTGCGCGCCGACATCGACCACCTCTACGACGCGTTCCGGCACACCCGCGCCGGCCGGCCGGCGCTGCCGCTGCTCGACCCGGACGAGGCCCGCGACTACGTCGGCACCGTGCGGGAGAAGGTGCTCGACGTGCTGGCCGGCGCGCCGCTGCACGGAAGGCGGCTCACCGACGACGCCTTCGCGTTCGGCATGATCGTGCAGCACGAGCAGCAGCACGACGAGACCATGCTGGCCACCCACCAGCTGCGGGTCGGCGACCCGGTGCTGCACGCGCCGCAGCCACCGCCGGCGCCGGCCGACGCGCTGACGCTGCCGGCCATGGTGATCGTCCCGGCCGGGCCGTTCACCATGGGCACCTCGACCGAGCCGTGGGCGCTGGACAACGAGCGGCCGGCGCACACCGTGCACGTCGACGCGTTCGCCATCGACACCACGCCGGTGAGCAATGGCGCGTACCTGGAGTTCGTCGAAGCCGGTGGGTACCAGCGGCCGCGGTGGTGGAGCGAGGCCGGCTGGCGGCACCGCGTCGAGGCCGACCTGACCGCGCCACTGTTCTGGTGGCGCGACACCGACGGCGCGTGGTGGCGCACCAGGTTCGGCGTGGTCGAACCGGTGCCGGCGGACGAGCCGGTGTGCCACGTGGGCTACCACGAGGCCGACGCCTACGCCAGGTGGCGCGGCCGGCGGCTGCCCACCGAGGCGGAGTGGGAGAAGGCCGCCCGCTTCGACCTGGCCAGCGGCCGGTCGCGGCGCTACCCGTGGGGCGACGACGACCCGACCCCGGCGCATGCCAACCTCGGCCAGCGGCACCTGCGGCCGGCGCCCGTCGGCTCCTACCCGGGCGGTGCGTCGCCGCTGGGCGTCCGCCAGCTCATCGGCGACGTGTGGGAGTGGACCTCGACCGCATTCGCCGGCTACCCGGGCTTCACCGCGTTCCCGTACCGGGAGTACTCCGAGGTGTTCTTCGGCCAGGACCACAAGGTGCTGCGCGGCGGCTCGTTCGGCACCGACGCGGCCGCGTGCCGTGGCACGTTCCGCAACTGGGACTACCCGGTCCGCCGGCAGATCTTCGCGGGTCTGCGGTGCGCCCGCGACGACGCAGCGACCCTGCGGGACACCCGCACCCGGGAAGCCGCCGAGGCCGGCCGGTAACCGATGTGCCGGCACCTGGCCTACCTCGGGCCACCGAGGACGCTCGCGCAGCTCGTGCTGCAGCCGCCGCACTCGCTGCTGCACCAGTCGTACGCGCCGCTGGACATGCGCGGTGGTGGCAGGGTCAACGCCGACGGCTTCGGCGTCGGCTGGTTCGTGCCCGGCATGGACGAGCCACTGCGCTACCGCCGTTCGTGTCCACTGTGGACGGACGCGGGGTTCACCTCGCTGGCCGCGGCGACCACCAGCGGCGCGGTGCTCGCCGCGGTCCGCTCGGCCACCGCCGGCACCCCGGTGGTGGAGACCGCGTGCGCGCCGTTCGCCGGTTCTGGCAGCACCGCCCGCTGGCTGTTCAGCCACAACGGGAGGCTGCCCGGCTGGCCGGACAGCGCCGTCGCGCTGGCAGCCGGGCTGGACGTCGCCGACCTGCTGACGATGGAGGCCCCTGTCGACTCCGCGCTGCTGTGGGCCGTGCTCAGGCACCGGCTCGCGGCCGGCGACGACCCGGCCGGGGCGGTCGCGGAGGTGGTCCGCGCCGCCGCGGACGCCGTACCGGGCGCCCGGCTGAACCTGCTGCTCACCGACGGCACCGTCGTGGTGGCCACCACCTGGTGGCACGCGCTCTCGGTGCGCGCCGCCGACGGCGCGGTGACCGTGTCGTCGGAACCAACCGACGACGGCCCCGGCTGGAGGGCCGTCCCCGACCGCCACCTCGTGGTGGCCACACCGTCCACAGTGGACATACGCCCGCTGGAGGCGGCCCTGGCCGCCGACCAGGTGCGGGCGTCCCGCAAGACACTGGAGCAGTCTTGAGCGAACCCGTTGTCATCGAGGTGCACCTGACCGAGACGGACGCGGCGGCGTCGCTGCGCGCGGACGTGCGGGCCGGGCTGGCCGCCAAGCCGAAGTGGCTGCCGCCCAAGTGGTTCTACGACGCGCGCGGCAGCGAGCTGTTCGAGCAGATCACCACGCTGCCCGAGTACTACCCGACGCGAGCCGAGCGCGAGATCCTCCTCGCGAGGGCGGCCGAGTTCGCCGAGGTGGCCGCCACCGCCGGGGTGGACACCCTTGTCGAGCTGGGTTCCGGCGCGGCGGAGAAGACCAGGCTGCTGCTGGACGGCATGCGGGCCGCCGGCACGCTGCGCCGGTTCGTGCCGCTGGACGTCTCCGAGTCGGCGCTGGCCGAGTCGGCGTCTGCGATCGCGACCGACTACCCGAGCCTGGCCGTGCACGCCGTGGTCGCCGACTTCACCCGCCACCTCGAGCTGCTGCCGGCCGACGGCGGGCGCCGCGCGGTCGCCTTCCTCGGCGGCACCATCGGCAACCTCGTGCCAGTGGAGCGGGCCGAGTTCCTCGCCGGCCTGCGCAAGGTGCTGGACACCGGCGAGCTGCTGCTGCTCGGCACCGACCTGGTCAAGGACCCCGCCGTGCTCGTGCCGGCCTACGACGACGCGGCCGGCGTCACCGCCGAGTTCAACCGCAACGTGCTGCGGGTGCTCAACCGCGAGCTCGGCGCCGACTTCGACGTGGACGCCTTCGAGCACGTCGCGCTGTGGGACGCGGAGCAGGAGTGGATCGAGATGCGGCTGCGCGCCCCGCGGGCGATGCAGGTGCGGATCGCCGAGCTCGACATGCACGTGCGCTTCGACGCCGGCGAGGAGCTGCGCACCGAGGTGTCGGCGAAGTTCCGTCCCGACGGGGTCGCCGCCGAGCTGGCCGACGCCGGTTTTCTGCTGCAGCGCTGGTGGACCGACGAGCAGGCCAGGTTCGCACTGTCCGTGGCGGCGTAGGCCTCAGCCGAGGCCGGCGCGGATCCGGGCGGCGTTGTCCTCCAGCTCGGCGCGTGGCGGGAACCGCCAGTCCATCCGCACCCGGAACCCGTCTCCCGGGTTGCGCGGAAGCACGTGCAGGTGCACGTGGAAGATCTCCTGGCCGGCCAGCTGGCCGTCGGCAAGGAAGAGGTTGATGCCCTCGCACGGCAGGTCGCTTCGCCGGATCGCGGCGGCCATCCGCTGCGCCACCCTGAACACCTGCGCGCCATCCTCGGGGTCGAGGTCGGCGAGCCCGATGGCGTGCCGGCGCGGCACCACCAGCAGATGGCCCTGCGTCACCGGCCGGATGTCCATGAAGGCGACGGCGCGCTCGTCGGCGTATACGATGCTGGCCTCGGCGCTACCAGCGGCAATCGCGCAGAAGATGCAGTCCGTGCTGGACACCGAACGCACAGTACGCAGGCCCGTTCGAGGCTCGATCGTGGCTCGCAAGAGCCCTGAAAGCCGCCCTTCCACGAAGTACCCGCCGATGGTGACGCGCACCGTGGCCCCGGCCGGGTGCTGGTCCGGAAGATCAACTAGGCTCGGGATATTTGCTCAATCCGCTCAAAGATGTCAGCGTCGGTCTCCTGCTGCCACTTCGGCAGGTCTTTCCAGTCCGCGACGTAGCTTGGCTTGGGTTCGGCGCTCGTTGACGTGGCTGAAGGACTATTGCGTCATGCGAGGAACGTGCCGGATTCGTGAACGTGTCGGCCAGGAACAGGTTGACGCCCCCGCACAGCAGGTCGCTGCGCCGCAGCGCCGCGGCCAGGTGCTCTGCGGCCCGGAACATCCGCGCGCGGTCATCTGGATCGAGATCGGCCAGCCCGACGGCATGCCGGCGCGGCACGACCAGCAGGTGGCCGGGCACCACCGGCCGGATGTCCATGAAGGCGACGACGTGCTCGTCGGAGTGCACGACGCTCGCCTCGGCGGCGCCGGTCACGATCGCGCAGGCACGCACGCCGCACCCACTGACACGGCGGAATGATCGCCCGCCGGCCCGCTCCGGGGCAATGAGGACATATCCGCGCGTATCGCGGGCCCGTCTGCGGTCTCCGTGAGAACGACGAGGCACCGGCCATGAGGCCGGGCCGTCGAGCGGAGGGTGGTCGAGTCCCGTGGCCCAAATCAATGATCAGCAGATCGCGCGGCACGTCGTCGACGGTGGCTTCGTCGGTGAGGAGCGGGTGATCGGCGTGGCCGTCGTGCTGGCCGAGTCGAGAGGGAACACCGACGCCATCGGCGACACGGGCCTGCAGACCGAGATATGGGGTCCCTCGGTGGGCCTGTTCCAGATCCGCAGCCTCAAGGCCGACAGGGGATCCGGCCGGACGCGGGACGAGCTGGCCAACCTGGATCCGGCGACGAACGCCCGCCATGCCCGCCAGATCTTCCTGGAGGCCGGTGGCCGGTGGACCCCCTGGAGCACCTTCAACCACGACACGCACCGCCAGTTCCTGGGCCGTGCCCGCGACGCGGTCGGCGCCGTCGGTGCCGGCTCGGGCGGTGGTAACGGCACCGTGCACGTGATCCAGCAAGGTGAGACCCTCGGCGGCATCGCCGCGGCGCACGGGCTCAGCCTGGGGCAGCTGCGGGCGTTGAACCCCGGCCTGTTCGACGCGGCCCACCAGGACGGCAACCTGGTCCACCCGGGCGAGACGGTCATTCTGTCCTCGACCGCCGGGTCCCCATCTGCCGCCGGGTCCCCATCTGCCGGGTCCACGCCCATCGCGCGCACTCACGTGATCCGGGCCGGCGAGACGCTCGGTGGCATCGCCAACGCGCATGGGCTCACCTTGGGGCAGCTGCGGGCGTTGAACCCCGGCCTGTTCGACGCGGCTCACAGGAACGGCGCCCTGGTCCACCCGGGCGAAGTGGTGCACCTCTGACCGGACATCTGCCGGATAGTCGACGATGTGCCCCTCGATGCGCTGTTGCCGGACTGGCATTTCCGCGAACGTCACCGTCGTGTCACCACCGCGCCCGCCTCGGCGCTGCTTGCCGCGGCGGAGCAGCTGACCTGGGCCGAGGTCCCGATCATGCGCGTGCTGATGGGCATCCGGTCGGCCGGCCGGATGCGGCTGGTGGCACGGCGCCGCATCATCGACGACATGGCCACCATCGGCTTCACCGTGCTGGATCGCGGCCACGACGAACTGGTGCTGGCCGCGCTCGGCCGGCCATGGTCACCTCGGGGCGGCCGGGCGCCGCGGCTGGCTGAGCAGGCCGATCCGGCCCGCTTCTTCGTCGACTTCGCCGCGCCGGGCTGGGCAAAAATGATCGCGAACTTCCGGGCGAGCGGGGGTGAGCTGACCAACGAGACTCGCATAATGCTCACGGACGAGCGGTCCCGGCGCGCGTTCGCCCGCTACTGGCTGCCCATCCGCCCGTTCAGCGGCCTGATCCGCCGACAATGGCTTGCCGCGATCGTCCACCGCGCAGCCCAGACATGATCGGCCGGGCGGGCGGGCGGCGCGGTGAGCTGTTGTTCAGGGCGGCCCTGCTGATCAAGGGCATCATCAAGGGCATCGACGGCGCCTCCGAGGTGGTCGGGGCGGCCGTGCTGCTGCTGGTGCCCGGCGCCACGGTGCAGCTGGCTACCCGCGTACCCGGCGGCGGTGCTCATGCTTGGCGCGTTCGTGGTCTACGAGCTGTACCGCGCCGCCGGCATCGCGCAGGTGTGGACCGCGCAGGGCTGGGCACCGCGATTCGACCTCCCCAGCGGTTCATCGCAGACCGGGTACGGCCACAGCGGCCACCAGGTGGCGAGAGCCCAGGTCGAGTCCGCAACCGTGCTGACCGAGTACCACGACGCCGTCTACGAACAGACCATCGACTACGTCAGCACCCTGACCGACAACGACCTCACCCGGATCGTGGACCGGTCATGGGACCCGCCCGTCACCCTCGGTGTGCGGCTGGTCAGCGTCATCGCCGACGAGCTGCAACACGCCGGCCAGGCAGCCTTCATCCGCGGCATCGTCGAACGCCGCCGCTGACACCGCCGCGATCAGGTCTGGGGCTGGCTGATGTTGACCATCCACGCGATGCCGAACTGGTCCGCGCACATGCCGAACTCGTCGCCCCACATCTGCTTCTCCAGGGGCACCGACACGCTGCCGCCGCCGGACAACTTCTCCCAGTAGCCGCGCAACTCCTCGGCGTCGTCCCCGCTGAGGCTCACCGCGATGTTGTTTCCGGGGTTGTGTTCCGTCCCGGGCGGGGTGTCGGCGCCCATGAGCGTGTAACCGCTGTCAGTCTCGAGCATGCCGTGCATGATCTTGTCGGCGCCCGGGGAGTCCGGCGCCCCGAACTCACCGAAGGTGCTCAGCGTCAAGGTGCCGCCGAACACGCCCTTGTAGAACTCCATGGCCTGCCGCGCGTCGCCGGCGAAGCTGATGTACGGATTGAGACGAGAGGCCACAAGACGCTCCTTGGTCGTGACAACGATCAGGCCTTGCAGACTAGCGGGGCGCCGGCGGCGGAGGCGGCGAGGACCGCGGGCCGCAGCACCGGTTGTCCGGCCATCGGCGGGCCGGACAGCGCGAAGCCGGCCAGCAGGAAGGATGCGAGCAATGCTCGCGCAGCACCGACAGCCCCACCAGGCCGGCGGCGAGGAGCGTCGCGAACGTCAGGACCGGACCATCTTGCGCAGCACGTACTGCATGATGCCGCCGTCGCGGTAGTAGTCGGCCTCGCCTGGCGTGTCGATCCGCACCTCGGCGTCGAACTCGACGTCGCCGGCCCTGACGTGCACCGTGCGCGGGGTGCTCCCGTCGTTGAGCTCGGTTACCCCGCTGATGTCGTAGGTCTCGGTGCCGTCGAGGCCGAGCGACGCGGCCGTCTCGCCGGCGGGGAACTGCAGCGGCAGCACGCCCATGCCGATCAGGTTGGACCGGTGGATCCGCTCGAACGACTCCGCGATCACGGCGCGCACCCCGAGCAGCGAGGTGCCCTTGGCCGCCCAGTCCCGCGAGGAGCCGGAGCCGTACTCCTTGCCGGCCAGCACCACCAGCGGCACACCTGCCTGCGCGTAAGCCTGGGCCGCCTCGTAGATCGTGGTCTGCTCGCCGCCTCTGAGGAACAATCGGGTGAAGCCACCCTGCACTCCGTCGAGCAGCAGGTTGCGCAGCCGGATGTTGGCGAACGTGCCGCGGATCATCACCTCGTGGTTGCCGCGGCGCGAGCCGTAGGAGTTGAAGTCCTTGCGCTGCACGCCGTGCTCGATGAGGTACTGGCCGGCCGGGGAGTCCGGTTTGATCGCACCGGCCGGCGAGATGTGGTCCGTGGTCACGGAGTCGCCGAGCACGGCGAGCACCCGCGCGCCGGCGATGTCGGTGACGGGGTCGGGGTCGATGCGCATGTCGTCGAAGTACGGTGGCTTGCGGACGTACGTGGAGTCCGGGTCCCACTCGAACGTGGAGCCGGTCGGGGTCGGCAGGGACTGCCACCGGGAATCGCCGGCGAACACGTCGGCGTAGTCCTTGGTGAACATCTCGGCCGAGATCGCGGAGCTGACCACGGCCTGGATGTCGGCCGGGGACGGCCAGACGTCGCGAAGGAAGACCGGCTCGCCGTGCGGGTCGGTGCCCAGCGGGTCGGTCTCGAAGTCGTGGTCCATGCTGCCGGCCAGCGCGTACGCCACGACGAGCGGCGGCGAGGCCAGGTAGTTCATCTTCACGTCCGGCTGGATGCGGCCCTCGAAGTTGCGGTTGCCGGACAACACGGACACCACGGCGAGGTCGTGCTCGTTGACCGCGGCGGAGATCTCCTCCGGCAGCGGCCCCGAGTTGCCGATGCACGTGGTGCAGCCGTACCCCACCAGGTGGAAGCCCAGCTTCTCCAGGTACGGCAGCAGTCCGGCCCGCTCGTAGTAGTCCATGACGACCTTGGAGCCGGGCGCCAGCGTGGTCTTGACCCACGGCTTGCGGTCAAGGCCCCTGTCGACGGCGTTGCGGGCGAGCAGCGCGGCGCCGAGCATGACCGACGGGTTGGAGGTGTTGGTGCACGAGGTGATCGCGGCGATCACCACAGCGCCGTGGTCGAGCTCGACCTCGGCGCCGTCGTCCAGCCGCACCGTCGTCGGCTTGCTCGGCCGGCCCTGCGCGTTGGCCGCGGCGGTGAACGTGTGCGGCTTGCCGCCGGCGCCGTTGAGGTGTTCCCCCAACGCCGGCGGGTCACTGGCCGGGAACGACTCCTCTGACGCCTCGTCGACCGCGGAGTCGATGCCGGGCGGCGCGTCGTGCCGGGCAACGCCGGGTTGGCGGTGGTCGCCGCCGGTGCCGCCGGCCGAGACGTACTCCGGGAGCACGGCCCGGAAGGACGCCTTGGCGTCGGTCAGCGCAATCCGGTCCTGCGGTCGCTTCGGGCCGGCGATCGAGGGGACCACGCTGGCCAGGTCGAGCTCCAGCGTCTCGGAGTACGCCGGCTCATCCGACGGCTCGTGCCACAGGCCCTGCTCCTTCGCGTACGCCTCGACCAGCGCGACCTGATCGGCCGCGCGCCCGGTGAACGCCAGGTAGTCCACGGTCTCCTGGTCGATCGGGAAGATCGCGCAGGTCGAGCCGAACTCGGGGCTCATGTTGCCGATCGTGGCCCGGTTGGCCAGCGGCACCGCGGACACCCCGGAGCCGTAGAACTCCACGAACTTCCCGACGACGCCGTGCTGGCGCAGCATCTCGGTGATCGTGAGCACCAGGTCGGTCGCGGTGGCCCCGGCCGGCAGCTCGCCGTGCAGCCTGAACCCGACCACCCGCGGGATGAGCATGCTCACCGGCTGGCCGAGCATCGCGGCCTCCGCCTCGATGCCGCCGACGCCCCAGCCGAGCACGCCGAGGCCGTTGACCATCGTGGTGTGCGAGTCGGTGCCGACCAGCGTGTCCGGATATGCCTGGCCGCCTCGCGTCATCACCACCCGGGCAAGGTGCTCGATGTTCACCTGGTGCACGATGCCGGTGCCCGGCGGCACGACCTTGAACTCGTCGAACGCGCTCTGGCCCCAGCGCAGGAACTGGTAGCGCTCCCTGTTGCGCTGGTACTCGAAGTCGACGTTGCGCTCGAAGGCGTCCGGGCGGCCGAAGATGTCCGCGATCACCGAGTGGTCGATCACCAGCTCGGCCGGGGCCAGCGGGTTGACCTTGGCGGTGTCGCCGCCGAGCCTGGCCACCGCCTCGCGCATGGTGGCAAGGTCGACCACGCACGGCACCCCGGTGAAGTCCTGCATGATCACCCGTGCTGGCGTGAACTGGATCTCGGTGGACGGCTCCGCGCCGGGGTCCCAGGCGCCGAGCGCGCGCACGTGCTCGGCCGTGATGTTCACGCCATCCTCGGTGCGCAGCAGGTTCTCCGTCAGGATCTTCAGGCTGTACGGCAGCCGGTCGGCGCCGTCCACCGCCGCCAGCCGGAAGACCTCGTGCGAGGTGCCGGCGACGGTGAGCGTCCCGCGGGCGCCGAAGCTGTTCTGGCTCGCTGCTGAGGTCACGTCACCACTCCTGTCCCGGTTGCGGCCCCGAGTCTCGCGCACGCCGCCACGGCCCGCTGGCGGGACCCGTCCCGGACTAACAGTACGCCTGTCCTATTTAG
>Ga0210378_10000277_pt1 | contig 25449 bp, 16 predicted proteins | sample PLM1_60_b1redo_FD_155465 | JGI IMG/M metagenome (GOLD analysis project Ga0210378, IMG submission 155465) | Groundwater sediment microbial communities from an aquifer in East River, Colorado, USA - PLM1_60_b1 redo | ecosystem: Environmental > Terrestrial > Soil > Riparian zone | place: USA: East...
ACGGCCACCGGTTCCCAGCGCGCGCTGGACGGCGTCTTCGCTCGCGCCTCGATGGTCTCCAGCGTCGCCATGATCGTGGGAACGGTGGGAGGCGGTCTGCTCGGGCAGCTCAACCTGTCCTTCCCCTACATCGCCCGTGCCGCGCTGGTCCTCATGGCTTTCGCAGTGGGATTCAGGACGATGCACGAGATCGGATTCACGCCGCGGGCGATGCACCTGCAGGGGATCGTGGGAGAGATGCGAAAAGTGGGCCGTGCCGGGATCACCTACGGGTGGCGGGCGCCGGCCGTCCGTCTGCTGGTCATGGACTCGTTCCTGACCTGGGGCTTCTTCTCGTGGGCCTGGTACGCATGGCAACCGTACTTCCTGGACCTTTACGGGAAGAATGCGATCTGGTTGTCGGGCCTGATCGCCGCGATGTTCGCCCTGGCGGGTATCGCGGGCAACGCTCTGGTCGGACGGCTGGCGAGGCCAGGCGGGCGACGGACCACAATCCTCCTGGCTGGAGCTGCCATCTCGACCGCGACAATGGTGGCCACCGGCGCGGTTCGCTCCTTCTGGGTGACCGTCCCGATCTTCCTCCTGGGCGCCGTGGTTATGGGGGTCGTGAGCCCTGTCCGCCAGACATACCTCCACAGTTCCATCCCGACTTCGGAGCGAGCCACCCTCGTGTCGTTCGACTCTCTGATGGGCAGCCTGGGCAGCGTCGGAGGGCAGACCGGTCTGGGGTTCCTGTCGCAGGAACGCTCGATCCCGGTCGGATTCGTGGTCGGCGGACTGACCACCATCCTGGCGCTTCCCATCTTCGCTCGACTCAGGGCCTTGAACGAGCCCGCCGACCGGATCACGGCCGAGGCCCCCGAGCTCGAGGCCTCCGCCGTTACCTCCTAGCTCAGGACGACGCCATCTCGTCCAGCGCCTGCTGATCGGAGAACTGCAGCCAGACCTCGGCGATCTTCCCACCCTCGATGTGCATCACGACCACCTGCTGCTGCTCCAGGGTCTTACCGCCGCGGGTGCCCCGGTTTTTGTTCAGGATGACCACGTGGTCGTCGTTGGCGAGGATGTCGTGGGTCTCGATCTCGGGCGGGGAGTCGAGTATCTGCATCTGCTTCTGGAACAACTGCGCGAGGCCGTCCTTGCCCCGGTAGTCGCCGGCCATCGGGCTTCGGCCGGGGAAATGCACGACGGTGTCGTCGGTGTGAAAGCCGAGGAACGTCTCCATGTCGCCCTTGGACAGCGCCTCGGTCGCGCTCCGCGCGATCTCTTCGTTGGGATGAGTCATGTTCCACTCCTCTCTTAGGTCGACTAGCTTTCAGCTCAACAGGCTATCCCTGACCGTCGGTCTGGAGCAAACGCGCCTCCGCCTCGGTGATGGCCCAGGCCGCATTGATGAGCCCGATGTGGCTGAAGGCCTGGGGGAAGTTCCCGAGCAGTTCGCCGCTCTCGTCCTCCACTTCCTCGGATAACAGGCCGACGTCGTTCACGAACGCGATGGCCCGCTCGAATGTTGCCCGGGCGCGATCGACCTCCCCGGCCATGGCAAGGGCCTGGGCCAGCCAGAACGTGCACAGGAGGAAGGTCCCCTCCGAACCCCCTAGGCCGTCCTCGGCAAGGTAGCGGAAGACCAGGCCGTGACGATCCGTCAGGCGCTCCTCGGTCGCATTGATGGTGGCCAGCATTCTCGGGTCGTCCGCCGCTAGGAAGCCAACGATCGGCATCATCAGGTTCGAGGCGTCGAGCTCATCGGATCCGAACGACTGGGTGAACGCGCCGGCCTTCTCGCTCCATCCCCGCTCCAGGATCGCCTGGCGGATCTCATCGCGGATGGCCGACCAACGCTCCACGCGATCCTCCGCCCTGAGTAGTGGGGCGAGCTGGATGGCTCGGTCCAGCGCCACCCAGCACATGAGCTTGGAATACAGGAAGTCCCGAGCCCCGCCGCGCACCTCCCAGATCCCCTGGTCGGTCTCCTGCCACCGCGCCGCAGCCGTCTCCGCCACCTGCACGAGGAACCGGTAGGTTGGCTCGTCCAGCTCGCCGAGCTGTTCGGAGAGCCGTGACGCCGCGTCGAGCAGCTCGCCGTAGACGTCCAACTGGCGCTGGTTCCATGCACCGTTGCCCACTCGGACCGGCCGGCTTCCGCGCCATCCTGAGAGATGAGGGAGCTCGCGTTCGAAGAGGTCGTGCTCGCCTCCGATTCCGAACATGATCTGCAGATCAGAGCCCGCTTCGATCTGGGAGGCAACGGTGCCCGTCATCCACGAGAAGAACTTGATCGCCTCGTCCGGGCAGGCCGACACCCAGAGGGCGTCGAGGGTGAAGCTGGCGTCGCGCACCCAGGCGTATCGGTAGTCCCAGTTCCGCTCGCCGCCCACAGCCTCGGGTAGGGAGGTGGTCGGGGCCGCCACTATCGCTCCGGTCGGCTGGTACATAAGGGACTGCAGGACCCGGCCACTGTGATAGACCAGGTCGCTCCAGGGCCCGTCATATCGCTGGTGGACGGAGGACCACGTTCGCCAGCCGCGAGAGGTGCCTTCGATCTCTTCCTCGATCTCTTCCTGAGTCCAGGTCCGAGGCGCCTCCTCCTCGATCGTGCGGTGATGGAGGGCGAAGCCAGCCGCCTCACCGGCGCGAAGCGTGAACCGCAGGCGCGCCGTCGACCCCTGGATCGTGGGGGCGGAAGGGGTGGACAGGATCATCAGGTCGGGCCCACCCCGGGCCAGGACGCTCCCTTCCCTCTCTGACAGGAGTGGGCTGATCAGGCCGAACTCGGGCCGGGGGGCGTACTCCATCTCGAGCTCCATATGCCCCTCGGTGCATCGCACCCTGCGAAGGAGAGCGCGAGGGGCGAGGGAGCCCAGGTCGTGGCCGTTCTGGTCGGCTCCGAGGGCCATCGCCTCGGTGAGGATGGCCGCACCGCTTTCGGTCCGAAGCGTCGTCTCCAGGACCATCGAGTTCTCCAGGTAGCGACGGCTCACGTCCGCCTTGCCCGTCGGAACGATCGACCAGTGGCCCGCTCCCTGGTCGAGGATTCGGGCGAACACCGCGGGCCTGTCGAACCGCGGGAAACAGAGCCAGTCGATCGAGCCTTCCCGACTTACTAGCGCACCCGAGTGGCAGTCGGAGAGCAGGGCGTAGTCGGCGATCGGAGTCTCGCTCACTGCGGCTTCAGCCAGTCCCGGTTAGGGCGAACCCTGTTCCTCGCCGGCGACCCGGACGCCCATCTTGAAGACCATCTGGCCGCCCACGTCCCCCCCGATTATGACCACGAGGGTCCCCAGCACGTCCAGCACGATCCATAGGACCTTCGACTTATCGATGTTCCTGTCCGAATAGCGGACCACGAGGTTAAGGACGAAGATCGCGGTGGCGGTGAGCTGGATGTACATGTGCCTGGTCGCCACCTTGCGGATCCTGGATCCCTGACGCATGAACGACCGATCGGTGAGCCCCGTGATGATCGCCGGTATGGCCACGGCCACCGCCCCGATGACGGCATAGGTTCCCGCCCGGGGTCCGCCGGGGAAGCTCGCGCGCGAAAGCAGATCCATGAGCAGAGCGCCTATGTAGAAGGCGATCGGGAACATCACGAGCATCGGGTGGGTGGGCCGGCCGATCGGCTTTCCCTGGATGATCTCCTTGAGGGTCCAGGGTCGGGTCTCTCCGGATGGAGATCGGTATGTCAAGAGCCCCATGCGTACCCCCTTCGCCCGCTACGATCCCAGCGGGTCGTATTGTGCCATGTCGGCTACGCTCTTATGAACCGACGCGTCCCCACAGGCTCACAGAGGTCCGCCTTTGCAGACATCGGAAGAACGGTCCGATCGGCTCGTCCCTTATGTCCCAAGGCTGGTGGTCGGGTGGCTTCGGGAAGACCCCGAGGCGGCCTTCCGGGAGATGGAAGGTTCCATCGCCTTCGTGGACATCTCCGGATTCACCAAGCTCTCCGAGCGACTGGCTCGGCAGGGGAAGTTCGGCGCCGAGGTCCTGACCGAGAAACTGGGGACCAGCTTCGCCGAGCTGCTCACCGTCGCCTATGAGAACGGCGGCGGGCTCGTCAAGTTCGGTGGTGACGCGCTACTGCTGTGGTTCTCGGGCGCCGAGCACCAGGCCAGGGCCTGCCGGGCCGCGATCGGGATGCGGCGGATCCTTCGCGGGATGGGACCGCTCGATCAGGCGGCCGGGAGCGTCCGGCTCCGGATGTCCGTGGGCATCCACAGCGACACCTTTCATTTCTTCCTCGCTGGGGAATCGCATCGCGAGCTCATAATCACTGGGCCCGCCGCCACAACAACCGTGCTGATGGAGACGCTCGCCAATGCGGGCGAGATCGTCATCAGCGGAGGCACCGCGGAGGCGCTGCCCAAGTGGTCATGGGGAAACGAGCGGGGCCCCGGCAGGCTCCTGCGGTCGGAGCCGCCCGCCTCGCCGGGGGATCTCGCGGTGGCAGATGCTGCGGTCGACGTTTCCAGCGCGGTGCCTCTGGCCATCCGGGAATACTTGGCCGGGACCAACGAGCCCGAGCACCGGCAAGTGACCGTGGCGTTCATCCATTTCTCCGGTGCAGACGCGTTCATCGAGCGTTCCGGGCCCGCCGCTCTCGCCAAGGGCCTGGACGACATGGTCTCCGCAGTGCAGCGAGCGGCCTTATCGCACGGGGTTGCTTTCCTGGGGACGGACATCGCCTCGGATGGAGGCAAGATCATCCTTGCGGCCGGCGCGCCCCTGGCAACGGGTGATCACGAGGAGCGGATGCTCCTCACCTTGAGGGAGATCGTGGAGGGCGATCCGTTCCTCCCCATCCGGATAGGAGTCCATAGGGGCCACGTCTTCGCCGGTGACGTGGGCCCGCATTACCGCCGCACCTACACGGTGATGGGCGACACGGTGAATCTCTCGGCCCGGCTCATGGCAGCCGCCGCGACGGGCCAGATCCTGGTCACCGAGGAAGTGACGGCCCGCTCTCGCACGCGATTCGAGATGACCCCCTTGGAGCCCTTCATGGTGAAGGGCAAGTCCCGGCCCGTCCAGGCATACGCGGTGGGGCAGGTGGTGGCCGGACAGCACGACGAGCTGGCTGCAGAAGACCTGCCGCTTATCGGGCGGGAGGAGGAACAGAAGGTTCTTCTCTCATCGCTCGAATCGGCGGTAGGCCGTTCGGGCATGATCGTCGAGCTGGTAGGACAGGCGGGGGTCGGCAAATCCCGCCTTGTGGAGGAGCTTCGGAAACACGCGGAGGGCGTGACGGTCCTTTCCGTTTCCTGCGATCTGTACGAATCGTCGACCCCCTTCTCCCTCTTCCGGCAACTTCTCCGTGGGGTCCTTGACATCAGGCATGGCGACGACCCAGTCCTGGTCGAGGAGCGATTGACGGGTCGCGTTCGGGCGGACGCCCCCGAGCTGATCCCTTGGCTTCCCCTGCTGGGCGCGTCGCTTGATCTGCCCATGGCGCCCACAGCCGAGACCGCCGCCCTCGAGGGTCGTTTCCGCCAGACCAAGCTGGCCGAGCTCACCTCGCGATTCCTTGCGCTGGCGCTCCCCACGGCCACCCTGATCGTGGTCGAGGACGCCCACTGGATGGACGACGCCTCTGCCGAGCTGCTCAGGATCCTGGCTGCCGATGTGCACGAACGACCCTGGCTCGTCCTGGTCACTCGCCGGGACTCGACATCGGGGTTCGTCCTGCCCGAAGGGCCTGGCTCGGAGTCGCTGGAAGTCGGACCGCTGGGGGCCGAGGACTCGATCGCGCTCGCGGACGTGATGACCGAGGCATCGCCGCTCGCGCCCCACGTGATCGCCTCCCTGGCCGAGCGATCCGGTGGAAATCCTCTGTTCCTCAGGGAGCTCCTGGCCGCGGCCCGCGCCGGCGGGATCGAGCTCTTCCCGGATGCGGTGGAGGATCTGATCATGGCCCGCATCGACCTCTTGGCTGCGGCGGACCGGGCCCTACTGCGGGAGGCGTCGGTGCTGGGCGTCTCTTTCAGCGAAGAGCTGCTATCTGCCGTGGTGAGGGAGAGCCTTCCCAGCCCGGATGACGAAATCTGGCAGCGTCTAGGCCATTTCCTTGAGCGAGAGTCCGGTGGAGAGTACCGATTCCGGCAGAGCCTTATCAGGGATGCAGCCTATGAGGGGCTCTCCTATCGAAAGCGCCGTGACCTGCACGCGAGGGTCGGGGAGGTCATCCTGCGTGCGGCGCAGAATCCCGAGGAGCAGAGCGCGCTCTTGGCGCTGCACTTCTTCCACGCCGGCCGGCATCGAGATGCCTGGCGATTCGGGCGTGTGGCGGGGGATCGGGCCAGGGCGGCGTACGCGAACGTCGAGGCCGCGCAGCAATACCGTCAGGCTCTGGAGGCCGCACGTGTGGTGCCCGACGCCTCGACGGAGCAGGTGGCCGAGGTCCAGGAGGCACTCGGCGATGTCTTCGACCGGCTGGGGGAGTACCGGGGTGCCGAGAAGGCCTACCGATCGGCACGACGCCTGTTGGGAGACGCACCGGTAGCGGTTGCGCGACTACTCCTGAAGGAAGCGGGGATCCCGGAACGCGTTGGGCGATATTCACAGGCTCTTCGCTCCATCTCTCGAGGCCATAGCGTGCTGGAGGGAGTTGAGGGGGAGGATGCCGCGAGAGAACGCGCGCGGCTCTCTGCCGCCTACTCCTCGATCCGGCAAGCACAGGGCAGGCACGCGGAGGCCGTCCGGTGGTGCCGCCGGGCGATCTCGGAGGCCGAGTCGGCGGGCGACCGAGACGCGCTGGCATACGCCTATGCCATTCTGAGCTGGGCTTATGCATCGATCGGGCACCCAGACAGCGGCCGGTATTCGCGCATGGCCCTGGAGATCTACGAGGAGCTGGGCAACTTGGGCCGCCAGGCTCTGGTCCTCAACTATCTGGGTGCGATCGCCTACGTCGATGGCAATTGGGACGAGGCGATCGAATATTACGAGCGGGGGAGAGAAGCGAGGGAGCGGACGGGCGACGCCGTGACGGCCGCCTACGGGACCATCAACATCGGGGAGATCCTCTCGGATCAGGGGCGCCTCCAGGAGGCCGAGGTTTCCATCCGGGCCGCCCTGCGTGTATGGAGAGCCGCCGGCTACCGGTTCGGCATAGGAGCGGCCCAGAGCTTACTGGGGCGAGTGGCGTCGCGAGCGGGACGCTGCGACGAGGCGCTCACGCTGTTCGCGCAAGCCCGGGAGACGTTTGTGGACGTGGGGGACCGAGCGTCGGTGCTGGAGACCGATGTCAGGATCGCCGAATGCCGGCTGCTCCGGGGGGAAAGGGACCTCGCCCTCGAGCTGATCGCCGACGCACTGGCTCGGGCCGAGGAAGCAGGTGGGGTGAGCGTTCACACCCCGGCGCTCTATCGAATGCGTGGAGAGGCGCTGCTGCGTGAGGGCGACATCGACCGCGGCCGCGCGGCTCTGGAGGCGAGCTTGGGCTTCGGGCGGCAGAGGAAGGCCGAATATGAGGTTGCCCTGACGCTCCGGATCCTAGCTCACCTGGAGCGACGCGAAGACCTCGCGTCGGAGAGCCAGTCGATCCTCGACCGGCTGGGCGTGATATCGGTTCCGGGCCTGCCTCTGCAGAAAGAGGTTGCCCTCTCCTAGCGCGTCCCCCATACGGGGTCGCCCGGACCCACCAGGATGGTGAACAGCGCGTTACCCGTGACGTGGGACCGGTCGGAGACGCACGGGACTCCCAACGTCGGATCGGGTGTCGGGCAGTCGAACAGCTCGGTAGTCACCCCGTCGCTCAGCTTGAATATCCGCACGCTGGAGAGGTTGCCGGGGACCAGGGTCTTGTAGACCTCGATCGTGAGTGTGCCTATCCCGTTCTCGTTGGACGGGGGCGCGTACACGATGGTGTTGCCCGTGCATGTTCCATCGCAGAAGTCGCCGAACCCCTCATCCAGAGAGACGAAGCAGACTCCGCTGCAGGGTCCCACTGGGACGCTGACCCCGCCAACCGTCACGTCGTCCTGCGTCGCGTGGACGCCGGTCGCCGTGCCGCACGGGCTCTGGTCGCACCTGCTGGTGACGCCCGTGACCTCGAAACTCACCGAAGTGGCCGAGGTGAGAGGTGAACTCGAGGCTAGCAACGTGTGCGTGCCAGCGGTGTCTATGGCCAGGTCCGAGAAGGTTGCCACGCCATTCACCGCCGATACCGGCGAGGTCCCGAACAGCGAGCCGGGGCCACTGTCATGTGTCATCGATACGGACGCTGTCGAGATGGTCACGAGCTGGCCGATCGCGTCCTCGACCCGCACGGTGACGCCGGCCGGGAGCAGCGCGGAGTTGATCGGCTGGCCCGCGATCGTGGGCGAGGGCTGCTGGCCGAAAGCGAGGTGATCGGGGCACCCAACCACGATGGATATCACAGGCTGCAGGCCGACCAGGTTGAGGTCGTTGCCGAAGCCGCTGAAGTCGTTGGATTGCTTGGCCCTCGCCAACACCGAGTACGTCTGCTGCGGCGTACACGGCGACACGGCAGAGAACGCCACGCTGACCGATTGGCCGGGGCTCAGGGCGTTGGTGTTGCTGGGGCCCGGGTTGCGTAGCTGGATCACGCTGCCCACGAGGGTGGGAGGGAGCCAAGTCTTGCCGGGAGGAGGCGTGATCGCCCCCAGGACGATCGACGTGAATCCGGCGGGCACGTAGACGTTCGCGGAGCCCAGGGTCTGCTGGCTCGAGATTAGGTTGGTGAGGGTGACGACGTAGTTGGTGTTGACGCCTCCGAACGTCGAGGAGGAAGTCATAGAGGCCGAGAAGTCCTTGCGCTTCGCCGCGTAGGCCGGTGCGGCGAGCGTGGCGACTATCAGCAGGATCGATCCGGCAAGGATCGCGGACCTTCTGGCGCTGCGAGCGGTGTGCATTCCCATGTCCTTCAAACTCCCCCTTGGATAGATATCGCGGGCGCCCTCTCGCGCCTCGCGCCTCGCACAGGCCAAAAGAGTCTCGCGTCCGAGTGCCTAAAGTCAACCGCCGGGACCGATTCGTTTCGAAATACGCCAGGCTCGCTTCACAAGACCTGCCGTATCGTGTCGGCATGCCGGCTCGCCAGGAGATCCTCGATATCGCTGGCCGCGAGGTGACGATCAGCAACCCGGGGAAGATCTTCTTTCCACGCACAGGGCACACCAAGCTCGATCTCGTTCGGTACTACATGGCTGTGGCGGACGGAGCGCTGGGCGGCGTCGGGGGAAGGCCCATGGCTCTCAAGCGGTTCGTGAACGGCTCCGAGGGCGAGTTCTTCTTCCAGAAGAGGGCGCCGACCTCAAGGCCGGAATGGATCGAGACAGTGGCGCTGAGCTTCCCGTCGGGCCGAACGGCGGAGGAAATCGTCGTCCGGGATGCGGCTCAGCTCGCGTGGGTGATGAACCTCGGGTGCATCGACCTGAACCCGCATCCCGTCCGCGCGGATGATCTCGAGCACCCCGACGAGCTCAGGGTCGACCTTGACCCGGTCCCCGGCGTGCCCTGGTCGCAGATCCGGAACGTCGCCCTGATCGCGCGGGAAGCTCTGGAAGAGGTGGGTCTCCAGCCGTGGCCCAAGACGTCAGGCTCCCGCGGCTTCCATGTCTACTGCCGGATCGAGCCGAAGTGGACGTTCACTGAGGTTCGCCGGGCCGCCCTGGCTCTGGCGCGCGAGGTGGAGCGCCGGGCGCCGGACATCGCCACGGCGGCATGGTGGAAGGAGGAACGACACGGCGTGTTCCTCGACTACAACCAGAACGCGAAGGATAGAACGGTGGCCTCCGCCTACTCCGTGCGTCCCACCCCCGACGCGCGCGTGTCCGCCCCGCTCTCGTGGGAGGAGGTTCCCAGTTGCGAGCCGGAGGCTTTCACGATCGATACGGTGCCGGAGCGCTTCGCCCGGATCGGAGATCCATGGGCGGCGATGGATCGGGCGGCCGGCTCGCTAGACCGCCTGCTGAAGCTATCGGTGGAGCAAGAGGCGGCAGGTCTCGGCGACGCGCCCTGGCCTCCCCATTACGCGAAGCAAGCGGGTGAGCCGCCTCGCGTCCAGCCCTCCAAGCGACGGAAGGCCAAGGGCCACGTGCCGCCCCCGGCTCCAGGCAAGACGGCCGGACCAACGGGCCGGCGCCGCACGACCTTTCATCTGATCGAGATCGCAAGAGCCGCCACGCAAGCGGAAGCTATGGAGGGGCTCGAGCGCTGGAAGGCCAGGCACATGACGGTCTGGTCGTACCTGGGCCCCGCCGACGTGCTGGTCGACTCGATGCGTGGTCGAAGCACTACCTGGACCCGGATCCGGTTGAACCTTCGTGAGGTGCCAGAGGCTGAACGCCCTCCCCAGGAGGCCCTGGAGGTCGACTTCGACCCCTGGGAGAGGGAGAGCGGCTGACCTTCTTGCCGTATTCGCGTTCGGCCGCCTCTGGGCTCACGAGCCCCTCCGCGACGTCCACAGCGACCGCCTCGGGGTCGCGCGTCAGCGGATCGAAGAAGCCGCCTCCACCCGGGAGCTCCAGCGTGAACCGGGTGCCCGCCGGAAGCGCCAGCGACAGCTTCGGGTTCGGCCTCTTACCCGTTGAGGTCAGGAAGCCGCCGCGGGCCCCCGGCCCCCCTCCCGAATAGCCTTGGGCCGCGAACCGCATGCGGTCTGACAACGAGGAAACGACGAACGGCTCGCCGGTTCGTACCTCGACCTCTATCGACTGGCCGAGGCCGCCTCGGAACCTGCCCGGCCCTCCCGAGTCTCGGCGGAGCTCCTTTCGCCGGATCACTATCGGCGCGGTCGTCTCGATCACCTCAACGGGCGTGGTCGCGATGCCACTTGGGAAGCTGGTCGTGGAGAGCCCGTCCTTGTTGGGGCGCGCCCCGGTCCCTCCCGCGGCGAAGAAGACCGTCACGAAACGGTTCCGACCGGCGCCTCGCACGGTAGTGAGCCAGATGTTTCCAGCTCCCTCGGCGAGGACACGATCGGGGATGATCTGTTGAAGCGCCCCGAACACGGCATGCGGCAAGAAGTGGCCGACGATGTGGCGGGCCGCGACCGCGGCGGGGAACCGCGGATTCAGGATCGAACCCTCCGGCGCCGTCACGGTGACCGGCCGGAAGCTGCCGTCGTTGTGTGGGACCTCGGGCGAGATGGCGCACTTGATGGCATATGAGGTGTAAGCGGACGTGTAGTTGAGGACGACGTTCATGCCGCGTTCGACCTGACCCGAGCTGCCGGTGTAGTCGACGGCGATCTCGTCCCCACTGATATGCACGCGACACCGGATGGTGATCGGCTCGTCCAGGCCATCGGTCTGGATCGTCTTGTCGTAGTCGCCGTCGGGGAGGGCGGCTATCGCTTCCCTCGTTGCACGCTCCGAGCGCCGCAGGATCTCGGCCCCGAGGGCGTCGAGGTCTTCCAACTCGAACTCGTCGAGGTACTCGAGCAGCCGGTCCGAGCCGACCTGGTTGCCGGCCACCTGGGCGTGCACATCGCCCAGGACCTCGAACGGGGCCCGCACGTTCGCGGCCAACAGCCGCAGCAGCTCATCGTTCGGCCTGCCCTTTTCATAGAGCTTGGTGATCGGGATCGCCAGCCCCTCCTCGTACACCTCGGTAGCGTCCGCGGAGAGCCCACGGCCTCCAATGTCCATCGCATGGCAGGTGTTCCCGAAGAAGCCGACGATCCGCCGGCCCTTAAAGACCGGCGTCACCACCGACAGGTCGTTCAGCTGTCCAGAGGTCTTCCAGGGGTCGTTGGTGATCAAAACGTCGCCCGGGTGCAAGGCCTGCAGCGGGAAAGCCTCCAGGAAATGGCGCATGCCGGTTGCGAGCGAGTTGATGTGTCCGGGAGTACCCGTGACCGCTTGGGCCAGCATCCGGCCTCGAGGATCGAACACGGCGGCGGAGAGGTCGCCCGCCTCGCGGACGATCGGGGTGAAAGAGGTCCGCTGCAGGGCGGCCGCCTGTTCGTTGGCAACCGTGATCAGCCGGCTCCAGAGGATCTCCAGGGTGACGGGATCCAGTTTCGCCTTCCTCACGGGATCCTCACAACCAGGTTCCCAAAGAGATCGAGCCTTCCCTTCCCAGCAGGCCCGATCACCGTGGTGGATTCACGCTCCTCGACGACGGCCGGGCCGGTGACTGTGGCACCCGGGGTGAGCCGGTATCGGTCGTACACGGCAGCACGCACGAAGCGGCCGGACTCAGAGAACCAGACGGACCGCGAGCCCTTACGCGCGCCCCCCGGCGGCCCCGGTTTCGCCCTGACCGTCAGGCGGGGCACCGGTCCCAGCACCTGCACGCGCCACGTCATGACCTCCGGCTCGACCCCGGGGGGCCGGCGGCCATAGAGTCGTTTGTAGGCTGCCTCGAAGGCCCTCTCGACCAATGCGCGGGGATCTCGCCCGAGCGCGGGTCCGAGTTCGATGGTCAGCGCCTCCCCCTGTCCGCGGTGGCGAACGTCGGCCGCCAACTCGACGCGCACCTGGTCCCTTCGAACGCCGCCTTCCGCCAGCAGCCGGCTCCCGTCCCTGACCAGGCCAGCGACGACTCTTCGGACCGTCGCCCACCGCACCTCGCCCAGCGGCGCGGGCAGGCTCCTGGCGAACTCGAAGCCGGCCGCGGCGGTCAGCATGCCGAACGCCGAGGCCACTCCCGCGCTGGGCGGGAACACTAGCGTCCGGATGCCAAGCGCCCGCGCCACCCCCCAGGCGTGTACCGGCCCGGCTCCGCCGGTCGCAACCATCGCGAACCTTCGCGGGTCACGGCCCCGTTCGACGGCGTGCATCCGGGCGGCGCTCGCCATGTTCTCGTTCACCACGCGGTGTATCGCGGCGGCGGCATCCAGCGGGGCGAGGTCTAGGTGCGACGCCAGGCGGCCGATCGCAGACAGCGCTGCCGGCTCGTCCAGCGCCATCTCGCCTCCAAGGAAGAACCCAGGGTTCAGGTATCCGAGCAGCAGGTCGGCGTCTGTCACGGTGGGCTCGCGTCCGCCCAGCCCGTAACAGGCCGGCCCCGGCTCCGCTCCGGTGCTCTCGGGCCCGACCTTCGGCAGGCCAAAGGGGCCGACGCCGGCGATGCTTCCGCCGCCGGCGCCGATCTCGATCAGGTCGATGACCGGCACCCGAAGGGGTAGCCCGCTGCCCTTCGTGAAACGGTAGACGCGGGCGGCCTCGTGCTCCCGGGCGACGAGCGGCGAGCCCCTTTCGATCAGGCATGCCTTGGCCGTGGTGCCGCCCATGTCGAACGCCAGCACGTCCTTATGACCGGCACGAGCTCCCCAGAATCCGGCCGAGAGGGCGCCTGCCGCGGGGCCAGATTCCAGGAGGCGGACCGGATAGCGCCTTGCCGTCTCGGGGCCAGCCAGTCCGCCGCCCCCGGTCGAGAGCATGATCCGAAGAGGGGAACGGAGCCCAAGGCCCTCCAGCCGCTTCTCCAGGAGCTCGAGATAACTTGCCACCAGGGGGAGCACGTAGGCGTTCGCCACGGTAGTGCACGTCCGCGCGAACTCGCCCAGCTCGGGAGACACGTCGCTCGAGAGCGACACAGGGGTGCCCGGAAGCTCGCGCGCCAGGATCTCCGCCACGAGCCTCTCGTGCTCGGGATTCCGGTAGGCGTGCAGGAGGCATACGGCGACCGCCTCGATCCCCTCTCGCCGGATCCGTCGCGCCGTCCGCCTGACCTCCTCCACATCGAGCGGGGTATCGATCGAGCCATCCGCCAGGACGCGCTCGCTGACCTCGAATCGAAGACGCCGTGGGACCAGCGGGTCGGGCAGGTCCATGAACAGGTCGTACAGGTCGTACCGGAGCTCTCTCCGGATGGTCATGACGTCCCGGAAGCCCTTCGTGCACACGAGCGCGGTGGGCGCTCCACGCCTCTCGATCAGCGTGTTGGACACCAGAGTGGTGCCGTGGATGACCTCTCGGACGTCCTTCGCAGCCACGTTCTCCAGAAGGCGAGCGATCCCCGACTCCACCGCGAGGGAGGGATCGGTCTGGGTGGTCAGTAGCTTCGTGCTCGCAGCTACCCGGCCCGCCTTCACCAGGACGACGTCGGTGAAGGTCCCGCCAATGTCCACGGCGATCCTCGTTGCGCCTGTCCGCTCGTCGCGCCTGCTGGCCGGCACCGGACCGCTATCCTCGCATGGCTCCATCGCTCCTTGCGCCTGGTCTGGCGCGTACCTATGCTTCGAGAGCCTTCCCCAATTGGGTGGTCCTGGGGCCCACCGACGCCGGGGTGCGCTCCGGACCCGCACGAAAGGAGCGTGTATGGGGACGTGGGCGCCACCCGAACCGAGTACCAGCGGGGCGACCCCGCTCGACCGGTACTTCCACGTCACGGAGCGGGGTTCCACCGTTCGGACAGAGCTCATCGGCGGCCTGGCCACATGGCTGACGATGTCCTACATCCTGTTCGTCAATCCGTCGATCCTGGGCTCGCTTCCCGACAAGAACGGCGCCAGCCTCCCGTTCGATCAGGTGCTGGCGGTGACGGCTCTGGCCGCCGCCGTGTTGACGCTTGCGATGGGGCTATACGCCAACTACCCGTTCGCGATGGCCGCGGGCCTAGGGCTGAACGCCTTCGTGGCCTTCACCCTTGTCGGGGCCTTCGGGCTGTCCTGGGCTCAGGCCATGGGCATCATCGTGATCGAAGGCTTGGCGATCACGTTATTGGTGCTGACGGGGTTTCGTAACGCCGTTCTGAACGCCATCCCGATGGACCTGAAAAGGGCGATCGGGATCGGGATCGGGGCATTCATCGCCTTCATCGGCCTTTCAACGGGTTGTAACGATGCCGGCGGTTGCAAGGGGATCGTGGTCACCGGCCAGGGGACCTTCGTTGCCTTGAATCCCAACCTCAGCACGCTTCGAATCCTGGTCTTCGCGATCGGTCTGGCTGTGACGGCGGCCATGGTAGCCAGGCGCGTGAAGGGGGCCTTGCTGTTCGGGATCCTGTTCACGACGGTGGTGGCCACAGTGATCAACCAGGTCTGGGGTCATTCGAGCATCTGGCCATCCGGCATCGCGCACATCCCGGACAAGTGGGTATCCAGCCCGCATTTCGACCTGATAGGGGACTTCACGCTGCGATTCTCCGGGTCGCTCGCCTTCTGGACGTCGATTGCGATCGTACTGTCGGTGATGCTCTCGGATTTCTTCGACACGATGGGGACCGTGGTAGGCATCGCCGGCGAAGGCGGGATGCTAGACCAAGAGGGAAGGCTGCCCGGCATCAACCGTGTGCTGTTGGTGGACTCGCTCGGGGCAGCTCTGGGCGGCTTCACTTCATCCTCGTCGAACACCACCTACATCGAGAGCGCGGCCGGAGTCTCGGAGGGTGCACGGACGGGGCTAGCGTCCGTGGTCGTCGGAGCCCTGTTCCTCCTGGCCCTGTTCTTCTCTTCGCTGGCGGGGGTCATCCCGCCTGAGGCCACCGCACCGGTTCTGGTGCTGGTCGGCTACTTCATGATGGTCATCGTGAAGGACATCAACTGGCAGGATCCGTCAATCGGGATCCCGGCCCTGCTCACTATCGTGATGATGCCGTTCACCTTCAGCATCACCAACGGCGTTGGCGCGGGATTCATCGCCTTCACGGTGATCCGGATCCTCCAGGGACGTTGGAAGGATATCCACTGGCTCATGCTCCTGGTCTCCGCGGTGTTCGGCTGGTACTTCTGGCACGGGCTGCTCCCGTAGGAGAGATCCACTTCGAACGGGGCGCCTCCGGGTGCCCCGTTCATTTTCCGGAGCATCGTCCTGGAAGGTGACGGGATAATGGGGTCCCCATGGATGGCCGCGGGCCCGTCGTCGTTCTGCTCTGTTGCGGCCTAGCCTTCGCGTTCATCACCCAGAACGTCGTAGCTGATTGGGGCTTGGCCAGGCTCGACCCTCCGGTCCTCAGGTTCATGGTGAGCCACCGGACGGGATGGCTGACAGGTGTGTTTCGAACGGTGACCGTGCTCGGGTCGATCCTGTTCCTCTGGCCGGTGGTCGCGCTGGCGGCGCTCGTCTTCCGGATCAGCGGGCGAGGGTGGCTGCCAGGGCTGACGCTGGCGGGGTCGCTGTCGGGCGCGCAGATCCTCAAGAGCCTGGTCAAGGCCCTGGTCGGCAGGCCGCGGCCGCCCGCCGCTCTAGCGATCGGTCCGTTCGCCGGCAAGTCGTACCCCCCGGGCCACGTGATGCAGGCTTTCGCGGTGTTCGTGGTGCTGGCCCTGCTGGTCTGGGCCGGACGGTCCTTTCGGCAACGAGTGGCGATCGGCGGCCTCGCCATCTCGGCCATCCTTGCTGTCGGGGCCTCCCGCATGTATTTGGGAGTGCACTGGATGACCGACATCTTGGGCGGCCTGTTCCTCGCCGGACTATGGGTATCTGCGCTGATCCTTGCCGCCATAAAGAAAGTAGGGGCCTCCCCAGGCAAGGGGACGCGGGCCATCCACCCCCTTTGATCCGGGTCGGCCGTGCGCGCAGGCGAGCGCCTCGTCCCGGCGGAGGTGGGGCCCGTCTCGGGAGGCCCCCGCAATAGACTGACCGTAACCGGCCAATCTCGCAAGCGGCTTTCGGACGACCCCTCGCTCGGCTCTTAGACCCGGTTCGAAAGGCTCCTCTGATTTGACCCGGGTATCTCAGGCCTCGATCGGCACCAGTTCGAACTTGATCGTGTCGACCAGGCCGCGGTCGGTGATCTTGAGCTCCGGAATCACCGAGAGCGCCAGGAACGACATCGCCATGAACGGAGCCCTGATCGCGACGCCGAGGTCGTGTGACGCGCGCTCCATCTCCGTCGCCGCGGCCGCCACCTCCTCGACCGGCCTGTCAGACAGGAGCCCTCCTATCGGGCAGGCGATCTCGGCAAGCACCTTACCCCCGGCCACCGCAACTTGCCCGCCGCCGATCGCCGCGAGCCGGTTTACTGCCGCCGCCATGTCCGCGTCGTCGGCGCCCACGACCACGACATTGTGTGCGTCGTGCGCATGGCTGGAGGCCAGGGCGCCGCGCGCCAGGCCGAACCCCGATACGAACCCGAGCCCGATCCGTCCGGTGCCCTTGTGCCGCTCGACCACGGCGATCTTCGCCAGGTCCCGACCCGGGTCGGCCAGGGCCTCGCCGTCCCGCCGAGGCGGGTCGGCGACCAGCGATCTGGTCACTATCTGCCCCGGCTGGACGCCGATGACTCGGACAGGGCCATGCGCGCGGATGCGGAAGTCTCCGGCCGAGAGCTTCGGTATCCGGACGCTATCCCGCATCCAGGCAGGGGCGGTTGCCCTGGGGACCCCGATGGCCTTGCCGTCCGCCGCCACCAGGCGCCCTCTCTTCCACACGCGGACCGGGCGGAATCGCTCCAGGTCCTCGACCGCGACGACGTCCGCCAGATATCCCGGCGCAACTGCGCCGTGACTGTGCAACCGGTGGTAGCGGGCCGCGAACAGGGTTCCCATGACTATCGCGTGGTAAGGGGGGCAGCCGAGCCCGACCGCCTTCCTCATCACGTCGTTGATGTGGCCAAGTGCGAGCAGCTCATCGGGCTCGCGGTCGTCTGTGCAGAGAAGGCAGTTCCCGGGCCCATGCTCGAGAACCAGCGGCAGGAGAGCCTCTAGGTTCCGGGCCGCCGATCCCTCTCGGATCATGATCCACATCCCCAGCCGTCTCTTCTCGAGGGCCTCCTCGTAGGTCGTGCACTCGTGGTCGCTCCGGATGCCGGCGGCAAGATAGGCGTTGAGCTCACGGCCGGAGAGGCCGGGCGCGTGCCCGTCGAGGTGCGACTCCCGCGCCCGGCCGGCCTCGATCTTCGCGAGTATCTCGTCGCTGCCGCGGACGACCCCGGGGAAGTCCATCATCTCGGCCACGCCGATCGCCATCGGCTCCTCCGCCAGGAATCGCGCGATGTCCTCGGCCTCTACCGTGGCCCCGTTGGACTCGAACGGGCTGGCCGGGACGCACGAGGAGACCATCACGTAGTAATCGAGCGGCACACCTTCGGCCGAGGCGAGGAGCGCTCGAACACCGTCCAGGCCGAAGACATTGGCCATCTCGTGCGGGTCAATTACGACCGTGGTGGTCCCGTGGGGGAGCGCGGCGCGCGCGAACTCGTCGACCATGAGCTTGGTGGATTCGATGTGCATGTGAGCATCGATGAAGCCCGGCAGGAGGATCAGGCCGGTCGCGTCGAAGGTCTCGCCGCCCTCATAGCCCGGTCCGACGCCCGCCACGTGCTCGCCCGCGACGGCGACGTCGGCCTCCAAGAGCTCGCCGGTGAAGACCGAAAGGACCCTGCCACCCCTGATCGACAGGTCGGCCGGCTCGTCCCCGCGCGCCACGGCCAGCCGATGGGCCAGGTCCGCCCGGAAGGATCCCCCGTTCATGACAGTATCCTTCCCTATCCGCCGATCTCCTGCTGGCCGGCGGCCATTCCCAGGTAGAACGGCACTGCCTTCTGGCCCGGCACCTCAGGGGAAGGTGGCGGGCCGCCGGAGGAGGCAGGCGGAGAGAGGCCGACCAGGTCGTCCGGCTTCACGGGCACGCGGTTCAGCTCGCGCCCGGTCGCGTCCCTGAGCGCAGCGGCGATCGCGGCCGTGGACACGATCGTCGAGGGTTCCCCCACACCCTTCGCGCCAAACGGCAAGCCGGGCTGGGGCTCCTCGATAAGCTGGGACACCACCGTCGGCATGTCCAGGATCGTGGGCAGCAGATAGTCGGTGAACGAGGCGTTGAGGATCTTGCCCTCCTTCAGCTGGAGCTCCTCCAGCAGCGCCAGCCCGAGGCCCTGGGCAGTCCCGCCCTCGATCTGCCCGTGGACGCTCTGGGGGTTGATGGCCCGGCCGACGTCCTGGGCCACCGCTACCTGCACAACGCGAACCAGCCCCAGGTCGGTGTCCACCTCCACGACGGCGCGCTCGGCCGCGAAGGCCAGGGTGAAATGGATGTCGCCCTGGCCTTTCTGGTCGAACCCGCCGGTCGGCTCGTGGTGGAACTGCCGGGTCTGTTCGATGGGCTCTTCGAGGAAATCCTCTATGAGGCCGGCCGCCTCTCCGTTAACCACGATCCGGCCTCCGTCGAACAAGGTAGCCGCCCAAGAGCCCGTCGGGCCAATGCGGTCGATCGCCCGGCGGATCAGTTCCTCCTTCACGGCCCGGCATGCCTCCAGCACGGCGCCACCCGACATGACGGTCTGGCGGGAGGCCGAGCTGGACCCCGCCGAACCGATGAGGGTGTCTGTGGAGTGAAGGACGACGTGTTCGACGCCCAGCTCCTCCCTGGCGATCTGGAGGAGTATCGTGTGCACGCCCTGCCCGACCTCGGCGGCCGCGCAATGGATCTCGGCCACCGGCCCATCGGGTCCACGGGAGAGGGTGACGCGCGCCTCGGAGAAGTCGTCGAACCCCTCGCTGTAGGCGATGTTCTTGTATCCCACGGCGTATCCCACTCCTCGCTTGATCCCTTCGCCCCGGCCGACGTTGCCGGCCACGCCGCCGGGGAGCGTGATCGGATCCCGCCGGCCCTCCGGTAGGGGCTCGGGCATCGGGATCGCGGCGCAGCGTTCGATCACCTCCTCTACCGGCGCAACGCCCTTGACCAACTGGCCCGTCGGCATCACGGTCCCCGGCTTCATCGCGTTCCTGAGCCGAATCTCCAGCGGAGACAGTCCGGTCGCGATCGCGAGCTTGTCCATCTGAGCCTCGTAGGCGAAGCACGCCTGCACGGCGCCGAACCCACGCATCGCTCCGCAGGATGGGTTGTTCGTGTAGACGCATGTCCCTTCGATCAGGGCGTTTGGAACCTCGTAAGGGCCGGCGGCGAACGTAGAGGCGTTGGCGATCACGTAGGCCGACGACGACGCGTAGGCCCCCCCGTCGATCAGCAGCCGAGCCCTTATGCTCACCACGCGTCCCTCCCTGGTCGCTCCGTGACGCATCCAGATCCGCGATGGATGGCGATGGACGTGGCCCAGAAAGGACTCCTCCCGTCCGTACGACATCTTCACCGGCCGGCCGGTGTAAAGGGCCAGCATGCACGCGTGGATCTGCATGCTCACGTCCTCGCGAGACCCGAAGGCGCCGCCGACGCCTGCAAGGTAGAGCCGGACCTTATCCTCGGGCAGGGCCAGGCAGGGCGCGATCTGCTGCCGGTCCACGTGGAGCCACTGCGTCGCCACATACAGGTCCACGCCTCCGTCCTCGGCGGGGATGGCTAGCCCGGCCTCTGGCCCAAGGGCTGCCTGGTCCTGCATCCCGGTCTCGTAGTAGCCCTCGACCCAGATGTCGGCTTCGGCCTCGGGGTCACCGTGGATTATGCGGACGTGGCGCAGGACGTTGCCGAGCTCGTGGACCTTCGGGGCGTCCGGGTCCAGAGCCCGTTCCATATCGGTGACTGCGGGAAGCTTCTCATAGCCCACCTCGATCCTCGCCGCCGCGCGACGAGCGAGCTCCGGATGCTCGGCAGCGACCAGGGCTACAGGCTCGCCCGCGTAGCGGACGACGTCGGCGGCCAGGACCGGCTGATCCGCGAAGTCGAGGCCGAAGTTGGCCTTGCCTCGGACGTCGGATGCGAGAAGCACGGCGTGAACACCTGGACTCGACACAGCCCGCGAGATGTCGATGGAACGGATTTGGGCACGGGCATGGGGCGACCGCAGAGTGTGCCCCCACAGCATGTGCTCGTGCCAGAGATCGCTCCCGAAGGCAAAGGAGCCCTTCACCTTCGGTACCCCGTCGACTCGGCCGACGCTCTCGCCGACGCGCCCTCGCATGCGCTCGGCGATCCGGCTGCTCACCTCGAACCCTCTTTCGCCATGTCAGCGATCAGCCCGCCGACCCGGTGGCCCTCGGCGGTGATCGCCTCCTCGTCGGCGTTGGCCAGGCGCCCACCGATAACGACCGGCCGCCCTTCGACGTAGAGATCTCTCACTCGCGGGGCGGGACAATGGGCGGCAGCAGCCACCAGGTCCGCCTCCGCCCCGGCCGCCCAAAGGCCGTCGACCGCGAACAGGGCCACGTCGCCCCGCATTCCGACCTGAAGCGACCCCACGTCGTCCCGTCCGAGGCAGGCGGCGCCGCCTCGAGTCGCGACCCGGATCGCATCGCGGGCGCTCATGGCTCCTGGGTTTCCCGCCGCCCGGGAGACCAGCATGGCCTGTCTTACCTCCGCCATCAGGTTGCCGGCGTCGTTGGACGCCGAGCCATCGACGCCGAGACCTACGTGCGCCCCCTCGTCCAGCAGCTTGCGGGCCGGCGCGATCCCGGAGCCCAGGCGAAGGTTGGACGTAGGGCACCAGGCCACCCCGGTGCCCGTCTCGGCGACCCGGCCGATGTCCCTGTCCGAGAGGTGAACGCAATGGGCCAGCCACACATCGGCGCCAAGCCATCCCCATTCATCCAAGAGCTCGAGCGGGCGGATGCCGAAGCGCTCCAGGCAGAAGCTCTCCTCGTCGACGGTCTCGGCGATGTGAGTGTGGAGCCGGACCCCCAGGGCGCGAGCGAGGTCGGCGGAGTCCCTCATCAGCTGCGGCGACGCCGAGAACGGCGAACAAGGAGCCACGGCGATCCGCAGCATCGAACCCGGCCCAGGATCGTTGAAGCGCCTGACCGACTGCAGGGTATCGTCCAGGATCGTGTCGGGGTCCTGCACGACAGAGTCCGGGGGAAGGCCTCCGCCGGAGGCGCCCAGGTCCATCGATCCCCGGCATGGATGGAAGCGAAGCCCGACTTCTCGCGCGACCTCGATCTCGGACTCGAGTAGCCCGCTTGCCCCTGCCGGGAAGAGGTAGTGGTGGTCGGTGGTGGTGGAGCAGCCGGACAGAGCCAGCTCGGCGAGGCCGACCCCGGCCGCGGCGCGTTCCCACTCGGCGTCGACCCCGGCCCAGACGGGGTAGAGCTCCGTCAGCCAGCCGAAGAGCCCTTGGTCCTGGGCCCGGACGCGGGTTAGGGTCTGATACAGGTGGTGATGAGCGTTGATCAAGCCCGGCAATGCCACGCAGCCGCGCCCATCCACCCGCTGCATCTGTTTAGAGCTGCCGCCGGGTGGGTGCCCAAGCCCCATCCAGGTGATGACGCCATCTTCGATCAGGATCGAACCGCCGACGATCTCGGTCCCATCGTCGTCCATCGTGACGACGACCTCGCAGGAATCGATCAGCGTGGCGGTCAGTACGCCCCTCCCGTCATCTGCGCAGAGGCAAGGAATACGGCGTCGAGGATCTTCTGATAGCCGGTGCAACGACAGATGTTCCCCGAAAGGGCCTCGCGCACTGCCTCCTCAGAAGGGGTCGGGTCCTGTGACAGGAGGTCGGCAACGGCGACGACGAACCCAGGCGTGCAGAACCCGCACTGCACGGCTCCCGCCGCGACGAACGCCTCCTGGACGGGATGGAGGCGGTCCTCGGAGGACATGGCCTCGATGGTTCGCACTTCTCGCCCATGGGCCTGGGCCGCCAGGACCAGACACGCGCATACGAGCTCACGGTTCAGCCACACGGAGCACGAGCCGCACTCGCCCTGCTCGCAGGCGTTCTTCGAGCCGGGCAGGCCGAGCTCGTCCCGCAGCATTGACAGCAGGCTGGAGCCTTCCCACACATCAGACTCGCGCCATTCCCCGTTGACCTTCGAGCGAACCAGCATCTCTAGCCCCCGTTCTCACGGCGATCGAGGAGCGCCCACGAGAGGGCGCGGCGGGCGAGGACTCCGCAAGCGTGTTGACGGTAGGCCGCCGAGCCACGTACGTCATCGATCGGACGGGCGGCGCCCGCCACCAGCTCACCAAAAGCCTCGACGTCGGCGACGGGGAAAGGCGCCCACGCGTCGTCCCAAGCCCCTGCTCGCGACAGGGCCTCGCCGGCGAACGCCTCGGCCTCGCTCGCCCTGATGATCGTCGGCCCGACCGATCCGAGCGCGACCCGGACCGACCGGCCCTCCTCATCGAATACGAGGCACAGGCTAGCCACGGCGATCACCATGGCGTTTCGGGTCCCGATCTTCGAGAAGGAGGCGGGTCCCCGCAGGATGCGCCAGCGCGCCGCCAGGATCAGCTCGTCCGGCGCAAGCGCCGTCTTCTTGACTCCCACGCTGAACTCGTTCCAGGGGAGCGTTCGCCTGCTTCCGCCGGCGCTGGCGAGAACGATCTCCGCATCGTGCGCGGCAAGCACCGGAAGAGCGTCTCCGGCAGGCGAGGCCGTACCAAGGTTCCCGCCGACGGTCGCACGGTTACGGATCTGGGGAGAGCCGACCGTGCGCGAGGCCTGAGCCAGGGCCACGTGCTCCGGCAGCTCCCTCATGATCCGCGTGTATGTCACGCCCGCCCCCAAAGAGATCGTGCCGTCTTCTCTCTGCCAGTCGCGAAGCTCCGGCAGGCTGGACACGTCGATGAGCGCCTCCGGGCGGTCGCGGTCGAAGTTCAGCTCGACCATTACGTCCGTACCGCCGGCGATTGGACGGGCCTCCGGGCGATCGGCCTTCATCTCCAGGGCTTCCTCCAGGGCCCTGGGAAGCAGCACATCCATCTCAGGCGGCCTCCATCGCTGGGGCGAACGCGTCGATCATCGCCCGAACGTCGTCGCCCAGCGGATAGAGGACGGGGCACGTGCAACCGGCCTCTACGTATTCCTGCACCTTGGCCTTGCACTCGGCCGGGGTTCCCGACGCGGTGATCAGCTGGACGACCTCGTCGGGCACCAGGCGCATCGCCCTGTGGATCTCCATAGGGCCGGCCGGCCACGTCAGTACCTTCGCGATCTCATCGAGCAGCGAGGGGTCGACGCCGCTCGCCTTCATGATGTGGGGCTGCTGACCCAGATATTGCGTCACGAGCTCGCGGGCGCGGTCCAGGGCGGCTTCACGGTCCTCGTCCATCGAACAGACGACCAGCTGGGGCCGGTCCATGTCGTCGGCATTGCGGCCGGCTCGGGCGGCCCCGGCCTCGAGCGCCGCCATCGCCTGCCGGTTGTATGCGGGTCCCACCATATAGTTGAGCAGCGCCCCATCCGCTATCTCACCTGCCAGCTCCATCATCTTCATCCCGGTCGCTCCGACATAGATCGGGACTTTCTTTGGCGAGCGGTCGCCGTGGACGATGTCCAGCTCGATGTCCGTCACGTTCACGAAGTCTCCCTTGAAGGTAACCCGTTCCATCGCCAGCAGCCTGCGGGTCACCTCGACCACCTCGCGCATTGCTCGGAGGGGCTCACGCCGGTCGATGCCGACCTTCGAGGCCAGAGGCTCCCACCAGGCTCCAATGCCCAGCAGGATCCGACCAGGCGCCAGATCGTCCAGGGTGGAGAAGGTGGCGGCCATCAGCCCGGCGTTCCGAGTCCAGGTGTTGACCACCCCCGAGCCCACCTTGATCCGCTCTGTGACGGCTGCGTAGGCGGCCATTGGCACGGTGGCCTCCCTGACCAGCCTGCTCTCAGCCTGCCAAACGGCCTCGAACCCCCGTAATTCGGCGTATCGAACGTACTCCATGGCTTCGCGGATCGGGTGTTTGTCCTGAAGGTAGAGGGCTACTCGCTCCGAACCCGGGTCGGCCATATCAGGCCCTCGGAACGGCAGGCTCGAACCCATGGATGGGCATTTGCCTCAGCCTTTCCCAGAGGCCCGCGGCGGTTGCCATGGCCTTGGCCGTAATCTCGTCCTGATCGACCCGAGTCAACCGGCGGTCCGTGACTACCATCTCGCCGTTCACCCACACGTCGCGGACGCGTGAGGCCGAGATCCCGAACAACCAGTGGCCTGCCAGGTTTTGGGCGGAGATCGGCGCCGGCGGCGAATAGTCGAGGACAACCAGGTCCGCGGGGGAGCCGGTCTCGATCCGGCCCAGCCCCGCCTCGCCGAAGGCCACCCCGGCGAGCCGAGCCCCCTCCGCCAGGCGATCCAGCGCCCAGGGCGGGACCACGGAGAGGCGCTCTTCGCGCGCCCTCCAGAAGGCGGCCTGCGACTCGGCGAACATGTCCGCCCCGATGCCGTCCGTTCCTAGCGCGACCCGGTCGCCGATGGCCTCCACCGGCGCCCGCCCAACGGCGTTGTTCATGTTCGAGCGAGGATTGTGCGCCACCGTCGCGCCGGAGCCCTGGATCATCGCGATCTCAGAAGGGTGGACGTGCACGCAGTGGGCGAGCAATGCCCTCTCTGTGAGCGCGCCGGCCTCGGCCAGGCGCTCGGCTACCGGCATACCGAACCTTGCTTCCGAGTCTCCCTCGTCGACCAGATCTTCGGCCACGTGGACGTGGATGCCCAACCCCTCCTCGCGGGCGACCTCGACGCACCCCGCAAGCGTCTCGCGCGAGAGAGTGAAGGAGGCGTGCGCGCCGACCATCGCCCGGCTGATTGGGCGCTCGGTCCTAGCGAACCGCCGGTTCTCCAGGATCCCGGCCTGGGCTCGGTCGGGGCCGTCTCGATCCGTGACCTCATAGCAGAGGATCGACCTGGCTCCGACCTCCTCGAGGGCATCAGCCACGATATCCAGCGAGCCCGAGATGGCGTTCGGCGACGCGTGGTGG
>Ga0210378_10000278_pt1 | contig 25426 bp, 21 predicted proteins | sample PLM1_60_b1redo_FD_155465 | JGI IMG/M metagenome (GOLD analysis project Ga0210378, IMG submission 155465) | Groundwater sediment microbial communities from an aquifer in East River, Colorado, USA - PLM1_60_b1 redo | ecosystem: Environmental > Terrestrial > Soil > Riparian zone | place: USA: East...
CACGGGGTCGGCTTGCTCGTACGCTTGCTTGAACGCCATCGAGCCTGCGATCTTGAACGCCATCTCCGATGAGTCGACGGTGTGGTACGAGCCGTCTACAAGCCGGACTCGCACGCCCTGAATGGGTGCGCCGGCGAGCTCGCCCTGCTGCATGGCTTCCTGAATCCCTTTGTCGACGGCCGGCCTGAAGCTCTGCGGGATGACACCGCCGACGATCTTGTCCTCGAACTCGTAGCCGGTGTGCCCTTCGAGCGGCTCCAGCACGATGTGGCAGTCGCCGAACTGGCCGCGGCCGCCGGTCTGCTTCTTGTAGCGGCCGTGGCCCTTGGCCTCCCTCCGGATCGTCTCCAGGTAGGGGACACGCGGTTGGCGGAGGTCGACCTCGACACCGAACCGGCGCTTGAGGCGGTCGACCGCGACCTCGACGTGCATCTGGGTCATTCCCGAGAGGAGCTGCTCGCCGGTCTGAGGGTCGCGGCGCAGGTTGAGGGTCGGGTCCTCTTCGCTCAGCCGGCGCAGCGACGAAGCCACCTTCTCCTCGTCTCCTTTCGCCTTGGGCGTGATCGCAAAGCTCATCACCGGCTCGGGGAAATCGAGGCTCGGCAGCTCGATCTCGCGGTCGGAATCGAGCAGCAGGTCGCCCGTCATCACGTCCTTGAGCTTGGACACGGCGCCGAGATCGCCCTCCCCGAACTCCTGCGCAGGCTCGTGCTCCTTCCCCTGCAGCTTCAGGAGTTGGCCCACGCGCTCCTTGGCGTGCGTCCGCGGGTTGGCGAGGGTCGAATCCGATCCGACCCGGCCGCTGAGTACGCGGAAGACATTGATGCGGCCTGCGAACGGGTCGGCGACCGTCTTGAAGACGAACGCCGCGTCCGCGGCGCCTTCGATCGAGATCGGCGCGCCCTTCTTGGCCGGCGAGGGGACACCTTCGACGAGCAGGTCGAGGACCGCCGTCGTGCCGAGATTCTTCGTCGCGATCCCGCAGGCAACCGGAAAGAGCTCACCGCGCGTGACAGCGGTCTTCAGCGCCGCGGCCACCTCTTCGGCGCCGAGTTCTTGACCATCGAGGTAGCGCTCCATCAGGGCCTCGTCCGTCTCCACGACCGAGTCGAGCAGCTTTTCCCGGTACTCCGCGACCTGGTCGGCGAGCTCGGCGGGAATCTCTCCCGGCTGGCCCTCGCGTTCGCCGTCGGGGCTCGTGTACGCCGTCATGTGCAGGAGATCGACGATGCCCGTGAGCTCGTGTTCCACGCCGATCGGCATGTGGACTGCGACGCACTGCTGGGAGAGCTGTGAGCGCAGCTGCTCGAGCGTGCGGAAGAAGTCGGCGCGCTCGCGGTCGAGCATGTTCACGAAGATGACGCGCGAGAGGCCGAGCTCCTCGGCGCGGGCCCAGTTCCGGCTCGTCTGCACTTCGACCCCCATGACGCCGCTGACGGTGATAAGTGCCCCCTCGACGACGTGGAGCGCGGCAATCGCGTCACCCTGGAAGCTCGGCTCGCCCGGTGTGTCGATGAGGTTGATCTTCCGCTCCTGCCACTCGAGGTGGCAGAGCGCCGCGGAGATCGACATCTCGCGCTCCTGCTCGTCCTCGTCCCAGTCCGAGACCGTTGTCCCCTGCTCGACGACGCCGAGCCTGTTCGTCGCGCCGGCCTGGAAGAGCATCGCCTCGACGAGCGAGGTCTTGCCCGTGCCGCGGTGACCGACGGCGGCGACGTTACGGATCTTTCCGGGCTCGACTGCGGGCATGCGAAGGCTCCTCCTCGGCTGGTTGACGCGATCTTAGCGAGGCGTCACAGGGGAAAGATCGGCACAGTCTTGGCCCGAAGCCGTGTCCCACGCGCGCGCTCCTACGGGCTACGCTCGCAGCGGGGAGGAGGCTGGGCGCGCCTTGAACCAGGGGTTAGTCGCCGGGATTGCGCAAGGGCGCGCCGCCGAGACGCGCCTTGAGCCGGAGGATCGCCTTCGTGTGCAGCTGCGAGACGCGCGACTCGGTGACGCCGAGCACCTCGCCAATCTCGCGGAGGGTCAGCTCCTCGTAGTAGTAGAGCGTGACGACGAGCTTCTCGCGCTCGGGCAGCCGAGCGATCGACTCGCCGAGCGCCTCCTTGAGCTCGGTCTGGGCAAGCGCCGACTGCGGCTCCGGACCCTGGGTGTCCTCGATCGTGTCGATCAGAGCCACCTGATCGCCGCCGGAGGACGAGATCGTCCAGAGCTCGTCGAGCGCGCCGATCGAGGAGCGAGAGATCTCCGTCAGACTGTCCTCGAGCTCCTCGGTCTCGATGCCGAGCTTGCCGGCGATCTCCTCGTCTGTCGGCGCTCGGTGCAGTTTCGCCTCGAGCTCGGCGATCGCGCGCTCGATGTGGCGGGCCCGTGCGCGAACGGATCGCGGCACCCAGTCCATCGCCCGCAACTCGTCGATGATCGCGCCTTTGATGCGCGAGATCGCATAGGTCTCGAACTTGACGTCGCGGTCGGGGTCGTAGCGCTCGATTGCGCCGATCAGCCCCAGGAGCCCGTACGACACGAGGTCACCTTCGTCCACATGCGCGGGCAGGCCGCTTCCGAGCCGGCCGGCCACATACTTGACGAGCGGCGCGTACGTGAGGATCAGGCGATCCCGAATCGCCTTGTCGCGCGATTGGCGGAACTCCTGCCAGAGGTCGTGGGTCTCATCCTTCTGCGCCACGGTTAGAGAATACGGCCCTTCGCCGCCAAATCCTCAGCGCGCACGTCTCACGAGCAATGCGCGAAGGCCGAACGTGCCGATCCAGAGGGCGAGAGCAACGCCTGCGACGGCGATCACCCAAACTCGAGCGACCACGGCCGCATAGGCGATGCCGCCAAAGAGGACGGCGAGCAAGAGAAACAGCGTGCCGAGTGCTCGGCGCGGAGGAGCGGCCACGGCGCGACTCTACTGGCCCGGAAACCCGCCAGTACAATCGGTGAGCCGAACCTAGGGGCGTAGCTCAATTGGCAGAGCACCGGTCTCCAAAACCGGGGGTTGCAGGTTCGAGTCCTGCCGCCCCTGTTTCTCGGGATGAGCCGGAAACCCGCATGGTTGGCTGGTTTTCTTTCATTCTTTCTTACTCAGGCTCGATCCGGTCGCGGCTGCTGGAAGGCGCTGAAATCCCGCTCTGACTGTGGCGCGACTGTGGCGCCGCCGTCCGATGCCCTCGCTGGCGTCGCTCTCGTGACCGCCGGAATCCGAGCGCGGCTAGCAGCCGCAGCCGCGGACTCCCGCAAGCAACTCCGGCCGACGCCAGCCGGTCCCCAAGAGCCCGGCCGCGGCGACTGACAAGCGAGCCGCTCGAACTCATACCTACCGAATATCCGCTATCGAATAAAGCGCCGCGATCTATGAGGAGGCGAATTCGCGGCTAATGACGGCCGGGAAGTCGAGCCACTCGTCTTGCCGGGGTCGGAGCTCGAGCCAGCGCTCGAGTCCGCGCACGATGAGGCCAAACTCGCTGTGCTCGATGCCGTAGACGAGGATGATTCCGGCGTGAGAGTGGCCGCCCGCGGCCCACTCTCGAAGGAGCTCGGGGAAGTCGGCGACGTTGTGCGTGACGAGAATGCGCTCGTCCTCGGTCGCCAGGGCGAGGACGTCCTCATCTTCGAGTCCCTCGAGCTCAGGCTCCTGATCGAGCGCACGCACGTCGTGACCGTTGTCTCTGAGCGGTCCACCGACGCTCGGCCCCGAGACATGGGCGTCGAGGAGGAAACGCACTGGCGCCTACTCGGGGATCTCTAGGAAGGGGTAGAGAGCCCGAAGCTCCTCGAGCGGGCGCCTGTTCGCCTCAAGGAGTGTCTCGATCTCCTCGGGGAAGCGCTCGGCGTAGGCCCGGGCAAGCCTGTGATGACGGTCGCTAACGAGCGGGTGGTTCCCACGAAGCTTCTCGGCGTCGCCTTCGTATGAGCGAAGGAGGTCGACGAGCTCCCAGACGTCGAGACCGCTTCCGATGACCCAGGCGCGGCGAGGCGTGCCGCGGTAACCGATCCCTGGGAAGAGGCGCATCTTGGCGGCCTCCTCCGCCAATTCCTCGACGACCGCGCTCCGAGAACGGCCGACGCGACGAGCCTCCTCAGTCACGAGCACGTTCGCGGCCGGCCCGAGCCGAACGGAGAAGGGCTGCGTCTTAGGAGCATTCCGTCTACGCATCGCTACACTGTAGTTAGTGTAGCTCAGAACCAATCGCACTTCAAAGTGAGCTGTGTCTCCGCTGGCTATCAGGCCTATCTGGTCGGTGTTGTCAAGCCGGGCGCGGGTTTTGGTGCCGATGCGTTCAACCTCGGGAACAGGGACCTTCGTGCCCGCCTCTACTGGCCGCAGGGCAGGCTGACTGCAGGGGCCCTACCCGACGGCGGAGCGATGGCGACTATCAACGCCGACGGTTCGATCTCGGCGAAGGTCGGCTGGTGGCGCGGCCTTCCCGGCAGGCTCGTGATCAGCGGAAATCGACTCGATGCATCCGCGCCACCGCTCCGCGCAGGCGTTCCCTGGTTACGGGCCTCAAGGCTTCCAGCCGACCCGACTCACATTTTCGATCCCTGGGTGCTGGCAGGTTGTCGGCAAGGTGGGACATGCCGAGCTGACGTTCGTCGTGAGTCTCAGCAAGGTCACAAGGTGAGCCGCCCCAGACGCCGTCGCTGCCGTTCGGCGTGGCGGCGACTGTGGCGCCTAACGTGGCACCGGTCACCGTAACCACATAACCAAGCCAAAAACCGCCCGTCTCCAAAACCGGGGGTTGCAGGTTCGAGTCCTGCCGCCCCTGTACTTCGGCCGCGCTAGTTTTGTGCAGGGTTACCTCCGGCTAACGAAGAGGAGGCGACGAGAGCTCTGTGCCCCCGGAGCTACTTCTTCTTCTCCTTTTCCGGACCCGGCGGGCCGGACTGCTTGTTCTGCTTCCCTTTCTGCTGTCCCGGTGGGCCGGTGTGCACGTGGTTCTTGTCTCCCCTGCCCCAACCCGGGCGGGTTCGCACAGGGGGCGGCGGTGGCGGGGCGGGTTGCTGCGTGGGTGGAGGAGGAGCGGGCTGAACCGGCGGCGGCGCGGCCGGCGGCGGTGGTGGTGGCTTCGGACGCGGCTTGATCCTGGGTTTTCGCACCGGCCGAGCAACCTGGTGAGCTGCGGGAGGCTTTGCCCTACCGCCAGCGCGCGCGCTTGACGGCACCGGGGCCGGGGTAACTCTCGCGATCGCCGTCGCACCGTTCACCCGATGACGGCGCTGGGGCGTATTCGCCACGACTCGATCTGGAATTCGGCCGCCGACCGGCCTCAGCAGGTCTAGAGGATGGAACGCGCTCTCCGGCAACTGGAACCGAAGCGCAGGCGGCGCAATTGAGAAGAGCTGCTCCCGATCGCGAGGCTCGAGAGCTGCGCGCCAGAGGTACCCGGTCGCGGCCGCCGCAGCCACGAGCGACGCCAAACGAAGCGCTTGTCCGGAGACGGGCACACAGGAAGTATGCGGTCCGCGTCCGACGAAGCTATCCGACGGGCAGTGAGACCTGGTTTTTCCCCTGCTCTTTCGCGCGGTAGAGGGCAGTGTCCGCCGATCGCAGCAACTCGTCCGCAGACTGCCCGGGGGCGAGCTGCGCCACGCCGAAGCTGGCGGTCACCTCGAGAGTCCTCCCCTCCAGCTCCAGGGGTCGTCCGGCGAGCGCGTGACGCAGTCGCTCGGCGCCGGCCGCGGCGCCGAGCAGGTCCGTCTCCGGGAGGAGGATGGAGAACTCCTCGCCACCCAGCCTGCCCGCGACGTCGACCTCCCGCACGTGGGCGCGGATGAGCTCCGCAAAAGCAAGCAGCACGACGTCTCCCGCGGGGTGTCCGAAACGGTCGTTGACCCGCTTGAAGTCGTCGAGATCGGCGAGCACGACCGACAGCGCGCCGCCGAGCCTGGTTGCGCGCACGATCTCTGCCTCCAGCGCAGCGAGAAAGCGACGGCGGTTGACGAGGCCCGTGAGCTCATCGGTGATCGCCTGGCGCTGAACGATCTCGTGCAGCCGCGCATTCTCGAGCGCGATCGCCGCCTGGGAGGCAAGCCACTCGGCGAGCTTTCGGGTGTCCTTCCTGAAACCTCCAGCGTGGGCGTGCAGCACGAGTCTTGTCTCGCCCTCCTCGGCGCCTGTGGCGAGCGCGAAGGTGAGCGAGTCCTCGCCAGAATCTACGTCGCCGACCCACTCGAGCTCGCGGCCCTCGTGTATGAGCTGGCCACCCCGGGCCCCGGTGGCCTCGGTGATGACGTTGAGAATCACGGGCAGAAGGGCGCGCGGATTATGCGTGGCGGCAAGAGCGTCGCCGACGAGCGCGAGCGCTTCCCGCGCATCGGCTCGGCCGGCGGAACGAGAGCGCCTGCGCTCGCGGTGATGATCGCTCCGCGGCCGCGGCCGCACATCGGGCTGCGCGGAGCGCAGGATCCAGAGCAGGATCGCCGACGTAGTGAGCGTCCCAATGACGGCGAGGACGAACAGGGTCCCACGCCCGTCGAACAATGCGAGGGTCAAAGGCCGCAGCACAAATCCTTCCTACAGGAAACATTGTGCACCCGCTACGCCCTTTTCAGTACCTAGCAGGTCTTTCTCGGGCCTCGACCGCTAAGCCGGTTGCGCTTGCTCACACCTCCAGTCGGCCCGTCACCCGTTTCTCTACCACGACGTCTTCGTACGTCTCGCCCGCGGTCCCTTCCGCAGGGCCAGTCCGAGACTCTTGCCGGTCGAGCCCCACCTCTCACCTTCGCGCTTGGTGCCGGTGTCGCCGCGGCACTGATCGGAACCGATCCCCCAAACGGGTGATGGCCCAGGCGCGGCCGCAACGGACAATCGGTCGCACTCGTGAGCGTCCTCGCCGTATCGGACACATTTTTGGCCGAGCCGGTCAGCCCTGAGCTCATTCTCGTGTCGCCGCCCGAGATTGCGCGCGTCGCTCGCGCTCAACTCCGTGATCTCCCTCGGCCGTCGATTCAGGCACCGGCTCCGCCGCGAGCGGCGCGCGCCACTAATGGGCGCGCCCTCGAGCTCCTGGCCGTCTATCTCTTCTGCCTCTTCATCACGCTCGGCCCGCTCGTCTTCGCACTGGTCGCGATCCGCAGCGGCGCTCCGTCGTAGCGAAGACCTTGTGCGAGAAGACGCTTCAGGCTGTAAGCAGCTGAACGGTCACCTGGAGTACCAGACCGTGGCCGAGCATGAAATCCGTTGCGCGGGTGCCCGGCTTGCTGCTCCCGATCCGACAGCGCCGGAAGCCCCCAAACGGCGCACATACGGCCGAGGGGTAAGAGCGGCGGACGGCTGATTCGGTCGAGCGGACGCCGACGCCGGAGGCTGTCCGCTCAGTCGAGCGCGTTGTGGTGATCTCGACCGCGTGGCCGAGCCGAAAGCCGACCCAGACGCGCGCGTAGTAAAACCGCCCGCCTCCGGTTGCCACCGGCGAGCCGAGCCGCGTCCGGACCTGAGTCTTCGTCATCCCGAGCACGACCCGCGACATCCCGTACTGGGGGCGGATGGTGGCAGCGGCGGATTGAGCGGCGAGGAGTGAGATCCCCGCCGCAGCGAGGGCGAGGAGGCGACGCATGTCGCCAGGTCAATCGGCTGTTTCCGCTTCGTCCTCGACCCCCGACAGGGGAATTCCGAGCAGATGTGTCTCCACGTCGGGGTGGCTCGCCTGCCAGGCCTTGAGGTAGAGATCGACCTCCAGGCGCGCCTGTTCCTCGCCGAACGCGTCCGGGACGGTAACGACGAGAGTGCCGTCGTCCTCGACCCGAACCGTGCAATCGACCCGCTCGAGGAACTCGACGAGCTCCTCGCGGACGTCTGCGTCTACCTGAATTCTCATCGTCCCCCGTAGCGCTCACTGTGTTCGATTTTTGAGGGCTTGTCGAACTTTCAGTAGGTGCAGGGAAATGCGGCCTCCGCGCCCGGTAGGCTCATCCCCGTGGGCGTCCTCAGCTCCCATGTGGAGCGCGAATCAGATGTTTTTGCGGAGCGCAGCGAACGCATGGCGACACTCGTCGCCGAGCTTCGCGAACGCACCGCCCAGGTCGCGCGCGGCGGGGGCGAGAAAGCGATTGAACGCCACCGCTCCCGCGGAAAGCTGACTGCGCGAGAGCGGGTCGACCGGCTGCTCGATCCGGGTAGTGCCTTCCTCGAACTGGGCGCGCTCGCCGCGTGGGACATGTACGACGGGCAGGCGCCCTCCGCGGGGATCGTGACCGGCGTCGGCGTGGTCGAAGGCCAGCAATGCGTCGTCGTCGCCAACGACGCCACCGTCAAAGGCGGCACCTACTTCCCGCTCACAGTCAAGAAGCACCTCCGGGCGCAAGAGGTCGCGGAGCAGAACCACCTCCCCTGCATCTACCTCGTCGACTCCGGCGGGGCGTTCCTTCCGCTCCAGGACGAGGTCTTTCCCGACCGCGAGCACTTTGGGCGAATCTTCTTCAACCAGGCGCGGATGTCAGCCAAGGGGATCCCGCAGATCGCCGCGGTCATGGGCTCCTGCACGGCCGGCGGGGCCTACGTGCCTGCGATGAGCGATGAGACGATCATCGTCAAGGGCACGGGCACGATCTTCATCGGGGGGCCTCCGCTCGTGAAGGCCGCCACCGGGCAGGACGTGACCGCCGAGGAGCTCGGCGGCGCCGACGTCCACGCGCGCCGCTCCGGGGTTGCCGACCACTACGCGACGAGCGACGAGCACGCCCTGGCGCTCGTCCGCTCCATCGTCCGCAACCTGCATCGGCGCAAGCAGCCGCCGTGGGACGTCGCCGAGCCGGAGGAGCCGACCGTCGATCCGTCCGACCTCTACGGGCTCATACCGCAGGACTACCGTCAGACCTTCGACGCGCGCGAGGTGATCGCGCGCATCATCGATGGCAGCCGTTTTCACGAGTTTAAGGAGCTCTACGGCGAGACGCTCGTCTGCGGCTTCGCCCGCATCGAGGGTTATCCGGTCGGGATCCTGGCAAACAATGGGGTGCTCTTCGCAGAATCGGCGCAGAAGGGCGCGCACTTCATCGAGCTCGCGTGCGAGCGCAAGGTGCCGCTCGTCTTCCTTCAGAACATCACCGGGTTCATGGTCGGTGCCGAGTACGAAGCCGGCGGCATCGCGCGCGACGGTGCGAAGCTCGTGATGGCCGTCGCCTGCGCGGAGGTGCCGAAGTTCACGGTCGTGATCGGCGGCTCGTTCGGGGCGGGCAACTACGGGATGGCCGGCCGCGCGTACGGGCCGCGCCAGCTCTGGATGTGGCCGAACTCGCGCATCTCCGTGATGGGCGGCGAGCAGGCGGCAACGGTGCTGACCATGGTCGGCGATGCGGACGCGGACGAGGTCCGCGCGAAGTACGAGCATGAGGGGAATCCGTACTACTCGACGGCCCGGCTCTGGGACGACGGAATCATCGATCCGCTCGACACCCGCCGTGTGCTTGCGCTCGGCATCTCAGCCGCGCTGAACGCGCCGATCCCGGAGACGAAGTTCGGCATCTTCCGAATGTAGATGGGCTACAGCGTCGTGAACGTCGGTGAGCTCGAGGCGGCCGGGCCAGGAGGCGCCGTCCGCTTCGTGCGGCGCGCACTCGGCGTCCAGGCCTTCGGCATCAACTGGATCGAGATCCCGCCCAACACCGAGGGCAGGGAGCACAACGAGCAGGAATCGGGGCAAGAGGAGGTCAACCTCATCATCCGCGGCTCTGGCTTCTACCGCATCGACGGGGAGGAGGTTTCCATCCAGGAGGGGACGTTCTTGCGCTTCGACCCGGAGACGACGCGAGTGCCGATCGCCGGTCCCGTCGGCCTGACACTGGTCGCCGTCGGTGCGCAGCCCGGGTGCTACGAGCCTCGCGGGCCGTTCTAGGAATGAGTCGACCCCGACGGCGGGTCCGTCTCGGATCGTGGACCCAGTACGCCAGGCATTAGGCTCGCAACATGCACACGATCGAGCTCACCGACAAGGAGCTTCGCATCCTCCACGCCGCGCTCCATGCGTACCTGAACGACTTCGGCCACGAGGAAGCGGATGTCCTCCGCGAGATCAAGGCCCTCATCGCCAAGCTGCCCCACGCCGGCTGAGCGTGCTGCTGCGGCTCGTCCTCTGGAACCTCGCCGACTCCAAGACGACGATTGGCGAGCTGCGCCGGTACCTGCGCGATGAGTCCGTCGAGGCGTTTGAGGACGTCCCCGGGCTTCGTTTCAAGGCCTGGGTCTCGGACGAGGTGACCGAGCGCTGGGGCGCGGTCTACCTCTGGGAGTCGCGGGAAGCCGCTGAGCAGGAGGTACCGAGCAGAGCCCGTGAGCTGATCGGCAAGAGCCCCGACATCGGCGAGGAGTTCGACGTCGAGGCGACGATCGAGGGCCGCTTCGCGGTCGATGAGCTCTCGCGCCGCGGCCTCGCCTTCGAGTAGCGCTAGCCGTTCGGAGCCCGAGCGGCTGAGCGCCCTCGTAGCTCGTCGAGCTTTGCTCTCGCTCGCTCGGCCAGGGCTATGTTTCCCTTGCGCTCATACAGGGCGACTGCCCGCTCGGCCTCGGCGCTCCCTTCCTCACGGCGTCCTGCCAGATCGAGCACCTCCGCGAGATCCATGTGCGCTTCCGCGTTTTCGTTGAGCGTGTCCGCCTCCTGTGACAGCACCAGAGCCTCCCGCACGAGCTTCTCTCCAGCCTCGATCTCTCCCCGGCGGGCAAGAACAGTGCCGCGGGCCTGGCGCCACAGCATCTGTGTCGTCGTGTCGTCGCTTGCTCCGAGCTCTTCGCTTCGTAGTGACCACTCGTATGCCTCGTCGTCGCGTCCGAGAGCGTAGAGCGTACGGGCGAGCCGGCCGGCAATCGTCGACAGCCACCCCGTCTCGCCCATTTCGTCGAGCCGCTCGCATCCCTCTCGGATGACCCGCTCTGCTGCCAGGAAGTCCCCGGCACAGATCTCGACGTACCACTCGTGTTCCGCAATGATTCCAAGCCCGAGCTTGTCGCCGAATTCCAGGCAACGCGCCCTCTCCACCGCCACGCTCGACCGAGCCTCTTCGAAGCGTCCTTGCATCGCCTCGAGAACAGCTCTCGAGCTGTTCAGCTGCTCTCGGAATCCAAGCTCTCCCTGGACCAGGTGCCAGTCTAGAGCCTCCTCGACGGGAGCTGGCCCGAGGACATAGCCGGCCGAGAGCGACACGACGATGCGACGGATCATCGCCTCGTCCTGGGCTCGCCGCGCATGGACAAGCGCCTCCTCATACGCCTGGTTGCGCGCTGCAAACCGAGATTGCGTGTGATGTGCCCAGCCGATGGCCATCCATGCTTTCGTCAGCGCCTGCTCATCCCCGGCCCTTTCGAATTCGGGCAGAGCCTGCTCGGCAAGTGCCTCTAGCTCTTCCACCCCGGTCTGTTGCCGGGTGTGCGTGCGCATCTCGGCCTGATCGAGCAGCGCTTGCAGCTCTCCGATGCGGTCGCCCCGATCGCGTGCCCACGTGGCGGTTTCGCTCAGCCGAGCCTCCGCTTCCTGTGGCCGACCTACCCAGAACAGCGCTTCGGCGAGAACAATCTCCCGCCCGACGTCCCGATCAGCTTGTGGGGTGAGCGTTGCGGCACGCCCCAGAAGGCTCACTGCTGCTGCGGCATCGCTGCGACCGTATGCCCGCCGGCCGGCCGCGCCGAGGTGCTCGGCGGCGCGCAGCCCGAGCTCGCCATCTGCCGTGCCGAGCTCCGCGCGGTACCGACAAGCCTGCTCGAGGTGGTAGCCGAGAATCTCGTCCAGCTCGACAATGTCTCGGCCGTGCTGCTCGAGCCAGTCGGCGAAGCGTTCGTGCAGCTCGGCCCGCGTAGCCTTCGGCAGCCCGTCGTACGCCGCGTCCCTGATCAGCAGGTGGCGAAAGCGGAAGGCGTCCTCACCAGGAAGCAACGGCGTGTCCGGCCGCACGAGCTCCTTGCGCACGAGCGCGGTCAGCCGCGCCGTCACCTCCGACTCCTTCGGGCCGAGCGCCTGTACGGCACCGCGGTGGAAGACACGGCCTTCGACAGCTCCGCACTCCAGCACCGCGCGGTCCTGGGAATCGAGCTGGTCGAGCCGAGCCGCGAGCAGCGCCTGGATCGTCGGCGGAACGCTCACCTCCGTCTCGTCGGACTCTCTGGCGAGCGCGACCATCTCCTCGACGAAGAGCGGATTCCCTTCCGACGCCTCCTGGATGCGCCCGCGCAGGCCGTCGTCCAGGGGTGCCAGGCTCTCGATCAGGCGCTCTGTCTCTTCGGGCGCAAGGGGCTCCAGCAGCACGTTCGTCGCGTTGACCTTGCCCCCCGCCCACCCCGGGCGGCGGTCGAGGAGGTCGGGCCGGGCCATGCAGAGCAGCAAGATCGGCGCGTCTCGGGACAGGTCCGCGACGTGCTCCACCAGATCCAGGAATGTCTCCTCACCCCAGTGCAGGTCGTCGAAGAGACAGACCAGCGGGCTGTCCGAGGCGACGGCCTCCAGCAGCTTGCGGAACGACCAGGCGATCTCCTCGCTCGAGGTGGCCACCGCCTCGTCGCCCAGAAGCCCGCGGATCGTGCCGGCGGCGACCTCGTCGATCTCCACGTCCGGCAGCTGCTTGATCGCCTCCACGACGGGCCAGTAGGTGATGCCTTCCCCGTACGGCAGGCAGCGGCCCTCTGCGAGAAGCGGGTGGTCGAGCGAGCCCAGGAACTCGGCTGCCAATCGCGACTTCCCGACCCCGGCCGGCCCGAGGATCGTGAAGAGGTGGCAGGAGCGCTCGGAAACGACGCGCTCCCAGGCGTCGACAAGCATGCGGCGCTCGCGATCGCGCCCGATCATCGCGGACTCGTGGCGCCGCGCCGCCTGACCCCTCAACGACAGCAAGCGATACGCCGACACCGGCTCGGCCTTCCCCTTGAGCTCGAGGAACTGGACCTCGTCGACCTCGACAGCGCCCCGTGTCAGCCGCAAGGTCTCATCTCCGATCACGATCTCTCCCGGCTGTGCGGCCTGCTCGAGGCGAGCGGCGACGTTGACCGCGTCCCCCGTGGCCAGGCGCTCCTCCGTGCCGGCTACGACCTCGCCCGTGGTGACGCCGATGCGGCCCTGAACGCCGAGCTCCGGGAAAGCCTCTCGCATCTCGAGAGCCGCACGCACCGCACGCACCGCATCGTCTTCGTGCACGACAGGCACGCCGAAGACGGCCATGACCGCGTCGCCGATGAACTTCTCCACGGTGCCCCCGTGGCGCTCGACGATCGCCTTCATCCGCGCGAAGTAACGGCTGAGAAGTGCCCTCAGGGGCTCCGGATCGAGTCTTTCGCCCAGCTCGGTCGAGCCGGTCACGTCGCAGAAGAGCACCGTCACGGTCTTGCGGACTTCGCGTCTCTGCGACGCCGCGGCCCCAAGGGGCGCCGCGCAGTTGAGGCAGAATTTGGCCCGCTCCGGATTCTCCTCGCCGCATTGCGGGCAGATCCGCATGCGTCGAGTGTACGACCGGCGAGCCCCGAGTTCGACCCAAACACTGGTCTAGAGCACGAGCGTCTCGGGAAAGACGGCACCGGCGGCGAAACGCTTGAGCCGGTAGGGCGACAGGTCGAGCGACGACTTGCCCTCGAGGAGCTCCTCTGCGACCGCCTTGCCCACCGCCGGCGACTGCATGAAGCCGTGCCCGGAGAAGCCGCAGGCCGCGTACACGCCTTCGCCGATCCAGCCGATGATCGGGTGCGCGTCGGGGGTCATGTCGTAGAGGCCGGCCCAGGCGCTGACGACCGGCGCTCCCGCGGCGGGTGGAAAGCGGTGCGCCAATCGTTCCCGCCAGTCCTCGACGAGCGCGTGGTCGACCTCTTCGCGGTCGGTCCAACGAGGCGACGGCTCGCCCATCGCGAGCCGGAGCGTGTCGGCGCGGCGGCGGAAATGGAATCCATTTTCCGCTTCGAGGATCATCGGCAGGTCGGCCGGAGCGGAAACGGGGCCCACATCGACGAGCTGACGGCAGAGTGGCCGAATCGGGAGCTCAGGGAAGAGCTCGGCAGACGATGCCCCGGCCGCGACCGCGAGGATGTCGTGCTCGACTTCGCGTGCGTCCGTGTGCTCCCTGACCTCGACTCCGAGCTCGGCCGCTCGGCGAACGAGCTCCCGCGTCACCTTAGCCGGCTCCGCGACCCCGTCCCTCCAGCAGACGACTGCTCCGAGCACGTCCGCCGTGTGCAGGCCTTCGATGCTGGCCGGCTCGACGCTCTCCACCGGCACGCCGAGGCCTCGCTGGAGCCCAGCACGCTCCTCTAGCTCGGCCAGGCCTTCCTCGGTGGTCGCGCAGAACAGGTAGCCGACCTGGTCGAAGAACGGCGGGCCGAGCTCCTCGAAGAAGCCGATCGACTCCTGCGCGAGCCTCACCTCTGCCTTGGTCGAAAACTGCTGCCTCACGCCTCCCATCGCCTTCCCGGTCGCGCCCGCCGCGACCTCTGCACGGTCGGCCAGGACGACGTCCTTCGCGCCGCGCAGCGCGAGGTTGTACGCGATGCTCGCGCCGATCGCGCCGGCGCCGGCTATGACGATTCGAGCCACGCCTCCAACTCGGCTCGCTCGTCCGGCGTCAGGTTGCGCAGCGGGCGGCGCATGTCCTCGCGGATCGGCACCCCGCGGTCGACGAGACAGACCTTGACCGCTGCCTGGAACGGGAACCGCTCGAGCACCGCGCGCACCTCCCCCACGTCGCCCGAGCGCTCTCGCACCAGCCGAGCCACGAGCTCCGGGAAAGCGGCCGCGAGGCCGGAAACCGCCCCGACCGCGCCCCGCTCGAGCCCGCGCAGGACGAGCTGCTCGGCCCCGACGAAGACGTCGAGCCCCTCGATCAGATACGGCTCGACCTCCTCGAACGGCTGGTTCGAGACCTTCAGGCCGGCGAGGTTGGGCGCGAGCTCGCGCAAACGGTCGATCGCTCCAAGGGGAATCGAATAACCGCAACGAGCCCGGAACTCGTAGAGATAGAACGGCAGCGGCCGACAGGCCTCGGCAGCGGCCCCGAAGTGGCGAACGAGAGCCTCTTCGTCGAGGGCGTAGTAGGGCGGGCCGATGACGGCCACCGCGGCGGCCCCGGCCTCAGCCGCGTGCGTCGCAAGCGCAACGGTGTCGGACGTGGTCTGCGCTCCGCAATGGACAGCCACGGCAAAGCCGTCGCCCGCCGCGCCAACGAATAGTTCGGCCGCCCGCTTCCGCTCAGCGAGCGACAGGAGGATCCCCTCGCCCGTCGTGCCGAGGGCAAGGATCCCGTCAAGGCCTCCTTGCTCCAGATACTCGACGTAGGGCCCGAACGCACCCTCGTCGAGTGCGTCGCCGTCGTCCCGGAGTGGTGTCACTGCGGCCGCGAGCGTTCCCCTGAGCATGCCGCGACTCTAAGCTCACCAGCGTGAGCGCGCTCCGGATCGACAGGGACGATTCCGTCCTCCGTGTCACCCTAGCGCGGCCTGAGCGGAGAAACGCGTTCGACGCCGAGCTGATTCGGGAGCTCACGGAGGCCTTCACCGAGGTCGGCGATGCGCGCGTCGTCGTCCTCGCCGGCGATGGCCAGAGCTTCTGTGCCGGCGCCGACATCGACTGGCAGCGCGCGGCGATCGACCTCTCCTACGACGAGAACGTCGAGGACGCGGTTCGCCTCTACCGCATGTTGGCGACGATCAACGCCTGTCCAGCTCCGGTCGTCGCACGCATCCAGGGCTACTGCCTGGGCGGCGGTTCCGGGCTCGCAGCCTGTGTCGACATCGCGCTCGCCGCCGAGGACGCGACTTTCGGGTTCTCGGAGGTCAAGCTCGGAATCGTGCCAGCGGTCATCTCGCCGTTCGTGCTGCCGCGAATCGGCAGCGGCCCGGCGCGTCGCTACTTCCTGACCGGCGAGCGCTTCGATGCGACGACCGCACTCCGGATCGGGCTCGTCCACGAAGTTGCCCAGGACCTCGACGGCACCCTCGACCGAGTCGTCGGCGAGCTCCTCAGTTCCGGCCCCGAGGCAGTTCGGGCCGCAAAGCAGCTGATCCGCGAGCGGCCCGGGGGCGAGGAGGCCTCCCACCTCGCAGCTCGGCTGCGGGCCGGTGAGGAGGGTCAAGCAGGTCTGCGAGCGTTTCTCGACAAGCAGCCGGCACCCTGGCGAAAAGGCTCATGGCCCATCCGATAGCCGCGCAACCATGCACCGATGAGCAGCCAAAAGACCGGCGACCTGGCGGACCTCGCGTACGACCTTTCATTGCGAACCTTGAGCCAGCAGGAGAAGATCCTGGACGAGCTCCGCGCCCGAACAGGAGTTTTGTTGGCGGCCACTGCATTCGCGACCTCGTTTCTCGGTGCGCGAGCGCTGCAAGACCCCGATCTCAATTGGCTAGGCCTACTCGGACTTGCGGCCGCGGTGATCAGCATCCTGATCTGTGTATACGTGCTGGCGCCAAAGTCGAATCTCAACTTCGCGATCCACGGAGCCGCGGCTTACGAATATTTCTTTCGCGCCGGCGCCGATCTGCAAGAAGCGCACCGAACGCTCGCGTACTGGAATGGCGAGGCGTGGGAGGCAAACCAGACGATTATCGATTGGTTGATTCGCTGCTTTGGCATTGCGTGTGGAGGCCTCGTCGTGGCCGTGCTCCTATGGTCGCTGAAGCTCTCGCTAAACTGAGTAAATGGCCAAGACCCCGAATTCTCCGCCACCTCGACCGCCTTCTCCGCCCCCTGGAATCTTCGTGCCTGAAACCCGCAACGGGGGGAACTCGACCGCAAACAAGTAGCGGGGTGGCGCCGATCTACGCGCCCGCGGGCGCACAAGCGACAACCCCGTGATCCGCAAGCTGCTTGTCGCAAATCGCGGCGAGATCGCGGTCCGGGTCTTCCGCGCCTGCCGGGCAGCCGAAATCGCAACCGTCGCGGTCGCCGCCCCCAATGATCGCGACGCGCTGCACACGCGCGTCGCAGACGAGACGGTCGAGATTCCGAACTACCTCTTCTCCGAGGAGCACATTCGCGCGGCGAAGCGGGTGGGCGCGGACGCCATCCACCCCGGCTACGGCTTCCTCGCCGAAAACCCCGATTTCGCGGAGGCGGTCGAAGCCGCCGAGCTCGTATTCGTCGGGCCAACTCCCGAGGCGCTTCGCAAGGGAGGCGACAAGCTCGAGGCAAAGAGGATCGCCCGCGAAGCGGGTGTCCCGGTGTTACCGGCCGGAGAGCCGAACGAAGTCGGCTTCCCGCTCGTCGTCAAGGCAGCGGCAGGCGGGGGCGGCCGCGGCATGCGCGTCGTGCGCGGCCCCGCGGAGCTGGACGAGGCGCTGGCGGCTGCGAAGCGTGAGGCGAAGGCCGCCTTCGGCGACGACACGGTCTTCTGCGAGCGCTATGTCGAGCGGCCCCGCCACGTCGAGATCCAGCTGCTGGCCGACGAGCACGGAGCGCTCGTCGCGTTGGGCGAGCGCGAGTGCTCGATCCAGCGACGCCACCAGAAGCTGCTCGAGGAAGCACCCTCCCCCGCCCTCGACCACGAGCTTCGCGAGCGCATCAGCAACGCCGCCGTCGCCTTCGGCGACGCGATCGGCTACCGCAGCGCAGGCACCGTCGAGTTCATGCTCGACGGCCGCGACTTCTACTTACTCGAGCTCAACGGCCGGATCCAGGTCGAGCATCCCGTGACCGAGCTCGTGACCGGCATCGATCTCGTCCGCGAGCAGCTGCGCATCGCGGCCGGCGAACGGCTGGAGGTCGAGCCTCGACTGGAGGGGCACGCGGTCGAGGTGCGGCTCTACGCGGAGGATCCGCGGACGTTCCTCCCGCAGGCCGGCCGGATCGAGCGGCTCCACCTCCCGACCGGAATCCGCGTCGACGCGGGCGTCGAGGAGGGCGACGAGGTCGGAGTCGCCTACGACCCGATGATCGCAAAGCTGATCGCGCACGGGCCGACGCGCGACGAGGCTCTCCTCCGGCTCCGCGACGCACTCGCCGAGACCGAGGTCGGAGGACTGACGACGAATCTGCCCCTCCTGCGCTGGCTCGTCGCGCATCCCGCTGTCCGCGCCGGGCAGACGACGACGGCGTTTCTCACCGAGCACCCACCGCTCTCGACTCCGCCGGCCAAGCTGCCGACCGGCCCGTGGGACGGCGCGTGGCGGCTCAACCTCGCTCCGCCCGCTCCGCACGCGGCCCCGGACGTCGACGACGCCGCTCATGCGACAGCCGGAGCGACCGGCGGAGAGCAGAGCGCACTCACGGCACCCATGCCCGGCACCGTGATCAAGGTGCTGGCCGCAGCGGGTGACCGCGTCGAGCCGCGCCAAACGCTACTGCTACTCGAAGCGATGAAGATGGAGACGCCAGTAGTCTCGCCCTACGAGGCGGTGGTCCGAGCCGTACATGTCGCCGAGGGCGACCGTGTAGCGGGCGGAGCGCTCCTCGTCGAGCTCGAGGAATAGCTCAGGCTGCTCCGTCGCCGGCCGCTGCGGGAGTCTCGACCACGGTGCGACCGGCCGGGAGCACCAGGAGCGCCGGACCCGCCACGCTCGAGCTCAGAACAGCTTCTGCAGCTTCATCGCGGCGGCCATCTCTCCTTCGACCTTGATCTTGCCGGTCATGTAGGCGGTCGTCGGGTTCTGCTCTCCGCTCGCGATCGCGCGAAAGGTGTCCTCGGAGGTCCGGATCGTGACGTCGGCGTCGCCTGAGCCCTCGCTGACACTCACATTGCCGTCGGCGACGTCGACCTTCCAGGTGCCCGCGCCTTCGACCTCGAACAGGTACGAGTTGTTCATCCCAGCCGTCTTCGACGGGTCGACCCGCGATTCGAGCGTCTCGAAGAACTCGCGCACCTCCATCCCGGCGCGAGCCTAGCGAAGAAGAGGAGCTATGCGGCGTTCTGAGCGGCGGCGGCGACGTGCTGCGGAAGGTAGCGCTCGATCAGCGCGTACGAGAGCTCCCACTGCGCGCCTGCGATCGCAATGCGGTTGCGCTCGAGAGCCACCGAGTCGGCTCCGTTTGCACGCAACTGCTGCCGTTCGGACGTGAGGTCGCAGAGGCGCTCGTGGAGCGATTCGACGGTCGGCGTCACGGGACGCCGCCGAAAACGCAATGGCCGCAAAGAGGTCATGAATCGCATTGTGTATCGACTGTTTGAAGAGAAAGTTAAGAGGTTCTGAAAGATTTGGCAAGTTTTCGGCGCCCACGGCAAGAACCCTCCTCGGAAACTCGAGTCGCGATACGATCGTGAGCCCGATGCGGGTCGAACTTCGCGCCGCTTCCGATCTGCCGCCGGCGGCCGACGTAGTGGCGCTCCCGGTCGGCCCTGGTGGGCCGCCCGCAGGCGGCGACTGGGTGAACGGCGCGGCAGCACGTGTGGCCGAGGAAGAAGGCCTGGCGGCGACACTCGGCAGCACGGCCGTTCTCTATCCGGACGGCGAGGCGCCTGCTCGGCGGATCGTTTTGGTCGGGCTGGGGCCGGTCGACGAGCTCGACGCCGACGCGGTGCGGACGGCGGCCGCCGCGGTCGCTCACGCGACCGAACGGGTCGGCGGCACTCTCGCCTGGCTCCTTGACGAATCGCTTCCCCTCTCGCACGCTGAACAGGCGCGGGCCCTGGTCGACGGTCTGCTGCTCGGTACCTACGACCCCGGCCGCTGGAAGAGCGGCGCGTCAGCTGAACCGCAGTTCGAACGGCTCGTGCTCGTCGGCGGCGAGGACACGGCCTTGCTCGAGACCGCTAAGCGCGCGGCGACGATCGCGACGGCGGCGAACCGAGCCCGCGATCTCGCCAACACAGGCGCCAACGAGCTGACGCCGGAGCGCCTGGCCGAGCGCGCGACCGAGCTCGCCGGAGAGCGTGCGAACCTGACCGCAGAGGCGCTGGGGCCGGACCAGGCGAAGGAGCTCGGCATGGGCGCGTTCTCGGCCGTCGCGCAGGGCAGTCACAACCCTCCGCGCATGATCGTCCTCCGCTACGAGCCTTCCTCGGCGGCGGGGGAGCTCGTGCTCGGTCTCGTCGGCAAGGCGGTCACCTTCGACACCGGCGGTATCTCGATCAAGAAAGCCCTGTACATGGAGGACATGAAAGGCGACATGGCCGGCGGCGCCGCGGTGATCGAGGGCGTCGGCGCGATCGCCGAGCTCGGCCTGCCCCTGCGCACGCTCGCAGTCGTCGCCGCCACCGAGAACATGGTCGGCGGCGGCGCGTACCGGCCCGGCGACATCCTGCGCGCGATGAACGGCAAGACGATCGAGATCACCAACACAGATGCGGAAGGCCGCCTCGTGCTGGCGGACGCGCTCCACTATGCGCGCGAGCAGGGCGCGACCCACCTCCTCGACTTCGCGACCCTGACCGGCGCGATGGAACGGGCGCTCGGAGACCTCTATGCGGGCGTCTTCGGCAACGACGACGCCTGGCGGGACGAGGTCGTCGCCGCCGGCGAGGCGAGTGGCGATCACGCCTGGCCCTGGCCGATGCACCGTCGCTACCGGGGTTACATTGAGTCGGCTTTCGCGGACATGAAGAACTCCTCGGTGCGCGGTCAGGCTCAGCCCACCTACGCGGCCTCGTTCCTCGAGGAGTTCGTCGGCGAGGGCCCGTGGGCACACGTCGACATGGCGGGCACCGGGTTCTTCACGTGGCCGCGCAACGACTACCTCGCGCAGAAGGGCGGCACCGGCTACGGAGTGCGGCTGATTGCCGAGCTCGCCACGAAGCTGACCGAGTGAACTTCGACCTCACCGAAGAGCAGGAGCTCGTCCGCCGCACGGTCCGAGACTTCGCCGAGCAAAAGGTGGCGCCTGTTGCCGAGGAGCTCGACCGAGAGCACCGCTTCCCCTACGAGCTCCTCGCCGAGCTGGCCGGCCTCGGGCTGATGGGGATGACGATCCCGGAGGAGTACGGCGGCGGCGGTAGCGACACAGTCTCGTACGCGATCGCGATCGAGGAGCTGACCCGCATCGACTCGTCGGTCGCGATCACGGTCGCCGCCCATACATCGCTCGGCACGATGCCGATCTTCCTCTTCGGGAACGAGGAGCAGAAGCGCCAATGGCTGCCCGACCTGGCCTCGGGGAAGAAGCTCGCTGCGTTCGGCCTCACCGAGCCGGGTGCGGGCTCGGACGCCTCGGCCTCCCGCACGCGGGCAGAGCTCCGCGACGGCGAGTGGGTGGTCAACGGCTCGAAGATCTTCATCACGAACGCAGGCACCGACATCTCGGCCTGCGTGACGATCACCGCCCTCACCGGCGAGAACGAGATCTCGAACCTGATCGTCCCGAACGGCACACCCGGATACGAGATCTCCGCACCAATGGAGAAGCTCGGCTGGCGCGCCTCCGATACGCGCGAGCTCTCGTTCAAGGATGCGCGGGTGCCGGACGGGAACCTGCTCGGCGAGCGCGGGCAGGGCTTCAGGCAGTTCCTCGAGATCCTCGACGGCGGGCGGATCTCGGTCGCCGCGATGGGCGTCGGCCTGGCCCAGGGCGCGTACGATCTCGCCTTCCGCTACGCCCAGGAGCGCGAGCAGTTCGGGAAGCCGATCGCGAGCTTCCAGGCGATCCAGTTCCAGCTCGCGGACATGGCCGTCGAGATCGAGGCCGGCCGCAACCTCGTCTACAAGGCCGCGTGGCTGAAGGACGAGGGACGCGCGTTCGCGAAGGAAGCGGCGATGGCGAAGCTCTACACCGGCGAGCTATCCCATCGGGTCGTGAACCAGGCACTGCAGATCCACGGCGGCTACGGCTACATGGACGAGTCGGCGATCTCGCGGCTCTACCGCGACCAGAAGATCCTCGAGATCGGCGAGGGCACCAATGAAGTCCAGCGGATGGTGATCGCGAGGCACCTTGGGCTTTGACCGCTGGACTTCATTGACCACTGAATCCCGTGCCAGACTTCAGTCTGGCTTGGGCGTGCCTTATCAGCGGATGGTGATCGCGAGGCACCTTGGGCTCTGACGCCCCGCCCTGTTAGGGTCTTAATTCGTGCAGTTCCGGCAGTTCGTCACCGACGATCTCGGCTGCGCGTCCTACCTGATTGGAGACGGGTCCTCGGGTGAGGCCGTGGTCGTCGACCCGAGCTATGCCATCGAGCAGTACCTCGAGGAGGCCGAGAAACACGGCCTTCGCATCACGCGAGTGCTCGAGACCCACACACATGCCGACCACGTGTCCGGGCATGGCCGGTTGGCGCTCGAGCACGGCGCAACGATTCACATCCACCCTGCGGCCGAGCCCGAGTTCGAGTTCGAGCCGCTCGATGACGGGCAGGAGCTCTCGCTCGGCGAGGTCGTCGTCCGGGTCATCCACACGCCCGGCCACCGGCCCGAGCACTGCTGCTTCGCCGTCGTCGACGGGTCGCGCGGAGACGAGCCCTGGTTCGTCATCACCGGCGACTCGCTGCTCATCGGTGACGCCGCTCGCCCGGACCTGGCCTCGGAGGCCGTCGAGGGTGCGCACGGGCTCTACGGGAGCCTGCAGCGGCTGCTCGAGCTGCCCGACGGCGTCGAGCTCTACCCAGGACACGTCGCCGGCTCGCTCTGCGGCGCCGGCATGAGCTCGAAGGCCTCGTCGACGATCGGCTTCGAACGCCGCTTCAACCACGCGGTCGAGGTCCTCGACCGCGGCGAGGACGAGTTCGTCCTGGATCGCTCAAACTCGTCGTCACCGCGCCCGCCCAACATGGAGCGCATCGTGGCGCTCAATCGCGGGCCATTCGTCGCTGCGCAAGCTCCCCTCGGGACGGTCGACTCGGCTGACGGCGGATCAGTACTCGACGTCAGAATCGCACGCGAGTTTGCAGCCGGCCACGTCCCAGGCGCCTTCAACGTGCCTGTCTCGGGTTCGTCCTTTCCGACCAAGGCCGCCTTCGTGCTGACGGCCGACGAGCCGGTCGCCATCTACGCGTCCTCCCTGGCCGAAGCCGAGGACGCGGCCCGCGGCCTGCGCTCCGTCGGGCTCTTCGAGCTCCGCGGCTACCTGCCGCAGGCGGAGACGACCGAGAAGCTGGATCCGATCGACCTCGAGGAGTTCGACCGCCTCCTCACCGACGGCACAGTCGACGTCCTGGACGTGCGCGAGAAATCCGAGCGCGATGAGGGGTACATCGAGGGCACGCGGCACGTTCCCTACCGGCTCGTGCGTGCATGCGCAGACGACCTGCGCAGCGAGCGGCCCCTGGTCACGATCTGCTCGAGCGGATCGCGAGCCGCGGTCGCGGCGAGTGTGCTCGCGGCGGCGGGCATCGAGGCGCATCCGGTGCTCGGCGGCGGTGTCGAGGACTGGGCCGCGCGCGGCGGGAAGACCGTTCCGTTCCGTCGCTGCGGCTCTTGATCTAGGCGGAAGCGGCGAGGAGAGCCTCGCCCTCGCTGACGTAGGCCGTGGCGCCGACCGAGCGCCAGAAGGCAAGCGATTGCTGGAGCTCGGGCCCGGCCTCTGCGCGAAGCCCCGACTCTACGAGTAGCCGAGCCGCGACCAACCTGGCTGTCGCTTCCTCGGTGAGTGCCCCGATCCGGGCGAAGATGTCCGCCGCCTCCACAAACTCTCCCGAGGCGTACGCGACTCCCGCCTCGAGCCACGGGCCTCCTCCAATCTCCTTCGCTGCATCGATGAACTGCTGCTCGCGGCCGAGGGCGAGCGCCGAGGCGGCGGCATCGGGGATCCCCGTTGGCGCCCCGAGGACGGATCCCGAGCCCGCGTGCCAGAGCTCCATGAATTCGTCGAACAGGGCGCCGGCGCCCGCTGTTGAACCGAGCAAGCGCGCGTTCCAGACCGCCAGCGGACCCACCATCTGGGGATCGCCTGCTTCCCTGGCCGCCTCGAGACCCAAGCGTGCATCGTTCTCGGCGCCCGCGCGGTCGCCGCGGGCCAGTTTGATCCGGCTGCGATACAGGCGCCACTCACCGGCCAGATAGTGCGGAGTGCCTCTCTCGACCTCGCCGATCATCTGGTCGGCAAGTGTTTCCGCATCGTTCCAGCGCCCCACGAAATAGCTCAGGCTGAGCTTCTTGCTCTGCGCCCACCGAATCCAGTCGCGGTACCCGAAGCGACCGGCGACCGAGTTCATTTCTTCGATCACGGGCTCGGCGGCGGAGAGGTCACCGCGATGAACGAGGTTGTGGGCGAGGTTGTTGAGCCCGCGTATGAGCTCGGTCGTGTGGAGGCTGCGCGACGCTTCGACCGACTGCTCGATGAGGCGCAGCCCATCCTCATCGCCTCGCCCGGTGAGCGCCGACCCAAGCGTGTTGAGGACCTCGGCACGAGCCTCTTCGAGGCCCAGAAGATCCGCCATGGCGAGCGCCTCCTCACCGAAGCGGATCGCAGACTCGAGCTCGCTGGCGAGCATGTCGAAGCGAGCGAGTTGCCCCACGACGTACGTCTTCGTGGGCGAGGGCTCGGCATCCCCGATCAGCTCCGCGGCGAGCAGGCGATGGTGGGCCGACTTCGCCCGCTGGCCCCGTCGCCAGAAGATGTCTGCGAGCACGATCTCCGCCTCAGCGGCGCCCTCGCGGTCCCGGCCGGCCAGCGCAGCGCTCGCCTCGATCAGCGCATCGGCTCCTTCGACCTCGACTTCCCGTAGGGCCTTGCCGTAGCCGAGCAGTACATACGGGCGCTCGGGATCGTCGGTCGGCCAGAGCTTGAGAGCAGAGTCGTAGAACTGTGCGGCAGGACGCATCGAGCTGAGGGCAAGCGCCCGATCTCCCGCAGCACGCAGTGCGAGCCGGGCACGCTCGGCGACGTCCGGCAGCTCCTCGCCTGCAGCGGCTGCGAACTCGATCGCGCTCAGATAGTGGTGCGCGAGCATCTCGGCGTGATCGTCGGGGCGACCGAGCGATTCGATCCACTCGGCAGCCCCGCGGTGCTTGTCGGCCCGTGCCGCACGCGGGATCTGCGAGTACGCCACGTCGCGAACGAGGATGTGGCGAAACGCGTACTGGTTCTCGTCTCCGACCGACGATCTGCGTTCTCGGCGCACGAACTCCTTGCGCTCGAGCGCATGCAGGAGCTGCTCTGCGGAGAGCCGATCACGGTCGCCGATCAGTTCCAACGTGCCGAGCCAGAACACCTTGCCGACCACCGCCGCGTCCTGGAGGAGCAGCTTTTCCTCGAGCGGGAGGGCGTCGAGGCGAGCGGCGATGATGCCCTGCACCGACTCCGGGAGGCGAAGCTCGCTCTCCTCGCCGACCTCGCCGACCATGCGCGCGAACTCCTCGGCATATAGCGGATTGCCGCCGGCGCGGTCGAGAAGCATCGTCTGAACGTCGGCGGGAAGCACCGCCCGGTCGAGGAGCGCATGCACGAGGTGGGCGGTCTCGTCGTCCGAAAGCGGCGAGAGCGAGACCGTCGTTGCGTTCGGCTTGCCCCCGCCCCACCCCGGCCGGCGAGAGAGCAGCTCCGGCCGCGCAGTGCAGACCGCGAGCAGCGGCACGCCGGTCGCCCAGTCCACGAGGTGGTCGACGAAGTCGAGGAGGCTCTCGTCTCCCCAGTGCAGGTCGTCGAAGACGAGCACG